>Ga0307478_10000496_pt1 | contig 40106 bp, 26 predicted proteins | sample atmos_gasesECM4C_2_FD_203713 | JGI IMG/M metagenome (GOLD analysis project Ga0307478, IMG submission 203713) | Hardwood forest soil microbial communities from Morgan-Monroe State Forest, Indiana, United States - atmos_gasesECM4C_05 | ecosystem: Environmental > Terrestrial > Soil > Temperate...
CAAGACGGACGACGAACTTTGGCCGCCGGAACTCGCCGCTTCTCTCCGCGCCAACGACGAAAAAGTCATGGAAAACGAAGCGCCCGTGCAGAGCGTTGAGATGGTCGGCCAAACCGGCGAACAGAGAGCAGTTCTGAGCAGCAAATTTCCGATCCTCAACGGAACTGGCAAGGTGGCTTTCGTTTGCGGGATTGGGATCGACATCACCGAACGCCGGCAGGCGGAAGAGAGGGTGCGAGAGCAAGCCGATATTATCAACCTGGCCCACGATGCTATTGTGGTGCGCGATCTGGAGGGCCATATCCAATTTTGGAACAAGGGCGCGGAACGGCTCTATGGCTGGACGGCCCTGGAGGTGGACGGACGCGACGTTACCGAGATCTATTACAATCAGCCTGGTCCCTTTCACGCGGCCACCATCGCTTTGGAAAAAAAGGGAAAGTGGAGCGGAGAGATGCAACAACGCTGCAAAGACGGCAGCACGGTGACAGTTGATACGCGTTGGACCCTGGTTCGGGATGACAAAGGGGAGCCGAAGTCGGTTCTGTCCATCAACACCGATATCACCGAGCGAAAGGACCTCGAAGCGCGGTGCCTGCGCGCGCAACGCGTTGAGAGCATCGGCGCGCTGGCTAGCGGAGTGGCGCACGACCTGAACAATATTCTCGCTCCTATCCTGATGGGAGCGGCGGTCCTGCGCCGCGGCGAAATGACGAAGGAGGACGGAGCGATTCTTTCCACCATCGAAACCTGCGCTCAGCGCGGCGCCGACATCGTGAAACAAGTGCTGACTTTTGCGCGCGGAGCGGAAGGAGTGCGGTTACTCCTGCAACCGACGCATCTTATTAACGACATGGCCAAGATTGCCGAAGGAACCTTTCCCAAAGCGATCACGGTGCAGACAACCTATCCGCAATCGTTGTGGCAGATCGAAGGCGACCCTACGCAGCTTCACCAAGTCTTGCTCAATCTTTGTGTGAATGCTCGCGACGCGATGCCAACGGGCGGCACGCTTACCATCTCAGCTCAGAATTTCCCGGTGGACGAGCACTATGCGAGCATGACACCGGGCGCGAAAGCGGGACCGCACGTCCGGTTGGAGGTAAAGGATACCGGCCTGGGAATTCCGCGAGAGATTATCGACAAGGTATTCGATCCGTTCTTTACCACCAAGGAGCTTGGTCACGGGACAGGTCTGGGACTTTCGACGGTTATTGGAATTGTCAAGAGCCATGGAGGATTCTTGAGTGTCGAAAGCGAGATCGGACACGGCACCACCTTCAAGGTCTATCTTCCAGCGACGAGTGATTCTCCTGGAACATTGCCGGAAGCTGAAACCGCGCTCGCGCCGCTGGCAAACGGAGAGCTACTCCTGATTGTCGATGACGAGAAGTTGATCCTGCACGTCGCCCGGGAACTTCTGGAAGCTCACGGCTACCAGGTGGTCACGGCAGGGGACGCCACCGAGGCGATGGCTATTTTTGCCTTGCGCAAGGATGAGATCAAACTAGTGATGACAGATTTAGCGATGCCTTTAATGGATGGCATTAGCCTGATTCGGACCTTGCAAAAAATGAAGCCCGGCGTGCGCGTGATCGCTTCCACCGGGCAGGGCAGCCCGAAACAGGGAATACATGAGCTTGTCGGGCTCGACGTGCGCGCCTGCCTCGCCAAGCCTTACAACAAAGAGACGTTGCTGAAAACCCTGCACGACGCTCTCACCTACCAGCCGGACAAATTATGACAACTACTCCTACAACTACAACGCAGTCCTTGCGCATCCTTATCGCCGACGACCATGACGTGATGCGTGACGGAACGCGCGCCCTGATCGAGCGACAACCCGGCTGGGAAGTCTGCGGCGTCGCTTCTACTGGACGCGAGGCCGTCGCCCAGGCGATCCTGCTTCAGCCGGACATCGTTATCATGGACATGAGCATGCCGGAGCTCAACGGACTCGATGCGGCCGTCCAAATCCGGCGGCGCCTGCCCGGCACTGAGATCCTCATGTTTACGGCGCATGAAACCGAGGAGCTCGTGCGGGAAGTCTTTGAAGCGGGAGCGAAGAGCTTCATCTTCAAGTCTGACGCTCACGACTTCCTGGTGGACGCGATCCAATCGCTCGCCCGGCATAAGCCGTTTTTCACCAGCAAAGTTTCCGAGATATTGTTTGCGGACCTTATCAACCGCTCGGAAGGGAATTCCAGCGAGGCTCAGCCGGGGCAGCGGCTCAGCGAGCGGGAGAGGGAGGTCGTGCAGCTCGTGGCGGAAGGGCGGAGCAACAAGGAAACCGCAGACGCGCTCGGGATCAGCGTTCGCACGGCGGAAACCCACCGTGCCCATGTCCTGCGCAAACTGAATCTCGATTCGGTGGCCGGCCTGGTCCGCTACGCCGTTCGCAACAAAATCATCGAAGCGTGAACGGTCATGGTCCAGCCGGTTCCGCGACCGTCTTGGTGATCGATGACGATCCCAGCATGCGCACAATCGTGAGTCTTTCCCTCAAGCTTTATGGTTACCTTGTGCTGGTGGCCGAGAATGGCGAAGAAGCCGTGCGTCTTGCCCGAGAGCACCCGGAGATTCAGGCGATCGTTCTGGATGTCGTTATGCCGGGCCTGGCGGGAAAGGAACTCGCCGCGCAATTGAAGAACAGTTTGCCGAACGCTGCGATTTTGTTTTGCTCCGGACATCCGGCTTCCTCCCTGGCCCGCTACGGGGTGGAGGCGAATCCCGCTAATTTTTTGCAGAAGCCCTGCCGCCCCCAGGAGCTTCAACAGAAGATCGAAGAGCTTATGGCGACTTGTTAGGTTCCAGGAGAAGCCGTTCCATCTCTTTCTCGTAACACTCCGGACAGGCGCCGTGGCTGAACCTGCTTCCGGTCTGCTTTTGAACGTAGCTCTCTACCTTGTCCCAATAGTCATGCTCGTCGCGAACCTTGCGGCAGTAAGCGCAGATGGGAATCATTTCCTGGAGCTGACGGATTTCCGCGGTGTACTTCAGAATGCGTTCAGCCACTCGCAAACGGATCCGAATGGCTTCACGATCCAGCGGCTTGGTAAGAAAATCGTCGACGCCCGCCGCGCTCGCCAGCTCGTAGTTCCGCGCGCTGGTCTGATTCGCGGTGAGAAGAATGAAATAGGTGTAGAGGGTTTGCCCCCGCGCCCGCACCTTTTCGCAAAGCCCAAGTCCATCCAAGCCCGGCATCATCCAGTCGCTCACGATTAGCCGCACCGGTTCCCGGTCGAATTTTTCCCAGGCTTCAGCGCCGTCGCGCGCAATCACCGGTTCGTAGCCGAACTTCGAGAGCGCCGTCTCCAATATCCTGGCGCTGACGGGATCATCCTCGGCCAGGAGAATTTTGGTTCGTTTCGGTAACACGATGGGGTGAAGGCAATTCGGTGGCGCGGCGGATGAGTCGCTCGGATTTTCGCGAGGCAGGGAAATGGTATTCACAGGAGCGAAGAAAGGTTCCAGATCTGAGTTACAACGGGATCTGCAATCTGAGCGATCCGATTTCGGAAGCCTTGGCTTCCAACGCCTGCATCCGCCGGAGAAGATTTTCCTGCGCTGTCATTACTCGGAATCCCACGACAATGCGCGCCTGCAATTCTTCCGCGTGGAATGGCTTCACCAGGTAATCATCGGCGCCCGCGCGCAATCCTTCGACGATGTTCTCCTTGCTGCCGTTCGCGGTTAGCATGATGATGTAAACGATCTTTTCTGCTTCCCGGACCCGGCGGCAGATTTCGAGGCCATCCATGTGCGGCATCGACCAATCGAGGATCGCCACGGAAGGCGGGTTGGGTCTGCGCAAGACCGCCATTGCTTCCGCGCCATCGTTCGTGATCACCGCGTCGTAGCCCCATTTCGCCAGCCGGGTCGAAATGAGATGGCGCGAGACGGGATCGTCCTCGGCCACGAGAATTCGCGCTTTCGATGGAGCGTCGGCCGGCGCTTCGTCTGGATCAGACGAAATCAGCGAGGGCAGCGTAAATTTTATCAGTTTCTCGTTCAAGTTCCGTACTCCTTTCCTTGGCTTCGCCAAAATCGCTTTCCTGGCCATGCTTCTCCAGACGCAGCGCCAGGGCTTGCGCGTGGTCGGCCCCAAAGGTTCCCATGGAGCTCAACAGTTTGTGAGACTGTGTGGCCAGCCCAGGCGCATTGCGCTCTTCGACCGCCTGGCCGATGGCCCGCACGATCTTGGGCGTGTTATCGCGAAAAATCGAAACCAGCTCGCCCATCAATTCCTCATCGCCGTCGCATTGCGAGAGCAACTCCTCGCGACTGTAAAGAAACCTCGTTTTGCTTTTCTCGCGATCTCCCGATACACGTGCGCCGGTCAGCGCCCTGAGGAGATCCTCTTTCCGCAACGGCTTGGAAACGTAATCGTCCATCCCCGCCGCCAGGCAGCGCTCCCGGTCGCCGGCCATCGCGTGCGCGGTCATCGCCGCGATCCTGATATGGCTCCCGGTTCCCTCTTCCAATTCACGAATGCGCCGGGTCGCCTCGAAACCGTCCATCTCCGGCATTTGCACGTCCATCAGGATCAGGTCGAAGGCTCCGTCACTGAACGCGTCCACGGCTTCGCGGCCGTTGGCGGCGTGGACCAGCAGGTGCCCTTGTCTTTCCAAAATGCCGGTGGCGACGGCGCGGTTCACCGGGTTGTCTTCCGCCACCAGGATGCGGAGACGCGAGCGGCTGGGCGCACTTGGGATGAGATGCGTTTCCAGACCGCGTCCTGTCTGGTCTTCCGGGTTACGGTTGATGGCGAGCAGGATCGCGTCGAGCAATTCGGATTGGGTGACGGGCTTCGTCAGCCAACTCGCGATCCCGAGCGAGCCGCAGCGGGTCGCGCTTCCGGCAGGCATCGCGGAAGACAACATCATCACGGTCGCATCCGCGAGCTCAGGTTGCTCGTGGATTTTTTCCGCCAGGGCAAAGCCATCCATTTCCGGCATGACGGCGTCGAGCAAGACGAGCTGATAGGCGGAACCCGACTCCGCGGCGCGCAACATCTCATCGAGGCCGGCCTGGCCCGATTCAACAACCGTCGGAGTCATCCGCCAGTTCAAGAGCAGCTCCTGTAGGATGCGGCGATTCACGGCGTTGTCGTCCACCACCAGGGCGCGTAAACCGTCCAGGTCGCAAAGTTCCGCGCATTTCACGGTGGGCGGCGGCGTTCCCTGCACTCTCAGGAGAGTAGTGAAATGAAAGGTCGTCCCTTCGCCCACCTTGCTGTCGAGCCAGATCCTGCCGCGCATTTTTTGGATTAACTGCGAAGCGATGGAAAGTCCGAGCCCGGTGCCTCCATAGGTCCGCGTGGTCGAGCCGTCGGCTTGCGCGAATGCTTCAAAAATCGCCTTCTGTTTTTCAGCCGGGATGCCGATGCCCGTGTCGGCGACGGAAAAGTGCAGTTCGCTCTCCCCATCGGGCGCAGCCTGGGCGGCCACCTTGATGATCACCTCGCCGCGCTCGGTAAACTTGATCGCGTTCGCCGTGAGATTGATCAGGACTTGGCGCAGCCGCATCGAATCGCCGATGAAATGATCCGGCACGTCTGAGGAAATGTCGGCCACGAGCTCGAGGCCTTTTTGGTCCGCGCGCAAGCCGAGCGGCTTGAGCACGCCGCCGATACAATCGCGCAAACTGAAGTCGATCGCCTCCAATTCGAGCATGCCGGCTTCGATCTTGGAAAAATCGAGAATATCGTTGATCAATCCCAGGAGCGAGTGCGCGGAGCTCTTGACCATGCCGAGGTATTCTCGCTGGTCGCGATTCAACTCCGTTTCGAGCGCGAGATCGGTCATGCCGATGATGCCGTTCATCGGGGTGCGAATTTCGTGGCTCATGTTCGCGAGAAATTCGCTCTTCGAGCGATTGGCTGTTTCCGCGGCTTCTTTCGCGACGCGGAGGTCTTCCTCCGCCTGTTTTTGCAGGGTGACGTTCATCATCGCTCCCACCATTCGCAGCGGTTTGCCTTCGACATCCCGGACGACGTAGCCGCGATCGTAGACAAACGCATAGGAGCCATTGGCGCAGCGAAAACGGTACTCGCTGGAATGTGATTCCTCGCGAGTGGCAAAAAAACGGTGGAGGCGACCCATGACCTCATCGTGGTCGTCCGGATGAATCCCGCGGGTCCAGAAGGCCATGCTCGATTCGAATTCGCCGGTGCGGTAACCAAAGAGCGTACCGAACGATTCGCTGAAGGTCATGGAGTTAGCGCGTAGGTCCCAATCCCAAATTGCGTCGTCGGTCGCGCGGGAGACGAGCTGAAAGCGTTCCTCGCTCTGGGCCAGAGCGCGCTCCGCTTTTTCCCGCTCGGTGACGTCCTGCGAGGTGCCGACCACCCGCACGACCTTGCCCGCTTCGTCCTGCACCACGTCGGCCCAACTGTTGAGGATGCGCTCCTGGCCATCGGCGCGGACGATGGGAATATCCATTCGCGACGATTTTTTCATCGCCCGGACAGAATTGAACCACCTCATGGCATCTCTCCGTGCGCTTGGATGAACTTGGGAAAGAAAAAATTGATGGGTCATTTCGTGTTCGCCGGGCTCCAATCCAAAAAGCCGATATTCTTGGTCCGACCAGATCACTTTGTTGGTGACCACATCCCATTCCCAGCTTCCGACCTGGGCCATTTTCTGGGCTGCCGCGAGGCGGTCTTCGCTCCGCTTTAATTCTTCCTCGGCCTGCTTGCGCTCAATGGCCAAGGCGATCTGGTCTCCCACCGAAGAGAGGAACTCCAGGTCGCGCTGGCTGTAAGCGTTTTCCTTTTCGTAGTGCTGCACGGCCAGGACGCCGATCGTGCGCGTGGGGGTGCGTAAGGGCACGCCCAGCCAGGAAGCGGAACTGGACCCACTCCTTTTGACCTTGTCGTACAACCGAGTTTTAAGCTCTTCGGTCAGCAGCAGGGACTGGCCCGTTCGCAACACGTAGCTGCTTAAGCCATGGCCACCGATGGGGCGCGGCGGTGGAACGGGATCAACTTTGTCGACCCAAAATTCGAAATGCAGCAGGTCGGTTGTTCGGTCGTGGAGGGCGACGAAGCAGTTCTCCGCGTAGAGGATCTTGCCGATGGAGCGGCGGGCCAGGTTCAGCAGCTCATCGAGGTTGCTCGTCGTGATAACGCCCTGGACGATTTCCGCGATGACCTGGCGTTCCGCCTCCGCGCGTTTGCCTTCGGTTACGTCCTGCGATGTGCCCACCACGCGGAGGACATTGCCCGAATTGTCGAGAGTCACGGTAGCTCGACTGTTTAAGACGCGGACTTGTCCGTTCGGCCTAACGATACGGTTGTCGAGCTCGGAGAGTTCTTTGTTCGCGCGAATGCTTCTTATCCAAGTCCGGCTGAACAACAGGTCGTCCGGGTGCACGGATGCAAGGCAGAGTTCGAGAGTTGGCGTGAAGGCGCGTGGAGTAAAGCCAAGGAGGCGATACTCTTCGTCCGACCAGACCACCTCGTTCGTGATCACATCCCACTCCCAGCTTCCGATATGGGCCATTTTTTGCGCGGCGGCCAGACGTTCTTCGCTCCGTTTCAATTCTTCCTGGGCCCGCTTCCGCTCGGTGATATCCTGGACGCTGCCTTCGTAATAAAGTGGGCGCCCTTTTGGATCGGAAACCGTGCGCGCATTTTCCGAGACCCAGATCTTGGCGCCGTCCTTCCGATAGACTTCGTACTCGAAGCCGGTGATGGATCCTTCGCTTTCCAGCTTTTGTTTAAAGGCATTACGCATCGCTGGGTCGACATATCCCTGATGCTCGATATCGTGGCGCGCGGACATCAATTCCTTCGGCGAATCGAAGCCGAGCATCCGGGCCAGCGCGGGGTTAGCAGAAACAAACTGGCCTTCCGGTGTGTTTTGGAAAATGCCATCGGTCGAGTGCTCGAAGATTGAACGGTATTTCCCCTCGGCTTCACCGAGCGCTCCTTCCGCTCTTTGGCGTTCGCCCATTCCCGAATTCAGAAAAAACACTCCTAGAGTGAGAATCGCAAAACAGAGGAATACTCCAAGCGGCAACATCAGAAACACCGCTCGCGAAGCTTGGTCAGACTGGGTCTGGCCTTCGCGCAACCGCGCGTCTGTGTCACTCTCAATTGCTTCAATCAATCCACTACTCTGCTCCAGTAGGACCACGCCAGCGCCGGTAGCGATCATTTCTTGGGCGGCAGGAAGGCCCCGCTCTCTTCGGATCTCGGCCGTTTGCTTGGCTCGATTGATGCGCTCCGAAACGAAGACTGCCAATTGGCGAAGCACTCTCCGTTGCCGGGAATTGTCGACCTCAAGCTCTTGCAACTTCTGGAGGTGCCCTCGAATCTCAGACTCTTTCGCGTCCCATCCGTCCAGCAGACGTTCGTTCCCGGTAATAATGTAGCTGCGCTCGTCGCGCTCCAGTTCCAACAAGTTGTCTTCGGTTTCGTTAAGCTCTATGCGAATTTCGTGGGCGTGACCCTCCTGCGTGGCCGCTTGCTGCATTTTCACGGTGAAATTGTAGGTGAGTCCGGCCGCCAGGATCATTAACGTGAAGCCGCTCACAAATCCCGCGGTGGTGAATCCATCCAATGACCATGTCAGGTGGGCGTTGCTTCGAAGCAGCTCCAATAACCCGATGCCCAGCAACAAGAACGCGACAGCTCCGGCAAGACCGGAAGGAGTCACGCCCATGTAATTCCAGCTCGGACCAAATAGGACCTCGAGGAGAAATCCGATCAATGGGACAGCTCCAGCCGCTGTCAGGGTTCCCGCTAGCGCTCCAACGAGCGGGAGTCGTAACCGTTTCTGAATTTGCCGAGACGCCAGGAAAAGAGCAACTCCCACCAGGATAAAGCACACCGCTGTAATCGGTGCCATCCGCCCTGGATGCGGAACTTCCAGGTCTGCCCGGACGTCCCCAATGAGCCAGTGCTCAATCCCAAAGTCCCGATCGAAAATATATTCCCCAATCGTCAGCGCGCTCAGGATGATTACCGTTGCCGTGATCGCTGCCGTGCAAATGCGGATCGGCTTGGTTAACGTCTTTCGTGATAAGAGCGACAAGGCCGCGCCGCAAAGTAATAGTGCCGCCGCCATGTTTGGCTTCATCGGGTCCGCCCCGGGAATGACTGACTTGAGCGCTTCGACATGAAGCACCCATCCGGCAAGCGCCAGGGCGCCGAGCAAAGCAACGCCGACGCCTGGGATCAGGGCGAATGCTCGATGAAATTGCCGGCTAGGAAATTCTGAAGATTCCGTCGTCATCGGGGTCGTGCGCACGGTGGAGCGATGAGAAGTTCTATCTCAATTGGATCCGACATAAGACAGGTTTTCCCGGCTGCTGCTTTCGATGGATCGGAAGCTGAAGAAGAACAAGGCGCCTAGCGCCACGAGAATCGCGCGAAGCGTTCCGAACATGAACACCACCTGTTTGCCCACCGATAGCTTTCTAATTATGTTCACGTGATAGAGGGGCTTTAGTGCCCATACCTTAAGCAAGTTCACGCGCGCGAGCCTTCGCGGCGGCTGCGCAGATCCGTCTGCGGATACTACTGAGTTGCAGTCCAGGAGGCCTCAGGGAATAGCGGGCACGACCCTGAATATGCTGGCCCGCCCGACGACTTCATCGAGCGCCGATTTGAGGTCGCCGATTCGCATCGGCTTACTCACGTAACCATCCATTCCGGCGGCCAGACACAATTCCCGGTCGCCCTCCATCGCATTGGCGGTTATGGCGATGATCAGTGGTTGCGGGCCGCCGCGGCTCCGCAACTCTCTCGTCGTCTCATAGCCGTCGAGCTCCGGCATCTGGCAGTCCATTAGGATGATGTCGTAAGGAATTCGGCTGCATGCTTCCAGCACTTCGATGCCGGTTGTGACAGTGTCGGCTGCGTAACCAAGCTTCTTCAGTTGAGCGGTGGCGAGGAACTGGTTGACGGCGTTGTCTTCGGCAATCAAGACGCGCTGCTGCCGGACAGTTCCGCCTTCGTGATTCAATTCGATCCTGGGCTCGCGAACATTCACGTTCTTTGTTTCTGGCGAAGCAGGTCGCACGACAGCTTTTGGCAATTCCACTGTAAACCAGAAGGTGGAACCGACTCCCGACGAACTCTCGACTCCGATGTCGCCGCGCATTTTTTCCACGAGCTCCTTGCAGATCGCCAGCCCGAGGCCGGTGCCGCCGTAGCGTCGAGTCGTCGAGCCGTCTGCCTGGGTGAATGCTTGAAAAAGCCTGGCCTGGGTTTCCGGGTTGATCCCGATCCCTGTGTCGGTGATGCGAAAGCGAAGCGATGCCGTCTCCTGACTCTGCCGTTCAAGCGAGACCCGCAGCCTTACCTCGCCGTGGGCGGTGAACTTGATCGCGTTGCCGAGCAAATTAATCAGGACCTGCCGAATGCGGCCACGGTCGCCGCGCAATAGGACCGGCACATCCGGATCGATCGACGCGTCCAATTCCAAGCCTTTGCTTGTCGCGGTTTCCTTGAGGAGTTCCACCGTTCCCCGCACCACGTGGGCCAGGTCCAGATCCACAATCTCCAACTCCAGTTTCCCCGCTTCGATCTTCGAGAAATCGAGAATATCGTTCACGATGGTAAGGAGGGCCTCACCGCTGAGCTGGATGGTCTCGGCAAATTTCTGCTGCTCTTTGGTCAAAGGTGTATCGAGGAGCAGGCCTGTCATACCCAGAACGCCGTTCATCGGCGTGCGAATTTCGTGGCTCATGTTCGCGAGGAACTCGCCCTTGGCGCGGTTAGCCCCTTCAGCGGCTTCCTTGGCTACTTGCAGCTCGCTGTTCGCGGCCTGGAGCGTTTCCTTGCTCTGCTGAATCTGACTCAACATCTCGTTGAACGCATCAGTCAGCAGTCCTATCTCGTCGGTGCCACCCTTGGTCGCCCGGAGAGAGTAGTCGCCCTTTTCGCCCACACCCTGGACGACTTCGTAGAGGTGAAGGATCGGCGCGGTAATAAAACGCTGGAAACGGCTGGCGAGCGCGAGCGCCACCAGAAGTGAGACGATCAGCACGAAAGCAAGGGTCTGGCCGTAAAGCTTCAACAAGCTCGCATGCATCGGGCGGAAATCGGTGCGCAGGTAGAGAGTGCCGAGCCGCTTCCCATCGAGCACCACTGGGGATGCAAAGAGGATATCTTCCTTGATGAAGCGATAACCGTCATCGAGCGAGTTCTCAACGAGGGCGTCGTGCTCGTGCTGAGGGTCGGAATGGACGACGTGCTCCCCGTTGGCGAGCACGAGACAGGAACTTTCAATGTCGGGTCTGCTGTCCAAGCCCGAGAGAGTATTCTCTGCCGCGTCGCGATCGTTGAAAGCCACGGCTGCGGCAGAATTGTGAGCGATGATGCGGCCAAGTCCCGTCAGATCGCGAATGAACTGCGACTTGATCGTGATCGATTGGACAACAAAGAGCGCCGCCAACGCGAGGACGAGCACAGTGCTGCACGTCAGCAGGATCACAAGGATGAGCTTCCGGCGGATGGGAAGGTTACGAAGGCGCTTCATGGAAGAGGTCATCTGGCCCGGGTTAAGAGAAGGAACTGTGAATCGATCTTCAGTTGCGCGCGTCCGGCGGTGTCCGCGTTGGCATCAAAACGAATCTTCCCGCGAATCAATGTCAGGCTGACCATCCCGCCGTTTTGGGTGAAGCCCTCGATTTCGCTGATGGTGAGCACGCTGGCACTGCCCACCTTGCGCAAGATCTCGGCGAGGTGATCGCGCTGGGAATTGCTGATGAAAAGAACATTGACCGTAGCCGCTTCCTCGAGACTAACGCGCCGCACCACGATTCGGCGCTCATGAACCGTTTCGCCTGCTACGACATCCTGGAGGGCCGGGCCGAATGGGTTGTCGCCCAGAATCCCGATAACCAGGGGTGAATTCGCATTGTCGAAGGCAGATGCGGGCCACGAAATGAAACGGGCGGCATTCAGGACGCAGACAGCCTTCACCTGGTACTCGAGCAATGCATCAGCGGCAAAGAGCCGCGAGGCAAACGGGACCAGCAACGCGAGCAAGAAGAACTTTCGCATCACCATGCCTAGTAACGGTAGGTGAGCTTTAGACGAAAGGTGCGGCCGTCCTGCTCGATACTCTGCTGGAGGTATTCGGGCGCGGCGGGAAACGCATATTTCTTATCGAAGAGGTTGTGAACGCTGATGGAGGCTTCGAGATTCTTCATGAGCTCGCGGCTGAAGAGCGTCCAGTTCGCAAGCACGTAGCCGCTCGTGGTTTGCTGCCTCGCGTTCACGGTTGCGCTGGAATATTGAAGTTCGATTCCGCTGAAGAGCTTGTTCCGATAAAGGGGGAACATGAGGTTGAGCTTGGCCAGGTGCTCCGGCGAATTACTGAATCGCTCACCGGTAACCACGTCGTTGGTGCGCTGGAACGTGTAGCTCACCCGGCCTTTGATCCCCTTGGGCAACTTCGCCTCTAGCTCGATACTGCCGCCCTTGGTTTCGGCCAGGCCGCCGTTATCAAAGAAAAATTGACCGGTTGCTGCGTCGAACTGCTGGGAGATCAAGTCGTCAATTTGGTTATAGAATACCGATGCATTCAGTTGGAGCTTTGAGGTAACTGCTTGTTCGAGCACCAACTCATAACTCTTGACCTTCTCGGGTCGAAGGTCGGGGTTCACCCGAAATTGAGGGGCCGCGTAGGAAAACTCATACGCGTTTGGCGCCCGGAAAGCCTGCCCGTAGAGAAGCTTCAGGGTTGTGGTCTTTAACGGGTTCCAGATCAGGGCCCCGCGGGGGTTCAGGGTGCCGCCGAACCTTTCGAACCTGTCGTAGCGCAGGCCAGCATTGAGGATAAGAGTTTTGGTAATCGCCCACTCGTCCTGGAGGTAGGTTCCTACGTTCGCTGTCGATGTCTCGACTCGGAGGGTATCCAACCGCGGCGAGACAAAGTAGTTAACCAATCTTATCTTCGCGTCGTCTTGATATTCAATCCCCAGGGTGAAGTGATGGGTCTTGAAGAGTTGCTTGCTGACCTGGATCTCCGCGCCCCACCACTGGCTGTTGCCGATGTCGCGGAAGATCGTGGCCTGGTGTGGCTCCGCCGCATCGAAGGCCAGCGGATATTCTCCTCGGTAATAAAAAGAGTTCCAGTGGAGGTCGGCATGCACGGTCAGGTCGTCCTCGAAGTCGTGCGCATAGCTCAGCCGGGCGAAGGTCCGCTGGTCGAGCACGTAAAGGCTCGGATCATCAAAGATGGTGCCGAAAGGCGCGGTCGGCAGATCCTTGCGCCGTGAGACGTAGCCGGCTTGGAGAGTGAAATCCTTGTAGCTCAGGGTTAGGCCGGCGCTGGCGAAGGAATCGCCGTCCCGTCCCACCGCTGTGCCGTCATTATTTACCGGCTGGTCGAACTCCTTGAAGAAAAGGCGGTGGTTGCCCGCGCTATCGAAGAGGGTGCCGGTCAGCAAGAGGGAAAGCCCACTCTTGAAGACATGCCCGTAGGTGAGCCGCCCTTTGTAAGTCTCCAGGCTTCCCACCTCGGTGGAGGCTTCGACACCGTTAACATCCGCGGCCGTGCGCGTGATCACGTTAATGACGGCGAAGAAGGCATTGTTCCCATAGAGCGCGGAACCCGCCCCGCGAATGACCTCGACCCGTTCGATCATATCCACGTCGATCGGAAAGTCGCTCAATACACCCACGCCGTCGGAGATCGGCTCGTTCAGGCGGATCCCATCGACGAGAATCAGGATGCGACCACCGAAATCACCAGGCCGGTTGAACCCACGCACGCCGATGGATCCGTAGCGTCGATCGTCAGTGACGTAGAAATCGCGAACGCTGCGCAGAATATCCGCCAGCGTACGATGGCCGTAGATCTGAATTTCCTCGCGGGTAACGATCGTGACCGACGAAGGAGCGTCGGATAGTTTCTGCTCGTGTTTCGACGCGCCGTAAACGGTCGGGATCTTAATATCCATGAGCTCATCGAGACTAAGGTTTTTGAGTTTGGTGAGGTCTGTCGAATCCTCGGCGTGCAAAACGGAGAGGACCGAGCCAAGGAGAATGAGAATGCCTGCAGCAATTACCGTCTGTCTGTTCATGATTATTCGGTGCGTGAGTGAGTGGCTGCCGGCGCTTGTCCTGCGTCGGACGCCCATGGCTTGAACAGCCACCCTCGTTCCCCAACCCCCTTCGCCTTTTACTGGCTTCGGGTTGCGGATTCTACGGAGAGAGAATCCCGCGATCCTTACTTCGACGGCGAAGGAGATCCCGGCATGGCGTGGCGCGGCAGATCAATGGTGAAGACGCAGCCTTTGGCGGGGATGTCACGCACGCGGAGAGTTCCATCGTTGGCCTCGACGCTGCGGCGGGAGATCGATAATCCCAGCCCGAGCCCGCTTCTATTCGCGCCGCTCTGGGTGAACGGCAGGAACATCTTTTCCACGTCTCCCTGCGGAAGCCCGCCGCATTTATCTTCCACCTCGATAAGGACACGGTCGGACATGGAGTAAACCTTCAGGAGGACCTCACTGCCGGGACGCGTAAACTTGAATGCGTTTTGCAGGAGATTTCCCAGCGCCGACAAGAGCAATTCCCGGTCGGCATCGACGGCAAGCTTCGAATCGACATATGAGACCGTTAAGCTGCATTTGTTAACTTGCGCCTCGAGGGAGGCGGCGAGTTGCACTTCCGCGATGAACTCGGTGAGGGAAAATAACCGGTGGCGCACCGGTATCCCCGCCGTCATCCGGGCCTCGGCGAGGGAGCGATCGATCAGCCCGCGCAACGCCACCAGGCTGCGATCCAGGACGGCGCCCGTCGCACCGGTCAATCCCACGGAGCCGGCTTTGATGGCGGTCAGGGCGAGCGTGGCACTGTTCAGATGATTCCGCAGCTCGTGGGCGAAAAATCCGAGCCGTTCGTTCGCGCGCGCATCCTTGTCCGCAAAAATATTATCGCGCTGCGCGTTGAACTCGGTGGCGGCGACCGCGATCGCGTTGTCCAGGCAGCGGTTCAGGGTCCGAAATTCATCATTCGAGAGCGGGATGCTACGCTCGACGGCCAGGTCGGTAATCGATTGGCAGAGATCGCCGTAGTCGTGCACGACCTGCTCAATTGTGAAGCCGTGCTGCAAGAGTTCGCGGCCATGCTCTTTCGCCGACACGCCCATCTCGGACAAGACTGCATCCACCCCACTGGCGGGTCCCGACACCCGGTGGCTTTCCCCCGGCGTGTCCACTTCCTCCGCTCTAAGGGTCTTGATGATCTGGTCGAGGAACATGGTGATTCCATGATCCAGCTCCGCTTCAGTGGCTCTGGGCGCGGGCCTTTGAGCGACTTTCATCCGGCACCGTTCGATCAGTTCCCCGCGGTTCTCCGTCAGAAAGAGGTGCATCATAAAAGCAGGGCGATCAATTGACTCGCCGCGGGCAGTTGAAAGCGACCGCAGCCGCGGTCGATTGCGGGAGCAACAACCCCTCTTTTCAGAGGGGCGGGGGATTTTGATTCTTGTTTAATGAGACCCGCTGCACGCGCAGCACCTCGCCTAAATCGTACCGTTTTCGAGCCGTGCCTTCCACAGACGATGAGGGTCATCGCAAACTTTATCAGAAACACCCTTGTGATCTCCTTGCTGGCGCCAGGTTCTTATTTGTTGAGTATCTTGGGCGCGCAATTGCAGCCATGAGGCCACCCTATTTCCGCATCTTTCGCTGGCATGTGCTGCGGTATTTGCGGCGTCATCCACTGCTCGGGCTTTTGAATATTCTGAGCGTGGCGCTCGGGGTCGCGGTCTATCTCGCGACGCAGATTGCGAATCAGAGTGCCAATCGCGCCTTCGCTGCCACGGTCGATCTCGTTGCCGGAAAAGCGGAGCTGGAAATCACGGCGCCGGCCGGACATTTGCCCGAGAATGTTTTGCCGCGGGTCGCGGCGGCGCCGGGTGTGTCGGGGGCGACGCCGGTCGTGCAAGGTTTCGTCGCGCTGCGAGATTTCCCCCGGGATTATCTCGAAGTTCTCGGTATCGACGTTTTCACAAACGGTCCGTTTCGTACCTTCGATCCTTCAAATTTCGATACCGGCGGGTTCGATCTTCAACGCTGGCTCGGCCCTCCCGGCTCAATCGCGGTCTCGGAAGAATTCGTTAGGCGGCACCGTCTCAAGGCTGGCGACAAAATCCGCGCGCGTGTGGGTGCGACCGATCGCGAGCTGGAAATCGGGTTCTTGTTGCGAAAAGACGACACCTTCGATCCGCACTTCGCCGCGATGGATATTGGCTGGGCACAGGAATTGTTCGGACGGCGCGGAGAACTCAGCGTCATCCAGCTGAAGCTCGTCAATCCGAGCGAACGGGAAACCACGATCGCAGCGCTCCGGCGATTTCTCCCGAAAGATGTTCGGGTCGCATCGCCGGCCCGACGGACGGAGGAAGTGGACAAGATGCTCGGCGGTTTCCAACTCAACCTCACGATGATGAGTCTGGTGTCGGTGCTGGTGGGAATGTTTCTCATTTATAACACCGTCACGGCCTCGGTCGTGCGTCGTCAGCACGAGCTCGGGATCCTGCGTTCGTTAGGCGTGACCCGGAATGAGATTCGAAACCTGTTCCTGGGCGAGGCAATTGTTCTCGGAGCAATCGGTTCCTTTCTCGGCCTGATCGGTGGATTGGTCCTGGCGCGGGTTTTGGTCGGCGCGGTGTCCGAAACGATCTCGTCGCTCTACGTGCTCGTGAGCGTGAGGGAAATGGCGTTGCGACCATTGAGTTTCGCGCTGGCCTGGATGATCGGGATGGGATCGGTCATCGCTTCGGCCTGGTTCCCGGCGCACACGGCGGCGAAACAGGATCCGGTCGAGGCGCTCCACGGCGGCAGCAGACTGGAGCGGTCCGTGAATCCGTCACTCGCCTGGCTGATCAGCGGAGTGTTGTGCATTTTTCTCGCGGCGGCTTTTTCCTGGCTCGCGCTTTCCACTGGCCCCCGCTGGCTCAGTTTCGGCGCGGCCTTTTTCGTCCTGGCCGGCTTCTCTTTTCTCGTGCCGCGAGTCATGTTTCACTTCAGCAGGGCGGCCGGAAATTTACTCCGGCGTTTTCGTCCACACCGGCGAGGAGCGAACATCGAGAGCGCGCTGGCGGCGGCGAATCTCTCCCGTGCCCTTCTCCGCAACTCCGTGACGGTGGCAGCGCTCGCTGTTGCCGTCGCCATGACGGTCGGAGTGAGCGTGATGGTCTTTTCCTTTCGCAAAACGGTCGAGGCCTGGATCACCGATACCTTGATCGCCGATCTTTTTGTGACGCCGGCTTCCAATGCCGTCGCTGACGTGAGCTCGTTTTTCCCGTTGCCGGCTCTGGAATTCCTGTCGAATCACCCGGACGTCGAGACAATCGACACGTATCGCCAGGTCGAACTGCCGATGGGCGACATCGACATTACCGCCGCCGTCGTCCGCGGTGGCGAGCGGCGGCGATTCCAATTCCTCCGCGGCGATCGAATGGAACTCATGCGCCGCTTCCACGATGAACCTTGCCTGTTTGCCTCCGAGAGCTTCGCGCGGCGGCATCATCTTCGCGCAGGAGACACGATCGAGCTGACAACGCCGAACGGGCCGCGCTCGTTTGCCGTGGCTGCGCTCTTTTACGATTACTCAAGCGACCAGGGCTACGTTTACCTGAGCGCGAAAAACTTCGCCCGCTTCTGGCACGACGACCGCATCAACAGCGTCGCGGTTTATTTGAAGAAGAACCGCGGCGCGGACGAATTGACGAAAGCGTTCCGCTCGGAGTTCAGCCGCGACGGCCAGTTCGTCATTTTTTCGAATCAATCGTTGCGCCGGCGCGTTTTCGAAATCTTCGACCAGACATTTGCGGTCACGCACGTCCTGCTCGCGATCGCGCTCTTCGTCGCCATCACCGGGATTTTTCTTTCGCTCACGATCCTGATCACGGAACGCCAGCGCGAGCTTGCGATCCTGCGCGCGATCGGCGCCAGCGCGGGACAGATTAGAAAGCTGCTCCTGGTGGAAACGGCTATGCTCGGCGCCCTGGCCGCAGGAGTCGGGACGGTTTCAGGCGTTTGCCTCTCCATGGTTTTGACCGGCGTGATCAACCGCGCGTTCTTCGGATGGACGATTCATCTCGCGTTTCCATGGCGGACGCTTTCATTCACGCCAGTGTGGATTCTCGCGGCTGCGCTGGTCGCGGGCGTCATTCCAGCGTGGCGCGCGAGCCGGATGGAACTTGCCGACAATTTGCGCAACGAATGAGAACCCGCGCGCCACTCGCTTCTGTAGCCGCTTCGCTGTGCGAAGCGCGAGGGTCGATTCGGAATCAGCGCCGGTCTCACGCCGCCCGCAGGGCGGCGGCTACAGGACTTGCCTTGCTCGCGCTCGCTTGCGTTGCCGCCGATTGGCAAATCGCTGAGCCCGGCTGGCATTACGAATTTCCGCGAGATCATCATGCGCATCGCGAGTTCAAAACGGAATGGTGGTACTTCACCGACAATTTGTTCGACGAGAAGGGCCATCGTTTTGGTTACGAGCTGACATTTTTTCGACAGGGCATCCAGCCCGTCGCCGAGCGCGATCCAAATGCCTCGCGGTTCATCGTCGATGACCTGAAGTTCGCGCACTTCGCGATCACCGATGTCGCGGGCCAGAAATTTATCTTCGAACAAAAAACGAACCGCGGCGCGTTCGGCGAAGCGGGATTCGACGATGCAAAGCGGCTGGCGTGGATCGAAGACTGGAGCCTGACCGCGAATGACGATGGGTCGTTTCGTCTGGCGGCGTCGAGTGGCGCGGGCACGATCCATCTCGATTTGCGGCCGGCGAAGCCGCCGGTCGTTCACGGAGAGAACGGCGTGAGCGTCAAGGCGGCCGGCGGAGCGAACGCGTCGCATTATTATTCCATCCCGCGGCTGGAGACGATCGGCGACCTAACAATGAATGGTCAGGCTCGCGCGGTGCGTGGCGAAAGCTGGTTCGATCATGAATGGTCCAGCAGCCAGCTCGGCAAGGGGCAGGTCGGCTGGGATTGGATCTGTGTGCAATGGGAGGATGGCGCCGAGCTGATGCTTTATCGCATGCGCCTCGAGAACGCCGGAGTCGATCCCAGCTCCAGCGGAACCTGGATCGCACCCGATGGAGCAGCGACTCATCTCCACGCCTCCGATTTTCAGATGACGCCGGTCGCGTTCTGGAAAAGTCGGAACGGCGCGCAATATCCCATCGGATGGCGGATCGCGTTACCCGGTGAGCGGGTGGAATTCAACCTCAAAGCCGCGCTCGACGACCAGGAGCTGAAATTGGGAGCGATCACGTATTGGGAGGGCGCGATCGATGCAACCGGAACGCGCGATGGGAAGACCATCAAAGGCCGCGGTTATTTGGAATTGACCGGATACGCCGGGACTCTCGGCGAACTGCGCCGCTAGGCGCTTACGCTTGGGTGTGACGGGCGAAATGGACTTCCACGCCTTTCGGCAGCAGCCGCTTCCGACCGCGTTGACGCCGCCGAGCGAGGGTGGCGCGTCCGCCTTTCGTGCTCATCCGTGCGCGAAAACCGTGCTGCTGTTTCCGGGTGCGCTTCGAGCGCTGGAGTGTCCGTTTCATGAGTTTGGCTGCTGAAGAGCCGCTACCTTACGGGCGACTTCGCATCTGTCAATTCCTGCTCCTGCTCGTGATCCTACTCATGATCTTTCCTGGGGCCGCGATTTCTCACAGGATCAGGATCATGATCAGGATCATGAGCAGGAGGGGCATATATCCCGCATTGCCAGAGCCGAAGGTTTGTGGAATAACGAAGCACCCCATGAGCGAAGTTGTCATCGAGCCGGCGGTTTTTGAAGATTTGGACGAACTCTCCAATCTTCTCGGCGAGCTTTTCAGCGAAGAGAAGGACTTCCGGCCGAACAAACAGAAACAACTCCAGGGCCTTCGCCTCATCTTTGAGGAACCAAATCGCGGCCGGGTCTTCGTCCTTCGCCGCGACCGGACGATCGTCGCCATGATCAACCTGCTCTTCACGATCAGCACCGCGGAAGGCGGCTTCGTGATTCTGCTCGAGGACCTCGTCGTGCACGACTCGTTCCGCGGCCACGGTTACGGATCGCAGCTCCTCGAATATGCGATCAATTTCGCGAAGCAGAAAAAATTCCTCCGGATCACGCTCTTGACCGATCGGCCGGAGCTGCGCTCGCAGAATTTCTTCAAGCGCCACGGCTTCTTCGAATCCCACATGTTGCCGATGCGCCTGCTCGTCCAGCAGGACAATTCGAACCCGACGACCTTGTAAAACCGCGCGCGCTCGTCCGCTTTCGATTGTAGATTCGAATCGGCATGGGCGGCACGATTCGGCTCTTCAAGTTCAGGGGCATCCAGGTTTACCTGCATTTTTCCTGGTTCCTTGTGGCGGCTTACGAGTACAGCCGCCGGATGGGTGCTTATGAGTCGCCGATCTGGGCGGCTTGGGAATACGTCGCGCTTTTTGCCATCGTGCTGCTCCACGAATTCGGCCACGCCCTCGCCTGTCGCCAGACGGGCGGCATCGCGGATCGCATCGTTCTCTGGCCGTTGGGAGGAATCGCTTTCGTCAATCCGCCGCGCCGCGCCGGCGCCATGCTCTGGAGCATCGCTGCCGGACCACTCGTGAACGTGATCCTGGTTCCCATCCTCTCCATTGCGCTTGTCTTCGTCAGGACGGACGTGGATCTGATTTTGCCGAGTGACCTCTTCCGGTTCATCCAAGTTGTTTGGTCAATTAATCTCGGCCTCCTCATTTTCAATCTGCTCCCTGTCTATCCGCTCGATGGCGGCCAGATCCTGCGGTCGCTTCTCTGGTTCCCGCTGGGCGAAATTCGCAGCCTGCAAATCGCGAGCGTCATCGGTTTGATCGGCGCCGTAATCCTTGCCGCCATCGCGCTGCTGCTGCGTATCATGCAGCCGTTCTGGGTAGCGATCATGGCCCTGTTCCTCATCAGCCGCGCGGTCGCCGGCTGGCAATACGCGAAAGCGCTCGTGCAGGAAGAAGAAGCGAACCGCGCGGCGCGACTGGTGCCGACGATTCCGCAGCAGCCGATCAATGACCCTTCGACGCCGCGCTGATCCAACTGGCGATTTGCGTCAGCAAACGCGGTTTTAGTTCCGCGCGGAAACCGACTTCGTCGATTGCCTTCGCCACGTCTTTCGCGGCCGTCGCGGGCAAATCTGATTTCGCGTAACGCTCCAGCTCCGCGCTCCGTGCCGAGTCGGAGAAAAAGGTGAAGAGATTCGGAGCGTAACTATTCGCGCCGAGCGCATCGGTCTTCGCGAGCAATTGCTTGATGTGCGCTTTCGCGAAGGTCCACGCCACTTCCGGATGCTCGCTTTGCCGGCCTACCTTGGCCACGAGATAAGTCGCGCGGCTCGTCGGTAGCTCGTCGCCGAGCGAAATCTCCAGGGTCCGCGCCGCCAGCGCCGGATCGATCGTGCTCGAGAGCGCGTCGTAGTAGTTCTGTTTTTCCTCGATGCTCGTCGTTTTCAGTCCCAACTCATGCAGCTTGTTCCAGGTCGCTTCGTCTGCGTAACGCCCAACTACCGCCAGAACCGAGGGCCGCAGGTCCGGCGCAAGCGATTTCGGATCGGCGAGGTACTTCTGAAAACGTTCGCGGCATCCGGCAACGATCTCCTTGTCGTCCAGGTCGCCGAGCGCCTTGATCAGGCTGGCGCGGAGCGATCCGATTTTCAAAGGTTCTCCAGTCTTCGGTTCCCAGCCCACCGCGTCGAAACTCGGCCGCAGGATCGAGCGGGCGTATTTTTGGAACTGTTCGCGCTGCGGCTCGGCGGCGAGAAGGCGATTGATGAAGTCGAACACGTGCATAATCTGCTCGCGCTCGGCTAACTCTGTCCTGGCCGGCAATTTCTCTACCAGATCGAGATAGAGCGACATCGGCGCGCGGTTCGCCTGGACGAGCGCCCAGGCATCCGTGAGCAAATTGACGCGGTCGGGCACGCTGAGCTTGGCCAAATCCGCCAGCAGCAATTTCCACGACGCTTCGTCGTACTGAACGCGATAATTCCCGGCGCCTTCGACGTTGAGTTTCACCGCGCGGTCGGCGGAAATATTCGGAAGCTCCACCGATTTCGTAGTCATGAGCAGGCTGACCGGCGCGGTCTCGCCGGCGATCGAGTAGGTGAGAGGAATCTTCCATTCCAGCGGTGGTGCCCTGTCGAAATGAACCGTAAACCGCTCCTGCGTCAGCGTGATCTTGCCGCTCGGGTCGCGCGTCACTTTGACGATGGGAAACCCGGGCTGTTGTGTCCAAGCCGCGGCGATTTCCACGACCGGTTTGCCGGACGCTTCCGCCAGCGCGTTCCAAAGATCGGCCGTCGTGGAGTTCGAAAGCTTGTGCGCCGCGATGTATTTCCGGATTCCATCGCGGAACACATCTTCCCCAAGAAAACTCTCCAGCATCCGGATGAACGACATCCCTTTTCGGTAAGTGATGTCGTCGAAAGCGCTGTTCGCTTCCGATTCCGTCGTGATCGGTTGTTGGATCGGATGCGTTGTCGAGCGCGCATCCCCTTCCATCGCGCCTTCCTTGCCGATGCCGCCACGTCGACTCGGATCGCGCGGGGTGGTCTTGCTGAGCCACACTTCCCAATCGGGATTGAATTTCGCCGTGCACTTCGTCCCCATCCAGGAAGCGAACCCTTCGTTGAGCCAGAGATTGTCCCACCACGCCATCGTGACGAGATCGCCGAACCACATGTGGGCCGTCTCGTGCGCGATCACTTCGTAGATTCCCTGTTTGGTTTCCGCGGACGATTTCTCCGGATCGAACAAGAGCCGTGATTCGTAATAGGTGATGCCGCCCCAGTTCTCCATCGCGCCGCCAAAACCGCCGGGCACCGCAATGTGATCGAGCTTCGGCAACGGGTAGGGGACGCCGAAGTAGTCGTTGTAGTAATTGAGGATTTGCTGCGAGCTCTCGAGCGCGTAATGGCCCATCTCCGCTTTGCCTTTGGTCGCCACCACGCCGTACGTGACCTCGCCTCTTTTGCTTTGAATTGCGTCCAGCTCACCGGCGCAAAAAACATTGAGGTAGCTCGCCATCGGCGGCGTGGCGGCGAAACGGACTTCCTTTCCGTCCGCCGTCTTCGTCTCTTTCTCGATCGGCATGTTCGACACCGCGGTGAAGTTTTCCGGCACGACCGCCGTTAGCTGGAATCGCGCGCGGAAACTCGGCTCGTCCCAGCAGGGGAACATCCGCCGCGCATCGGTCGCTTCGAACTGGGTGCCGAGCATCACCTTTTTCACGCCGGTTCCCTGTCCCTGATACGGCGCGTAATAAAGACCCTGGCCCTGTTGGTTGATCTTCCCCGTGAATTCGAGATTCAGTTTATGGTTCCCAGTCGCAAGTTCCGCCGCAAGCGTCAGCGTCTGCTCGTTCGCGTCCAACTTGATTGCGGAATCCGGAATCGATTTTCCGTCAATCGCCGCCTTGCTGATTTTGATCTCGAGCGCGTTCAGGACGATTTGCTTCACCGCTTCGCGCACGTTCAGCTTTATCGTTTCCGAGCCAGCGTACGTTCGCTTCGCGATATCGGGAACGATGCGAATGGAATACTCTTCCGGCACGACCTGCTTCGGCAGTTTTCCTGGCGTGCTGGCGAAATCGAAAGATTTCTCGGCGGTCAAAGTCGTGATGGTCATGAGCGAAAGGACGAATGCGAGAGCCAATGTGCGCATCCGCCACTAAACAACGCGGCAAAACCTTTGCACGTTGATTCCTGTAGCGGCGGTCTATGACCGCCGACGAGCTCGCCCTCGGAGAACTGATTTCTGCGGTCAGAGACCGCCGCTACAGCTACTGCACCACCAGCAGCAACAACAACTGCCCGTCGCCGACCTGCGGGCCTTTGATCATGAGCGGGCTGGCTTTGCTCAACTTCGCGTCCGTCTCGAGCAGCAGATTTTTCTCCTGAAATAATTTCAGGTTCAGGAGGTAACCGGCTTCATTGCCACTCTTGGAATCGACCAGCAGCGAAAAGTACTTGCTCTGCGCCATCCAATCTTCGGAACCCGTCACCAGCGACTTACGCGCCTGGCCGATTACCTTGTATTGATTGTAACCGAACCATTTTTTTAGCGCGGCTTCCATTCCTCTCAGCTCAACCGGAATCGGATCGGGCTGGGCGACGTTGTTGGCGATGACCAGTCCGCTCCAGACGGTCTGCGCCGCTCCGGCTGAGGCGACGTCTCCCAAAATCAGCGCCAGCAAAAGGCCGAGCAGCAGAAGAGAACGCCGTTGCATGGCAGCGAATTATTGCGAGGCGTATTCGGACGGAAGCGACTGCAAGCCTTCAACCCAGAGCACAGTCACTTTGTCTTCCTTCGATTTAAACATCGAGATCGTCGCGTTCGGGTTCACTACTGGATCGACCCGCGCCGTCAGGATCTCGGACAAATACTGCGATTGCTCGGAAGTCGGCTTCTCCCGCATGACAAAAAACGTGCAGACGGTAAAGATCGCCAGCGCCGTGGCGCCGACCCAGACCAGCCGCCCGATTGGCCACCAGACTCGTCCGCCGCCAGTGCTCTCGCGTGCCGGCACGGCGGTCTCGCTCGCGATCCGTTCGCGCAATTGATGATGGAAAAATTCTTCGTTGCCCATCGCCTGACAGGGCAAGTGCTCCTTTAAAAACGTTCCGAGCTTCCGGGCGTCGCGCCTCTCCTCCTCGGCCGCCGCCTTGTCCGGAAGCGACGCTTCAAACTCAGCCAGCTCGACGCCGGTGAGTTCGCCGTCGATCCACGCGGTCCACTTTTCCTCAAACGTTTTCATAGAGGTCCCTCAATAAGTTCTGGAGTTTTTTGCGGGCGTAGAAAAGTCGCGACATCACCGTGCCGATGGAACACCCGAGAGCCTCGGCAATCTCGTGGTATTGCATGTCTTCGGTCTCTTTCATCAAAATTACGGCGCGATGTTCCGGCGAAAGCTGTTCGATGGCCGCGTCGATCCGCGCCCGGATTTCCTGCCGCTCCATCCGCTGATGCGGGAGCGGGTCCGCTTTCGGAACCGTCCGCGAGGCCGGATCGATTTCCTTTAACTGGACCGCGTCATCGAACTCCGTGCCGCTCCCTTTCACCTGCTTCTTGCGGAGCCAATCGATCGTCACGTTGGTCACGATCCGGTAGATCCAGGTGTAAAACGACGACTGGCCGCGGAAACGCCCGATCGATTTCCACGCCTTCAGGAAACTGTCCTGGGCGAGATCCCAGGCGTCCTGCTCGCTATGTACCATATTATAGATCATGCCAAAAACTCGGGTTCGGTAGCGGGTGACCAGCTGGTCGAAGGCCTCGGTATCACCCGCCTGGCACCGTTTCACCAGATCGAGTTCCGGGACATCGGCCTCCGCCGGAGTCGCTTCCGTATGCATTATTGGACGGAATCCCCGCTAATTCATTCAACGGCCCTAGAGGCTGCCGAAGCGCCGGAGCCATTCGCCGCGATATTGCCCCATCAGGGTGATAATTCCATCGCGGACCTCGAACAGGCGTTGCTGCAGGACGGAATGCTGTTGCGGCGTGATGAGTTTTTCGGTCAGGAGCTGCGCGCCGGCTTCCATCGAGACCGTGATCGCTTTCAAGGCCCGCTTCAGATACGCGATCGTCATCCCAATCTCATCGACGTCGTCATCGCTGAGCGCCGCCGCGAGTTTGGCGCTGGCCAGGGCCGAATGCGTCGCGAGTTTCACCGCAGCCGGCTCATTTTGCAGCGCCGCCTGATCATCGAAGAGCTGATCGATCCAAACCGTTAGGGCGAACGCCGCCCGGTAGAGCGTGTGGTCCTCGAATCCATCGACGAACTCTGCCGGCTCGTCCGACGCGTCCAATTCGTTTCCGACCGAATTCGATTCCTCCGCCAGCATCGCGTCCACTTCATCGTTCCAGGAGTCGCCCTCTTCCTCGTTGAGCAACTGCGTCCAACCCATCTCGCGCGCGATGATCTGGTCGCGTTGGGGATGATCGAGATATTTCTCGAGCAGCTCCATGTATTTCTCCGTTTTATGGTCCTGCTGCTGGAGAAAACGCTCCCACTCGTATTCATCCCAGACCCGATCGGGCTCTGGCTCGTACGCGGACATACTGTGATCTAGGCCATCTCCCGCGCCCGCGCAAAAGAGTTTTTGCAGTCCGCCGACGCCCGAATGACCCGCTGCCATCGCGCCGCTGCGATGGCGCCGGCAGGCCGGGCATGCTCACATCTTTGGCGCAAGTGAAGCCACGATTTTATCGAAACGCGGATCGCCGCGAAGCGGATCCCATTCCTGATCGAGCTTGAGTGAGCCGAAATCCGGTCCGTTGGGGATCGCTACGAATGAGTCGAGCAGATCAAGAGCGGCCTTTGTTTCACCCAGCTGGGCGTAAACTGCCACCATCCCGCCAAGAATTATAGGTCCATCCGCGGCGTCCTTGGAAACGGGCAGAAGTTCCATCGCGCGCCGGCCTTCTGCAATTGCCTCCTCTTTGTGGCCGAGAGCAGCATCTATCTCGGCAAGCATAATGATGGCCTTCGCATCATCAGGACGATTATGCATTCTGGCCGCGACTCGTTCCCGGGCCAAAGTGAAAGCGTTTTGCGCGGCCTCCTTATCACCGCGGCTGCGAGCGACTATACCTTCAAACCACTGCCGCGGAGTAACGTAACCGCCTGCGGTGGAGTCCTCCAATCTGTAGTCGGCGAGGGCGCGCTCGGCGGCCGGGTAGTCCCGCCGCCAAAGTGCGAGCTCGAGTCGAGTGTTCGCGAGCAGGTTCGGATCGATGGTCCTGGCCGATTCACCGGAAACAACTGACTGAAGGCGACCGAGATCGGCTTTCGAAGCTACATCGATGTAGGCCCGTTGTCGTTGAATGCCAAAGTCGTTAGGTTTCCAGCTTAGAAGCGTCTCCAATAACCGGCTCGCTTCTGGATAAAGGCGCATGGAGATATAAATCCTCGCGTAATCGCGGACGCTGCCCTGATTGAGAGGATCAAGTGCACTGGCTTGGTCGGCAACGCGGCGCGCTTCCTCCCAATGTCCCTGCCGTTTCTCGATTCCCACAGTGAACCGAAAGACGTCAGGGTCATTGGGCAGCTGGCTGCGAGCGATTGCCAATTCCTCGAGCGCCCGGCGGTAATCGCGACTGCCCCAATAAAAAAGGATGGCTCTGGCCAGATGCACTTCGCCGGCGTTCGGCTGGGATTGCGCTGCCGTGTCGAGGGCCTTCCGAGCGAGTTCCAAGCGTATCGCAGTGTGATCGAGGTTCAGCCAATACAAATCGAGATGGGCACGGGCCAGCAGACACAAGGCAGCTACGAACGTTGGATCGCGCGTCGTCGCCTCGTCGAGAAGGACGATTTCCCGTGTCGTCTCGCCCATTCCATTGAAAGTATTCCGATCGATTTCTCTGGCCTGGAGGTAAAGATCGTACGCGTCCATGTTCTTCGTTGGCCTCTCTTGGATCACGGCTTGTTCCTGCGGCGAGAGTGTCGCCTGTAACTGACCGACAATGGACTGGGCGATTTCATTTTGAATGACGAAGAGATCGTCCACGGCGCGGTCGTACTGTTCCGCCCAGAGTTGAGCCCCGCTGCGCGTGTCCGTGAGCCGGGCATAGACCCGAATGTGCCCTTGTCCCTTTTTTACATTGCCTTCCAACACATGCGCCACCTGGAGCGCGCGCCCAATTTCGCGAAGATTCTTGTTCGGTCCGCGATAAAGGGCCGCACTCGCGCGACTGGTCACCTTCAAGTCTGAAATTCGGGCGAGACTGGCCTGGATATCTTCCTGAATGCCGTCCGTAAAGTAAGCATGCCCGCTGTCATCGCTTAAGTTGTCAAAGGGCAAGACCGCAATGCTCTTTTCGGGAATAGCAGGTTCGGCAGTTTTCTTATCTTCCATGGACATCAAATCGATGGGCCGAGCCGATTCCTCCAGGATTTGCGCGAAGCGTGGATCGCCGCGTAGATCATCCCAATCAGCGCTCAGCTTTAACGATCCGACCGTGGGGCCGTTCGGGAGCTTGACCACTGCGGCTAATTGCTCGATAGCCAGATCTTTCTCGCCGGCCCAGGCGTAAATCTGGGCAAGCGACGTCTCAAAGTCGGCTCCCGTCGACGCGTCCCGCGAGATTGGCTCCCTGGCTACAGCTTCGCGACCTTCACGAATCGCTTCTTCTTTTCGTCCGAGCGCGGCGTCGGTCAGACCCACCCAGATGAGGGGCTCTGCATCATCCGGTCGTTTAATCAGAGTTTGTTCCAGGATCTTGCGCGCCTGCGTAAAGAAGGTGCGCGCTTTCTCTGGTTCGCCTTGGGCGCGCGCGATGAATCCATAAAGAAATGGAATTGGAACCAGGTAACCTTCCGGCGCCAATTTCTTGGCCGCGTCGATCACGCGCTCAGCTTCGTCCCAATCGCGATCCAGAAAGGCAACGTGAAACCGAATAAATGAAGTATGGCCGCCCGGATTGTAGCCACGAGGAAGAGACTCGATAATCTCCCGGCAGGTTTTTGTGTCACCGAGCGCGTAGGCAATAGAAAATTTGTCGTCTAGAAAATCCAACTTGGCTTGCGGAAACGCCGCCAATCCACCCTCCACGAGGCGCTCGCTGTCTGAATAACGTCGCAGTACTCGGTAGGTGTTGATCAGTTCGTGCAGGACATCTGGGTTGCGCGGATCGAGTTGCAACGCTCGCTCCAGTTCGGTGAGCGACTCTTTCCAGCGGCCTTGTCGCTTATCGATCGAGGCGCTCCAGACAAGAACGTCGGAATTATTTGGCAGCATCCGGCTGGCCGCTGTGAGCGCGCTGCGGGCCTTTTCAAAATCGCGGATGAGGTAATAATAACCCGCCTCAGCAAGTCGGACTTCCGCGAGGTCCGGACGAAGTCGCATGGCCGTCTTGACGGCGTTTTCTGCCTTGGCCTGACGCGCCGGTGAGTGGTCAAACCATCGATAAAGAGTAAGCTCAACCTCGCTGAGGAGGCAGTAAGCTCGAGCGAAATCTGGGTCCCGCTGAATCGCCTTGTCTAAAAATCCCTCCGCTTCCAATTCGCCTTCTTTTCCTACCCGGTATTGGTTGGCCCAGGCTTTCGCGCGGAGATACCAATCGTAGGCTTCGACATTACTTGTTGTTCGTTCCGCGATTGCCACCTTCTCGCGCGGCGAAAGATTTACTTTGAGTTGCACCACGATTTTTTCCGCCAGCTCAACCTGCATCGCGAAGACATCGGCGACGTCGCGATCATAATTCTCGGCCCAGACGTGCGCGCCCGTGCGCGTGTCAAAGAGCTGCGCATTCATGTGGATGCGAGGTCCGATTTTCTGCACAGCGCCTTCCAGAACGTACGCGACTTGCAACACCTCGCCGATTTCCTTCAGGTTACGCGCCGCGCCGCGGTATTGCATCACACTCGTCCGGCTCACCACCTTCAAATCAGCCACCTTGCCGAGGTCGGTGAGGATTTCGTCCTGCATGCCATCGGAAAAGAAGGCGTTGGCCTTGTCGTCGCTTAGGTTTTCGAAGGGCAGAACGGCGATGCTTTTATCAGCTATGGCCTGCGAAGCCTGGCTATTGGAAAAAGACGGTCGCCTCTTCAGCTCGGCGCGATAGTTAAAAAGGACGATCCCAAGCGCAGTTCCAAGTGCCGCCACCATCACCCAGGCCAGGATTCGATACTTCTGTCGCCCAACGAATCGCCTCGAGATGTAGGCAAGGGTGTTCGGACGGGCACGAATGGCGCGCCCCTGAAGATGCAGGCGAATATCCTCCGCAAAGGCGGCGACGGATGAGTAACGGCGCGCCGGTTCCTTCCGCAGCGCCGTGAGGACGATATTATCCAAGTCCCCGCGCAACTGGCGTCGAACAAGGTTGTCGTAGATACTAAGGCTCGGCCGGGTCGGTTCCTGTTCGCCGATCACCTGTGCAACTTCCGCCGGCGCTGGGTGCGGTGTCGAGAAGCGATGGGGCGCCCGGTCGGTCAGGAGTTCGTAGAGGAGCGCGCCCAACGCATAGACATCGCTCGCGGGCGTGACTGTTTCGCCGCGGGCCTGCTCCGGCGAAGCGCAAACCAGAGTGAACCTTCTCTCCGCCGTCAACGTGAGCTCGATCGCTTCGTTTTCGGAGGCCAAAAGTTTCGCGATGCCGAAGTCGAGCAGCTTCGGTTCGCCATCCTGCCGGACGAAAATATTGCCCGGCTTCAGGTCGCGATGGACCACCCTTTGTTGATGCGCGAACTGCACCGCTTCGCAGACTTTGAGGAAAAGTTGCAGCCGCTGAGTCACGGCAAGCTTCTCCTCCCGCACGTAGCTTGTAATCGGAACGCCATCGACGTGTTCCATCACGAAGTAGGGGAGGCCATCATCCGTCGTTCCGGCGTCGAGCAATCGCGCGATGTTCGGATGATCGAGGCGCGCAAGAATCCGACGCTCAGCGTGGAAACGGCGCAAAATCTCGTCGGTGTCGGTGCCTCGCTTCAGAAGCTTGATTGCAACTTCCTTCTCGAATTGCCCATCGGCCCGTTTCGCGAGATAAACGGCTCCCATTCCACCGCGGCCGATTTCCCGAACGATGGCATACGCTCCGATGCGTCGTCCGATTGGTTGCACCGGCGCAGGCCGCGTGAATGCCACTGGCGTGTTATCCGCCAGTTCATCGAGGTTTTCTGTCGAAAGTGCCAGGAGCTCTTCCACCTCCCGCATCAGAGTGGTATCGCCTCCGCACGAACGTTCAAGGTAGGCAGTGCGATCTTCCCGGGAAGGATGCTCCAGCGCATCGGCCAGGATGGTCTTGACGCGCTGCCACCGCTGCGCCGTCGTTGTTACATCACTCACTCGTTAGGTAGTCCTATCGAAGCTCGGCTAGCTCGCGCTGAAGCCAGAGCTTTGCCGTCGCCCATTCGCGTTTCACGGTGATGGGCGCGATCCCCAGGACCTTCGCGATTTCTTCGACGGTCAGCCCGCCGAAGAAGCGAAACTCGACGATTTGCGCCTGCCTTTTATCCAGCTCTTCCAGTCGATGCAAGGCTGCGTCCACCGCCATAAGGCTCACGTCCCGTTGCTGGTAGAAATCGAGGGCTTCATCGAACTGCAAACGAACTGCGTCCGCGCCGCCCCGTTTTTCCGCGGTGTGCGCTTTGGCATGGTTGATCAGGATCCGGCGCATCATTCGTGCGGCGATGCCGAGGAAATGGGCGCGGTTCTGCCAATGCGTCGAAGTTTGGTCCATGAGCCGAAGATAAACTTCGTGCACCAGCGCCGTCGGCTGGAGAGTGTGATCGGAGCGCTCGTCGCGCAGGTAACCGGCGGCAAGTCGGCGCAATTCCTCGTAGGCGCCGGGGATGAGGGCGGTCAACGTCGCGGCTTCCCTTTCATCGCTGGGAAGGGGCAAATCCGCGAGGAGCGCGGCGGCGTCGGAGGTCATGAGCGGCGATTGTAACGCGTTTTGCGGGGAAGAGTCGAGAACTCAAATTTGCTGCAAACAGATGAGACCTTTTGTGCCCGCTTTCTTGCGTTAGCTCGTTGAACCGGCCGGTCATTTAAAGTTTCCGGCCCTAAAGACATCCAAATGACTCCTCGACGATGGCAGCAAGTGAAAGCAATTCTGGCCGATGCCATCGAACGAGAGGATGCGCTTCAGCGAGCGACCTTTGTCGAAAGCTCCTGCGCCGGCGATCCACTGCTGAAACAAGAGGTTGAGGCGCTGCTCGTCTACGCGGATAAGCCGATGGCGAACGGTAGCGTGCCTCCGGCGCGGTGAAGTCCGCGAGATTGGAACGCTCAGTGCGCCCCGCTTCGAGAGCCCCTCTCAAGAACTTTGTCGAATTTAAATGAGACCGTTTTTGCGCCCGTTCTGCGTTACAGGTATGAAGCACCACTGCCCGGTCGGAACGAATCAACATATCAAATTCGAAACCCCTCGTGAACGAACAAAAACCGCCGCAATAAAGAACCTGTTTACCGCGATGAGCGCGATCAGCGTCGTCGCATTTTTCCTGCTGCCCATCAGCGGATTCGCGCAAACACTGAACACATCTCTCAGTGCCCATCCCCCGCAAGTCGCGCGTGACCAATCCTCGACCACCGCCCAGGCGCTGAGTGACGAGTTTGCCGGGACTTATGGAACTGTAACGCAGAACGTTCATTACGGTTCGGCGACGGTTTCGGGTGGGAACGATACTAGGACGGATATTGCAGTAGGAGACGAATACTTCGCCCAGCCCTCCTGGACGGATGTGCTAACAATCAATAACGCAGCTTTGACCGGGCAGGCCGGTGTCGCTCGCTTGACGATGCACTTGGCAGGGCAAATGACCGGCAGCTGGACTGGCAGAGCGCAGGGCGGCAGTGAGTATCATGTGTACGTTGCCGGCGGATACGCCAACGTCATTTTCGGCGGCGGAATAACTTACAACGGCCCTGACGGCACCCCTCTTTCCCAGCTAGCGACGTTTACTGGCGACTGCCACTTCACTTACGGTAGCCCACTAGCCTTATATTTTCAATTATATAGTTGGGTTCAAAACCGTCATAGCGTCAGCTTCACTGAGCCAGGGGAAGCCGTCACTTCAACTGACCTAACGCTGAGTTCTGGAAACTTCATTGTGCTCAACGATCAGAATCAGCCCGTAGATTTTACGGCTGAATCGCGCACCGGTTCTGCGCGCGGCAGCAACATTCTGCAGGGCGCGCCGTTTAACGGATTCACGCTCACCAATAGCGCCGCGCCGGGCCGTCTCGGCACGACTATGAGCTTGCTGGACGGCACAGCCAGCGCCGCAACAACATTGCAGGCGGCTTTTGTCGCGCCGCCTGCTCCGACCGTTATCAAACTCGTGAGTGATGCAATGGATTTCTCAGGCACTGGCACCGACCCGGTCGTCATTCAAATGAGCTACGATCCCGCGACGGCTAGAACGCTCTTCGGGGGCGAGGCCGGTTTGCGCCTCGGTTGTGAACTCAAGGGCTGGTTCAACGCTCTATCTGGCAACACAGGGGGAAGCCCCCAATTTTTTCCTCGCGCTTATAATGCAGCGACGGATTTTCATGTCGGCAACTTTGGCCTCGACACGGCGAAACACGTCGTCTGGGCCGTGGTTAACCATAACAGCAAGTATGGCGTAACTGTCGTCCCTGACCCCGCTGGGACGGTGACCCCGCTCGCTCAGCTTCTGAATATTTCCACGCGCATGCGTGTCCTTGCAGGCGACAACGTGCTAATCGGCGGCTTTATTGTCACGGGAACCGATCCAAAGAAGGTCATCATCCGCGGGATAGGGCCTTCACTCAATGTGAATGGCACCCCCATCCCTGGACGGTTAATTGATCCCACTCTGGAGCTGCATCAGCCGAACGGCACGGTCATTACCAACGACAACTGGAAGATCAACGATCAAACCGGTCAGTCTCAGCAAGCGGAGATCGAAGCGACAACTATTCCACCGACAAACGATTTGGAATCCGCCATTGTCGCAACTCTGGCTCCTGGCAACTACACCGCAATCCTTGCTGGTAAGAATGGAGGAATGGGCGTGGGTTTAGTCGAGGTTTACGATCTGGCGCAAGGCGCGAATTCCAAGCTAGCCAATATTAGTTCCCGTGGCTTTGTCGATACGAACGATAACGTCATGATCGGCGGGTTCATTGTTGGAGGAGGAACCGGAAATGGCACCGCCAAAGTGATTGTGCGCGCGATTGGTCCATCACTCAGTGTGAATGGCACGCCTGTGCCCGGGCGGTTAGCCGATCCTACCCTTGAACTGCACGATGGAAGCGGAACTACGATTGCCACCAACGATAACTGGAAGATCGATGATCAGACAGGTCAGTCACAGGAAGCAGACATCCGCGCGACGACCGTTCCACCTACCAACGATTTGGAATCAGCCCTTGTCGCAAGTCTTGCTCCCGGCAACTACACTGCGATTGTGCGCGGCAAGAACAACACGACCGGTATCGCAGTCGTGGAAGCCTATAACCTACAGTAAGGACGGTCCTGAATTGGAAGGCTGTCACGCGGGGAGAATGACGGTTGGTGTCTTACGTTTCGCTCGTAACACCGCCTTGTCTTCAGCCGCCAAAAATGCCGTCGCCAGCGCGTTGATCTGGGCCTGGCGAATGTGTTCGCGCGACAGGCCCGCGGGGCCGGCGCTGCTACTTCAAACTCGTGCCGTAGATCGCTCGCGCTCACGCCGTCGCGCGCTGCGCCGACCGGACATCGCAGCGCGATGTTCCTGCCTTCCTCGTTCCCAAGGCCTGCCCGCCGTGGCGGGTTGAACTTGGGAACGAGGAGGATTTCACCGACACAGCGGCCGCCGGATTTTTTTCTGAATCCAAGAGGCGGCTTGCCTGCATCACACGGGAGGTGACACGAAAAGCGTTTTCATTCCCTGAGTTGCTGATTCTGGCCGGCAGTTGTGTGTTTATCTTTGTCCTCTGGCTCTCGGCGTATTTCGAGCCGGATATTCGATGGCTGCATTTTTTCCAGGCGTGGATGTATCTGGCGGCCACCTGGCTCTCGCTGCGACATAACCGCTGGGGTTACTTCATCGGACTATCGGCGGCTGGAGTTTGGGATTATATCAACCTGTTTGTGACCACGTTTCTGGGCAGCGGGCTGCACTGGGTCTCAGCCTGGATCAGCACCGGTCAGCTCCAGCACGTTGATCAGATCGTCGCTGTGCCCGCCTGGATCGGGAACCTGCTGGTGGTGATCGGTTCCATTTGGGCGTATGCGCGTCTGCCGGAAAAGCGGTGGAGCGATCTAGGACGCTTCGCGTTTGGGTTTGTTTTGACGACTGGCTTCTTTGCCGCGGTAATAGCGATCTGTCAGCCGCGATACCTGCCGCTCTTTCGCGCGATGCTTCATCCGCATCGGCCCTGGTAAGCAGGCTCGTTAGGTCGCCGTGATTTAAGAATACTGCGGCTGAGACAGCTGCCGCTCCAGGGCTACTTCAGCGCCGCATCGCACCTGGCGATCTCGCGCGCAATCTCATCGGGCTTTGCGTCGTCGGCACCGCTCAGCGTTCCTTTGCTCTTCATGTCCTGATAGATGTCGAGGCTTTTCTGATATGCATCTTTGGCCGCGCGCCAGTGTTCCATCTGCCTGCCCTTTTCGGCAAGCGCGGCTTGAGACGCGCCCAGTTGCGAATACAATTGGGCGAGCGTATTGCGCGCCGTCGAGTTGGTTGGGGACGCCGCGACCAAAACTTCATCGATCTTGATTCCCTGGTTAGCGCTCTCGTTCGCACCGGTCAAATCGTCTGCTTGCGATTGAAAGCGACTCAACGACAGATAGGTATAAGCCCATCTGTTACGAAAATCTTGGTTCTTAGAATCTTTAGCAACCAACCCCGCGAGGATTTGCAGCGCTTTCTGAAAGTTCGTCAACGCGCCAGCGCTATCGCTCGTTCCCAGCGCAATGCCCACCAAAACATAGCTGACGGCCTCGTCCCTGAGGATAACCGCATCATTCGGATCCGCTGCCGCCATTGATTCATACACTGCCAGCGACCGCTTGCGGTACTCAATTGCTCCGGCCTTGTCATTCGTTGCTGACATTGCCGTGGCCACGTTTCCCAAATTAGCCGCCATCTCCCGTCGATAAAATGTATTGGAGGGATCGCGCTTTACAACTTTCTCTTCGATGGCCACGCATTTCTTATAACTCTCTAAAGCTTCCTGTTGTCTCCCTTCGCTCTGAAACAATAGTCCGAATGCGTTGTGGCCGGCGACGAGCAAGCCTTGGTACGTCGGATTCGTCGGATCGTGTGAAGCCAGGCGCTCCGCGACCGACTGAAACTTATTCAGATATTCGATCGCAGCTTTAGTATTGCCCAAGTTCGGATACGGAGGAATTCCTAGCGATTTGGCCAGACCGATGTACATGTTCGCCAACTTGTATTGAAGGTCCTCGTTATTCGAATCCGCAGCCAGCAGCGCCTCTATGATGGGCAGTCCTTTGCGCAGATAGTTAGCTGCTTTCTCGGGCGGACCGCTGAAGACGTACAGAAAACCAATTGCCGCATAGCAGTACGATAACTCCTGTCGCACCGCGATGTTATTGGGTTCCATCGCGAACACTCTCTCTCGTAACACCAAGGCGCTATTCAGACTCTCGATGGCGCCCTTCGTGTCACCGAGATTCGATGCGGACAAAATTGTTCCTCGACCTGACATAGCGATGCCGCCTTGAACAGCAGCCACCTTTTCATACGCGCCGGCAAGCTCGCGTAACAGAGAAGAGTCATTGCCCACGTCTTTCGACAAGTTGTCCAGATACTCGAGCGCGTCTTTGACTAATTCTTGTCGAACCAAAGTTGAACCCGGGAGAGCTGCGATGGCGTCGTGATAGTCAAACAAAACCGAGTGAGCGAGCTTGCGCACCTGGTTGAACCGCTGTTCCGCTTTTGCTTTTTCGAGACGCGCTTGATGTGCTTGCCATGCAGTCGTGATGCTTCCAACAATCAAGGCCAGGGCAACGAGCGCGGCGGCCACAACGCCGAGCTTGTGACGCTGCATGAACTTTGAGGCGCGGTAAGAGAGCGTGTCCTTGCGCGCACGCACCGGGAGATTTTCGAGATGCCGGCGAATATCCTCCGAGAATTGCTCGACTGACGAGTAGCGGCGCGCCGGTTCTTTGCGCAGCGCCATCAGCACGATGTTATCCAAATCACCGCGCAATACTTTGGAGCTTGGTGCCTGGAGCTTGGAGCTTCCGTCGCCTTTGGCGACGGTCGTGCTTGGCCGTTGCGGCTCCTGTTCGCAGATCGCTTTGCTAAGTTCGTCCGGGGTTTTGCGCGTTAGCTTGTAAGGCCGCGCGCCTGCGAGAAGTTCGTAGAGGCAGACACCTAACGAATAAACGTCGCTTAGAGTTGTGATTGGCTCGCCTTTGATTTGTTCGGGGCTCGCATATTCGGGCGTCATCACGCGGAGGATGGTAATCGTCATGTCGGCCCCGGCGGCTTCCGCGGCGGATAACAATTTGGCGATGCCGAAATCCAGAAGCCGCACTTCGCCGCCATCTGTGACGAGAATGTTGCTCGGCTTGAGATCGCGATGAACGACCAGGTTCTGGTGCGCGTAACTGACGGCGCCGCAGACAGAGCGGAACAATTTCAAACGGTCTGTGACCGAGAGCCGCTTCTCGCTGACGTATTGCGTGACCGGTTTACCGGCCACGTAATCCATCACGACGTACGGCAACCCGTCGTCGGTTGTCCCCGCATCGATCAGGCGCGTGATACTTGGATGGTCGAGTCGTGCGAGGATCTGGCGCTCAGCTTGGAAGCGCCGCAGGATTTCATCGGTGTCTGTTCCGCGTTTCAGAACCTTGATAGCGACTAGCTTTTCGAAGGCCCCATCAGCTCGCTCCGCTAAATAAACCGCGCCCATCCCGCCGCGGCCCAACTCGCGCACGATCGCCCATGGACCCATACGCCGGCCGGCCACGAGTCGGCTCTGGTCCTGGCGCAACGGGGCGCTTGCTTTCTCCGCGAAGTTCTCCAGAGCGCTCGTGGTCTGGTCTACTAGCGACTCGACTTCGCGTCGCAGTTCCGCGTCTTCGCCGCAGCGGTTTGCGACTAACGTCATGCGGGCCGCTGGAGATTTCTCTTCCAAAGCTTCGACTACGATCGCTTTGATCTGTTGCCAGCGTTCAGCCGTTAAAGATCCTGTCTCGGGCGCTCTCACCTATTAAGAGACCGTATCACTTAATGATGGGCGGCGAAGGTGGATCGAGCGCTCCGCGCTCGATGGCAAATAATGGCCGCGAAAGAATTCGGGGCAAAATAACAAGCATCGCGCCCTCCACGGCGGCCAGGCTTTGGAGCGCACGATCCACTCGCCTCGATCGTAAACAGAACCACTCACGTTTCCTTTGATGCAGGCCATTAAGCATTCGACGACAACTCACGTTGCAGCCAGCGCTTCGCGATCGCCCACTCCCGTTTCACACTGGTGGGGGAAATGTTCAGGACTCCACCAAGCTCCTCGATCGTCAGGCCGCCAAAGAAACGCAGCTCCACGATCTTCGCCTGGACGGGATCGAGTTTCTCGAGACGCCGCAAGGCCTCTTCGACTTCGAGCAGATCAAGGTTGTTCTCCTGGTAAACATCCAACGCTTCATCCAGGGTGATGCGCACCGCTTCTTTGCCTCCGCGTTTCGCGGCGATCCGGGCGCCGGCATGATCGAGTAGAATCCGGCGCATCATCCGCGCAAAGATTCCCAGGAGCTGGGCCCGGTTTTGCCAGGCTGGCTGCCGCTGGTCGGCCATGCGCAGATAAGCTTCGTGGACGAGGGCCGTTGGCTGGAGGGTGTGTTCCGGTCGCTCGTCCCGCAGGAAGCCGGCAGCGACGCGGCGCAATTCATCATAAATCCCCGGCAACATTGCTCGAAGCGTGACCGCGTCCGCCTCGGATACGGTCGCCGTGAGATCGTTGATCAGGGCGGAGGAAAAATGCGACGAGCTATCGAGCGAAGCGACCATTAATGACCTGGGGCGATTTTACGCTTTTTCAATCGCAAGCGTCGAGCAGCAAAAATTTCCCGAACTTTCTGGTCTGTTTTCCCCCGATTCGTCGCGTTGCTAAGGGAGAGGCACTTCACATCCAGCACTATGAACCCAAGAGTCAAGACCCCGTTGCAAATCAGTTGGTTGTCCGTTTTCTTGTCCGCCGTCTCAGCTTCGGCTGCAGTTCCAAGTCTGATCGATACGATCAATCCGCTGCCTGGTCCGCCTGCTACCACTCCGTATCACCTTGCTCTCAATAATACGACGAAGCGCGTCTATGCCGGTGCGTTCGGTCCATTCGGAGTGGACGGTATAATTAGCGTGATCGACGCGCAGACCAATAGCGTGATTGTGAACCTGAAGCTGCCGACGGGTGTCGGGGGGGCATTTGAGCAAATCTGGCTCAATGAAAGCACTAACACCATTTATGCCGGCATGTTGACTTCCAGCAATGGGAGTACCTTTCTGCCGCAAGTTGCGGTCATTGATGGTGCGACTAACCAAATCAAGGCGGTGATTGGTTCCCAGCTCGGAATAAGGCAGCACGTGATCGTAGATCCGGTGAGCGGCCGAATATTCGCCAACGCTGCCAACCCTAACGACGGCATCGAAGTCTATGACGGCTCCAGCTTGGCGTTAACCAATAGCATTTTACTTACCGACGGCGCCCGCGGTTATCAGCCTGTCCAATTCGCGATCAATCCTGGCGCGCGCAAGCTCTACGTTTCGGCCTTTAGCACCAGCGGCAATGGCAACAATGGCACTGGCGCTGTGGCCGTGATCGACCTCGATCAGCTCACGGTCTCTTTTGTTCAGACTGGAAGCTATAGCATGGGCAACATCACGGTCGATTCCAGTCTCGACCATGCCTTTGTCGCGGCAGAGCTACCAGACGGGAGCAGTGCCATCCTCGCAATCAATGGAAACGCCGTCGTTGGCACGATTGCCTTGGGGCAGAACGGCTTCGATGTGGTGAATGGAGTTTCGATTGGCGCTACGACCGATCCGAGCCAGCATCGCGCCTACTTCAGCGGCGAAGCCCCGTCACACCGCATGGTGGTCATTAATACGCAGAACAACACCCTGGTTGGGCAAGTGCCGCAGTGGTTCACGGATGGCGGGGTCCTGGGCAGCACCGGGAAAATCTATGCGACGCAGCACACCACCTATGCCATTCTGGGTTTTGGCGACGATAGCGCAGTCGGAGTAATCGACCCGACTAATGGCAATACTGCAACGATTACCACTGGGTACATGCCGAATGCGTTTGCGGTCAATTCGAAAACCGGGCGCCTTTATATCGGCGATCAGCAGGCTAACGACATGTTGGTGGTAGATACCGGCTCTGGCCATGCTGTCCTGGCCCGGGTGCCAGTTGGTCACAGTATCCGCCCGGTCAGGAGTAACCCGGGCAGTCGCGACGTTGCGGTCAGTGAAGCTTTAAATCGCATTTATATCACCGGCAATGTCTTGATCAATTCAACCGCGTCCCATTACGCGTCCGTCTTCGACGTTGTGGATGGCACGACTAATACCGTTACCGCGACTGTTACCGTCTCTGACTGGGACCAGAATCAAGGATTTCTGGCCGTAGATGATTCGCGACAGCGTCTCTACGTCAGTGGCGTGCAGTTCGA
>Ga0307478_10000497_pt1 | contig 40084 bp, 49 predicted proteins | sample atmos_gasesECM4C_2_FD_203713 | JGI IMG/M metagenome (GOLD analysis project Ga0307478, IMG submission 203713) | Hardwood forest soil microbial communities from Morgan-Monroe State Forest, Indiana, United States - atmos_gasesECM4C_05 | ecosystem: Environmental > Terrestrial > Soil > Temperate...
AACATATAACGATTGCGTAATGTCTGTAAAGCGTCAAACACACGATCAGAGCGCATGTCTGTCTTGCTCCTTCCTTATAATAGGTATGGGCATTTCGCTCGCCCTGGTTCCCAGGTAATCGGCTAGAACCCCACAAGAAATCCTAAGCCATTGATTCTACTAAGGTTATTCAGGATGCAGCGCAATTCCTACACAGAATAGATGCGTATCCGGACTCCGAAGATGCTTGTTTTTCCTGGCTTGGGCTCAAAACCGAGACGCTTCAGAGCAGACCTGGAGACTCCGGATGTTCGGTGGAACAACATACTCTACTCGGAAATCCGAAAGGGGTCAATATCTTTTTCGCCTTGAAGGAAACCGAATTGGTACTGGGCCTCGGTACACGGATGCTTGTAACTGCCGATGCCGCCCGATGAACGACGTCAGTTTCAGTTTTCTAAACACCTCTACTGCAGCCCTGCCGCCAGTACAGCAACCAACCTAGAGCGAATACGGAAACTCACCTATGGAAAGATAGTCATTTTTTGACTAAGAATAATTTCGCCCGGGGCGAGTCTGCCGCTTTCGGGCTCGAGAGACGGCAGAAGGTCCTGCGCTTGGCGTTTGTTAAGCAAGCCGTTCGTCCGCTGGATCGCGAGCCGACAAGACGCCACTCTTCGGACTGACAGCTTCTCTCGCAGTCAAGAAATAAGGAGTAACTCACGTGCAAATCTTGCCCTCCCCGATTCCACGCGAAGCGCCCAAGTTGCTGCAGCCACTAACCTTAGTGGCGGCGCTGGTTACCGTTCTCCTAATATCCAGCCCGGGTTGGGCGAAGTCATGCTCAACCGTTACTCTCTCTTTACACGGCGCGGCGGTCACCTGCACCATTCCCGAGCAAAACCCGGAACTGGCGGCGACCATAACCCTGACCGGCCTCACCTTCAGCGCGCAAGCTTCGGGTATGGTGCTGCTTTACGACGATTCCGCCCATACCGTGCTCAGCGACGTTGTCACCTTCACCAACGTGGGGGGCGTCGCGACCGTAACCTTTCTGTCCGATACTGACGGCGTCCTGTTGGTACCTCCGGCCTTACCCATCCTCGGTAAATTCTCGGAGGGCAATCCCGTCTTCATCTCGGTGGCCCTGGGAAATGGCAACTCGCTCAATGCCAAGATCTGTAGCGACTCGGAGGTCCCAAACTGTAACGGCACGAGCGACTCCATTCGCCTTTCAGAACGCACCAGCACTGTTCCTGAACCCGGGACCTTCCTTTTGCTGGGTTCGGGTTTATTGGGTTCAGGCGCTCTGAACTTCTCATCCGGGTCGTTGCGGCGGCTACTGTTTAGACGGACTCAAACTTAACGTTGCCAGGATTGCCTGGCAAAGCCCGTCCGCTTGCCCCATCCTTTCGCGCTCTTTGCGAAAGGATGGGGCCCTCCTTTTCACTTTTGCAAGCCATGCTTCAAATGGACAAAATCGACATCGCCCGTCTAAAGCAAGCCTACAACCAAAAATAAATCGCGTGGAGCGGACACCTCCTGTCCGCTCCCAATTCAACCTTGTCATTCCGAGCCCTTCGCAGCCGCGATCAGCCGCGAGAACGGCGAGGAATCTGCTGTTCGCGCGCGCCGACGCAGCAGGTGTAGACCGGGCGCCCTCGCCTGCCTTGCTGTTGCCCGTGTGGAGCGGACACTCCTGTCCGCTGCCTTTGACTTTGCTTTTGACTTTCTAGTCCACTTCTCTCGTTCCTTGTAAGCAGTGCGGCCTTTCCTTTCCCGCCGGCTGCAAGTTCCTTCACCTTGACACTTTCCCGCACCTGGAACAGACTGACTCGAAACTGCGGTAGCAGACTCGCGCCCGCCCCGCGAGTTGCGAATTCCGACTCGTCCCTCATCGAGTGGCAGTCGGCGCGAGATAACTCCCCCGAAGGATCTCCATGCGAGTACTGCGCGTGATGTTGGCCGCTGCGCTGTTCGTTGCCGCGCTGGGTGCGAACTCCGCCCACCCTCAGACCGCCGCCTGGCCGCAGTGGGGGCAAAATCCCCAACACACCGGCTTCCTCCCCGTAACCGGCCAATCTCTCCAGGGAAAACTCTCCGACCAGATCTTCGATCCCTTCACCTCCCAAGAACAGGCGGAATCCACCGGCGCACTGCTCATGCACTACCAGGTTCCGCTGGTGAATGGAAACAACAACGTCTTCATGATGTTCAAGACCGGCACCTACGTGCCCTGCATTCCTCCAGGATCGGGGAAGCCATTTCCCTGCGGCCCCAACGACTGGAACACTGAAGTCTGGAACGAAACCGATCTGCAATGGCAAAACGGCCAACTCGTCCCCGTGTGGAATTTCGCCTCTGACTGGACCCCGGTCCCAAACGACTACACTCTAGGCGGCTGGGAACCGCTCTTCCAGCCAGTTCTCGCATCTACTTACGTCTATGTCCCGGGCGCCGGCGGAACCATTTATCAGCTCGATCAGTTGACCGGAGTAGTCCTGCAGCAGATCAATCCCTTCGATGCCACCGAGGATTCGACCAAGTTCGTATCCGGTGGCCTGACTGCCGACACCCAGGGCAACATTTATTACAACGTGATGCAGGTCGTGCTCGCCTGGCCCTGGGACAGCGACGTGGTCAACTCCTGGATCGTAAAAGTAGCCGCCACCGGCGCCGTAACCACCGCTTCGTACACATCATTGCTGCCTGGCGCGCCCACCACCTGCCTGGGAAACTTTCCCCAAAGTCAGTTGCCCTGGCCGCCCAGCGCGAACGCCGTGCCTCCGAGTATCCCCTGCGGAACCCAGCGCCCCGCCCTCAACGTCGCACCCGCGATTTCCGCCGACGGTTCCACGCTCTACACCGTTAGCCGCGCCCATTTCCGCGGACGCGCCTCCTACCTGCTCGCCCTCAACACCGCCGACCTCAGCCTGCTGTGGTCCACGTCCATGCTCGGCATTTTCGACGACGGCTGCAATGTATTATTGCCGCCCGATGGCCAACCCAATGGCTGCAGCATCTACGGCGCCACCGGCCTCGATCCCACCCAAAACACTCTCGGCCCCGGCATCGTCTCCGATCAGGCCTCGGCCTCGCCCATGGTGGCACCCGACGCCAGCATCCTGTTCGGCGTCGACGATGGCTACAACTACGGACGCGGCCATCTCCTCAAGTTCGACCCCACCGGAACCTTGCAGGCCAGCTATACCTTCGGTTGGGATACCACTCCCGCAATCTTTCCCAACAACGGAACTTACTCCGTCATCGTCAAAGACAATCATTACGACAACGGCTCGTATTGCAATAATCCCACCTGGTGCCCCAAAGCTCCGCCCGGCCCGTACTACATCACGCAGCTCGACTCAAACTTAATCCCGCAGTGGCAGTTTCAAGACACCACCATCAACCACAACCACCCCGATGGATACGAATGGTGCGCCAACGCCGCCGCCGTCGACATGAACGGCATCGTTTACGCCGATAACGAAGACGGATATCTTTACGCCGTCAATCAACGCGGCGCTCTGCAGCAGAAGATCTTTCTCGAACGCGCCATCAGCGCCGGTTACACTCCAACCTCCATCGGCGGCGACGGCACTATCTACACCGAAAACGGCGGACACTTTATCGCTGTCGGAAACCTCTTCGCCACCGCCACGGCCATCACTTCCTCATCCCAGAATCCCTCGCCCTACGGCACCGCCGTCACTTTCACCGCGGCCGTCACTTCCAACGCTGGCATTCCCACCGGCAAAGTTACCTTCAAAAGAAGCAACGTGACCCTCGGTATCGGCACTCTTACCAGCGGCGCCGCAACCTACACCACTTCGCCGACGCAACTCCCCGCCGGATCAGATTCCATCACCGCACTCTACGCCGGAGATTCCACTCACGCCCCCAGCACCTCCCCGCTCTTCACCCAGACCGTGGCCAGGGCCGCCACCACCACAACCCTTAGTTCCTCTCCCAATCCCTCGGGGATAAATGTCACCGTCACTCTAACCGCCACCGTAACCGCGCTCCCTGGATTACCGCTCCCCACCGGCAAAGTACAGTTCCTCAAAGGCACAACCACGCTGGGCACAGTGGCGTTGACCAACGGCACGGCCACGTTGAACACCACATTCACCAAAACCGGTTCCTTTAACCTGAAGGCTGCCTATCAGGGAAGCATGAACTATCTCTCCAGTTCCGGAACCGCAGTCCAGGTAGTCCAATAGGAGATGTCCAATAGGAGATGTGCAATAAGAGATGTGCAATAAGAGATGTGCAATAAGAGATGTGCAATAAGAGATGTAACCGCAATCTATCCCCCACATGAATGCGGGGTGGGCTCGCGCGAGAGAGGACCCGAGTCCCGGCAGGGACGCCACCAGGTTGTAACTTTACCGCCGCCGCTTCGTTCGTCCGCCGCCTTCCGTCCCCATCCCCAACCACTCCCAAGCCTCCCGATATCCCTCCCATCTCGGATTCCGACTCTTCAAGTCCGGAAACAATCGCAAGCTCTTCACTCCCGCAAACGCCCCCACCGGCAGCAAATACCAAACCTCATCTCCCCCATCCCGCACCACGTGCGCCGCCAGCACATCGATATCCCGCTCCGTATAAATCTTCTTCCCCTCGCCTCGCGTCGAATAAACCGGCTGCACGTCATACCCTCCGCGGTGCAATCTCCCCGTAGCCTTCACCTGCACCCGCAACAACCGCCCGCCCGGCCTCGCCCACACTACAAAGTCATACTTCTCGCTGTCGCCCCAAGGCAGCGCCAACCCAAATCCCAACCCTTGCGCCTTCACCAAAAACGCCGCCTGCGACATCTCCCCCATCCTCTTCGGATTCTTTTTCTCCCGCTCCCACCACCCCGCGTCCAGATCCGCCACGGCAAATATCCAAGGCAAATACCCCGGCACCGGCTCGTCCTCGCTGTCACCCGCTCCCTGCTTCCTGGTTTCTGACATTCCAAATCTCCCTTTTGACCAAAACTACAGACTAGCGCTTTCCCATTTCGGAACTCTGTGACATCTGAACATCAACCCTGTGGAAATCAATGTAGAGCCGCCGCTCCGGCCCGCAAACTTTGAGGTTGATTTTGGATTTTGACGTTGCCCGTGTGGAGCGGGCACTCCTGTCCGCTGCCTTTGACGTTGATTTTGACTTTGACACCGCCTGCAGCGAATCAGAAGGGGGTGCCCCATTTCTCGCGTCCTTTGCGAGAAGTGGGGATTTCCGCTCTCGGCCCGCACAACCGCGGAAGAGCAGCGCTTTCAGCGCCGCGCCAAGCTACTCCAACCTCACCAACACCGCCACATCGAACCCCGAATAATACTTCTTAACATCCCCAGCCCCATACTTCTCCCGAAATTTCTCGATCACAGACTTCACCGCCTTAGCTCCAGTCACCGGCGCCGCCCGAAATTCCGCCTCCACGCCCCGCGCATCAATCCCAATCGACGGATTCTTGCGCACGTTCTTAAACCACTGCGTGTCCGACCCCTGCACCGGCAGCAGGTAGAGCTTCTCGCCCTCCACCACAAACCACACCGGAATCGAAATCCTCCGCCCCGACTTCCTCCCAACCACGCTGATCTTGATCTGCCGATACCGCCCCAGCCGCTCCTTAAGCATGTCCTTCGACGTAGCCACGGCAATCCTCCTCTACTTTCAGCAAACTATTCTAAGTCCGCGGGATTTTGATCTCCGATGCAGCAGGTTCACACCCTCTTATCGATATTTACATTGTGTAAATACACGCTATCGGCTATAGTCGGCCCGGATGAGCACAAAAGCTAAGAACCGCGCCGTCACCGGCTGGGAAAGGCTGCGCCGCATGACACCAGCCGAAGTACGCCGTGGAATTCTTGCCGACCCCGACGCCCACCCTACCGACGATGCCTTCTGGAAAAACGCCAAGGTTGTCATGCCGGTGCCCAAAGAAATCGTCACCATGCGCCTCGACGCCGACCTGCTCCGCTGGTTCCGCCGAAAACGCGGCTACCAGACCCGCATCAACGCCATCCTCCGCGCCTACATGAACGCCACGCACGTGTAGACCGGGCGCCCTCGCCCGCTGCTTTTTGACTTTGCCTTTGCCTTTGACTCTGACTGTGTGGAGCGGGCACTCCTGCCCGCTGCCTTTGACGTTGATCTTGACTTCGCGCATCGACGAATTGGAAAAGGAATGAAACGGGAAAGGCACGACCTTCAGTCGTGCCGCAAAGCCCGCACCACCGTGGAAGAGCGGCGCTTCGGCGCCGCGAAAAGGTCAAAAATTGATGAGGGCTTTAGCCCCCGAGGGCACGCCGCGTAGATTCGCGGGCGAAGCTCCAGCCGCGAAGCGGCGACAGAATGCAGCCCACGGCGCAAGCCGTGGGTAAGCAGAAGAAAAAGTAACCAGCCCCGGAGGGGCGACATGTGTTAGCAGGAGGTAAGTCCTGGGTAAGCAGCAACAAAAGGGACCGGATCTTCAATCTCTCGCCGGATACTCACATTTCACTGTACCAGCAAGCAGAGACGCGAATTTTTGATCTGCCATGTGTTTGAGGAAAGAAATGTACGTGGCCGATGAAGGCCGGATGCCGCTGCCAAAAGCGTCAAAAAGCCTAAGGACACCGTCAAAGCGATAAAAGCTTATGTAGGTCAGCAACGCCGCACACCATGCAGCGTCATCGGCATTTTCCGTTGGCGAGGAAATATCAGCGATCCAATAGCCAATATAGGGTCTAAGGGAAGCGACGTCGATCAGGCCAGTCTCGACATAACTGGAGAATCGCTCGAGCCCGTCAAGAAATGCATCGTAGCAGTCACGTATTGCCGCTTCTGCCCGAGTAAAGCCCACCCCGGACACTCCGTCATCCACGGTGAACACTTCAGGATCAGAACCAGTGCGATTTAAAAGGACGTGCGGTCTGAGCCCCATAGTTTGCATCTGACGGGTGACGATGACTCGGCCCTCATCAGCGGAGCGATCTTCGAGCAACTGGACCTCGCGGCAGCCCCAATCGATCAGAAGGAACGTTTTTTGGACTCGGGGAGTCGAAAAGAACTCCTTCATCTCATTAGCGAGAAACTCCGCCCTCTTCCATTTCTCAGTGCGCAGATAGGTCGAAAGGCCGATTGAGAAGACGACAAAGCTGCCGACCGCTCCGGCCACGGTTACGAGAGACTTAATGTGTTCTATTGTCGCCGGCTGCATGCCAGCAAATGTACACCAAGTAGCCCATGTCCAGACGCCCGATCTCCTCCGCTGGTCCGCCAACAGGACGGCTACCAGACCCGCATCAACGCCATCCTCCGCGCCTACATGAAGGCCCAGCACGTGTAGTGCGGGCGCCCTAGCCCGCTGCCTTTGACGTTGCTCTGCCTCTGTGGAACAGTCACTCCATGCTGGCTGCTCAACTAAGTACTTCTACGGTCCACCTAGGTGCTATTGACCCCAATCTCTTACGAGAGCAGCATGATGGGCACTCACTCAATGGATTTCCGAATTGCGAGGTAGCTAACCATGAAAGAAATGATGCTGGGCAGCCTTCTGGCGACGATACTGCTCGCTGTTACAAGCCCCGGCCAAACTGTAGCCGTAGCTTCTCCGGCTGAGCCGGGGATGTATATCGAGGTATCTGGCGGCCTGACCAAGGTCATCGGACAAATCGCCGAATTTAAGCGCAGCGGCAGTCTCTTCGTGTCCGATATCACAGTAGGTATCAAAACCAAAAAACAAAATATCCAACTATTGGGACCGCACGCGCAAAACGTGGTTTCCGCCCAGCCGGTGTTTTACTTTATGCCTGCCAAACAGGAAGCTGAAGCGGGAGTAAACGCGGGCGACCTGATTCTGATTCGTCTTGAGGAGAAGCCCAAGCGCAGGCAGTTTGAAATTGCGGCTCGAGGTCAATGGCGAAGCGGGCATTTCTCTTACGCACCAGATTCAACTGCTCCGGGAAGAAGTGACTCCTGGTGTTTACCGGATCATGCCAGCAATGGAGTTAAGCCAGGGCGAATACGCTTTGTACCTGGCACGTGGCGAAGGCATGGCAGCATTTGTTTATGATTTCGGAGTACAACCAATGCACTTGCCTACCCCTGCAGCAACGAATTTCCCGTCCTCGCGACCACCCGCCATTCGCGCCGTCGATGCGCCCAAACCTGTCAGTGCCCTGCCAGATACAGAACCCCCGACTCAAGCCTCCATCGGCGTATTCTTCGAAGGTAATCCGGATGTTCGCCACGATGGAGTCGCGATCGCGGCGGTGACGTCAGATGGACCTGCTGACCGTGCTGGTATCAAAGCAGGTGATGTGATTCTTGCGATCAATGATCGCTATTTGTTCACGATTGGAGAGCTTACACATCAGGTCAGCCATCTGCAGCCGGGAACTAAGGTTGCGGTTCGCTATCGCAGGCGCGCCACCATCTCCGAGGCCTCGGTAACGGTTGGGACGATCCAGTAACCGCTCGAAGAGAAATTGAATGAGTATCACCTACTCTGGGTGCCCCGCTCACGCGCAGCGGACACTCTGGTCGCTGCAGCTGACTCCGGAAGGTTCGTATCAGGGTATTGCCTTCAGGCATACCGCAAGCATCGCGCGACCGTGTGAGCGGTGCTTCAGCCCCGCGTAAGCATCACAACTCGATGCGGCTTCAGCCTCTGAGGCAAGGCCGCGCTAGAGGCGGCTCGGATCTCTTCCCATTCCCCTTTTGTGCTGAGGATATCGGTATAATCCTCAACAGATCGCGGGAAAGGGAGATGCTCCGCTGCTTGAGATCCTCAAACTCGCTACAGCTCTTCTGGGCGGCGGCCTCGCCGGCGCCCTATTGACCGAGTGGTATCGCCGGAAGCACAGCAAACTTCAAAGAATCCCGCTGATTGAAAGGATCAACCGCGTGGTCGATCCCAAGTTTCTTAAGGGGGACGTCACACTGGCTCGGGCCGTCGGCGAAGACCGCCGACTTGTGGAACTGAATAAGTTGCGGCTGTACCAGTTTACTCTACGAAATGTATCTGCTGTTCATTTGCAGAATGCCGAGATTCAGTTCGAATTTCCTGCCGCCGATGTTCAAGATTTTGCGTCACCACGAACCGCCTTAAGCAAAACGGCACTTGTAAGGGTCGATGCCCTCCCGACCGAGCCGACAGCGTTTCCGACAGTTTTTCGGTGGCGCATCCCGCACTTGCCCTCCGGTGATTCGGCGGAGTTTGCATTTCAGGCAGTAGATTCAACCTCCGGAAGATATGAGGCTGCCCTCTACAATTGTGATCGCGTGATCCTCGAAAGGGTAGAAGGCGAACCAGCCCCGACAAGAAACCCGAAAGGGTGGCAGGTTGCAGCGTTTGCCGTTGGGCTTGTAGCTGGGTCTACTGTTCTTTTCTACGGAATCAATCACGTTCGTCCACTCGACAAGCTCACCGTCGTTAGGGAAGCCGGATGCGACTTACGTGTGTTGACATCATCTGTCCGCTATCTACCACGTCCGGAAGTCCGTGTAATTCAACATCGCATCTTTAACGTTGGCCAAAGCTGCGTCGTCCAATCAGGCGAGCTCGACCCGAAGGGGCCCTTCACAATTGGGGCCGGGGATACCGTTACGCGGGAGAGGCTGGCCCAGTCCCGGCCCAAACTGATTCAAACCGAGGTATCCCTTGGTGCTACGGGCACGCCACTGAAGAAAACGCTCATTCCACTTTTTGCGGAGCCATAAGTCGGTGACCTAGTCGGCTTTACCAGATCCCCAAGAAACAAAGTTGGCCACCCATCTTTCGCGTCTTTTGCGAAAAGTGCAGCATTTGAATCGGGCTTCAGCCCCGAGGGACGCGCACGGATTCATGGGCAAAGCGCGCAAAACGATCCTCGAAGCCCCAGCCGCGCGAAGCGACAACAGACAGCCCAGGGCGCAAGCGGTAGCAAGGTAAGGGGGAACCAGAGTCCGGCAGGGACGACAAAACTGTCGACGTGATGTCTGCGGCACTTATAATTGACAACCTAGCGCCGCGAGAGCGGCGAATAGATGTCGCACAGGCTCCGATTGCTATGGCTAACTCGCCCGTACCCCCATTTTCTTCGCGGAACCGGGGCCCTCATTCCCAGATCGACAACGATTTTCCTGAAAGCGCCAGAACAGCACTTCTGCATCTCCTGTTTCAACTGGTCGACAAGAACTACGTCGGCGGATGGGCAGGGATAGCCCACGAGGTCCAGCGCATCGCGAGAGTCCATCCGGAGGCGTTCGCCCCGAATAGTAACGCGGATACCGTGCGCGCCCGGTTCGTGGTCGAGGAGGCCTTGACCGAACTGGCATGGGAGAAAGTGTTCGATTTCTGCGAACGTCTGTATAGCCACCTAGCCCAGGAGGTCTCGTACTTTGACAGTGACAGTGCGCAATGGGCTGTCGTCACCTCTCGTCCTGACGTGCAGCTGCACATCGCATCGGAGATAGTGCGGCTGCTCCAGGAAGAGCACCTAGCGTTCGAATTCTCCGACGGCGTGATCCGACGCCGCGGTCGACGGCACACGACAGGGGAACTGGTACTGGGCGATCCACGATTGACGAAAGCACGGGAACACTTCAACAAGGCCTTGCGCTACTTCCGAAGTGTGTCGAATCGCGATCATGAAAACGTAGTCAAAGAATCGGTATGCGCGGTTGAGGCCACCGCACGTGCACTTTTCCCTTCGGGCGGATCCACTCTCGGTGACGTGGTCAAGTCAATCACGGGCTCCGACCCAGGGCAGCTGCCAAAACCGATCGCACAAACGTTTCATGGCCTTTACGGCTTTCGAAGCGGCGGCGATGGTGTGGGACACGGCGGCGGCGGGTCTGGTGCGGCGACCGCAGAACTCGCAGAATATGCGCTCGCCCTGTCGGCGTCACAGATAATGCTCCTGGTGGACTTGGCAAACGCCCACGAAGGTGAAGTCCCATTCTGACGCTCGCAGGGCACCGGGGCCCTGTTACATGAAATGAAGCAGCAACCGGATCTGCGTATTCACAAGATCTCTTACATAGGTAGCAAGCCAAGATCCTGCTTCACTGGCGAAATGGGATTCACTGAAGCGATTCCTGGCTCTATCAACTGCGTGCGCAGCCTGAGTAATTCCATTCAGCACCTCGTCCGGATACTCCTTGATGGTTTTTCTCAAATACTCCTTCACTTCCCTTGATAGCATTACCAGCTCGTTTGGATACGAGTCCCGCTTATCCTTTGCCCTTACGAACGCCCCGAGGAACCCCTCCAGGCAGGTGTAGGAAAGCGTGACAGCCCGCTCGAAGTCGGCCGAGGCAATTGCCCCGTCGATCTCGTGAAGATATTCATTGAGCCGAGCGGCGTTCCAAGCCTCTGGGGGAATACTTGCGCTTGGCGCTAAAGTACCCCCGCCCAGCAACTTGCGGATCGCAGAGGAATGATCCGGATCAAATCGCTCGACCTCGTCGAGTATGCTATTCACCACTCTTACACGAGTACCCTCATCAAGCTCCATGAGCAGGTCTTTGTAGTAACATCGCCTCGTTGAGCTTTTCCCAGCCTTTCTCCTCTCCTCGAGATACTCGGTATAGTTCGAACGATACGGATCGACTTCCTGAATCTTCCGAATGAAGCGCGGGCCGGAGAAATACGTCTCTCCCTGCTGGTCAAGGATCTCCATTAGTCTATTGAAGATGGCCGTCCAATTCAGCATCGCACGCGCCGCCCCACTCACTTCATCCCCAACTGCCAAAACAAAAACGCATACACATCCGTAAACTCCTCAATCTGCTTGGTCACCGGTTTCCCCGCGCCATGTCCTGCTTTCGATTCAATGCGCAACAAAATCGGACGCGACTTACTGGACCCGTTCGCAGCGGAAGCTTGCATCAACGCCGCCATCTTCTTCGCGTGCATGGGATCGACTCGCGTGTCGAAATCTGCCGTCATAAATAAGATGGCGGGATATTCCGTGCCGGCCTTCACGTGATGGTAGGGCGAATAGACGTAGATCCACTTGAACTGCTCGGGATTTTCCGCGCTGCCGTACTCCGGTATCCACAGCTTGGCAATCTGGAAGTCCTGGTAGCGCAGCATATCGAGCAGCGGAACCTGGCACACCACCGCCCGAAACAGATCTGGACGCTGCGTCATCATCGCCCCCATCAGCAGCCCGCCATTCGACCCTCCCTGAATCGCCAGATGATCCTTGTCCGTATATTTTTCCGAAATCAAATACTCCGCCGCTCCAATCATGTCGTCAAAAACATTCTGCTTCTTGTCCAGCATCCCCGCCCGGTGCCAGTCCTCGCCAAACTCCGCCCCGCCCCGCAAATTCGCCACCGCATAAATCCCGCCACGCTCCAGCCATAAATAATTCTCGCTGTCGAACGCAGGCGTGAGCGAGATGTTGAACCCTCCATACCCGGTCAGAAGCGTCGGATTGTGACCATCCTTCTTCAATCCTTTCTTGTGCACCACGAAGATCGGCACCCGCGTCCCATCTTTCGAGTGGTACCACTCCTGCTCTACCTCGTAAGCCGACGCATCGACGGAAGGCGCGTCAACCTTGGCCCAAAGCGACGTCGAACGGCTATCGAGGGAATAACGATAAACCGAAGGCGCGACCGTGAAAGACTCGAATCTGTAAAAAATTTCATCGTGATCCCATTTCCCTCCGGAGCCGGTCACCGAGCCAATCGCCGGCAAAGGCAGATCCATAACATTCTTCCCCTCCAGATCGAAAACTTTAAGTTGCGACGAAGCATTCTGTTCGTACTGCGCAAAAATCTTTCCGCCCCAAACCGATGCGTCTTTCAATACCCCGCCAGTCTGCGGAATGATTTCCTTCCAGTCGTCGCGGTCGTACTCGCCAGCTTCCGTAACAAACATGCGGAAGCGCGGCGCGTCTTCATTAGTGACGATGTAAACCCTCCCGTTATAAACGGACGCGCTGTAAAGAAAATTCTTCCCGGTAGTGATCCGAGTGGGCGGCGTACCTTTTTTCAGATCCATCAAAAACAGCTCGGTCTTGGTCCAGCCTTGCTCCACCGTGATCAGCAGCATGCGGCCATCGTTGTCCAGACTCACACTCGGCCAGTCCTCCGCATCGCGCCCTTCGCCAAAAATCAGTTCGTCCTTCGCCGGATCGTCTCCCAGTACGTGATAGAACACGTGCCGGTTATACCGCTCCTGCCCCTCAGCCACATCGCCCTTCTTCGGATACCGCGTGTAGTAAAACCCGGAGTTGTCCGGCATCCACGCAATGCTTGCCGCCCGCGTCCGTTCAATCGTATCCGGCAGCGCATTGCCCGTCTTGGTCTCGACAATATGCAGCGTGCTCATCTCCGACCCGCTCGGCGAAGTCCCGTAGGCAACATATTTTCCGTGCTCCGCAGGTTCGAACCAATCCAGAGCAATCGTCCCATCCCCCGCCAGTTGATTCGCATCCACCAGCACTCGATCCTTTCCCTCCACTCCTTCCCGCACATAAAGCACCGGCTGATTCTGCATCCCCTCCCGCCGCGTATAAAAATAAAACCTGCCCGCAATCTGCGGCACGCCAATGCTGCCAATGCTCAACAGCTCCGTAAGCCGCTTATGAATCGCGTCGCGCCCCGGCAAAGCATCCAGCATCCCGCGCGTGTACGCCATTTCCTCCGCAACCCATTTCTGCGTCGCCGGATTATTCCCATCCTCCAGCCACCGATATTTATCGACCACCTTCGTCCCATGAAAATCCTCCGGCACCGGCCGCGGCTCCGCCCACGGCGGTCCCGCACTCTTAGCATCATCCGACGCGAACATCGCAGCCATCATCCCCACCCCAAACCCCGCAATCAAAATCAACCGCCCGCCTCCACCCATACTCACCTCAAGCAGCCAGACTACCAAACTTCCTCCGCCCAAATTTCAACTAGGGACGCCTCACCGCAAGCCGCGAGCGCTCCACTATTTTCACACCCCGCGGCGGGATGCTATGATTATGATCGCGAAGCGCGCTCTCATTGAAAGCGCCTTTCACCACACTCCTCAGTAGCTCAATGGCAGAGCATTCGGCTGTTAACCGAAGGGTTGTAGGTTCGAGTCCTACCTGAGGAGCCATTTCTTCAATGGCTTACGGAAGCTTGCAATCAGTAGCGCAATCAGTTAAGCCGGGCGGTTAAGGGCCAGCGTAACAACTTTGGAGTGGGCCAGTCCCATCTCATTCGTCACCACATCGCCATAGATGTTCATCGTCGTTCTGATGTCGCTGTGCCGCATCAGCTTCTGTTGAACAGCGATCGGCGTTCCAACTGCATCCAGCCAGCTTCGGTAGGTGTGCCGAAAGGCGTGGGTGCCCAGATGTCCGATTCCAGATTGCTTGGATGCCCGCTCCAGTTCGCGCCAAAACCCTGTATACGAATAGGGAAGGCGACCCAGCTTTAAAGGGCTGGCGAAAATCCAATCTTCCTCGGCTGAGAATTGGGTAGTCCGCCTCCAGACACGCAATATCTCCATCAGGTCCGGGTCGATCGCCAAGGACCTACGAGAGGAATCGGTTTTTACATCATCCACAATTTGCTTAACGATGCCCCGCTCAATTTTCACCCTACCTTCCAGCCAATCGATATCGTTCCACTTCAGGGCGAGTAGCTCTGAGACCCGCAATCCCAAACAGACTGACACCAGGGCCATTGTGCTGAATGGTGTCTTGAGGAATGCAGACAGTCTTCGGAACTGGTCGACGGTGAGACTTCGGGGTTTTCGAATACGCTTTGTAACACCCTTCACGACTACAAGGTCGATGGGGTTTCGTGCGATGTCCAGGACGCCGCACCACATCGCGAACTCGATCAAGGCCCGGAGCAGGCTGCGAACGTGAGACCTGCTCTTTGGAGACAGATCAAGCTGGCAAAGCCAGAGTTCAACAGCTCTGGGCTGTATGTCAGCGATAGACTTGTCGCCCCATTGAGGCAAAATGTGGTTACACAGCCATGAGCGGCACACACGAGAGGTCTCTGAACGCGAAGGCATTCTTTCGGATTGGTAACGCTCAGCCAATTCTTTTATCGTATGCGTCGTGTGCGTTTGGGTGATTGGTTCATTGACAGCCATCTGGCGAAAAGATTCTGCCGCTTGCCATGCGGCTGCCTTAGTAGGAAAGTCTCGCAACGAACCAATCAACTTGGTTCGACGGACTCCGTTTTCGCAGAATAGGTAATTCCAGACTCTGCGACGTTTATCGCAAACAACAGATCCTTGCTTGTGCCGTGCCCGTTTCATATTCTCCTTTCTTTCGCGAGCACGGACGGCTGGACCGAGCCTACCACAGGTTTCCTGTGCATTACAGCTGCGTCGAGGTCCACTTGGAGAAAGCGCCATACACGGCGTTGCGTCCCTGTGAGCGCATAGGCCTTCACCTTACCCTGTCGAGCCCACAGCAGAACGGTTCGCACTCTCAATTTCAGATATTGTGCCGCTTCCCTGGCGGTCAGCCATGTTGAAGTTGGTGCTTCTCGAGGTTCAGTCGAACGATGATCAAAATCGGCCGTGGGGATTGCGCACATACACAACTCCTTTGTCTTGTTTTCATTTCGCAGTTACAAAGTGCCACATGACCAACATTCAGCCAGGTCTGATGCAAACCCTTTGTGGGTCGCCACCACCATGCCGCCTGCCTTTCTCCCGGAGTATGCCGGAGCATAGAGAGTCATTACGTCTTCCTTGTAGGTGAAACTGTTTTTTCCGTCAAAGCCTGAAGATCAGGCCGATCTTGACCGAGAGATTGTCGCTGGCCGCACATTCCGCGTGCGCACCTCGAACGAGGAATCAATGAGAAAGGAGCTTGTTGTGTTTCGCGACTTGAGGGAGCAGGAAAATGCTCTACGCTCCCGCTGGGTGCTCTTATGGCGAAGCGGTGTTCAGTGCGGCAAAGTATAGAAGTCGCCGCCGTCAGCGAGGTTACAAGCTGGCCACGGAAAATCAGTTACGCGGGGAGTGCGTGCCTGGAGGGAAGAACCTCCGAGGGGGCCAGATAAGGAATAATGCAAGGAAAAGTTGTTGGATTTTTGTACATTTGATAATGGTGTAGTCTGCTTTCGGATTACCGTGACCTGCGGGACACTCAGATTGACGCCGTCAGCGCGGCGATTTCGTTGTTGTGTAGCTTGGATGCTTAGATAACGTTGTGCGACGGATCTCAGTCACATTCAGAATTTGCCGGCAATCTTCCATTTTATTTCGGACGACCAGATAGGCGCCGATGTGTTTGCCTGGGACGAAGTTCTTTTCAGTTCGTCGAACCAGGGAGCACACTGTCTGATGTGTGCCAATGTAGAGCAGAATGGGCAGGCCTCAGGTTCGGTGGTTAGTCTCCTCCGGAAGCACGTTGAGAAAGGCGCTCACGCTCCGCAAGCTCAGCGTAAGAATTCCGCATCACCGATGAGATACATTTCCGTTTCGCTGCCATGTATAGATAGAGGGGACTGTAGGGTCTGGATTCCAGATCGTGATCCGATATGTTGGACGGTAGCCAGTCGAGGACGCGCCGGGTGTTTCGTTGGTCAGGGGCTGCAAGAGAGACCGCCAGAGCCTACCTGAATGCCAGGAGGCACTCGGAAGAGCCCCAACAAGGCATTCCAACCGATTGGAAGTCACTCATCGCGAGGCTGGTTGAAGTCTCTGGAAACCCCAGGGACGCGTGTCGGAGATTTCTGCGCCAGGCCGGTGTTCGAGAGAAGCAAGCGTATCGGCCGTGGACCAACAAGGAGCAACAGAAGCTGCTCGACTTGATCGTATCTCATCCCGTGCATGAAGTGGCACACCTGCTCCGTCGCTCACCAGCGTCAATACACTCCATGCTGCGGCGGCTGGGTGCGAGCGGACGCATGGGACAGGATTGGTTCACGAAGTACACGTTGGCGGAGGCGCTTCATATCCGTGCCGAAGAGATACAAAAGTGGATTGACCGGGGATGGCTCAAATGCCGGATCGTGCAGACCGGGAAACTCAAGAAGGAAATCGTTGACGCGGTTGATTTCTGTGAGTTCTGCAAGCACCATCGCGCCGAGATCGTTGGACGAAGGTTGAACTCGGACCGGCTGAGCTTTGTCCAGACCTTTGTATTTCCTCCCAGCCACATGGAACTGCTACCCGTGCGAGAAGCTAAGAAAGAACAAGCGGAGTACGAAGCACAGATGAAAAAGGGGAACAGTTCTGCAGCGCAGGAATTTGAGCCGGAAGACGAGTTGGGCATCACAGCCTAAGATTGAGAGTCGGTACTGATGCTCTTGCGGCGGTGTCAAGCCCCGTCTGACTGGTCTGGTTTCGAATGTTCCGGGGGGAGACGATGGTCGATCCGATCTCTTTGTTTCTCATCAAGTTGGAGCTTCTGTCTTATATTTCTGATTTCGCGCCAGAAGCTGTTACGAACCGCCGCGACGGATGTTCCGAGTGCCTGGGCGACTTCCTCCCACTCGTAGCCGGCCGCTCTGAGAGCCAGGACCACGCGGTTTCTTTCGCTCAGTTTTCGATCGATGTTCCCCAAATCCAGTCGCGCGTCTGCTTGGCTGCTCCAGCCATGGTCTGCCGCCGTCCAAGTCGAGAGTTCAACTGCTCCACCCGCGGGTTCCAGGCGACAAGACTTGGCGGCGACTCGCCGAAGCGCCCGCGAGAAAGCCAACAAGAGCAGACCCTTTTTCGGGGATGACGACGGGGCGCCGATCCGGTCCAAGTAGCGAGAAACATGCGCAACCGAGTCTTCCATTACATCGGCGGCTTGTGCAGGATCAGCAAGAAGTGATTGCGTCCGGCGGCAGGCCTCTTTCCAGATTTCATGCGCTGCAGAGCGCACATCATCCCGAATGAGCCTTCCGTTGCGATCGACTTCCTGATCCCACCAAGAAAGAATTCTCTCCGGCCTTTCCATACGGCACTCTTAATGAAGACGAAGGGTAAAGGAGCCATATATCCGGGCCAGGCGGAGGCGGCAAACTCCGAGCGCAAACGACAACAGGAGGCTGCGGCGGGATGTCATCGCGCGGTAGAGAGAGTCGGCTCGCTCTCCGATACGGCGGTAGAGCGCCAGCGTTTGCCCCAGATAATGACGGCGGAAGAGTCGGTTCCAAAGCGGTCGGAAAACCGGACAAACCGACCTTCCTCGACCAGATTTGAGGACTTTTCTGCGCGCCGGGAACGCTTACGCGCGAAGCCTCCCGTCTACAAACTGCGTGGCTGCGGCTCAATAGTCCAAACATCGCGAACCTCCCAGCCCAATACGGTGTTTGCCGTCAAATCAAATGGCGCATTTGTAAAGGCTTGCCGATGGTGGCAAGTCAGAGCCTTCAATTGGGCCGCCCTTCAGCGTGCGTCCTTCTTGTTTTCCACTCCGTGATCTGAGGCGTAGAGACGACAGCTATCGTGGCGCATATCTGTCCACGAGTGGTCATTTTTATTTTCAACGGTCGGAATTCCGGACAGCGGAAGCCTAAAGAAGCGGGAAGGCCAGGGCGCGGAGTCGGCCAGCTGGGCGCCAGCCTGCCGCAGACTGCATGCGCACGTTTCGGACCATGCTCAGCACTGTCTCAGTCGCTTGATGGGCGCTCAGGGTGCGGCAGGTCTTCTGACACGGCCAGAATACATGTTTGGCCGTCGAACTGAATCTTGTCTGCAGAATAAGTTGTGGTCTTGATCCGGCCGGATTTCGTCCTCAGCTGGGTGACGACATTACGAATAGGACCACGCTGGAGCTGCGCGACCATCAGCGCGCGGTCGGACGGATCTTCCCAAATCCTCAGCTCGTCAACCGTTCGGCCGAGTACTTCCGCTCGGGAATAACCGTATCGGCATTCGAATGCGGCGTTTACATCGACGAACCGTCCATCCGCCACGGTTGTGATGGAGAACGGAACCGGGCTCGAACGAAAGACCTTCTGGAACCTGTCCTCCGATTGAAGCAGCGCCGCTTGCGCTCGTCGAAGATCCTCTATCCGCTTTTCAAGTTCCTCCCCGTAAATCGCAGCGCGTTCGTAGAGACGGGAGTTTTGGATTGCCGCCGCCGCGGGAATGGCCAACAATTCCGCCCGGCGGAGATGGTCTTGCGTGAGGCGGTCGGGTTCCGAGTGACCGACAGACAGAAAACCCAGGTACTGTCCAGATGCGACCAGAGGAACGCTGAGCCAGGAGCGCAGATGATCATGTCCTCCAAAGCTTTGCCACGATTGTGCTTCCGAAGTATCGGAGATCAAGGCACTCTTCTGGCCAGCTAAAATCCGCTGCAGGAACGGGGAGTCGTCGGCATTCAGAGTGAGAGGGAATGCCGAACCAGGCTTCGGAGTTTGTGGGCAGACCTTCTCTCCTAACGACAGCACGTGGGGGCCGCCTTCCGCGATAAAGACCCGAGCGCACGTGTACGGTATTAGGTCTGCCAGCGATTGCAGAAGCGCTTCAAGAACGAAGTCCATCCTGAGATCCTGCGTCAGACCAAAGGTCGCTTTGCGCAAGGCTTCGGCTTCAGTCCAAGAGGATTGGGCCAGGGCAAGATTGGTTGCGACTTGTTCTTCTGCTTCCTTTTGGGCAGTAATCTCAAGGACAGTGCCAACGAGGCGGCGAATCTTGCCTTCGGAATCGCGCACCGGGAAACCTCGCCCCCAGACCCAGCGCACCTCGCCGCCTGGCCCTACGATCCTGAACCTCTCATTGAACTGTCCGTTCCGGGACGCTTCTCCGAGCTTCCCAAGCACATGGACACGATCATCGGGGTGGATCAGGTCTTCATAAGACGACGGATTCTCCATCAGAGACCGGCACGAGCGTCCCGTGATGGCCTCATAGGCCTGGTTGACATAAAGAGCTTCCTTACTATCAGCGTCGATCATCCAGAAAATTTCCTGGATATTGCCCGCCATCTGCTGGAATTCATGTTCTGCCGTTTGGAGGACGCTGGCCGCGTTGCGTTGGTCACGGCGTAACTGGAGCAGCACCTTAGCCAAAAGAAGACTGAAAATGCAAAACGCGGCAGTCATGCCGCCCAACAGCACTACCGAGACGGTTGTCCTTTGGAGGTTGGAAACCAATACCGCAACGAAGAGAGCAACGGAAAGCACCATCAGGGTGATCGAAGCGATCGGCCAGACGCGCCGTGGCGCCCATTTAGCAAATGGTTTGCTGCGGGGTGGTTGAACCTGATCCATGGCTCTACCAAAGATAAACATCTGGACTCGTGGCTATCGGGTGTCCGGCAATCACGCAGTACTCGGGCCGGAACCGTCGACTCTGCCACGTTTTTGAGCCAATCCTACCACGGACTGCGCATGATATTGCTCTCCAGGTTGGACAAAATAGAGCAAGTACGGAAGATCTCAGAACGCGATGATTCACTATCGCTCACTGTTTGAGGAACTGGTGCAGGTAGCAACGATTGTGATTCCTATGCTCAGAATGCTGGGGGGGCTAAGGCTAGAGTGACTAATCAAGGAGAAACTCACTACTCTTCTAACGGGAGAAACAGATATGACAAGAGACAGGATCAGAGAGATGACAGACATGGCGGACAACGTTCAGCGCGGGATTGCGCCGCCCAGCCGTGAAGAGTTGGCAAAAATTCTGCATGACATTAGGCGAGGTCATGCGCTGGATCATCGCACACGACGATTGCCGGACGCTGCCGAAAAAGAGTCCAGAATTTCGTGACTCGAATTATGTTTGAAATCATGAGCAACTTCCGTTGGCGGCATCCTTTACCGTACGGGATTTGTGGGACTATGGTGTCGCCGAATTCCACAGGCGCCTTGTTCATTCGTCACAGACAGTAATTCGTCAGCCGTGAGATAAACGCTTCAAGGGTACGCGGGGCGAGGATGGAGAGGTTAATCCAGAGATGGCCTCTAACCTCTACCCGCCAAACCTTAAAACTGGGCAGGGAACGTAGACTGAGGGTCACCACGCCAACTCAGGGTCGCCTGCGTTCCTGCCCTTCGTTCTCCACGGTGATCAGACATTCCGTTTTGTTTTTCCTTTCCAGAACGCCAGGACCCGCTCGCTTTTCTATGATCAGGCTGAGGAACTGGTTGTCATTATCGGCCACTGCGATCTGCTTTAGCGGCGATCTGCAGAAAGGCCCGAAGTGCGGCAAACGCGCGGGCGCGATTCAAGAGGAATCGAGCGAATACGAATACCAGCGGTCGGAATCGACGAGAAGAGCGGGGGCAGGGGCAAGTTGAAACTGCATAGACCTGGAGCAGAATCTTGAGTCGAGGAATCTTCCCTATGAATACCAAAGGCCTCCACCCGAAGGCTAAACTTCGCTGATTCGTCTCTGGTGAAGGCGCGGATCGCCAACTCAGTTTCCCGGAATGTGACCATTCAAGAAATGTGCCGTATCGCCCTCAACCCGACGTAGGCATAAGCACTCTTGTTGCCGGGAGTTGAGCGTTGATGGGAGATGGCGACGGTTCGCATCGGGGTTAGGTACTCGTCGCTCTTGATTGCGGTGATCCCGCCATGGAGATTCGGGTGATCATGCTGAAGCTCCTCCGAACGCACTGTGCCTAGAAAATTAGATGTTTTAACCAGGCGGATGGTCAATGAACGGGAAGTAAGTACCAAAAGAATTTCCAAGTAATCTAAAATTAGAATATGCGGGCGGTGGCGATAAAAAAGAGTAGCCGCGAGACAACAGCAGGCTTCCTAGAGATGGGAACGCTCAGGTGTGACGGTTGCGGCGAGGAGTTCTTCATCGGCCACAATCCACAATCGGTAGACAAGTGGGCTGCAGAGAAGCAAGCGAACTGGCTGGAAAAAGCTTTGGCGGAAGAGCACGAGCGCGAGAAGAAGCATTCCGACCGAATCGAACTACCGGACTAGCAGGTGGAATAGACACTGATTGTTGTCGAAATCCGGCGACAACACTCTAGAGACAACGCACCCAAATTGAAGGCAACCGGTTTCGCGTGGCGGGGGATGGTGTCAACAAAGACGTTGACCTAGAGTTTTCCATCTCGTCCGATCCAATAAGCTTCTCGGACGATGCTCTTGAGAGTTTTCCCGGCGGTACCCCGTGGGAGATCTTCGAAAATGGTTACCGCGTGGACAGGCTGATTATTGGAATCAACCCGCCGGTTGATCCCGTGCCATAGTTCTTCTGCCGTGACCGTTCCCGGTTGGCGCAGAATCCAGCAGCAGTCGGTGTTTTGCCCCATTTCTCGCTGGGGACGCCAAACATTGCGGCTTGAGACTCTTACATCGCTTGGTCACGCCGGTGTCAATGGAAGCCTAGAGAGTTCGATCAGTGCTGCAGCACTCATCGCAATGCAAGGAGCTGACGACGATTCGTGACGGGTCAACGCCGGGCACTGAAGCCTCAACGAAGCGCAGCCTGAGCTCAACGCACCACTCCCAGGTCCGGAATCGACAAGATAAGCGCTATCGCCAACAACGATGGCCTCAAGAGTGACGGCAGCTGGATTCGGGCGGTATCAAACCCGTTAGTGTCCGGCGCTGCCAGGCCCGGAATAACCAGATGCAGGTTGGTGACTCCTCAATCGGAACTGCGGCGTCTGCTTCGCGACACTGTCCTCTCCAATTTCTTTAACGTGGCTAGGGAGTATGCTGCGGATTCGCGCTCCTGAATGTCAGTGGTCGCTTCTAGTAATTCACTCAGCCGTCCCATGACAACATGCTTGGCTTCTTGGATCCTCCCTGCAAACTCGTCAGGGGGTATGTCTATGAGACCAGCTTCCGAAAGCACCCTCCAAACTCTTTGTTTCTCGGACTCCCCATTTGCTCGGCTCACGGCTCTATACTCCGTTCTCGGCGGTCTGACTGGCGCTCCAACCCAGGCTCGAATCGTCACTCAGGATCAGGCGGATTAGATCTAGCTGGCTTGAACCTGAGATACGTGTACGCCAGATACTGGTTCAGTTCGGCCCAGAAAGACTGCTCCTGATCTCGGGGATCCGACCCGGCTTCGGCCATTGAAACGAGCCGTCTCTCCCAACTCTCTCGTTCACCCTGAGTAACCTCCTCGGCCCTGCGCCAAACTGGCGGCTCAGGATGATCCAAAATCTTGTGTTCTGGTATCACTCGTCCGTCGTCGAGAATGAAATCTCGCCACACCAGCCCCCATCTCACCTCTTTGACGATACCATTGCTCAACCCGTTGATGGATCTGAAGCTGATGATTTGGCCCTCTTCCGGAGGCCAGTTCGCAGCGGTGCCAGCTTGCTTTGCCGTGGGTCTCATCTATTAGCACCTGGTGCAACTACTTCAATTGCGTTCTTCTGGTTCGGGTTTGCGGCCGATGATTTGCGATCCCTTTACAGATGGTCTCGGCCAAGAACCACGGGACAAGACCCGATCGACGGCTTGCTCCACCATTGAAAGAAAACCATTATCTCCTGCTTGAGTCGACTCGACTAAGGACACGTTCAACGCGCTAAGTTGCGGAGCCACGTCAGGTTCCGGTATCGGTTCGCTCTGACGCCTTAGGTACACGATCCAGAGAAGAGTTACGCCATTGTACGCTGCACTCTTAACCAAACTGAGGATCGCAGCCGGACCGTCGCCGAAGTGCAGCACGATGCTGACCAGCATTAGCTCGATGCTTGCAAAGATTCCGAATCCCAGCGCGATTCCGAATACGTGTTGCCTCCAGCAATTTCTGAGAAGCCGGCAAAGAATTATTAAAAGGAAGAAGAGCCCACACTGCATGACGCGCACACTACGATCAAAAGCCAGCACCGCCGAGACCACCCTGTCGGCACTGGTCTGCTGGCTCGAGAAGGCATTCACGATTGAAAGCAAGAGCAGCAGTCCACAGGCCCACCGGAATATGACAGATGTCAGGCTCTGAAGCCCTCCATATTGTTTAAGAAGATTGTGCAATATTTCATCCATCACGGTGACGGCCAGCAGCACGCTGACAGCGTTGCCGCTCCAGTATGCATCGAAGTAGTTTTCCTGATAGTACCGATATATCAAGAACAGAATTCCGGACTTAACAATCTGCAGAATGATATAGGAGAAGAATCGTGGAAAGACCGCGCGCAGCTTGCGCCGTATCATGAAGATAAGAAGAGTGATCTCCAGCGCCGGACCCAGGAGCCAGCTCACGTACATTATCCCGTTCATTGTTTCTTCCCCCGAAACTCAGAAGCATACTTCTCCCCCGGCGGCCCTGCAAGGTTTTTATCGTGGCCGCCCTATTCGCCCACTATCCATTCATATTTCTATTTGCAGACTTTTCCGCGGCACAATGGCATAGGGTCGCTACCATCGGCAACCAATACCATTTGTTCTGTTCCGACAACAGGGTTCTCAACCGGGGCAAAGCTCTTTGGAATTGCACAATACATCCCGGCCAATGCCAATGCGGTTAGCACGATTTCGACTATCCTCTTCATGGGGGAGTTCTCCTAGGCGCAGATTTCACGCCCGGCGAAGTATATGCCTCCACATGGGTCATATGCGGCTGCGGCCTGTGGAAAACTACCAGTTTTTCGAATTGCCTCAAGCCGTGAAGGAAGGCATCAAATTGTCGTGAAGAATTCATGTCGCATGCCGGTGATGCGCACGCGATACTGATCTGAATCAGCGTTCCGGCTAATCTTCTGGACGGGCCAGGTAGTCCGTCAGTTTTTCCCAGAGATAGCGGAACAGACCCAAGCGAAATCCTACAAGCACAAAAGTAGCAATGCCTATTCCGATACCTCTGAGGATTGGGTATGATTCCATTCGTATCCCTCAAACTGCTGGCAAATCCCGCATCCTCCAAATCGAATTTGCAATTCCACTCGCCTCGCGGGCAGATCAGTACCGCGCACGCTGCCGTTGCCTTCTTTGTTGGGTTTACGGCTAGTATGGTAAAGCGGTCTGGCGGCCTCTCCGATCGCTCCTAAATAATGTAGTTGGCTGCCGTGGATGGTTATCCTGGCCGGTGCTGTGACCCGAAGGGGAACTGGTATCGTAGAATCCTCGCGGCAAGAGCCGGGCCCGCAACGGGTTCCTCAAGTTCCACGGTTCGAACAACTTCGCCATGGCAGATGACCTCGGTGGACAGTCCTGCAATTTCCGCGGGCAGCACGAGGTTAATCTCGAGCTGGGCGTTGGGTTGAATCGTTTCCTCCACCCGGAACAGCATTCCCGAACGGCTCATGTTTTCGGTGGTGCCATTGTGCCAGACGCTTTCGCCCAGCAGCCGGTATTTCAGAGGCAACTGAAGATCGAAACGTTGCGCACGCGAAGCGGAGGAGAGCTTCTCGCTCACCTTGATTTTCAGAGTAGAGAGTGAAAAGGGCTTTTGAAGCAGGGCAATCCCCTCCTCCAATATGGCATTGTGTGCGATGACATTCTCGGTATAGCCGGACATGTAGAGCACTTTCGTTTCCGGCCGCATGGCACTGATGCGACGAGCCAGTTCGCGTCCATTTATCCCCGGCATTATCAGGTCGGTTAACAGCAGGTGGATGGGGCCTGGATGGCTATTACAAATTTGCATCGCCGCCGCCCCCTCGGCTGCTTCGAGCACCGTATACCCCTGGCTCTCAAGAAACTGGCGTGACAGGTTGCGAAGGCTACTTTCATCTTCAACCAGCAGAATCGTTTCTAAAGCCTGTTCAGGTTTGGCGGTTGTAAGACTGGGCTCCCGGGGTATTGCTTGTCCGGTTGCGCTCACGCGCGGCAGGTAGATCTTAAACGATGTACCCTTGCCCGGTTGACTAGAGACTAGGATGTAGCCTCGGCTCTGTTGAATGATGCCGTAAACAGTGGAGAGCCCGAGTCCAGTTCCCTTCGATCCCTTCGTAGTGAAGAAAGGTTCAAAGATGCGCAACTGGGTCGCCGCATCCATACCCACACCAGTATCGCTAATAGCCAGCATCACGTATTCCCCCGCTGTTAGCAACGGGTTGGAGCGGGCATCTTCGTCGTCGCAGGTGACGTCGGCGGTCTCGACAGTGAGCTTGCCACCGTGAGGCATCGCATCCCGCGCATTCACCGCGAGGTTCATGATGACTTGATCGATCTGGCCGGGGTCGGCCTTCACTGCCCCAATCTCCGCGCCCGCTTTCATGACGAGGTCAATGTCTTCCCCGATCATCCGAGTAAGCATCTTGAGGTTGTCCTTCACCAGAGCATTCAAATCCAATACCTTTGGGGCCAGCATCTGCTTGCGGCTGAAGGCAAGCAATTGTCGTGTAAGGGAAGTCGCGCGCTCGGCCGCGTTGGCAATCTCCTGGACTGCTCCGCGAAGGGACACGTCCGAACCAATTCGCTCCAGCAGGAACTCGCCGTAGCCCGAGATCACCATCAGCAGGTTGTTAAAGTCGTGCGCGATGCCTCCCGCGAGGCGGCCGACGGCTTCCATCTTTTGCGCCTGCCGTAGCTGCTGCTCCAATGTGCGCTGCTCCGTCACATCTTCGGCGAACAGTTCAAAGAAAGCGGCGCCTTCATCGTGGATGGCGCGTCCGGATAGGCGGACCATCACGGAACCCCCGTCTTTGCCGACCCACTCGGCGACCTGCCCGTGAAATCGCTTCAAGGAGCGAAAGTGGTCAGCCAGATTGAACCATTCTTGAGTGTCGGCATACTGATTAGCCAGATTGCGGCCCACCAGTTCGGAACTCGATGCATAGCCAAGAATCCTGACCAGCGCCGGGTTGGCCTCCAACAGAATGCCCGCCGAGTCGCAGCGGCAGATGCCGTAAGGAGCATGGGTGACCAGCGAGCGGAAGTTGCTCTCGGAATAGCGCAACCCATTCTGGGCTGAGCGCAGTGCAGCATTGAACCAGCAAATCAGCACAGCCACAAGCGCAAAAAGCGTGAGATGCACGAGAGCGTTTTGATAATCCTGTGGAGCGCGAGCGGCTCTTAGTGAGAAACAAGCGCTCACCGTCAAAGCGAACGAGGTGGCCGCTAGACCAGGCCTCCAGCCGCCATACCAGGCACTGACCATAACGGCGACGGCAAACACCACGAGCCGGCTTTCGACCACATCCGACAGCAACAACACAGGAATCAAGGCGAGAACGGTGCTGAGGACGGCAACCCCATAGCCAAGGATCGGAGCCCGAGCCGCAAGGTGTGTGCGCACAACGAGGAGTTTAAATCGCATAGGGGTCACTCCTAATCGCGAATGCAAAACGGCGAGTTACACGGTAGCTCAACGCCAACCGAGATGCAGTCGAGGAGCGAGAATGACTTCGTGTGTTTCGCGAGCCCAGGAGTGAACACCGCCCTTGGAGCGTAGCCTGCCGATCTCTACGCAAACCGAAAGCGCAACCAACATGAGTGTTCTCACTCCGAGACCTGGTAGCGAAGCGCGCGTTTTAGTTTAAGTACCCTTGCCAGCTAGTAATTGCGGCAGCTGCGGCAAGAACTTGGCCCGCACCAAGCAGTTCTCCAATTGAAATGAGTCTGGCCCTCTCGTTAAATCCGCCGTTCGCATCTACAGTGCCTTGAATAGCGTTCGGCCCCTCTGCCGTACGATTGTTTGCCACTAAAGCCGGAGCAGGCTCAATTCCGGTTTCGGCTAGAACTTTGAAAGCTCACCCTCGAAATGAGTTTCGACTTCTTCGCGACGAAGCGGGTTTCTCGCGTGGTCCAATATACGATGGAACAGACCACTTTGTTGCCTTCGACTTGAGCGGTGAGAAATGCCTTCTTCACTCCTCGGCGATCTGCAAGCGTTTTAATCCACTTCGTCGGTCATTGCACACCCAAGTGACGATTCAGTCGAGATCATACTCGCCTTAAGGGAAATAAATAAAAGGTGGCAGACTGTGTACGACAGAACAGACGAAGAGTATGAAAATAAGCTGAGGCGAATGATTGCGACTGCGGATTTCATGCGAAAGCAGTTACTGCAGCGGCTTCCGCCTCAAGAGGCATTGCTATTCGACAAAACTGAAGCACAACAATTCGTACAGGCCTTGAAATGCCCCATGGCATTGAACAGGAACGATGCCGCTAGCTATCTTCAACAGCTAGCAAAAACGCGTGCCGCCGCCGAAATGAGGGGGAAGGCCGAGGTTGTACCGCAAGAAATGCGGCGAAAGGACGAAGGGCAGGGATGCAGTCAACCCAGAGGGATCGGGGTCGCGCTCCCTCAGTCTACAATCCCATGCCCTGCTCCCTCTTGGAGAGGCGGGAGAGAGGCCATTTTTCCGGATGGATATTTTGATGGCCTCTCGACCCTGTACACCGCCTACCTTGAGCGTTTTATCTCACGGCTGCCGGACTGTTGTCTGTGACGAACGAACATGAGGGCTGTGGAAATCAATTTCCCTGCCGGGACGCAGAAACCGCGTCCGGCTTCGAATCATCAGGAAGTTGGTCGCAATCGAAAGTCGTACTTGACGCGAGCCCTTTTAATAGTGGTTTGGCGCAGTATCTCCCTAAACTGCGCCATTCGAGGAAAACAGCGGCCGACGGGGGGAGAGCCGCGTGCGTTCCTTCACATGTTCCCAGTTGAACTAATTTACGACTGCGGCATATCCTGGAATTGTTCACAATTGCACACTGTTTGAAATTAAGCGGACAGGTTCCCGATTTGGGAATGAGTTACCGAAGTCCGCCATCGGCATTTTAGGTCTGCTTATCGTGCTGTTAGCGATCCTGCTCCACTGCTGGATACTGAGACCATCTGCTCAGCTTCTGACACTGCCCGGTTTCGTGGCAATCTGTTCTATGTCGTTCAGCCATATCAAACAACCCAAACTCCAGATGTACATTGTCACAAAGATTTGCACCGTTCGGTGCAAAAAGTCCTTTTTCTTTAAGACAACAGATAAAGACAGAGTGATCCAATCGTGAACAGACATCGATGCGGGGGGACGGCGAGGAAGGTCGCCCCGCGTCGCTATCGCGTGCGGAGATTTACTAGTGCAGAAGTGCAGAAGAAAAAGTCCTCTCTCAAGCAAGAGCCTTACTGCTTAAACAGTGATCGCAAAGAATCGTCATCAATACGGCTCTTCGCCGCCAGCCAATGAACAAACTCTTTGGCGCTAATGTGCGTCGGCTTTTGAACCTCTTTTTTCTCCAGACCAGACTCAAGGTCTGCTTGTTTGCCCGTATTGGAAATCACCTTCCATGTCTTCGTCTTCATTGTCTTTGCCTCTCTTGACGCCCTGCCCCTGTCCTTCCAATCGGGTGAATTTAAGTAATCCCCGCCCTAATGTCATCCAAGCACTCTAGGTCACACCCTCAGACTTCCTTGCTGGCGGGTTTTGAAACAGCTTGTACGAAAAACGGATTCGTGGAAAAGCCAGGAACGCCCCCGCCTTAGGGGCCGGGACTCTTCAATCTTCAAGCCTTACACTGCTTGCTTCTGTGGTTCCTTATGCTGAGAGTTGCCGTCTTGCGATGGATTCTTCTTGGAAATGTCCTGTTGGGGGTTGCACTGGCCCCGATTTCCTTGTGAAGGCTCGGCCTTCGAGGGGGGAGATCGCCGCTGCCGGTCTTGCTGCTGTGACTTGTTTTGAGCCTCGTTGGTCATATGGCTCCTTTGGTTGTCAGTATGATGCTATTCCTCCACGGGAGGGAAGGGCTGATCACAACTGATCAGTTTTGGAACAAAACCCAGAAGCGCAAAGATTTTCACGAGACGACGGCGAAGCTACAAGTAAACCCCTCAATCCGAGGCGAAACTGCATCGTCAAATCAGGCATGGAAGTCCTCTGGTACGGGGAGGGAGTTGCGGAAGAGAACGAGAGAACAAGGGGAAGAAAGGAAAAGACAGGTGGAGCGGAACGCTAGTCGGCCGGTGGGAAGAGGTCTTCGAGACTCAGGGTCGGCCAGCGGATCGAACCAGTTTCAGCCGGAAGACTGACCGCCCCACTCTCCACGCCCCAACTAAGCCAGTCGAGAAACTGTTCTTTTTGGCCTTTGACAATCACTGGATCACATCCGATGCCGAGCGCGGGCGTGTTGGAGGTTTACCCTTGACCAGGCAATTTGGCGCACTCCAACGAAAAAAGCCTTTGGCACCCATCGGACAGTCGATGGACAAACAGCGTTTAAGCGGCGGTCGGCCGGGTCGAACCAGGTGGAGGTTCGGTATAGCTGGACACGGCCTGTTTCAATTGTGAGTCCACTTCATCCGCAATTGTCATAACGTCAAGCAGGACCTGGCTCAAATCCACTTTCGACAAATTATTTCGCAACGTCCTAAAGATGCTGACCTGGAGGATTCGCGATTCCTCGACCATCATGGCGACAGTATAGCCTTGCTGACGTCGCAAAGTTCCGTGTTGATGGGCGGCAGGGGAGAAGTTTGCACTCCTGGTAGGTGGGAGGCGCAAGCGGTAAATTAAATCTGCCAGCAGACCTGGGAGATGGCCGGTGCGCTCGACAAAGCTCAGAGGGATACATGTCAACTCCTCATTGAGTTCCACCACTTCCATCCAGGCATTAATCGTTGCATCGAGGTCACCTTCCAGTATCGAAGCCACGGTCAGAACGGGCAGGGGCTTCCTATGATTCAAAGGAGTGGCGAGTTTTTCGCGAATAATGCTCCGGAGGGCGGCTATTTCGATTGGTTTCACGAGAACTTCGTCCGCCTGTAAACGAATGGCAGAAAGCGCCTCATCCATGGCAGGATAACCGCTCAAGACCAGCGTCACGGCGTGAGGATGGGTATGACGCATGGCGCTGACCACAGTGAAACCGTCGCCGGCTTGAGGCATGTGCAGGTCGGAGAGCAGTACGTCAAAACTCTCCGTCGCAATCTGAGTTAGAGCCTCGCATACGCTTGCTACTGCGATAACTTCGAAGCCATCACGCGTTAGCGATTCCCGCAACATATCGCGGACGCCGTCGTCGTCCTCTGCCAACAAAACTTTGGGCATCGGAACCTTCTTTCTCTTCCTCCTCGCAACGTATGGCCTCTAGATTTCCGAACAATATCGAAAAGTGGATGGCTCCGTTTGTTTACATTTGCACGTCTTTGCAACTCGAGGGTTCAACTACTAACGGCAATGGTTTTTCGGACCACTTATTCACTCTGAGGAGCCTGCTGTCCAAACAGCAAATCCAGAAGCTCTTTGGCTCCCTGGTGACCCATACAGACATGTCCTGTAAGCAGCAGCTTGGATTGTTCCGGGTTTAACTCTCTGACGACCGGTTTCTCGTAAGGTTTGCGCTTCTGACCTTCAGGCGATTGCATGAAATTCTTCCGCCTTTCCTAACCCCTGCTGCCGTGCCGTGAAACCGCTGACAGCTCCGCCGGGATACGAATGCGGCAAAGTGGGTGTCCCCGCGGACAGAGAAGCCGCCAAAATTCGCCGTCGTGGCTGATTGGTTGCGGTTCGCTCACAAGATTTTCCTGCAATTGCTTCGTCGTCTAGAGCCTGTTACGTTCTCTTGCAAATATGGAACCACGATTCTAATCCTTTCGATTCAATAAGTTGGAGGCGGCTTGGGGGCCAGAACGATGCCGAAACGTTGGCATTTTGCCGAAATACCGGCACGGTGTTTGATGATTACACCGCTCTCCCCGGGGTCTTGGTCTGTCTTTATGACATCGAACCCATAATATTGGGCGTACTCTTGAATTCGGATTCGTTGATTGGCAATCGAGTATTGTTGATCGTCAGTGGGCATCCGAGGTTAATGGGCAGCGGGAATTGGAAGGGTGACCTGCTGAAATCGGCGGGGCAGCGCCGCGCTCTGCCTTGAAGATTTGCACGGGCGCCTTTGTTCATTCGTCACAGATAGCCGTCCGTCAGCCGTGAGATAGGCGCTTTAAGTTAGGCGGTATCGAGGACTAAGAAGCTATTCCAAGGATGGCCTTTCCCCGCCCGACCTTATACCCGGACAGGGAACGTAGACTAAGGGTCACTGCGTTCCTTAGGGTCGCCAGCGTTCCCGCCCTTCTTCTACGCCGCTTATTCGATCTCTCCGCAAACTCCTGCTCTCTGTGATATAAGGTTGGCCCTGGGAAATTTGCGCTTTAACATTCAGCGTGCCCCCTTTGACCAACAAAAGTCTCAACCGTGAGTGTGTGGCACGCTTTCGCCGTTGGCTGAACGCGCAGCACTACGCTATCAGCACGCAGAACTCCTATTGTCGCATCGCCCTCAGACTCTGCCGATTCATAGGAAGCCACTCTCTACGAGACGTTACCCCAATGGGCATCGCAGACTTCCTCACCAAGACACTCCCACCTAGATGGTCTGACGGCCACGTACTTCACCAACTGGGAGCGTTGCGCGGCTTTTTTGACTTCCTCTATTTGGGGGGAATTGTTGACAGCGTTGCGCCCAGATTCTTGAAGGCTCGCACTCCTGTACGTAAGTTGCCCAGAACGCTTACTCAGTCTCAGATGAAGAAGCTGATCGCCACGGCCGACAATGCGCGAGACAGGGCACTCCTCGAGGTTTTTTATGCGACCGGCTGTCGCGTCGGAGAAGTCACGGTCATTCGCGTTGAACAGATCGACTTTAGAAGGCGTTGCTTTCCGGTTGCAGCGAAACGCCAGGAGCGTATGGTTTATTTCGGCGCCCGGGCGGCGATAGCCATTCGTAGATACATTGGACGGCGCAGGAGTGGCTATCTGTTTCAGGACATCATTCCGCAGCAAAAAGGCTATCTCACCCGTTCCAGGCTGCAATGGATTGGCAATTGGCGCGATTATAGGCCCGAGAAGGGTCACGTCTCTAGACATACGAAGTGGCTCGGAGATCCATCGCAAGTATCACATGCTACAGCACAGCGCAAATTCAACAAACTCCTCCAAGGAATCGACTTGACGAGGCCCAAGCCCGACCGCCCCCTCACTCGCAGCACTCTGGGACATATCGTCAAAGAAATTGGACGGCGCGCCAAGCTCGGCACGGTGAACCCCCACATGCTGCGTCACAGCTTTGCAACGCACTTGCTCGAACGCGGCGCTGATATTCGCGCCATTCAGGAATTGCTTGGACATTCTTTTCTGACTTCGACGCAGGTCTATACTCGGATCCGCAACAATGCGATAGCGTCCGCTTTCAGAAAGTTTCATCCCCGAGGGACCTAAATGGAAACTCATCAGAGCATTCTGAACGACATCTTCTTGCAGCCCTGGTTCCTACCCCTACGTACTTCCCGCAAAATCCGTGACCTGATCCCGCCCGACCACCACCACAAGATGCGCTTTTATTTTGAGGATTACGGTTGCATCAAGTGTGGCAAGAAAGAGGTGAGGTATGGTTCGAACGCAATGTGCAAACCCTGTGTCCAATCAGTCAAACTGAAAATGCTCTTTGCCATTAAGCGCCGGTGGAGAGCCAGTAATCCGACGGCAGATGCTCCACGAACATTCAAGAGAGCGGCAGAAGCGCGGAGATTACTTGCCGATCTTAGGCAAGTCAAATAGTTAAAGGAATTGATTTCCACAGCCATCATGTTCATTTGTCACAGACGCCAATCCGCCCGCCGTGAAATAACCGCTCAAGGGCAGTGGTGTAGCAAGGGTCGAGAGGTCACCAAAAACATTCGTATAGTGGATGGCCTCTCCCCCGCCGAACCCCTCGTGAGGTGGGCAGGGAGGGAACGCTGAGGGGTCAACGCCCTCCCCCGGGTGTCGTGTGCGTTCCCTGTCTTTCATCGCCTCACACATTTGTCACAGTGGCGGTCATGCGCAGAATCGGGTTGAATGCCTGTCCTTATTGCCGCAGGGATGACGAGATATATTCGTCCCGACCGAAGGGTTGGCTGGACGAGTGGTGTGGGCTTCTGTTCCTTCAGGTTGTGAGATGCCACGCATGCATGTGTCGTCATTACCGTCCACTCTTCTTGCCCCTCGTCCCTGTATGGTCTAGGACGAAAACCAGCGAGAACGTCTCCAGCGAAAAAGAACGAAGGCCTGCATAAAAGCGGTTATCCGTCAGTCCATACCCGGATTGTCGTACTCTGTGTCAGCTGCATAATCATCATTATTTCTCTGCCAATCTACCTGCTTACCCCAATCCTCATAACATGTTCTAACGATGGCAGAAGTTTCCGAATGCTAACAGCGGCTGTCTAGATTCGTTGGGGTTGTTCTGCCCGTCCGGTATCGGCGCCGTGCAGGGAGCTTATTATGCCAAAAGGCACACGACTCCTTTGCTAGAGTCGAAGATTAGTGACCGGTAGCCGACCAGCTGATCGTCATCTTTCGTGCGGATAACGAATCCCCAGCCTTGATCTCTCGTTGACCACAAGATCTTCTAGACGCTGGTCCAGGCGGGCTGCGCGGTTAATTGCATCTTCAATGCTAACGATCATTTGGGCGCTCTGAGGAGAGGAAGAGACGATCTTGTGTTGGGGAGACTTCCACAGGTGTTGAACACTGTTCATCGTCATTGGCAACATGGTTGATCCGGCTGCTTACGGCATAGCTTCGCATTAGCCGGGCATCATACGGCTTCAACATGTCGGACACGGCTCTCACGTCGTGCGTCCCCGGATCGAGCCACCGATCGTAACAGTCGGGATCAAGAATGACGGGCATTCGATCATGGACTGCTGAAGTCACGGCATTCGGCGTGGTAGTCAGGATCGAACAGGTTTTCACCCAGTTGCCACTGGGGTCTTTCCACCGATCCCAGACTCCCGCGAAGGCAAACAACTCCGCGTTACCGACCTCAAAACAGTACGGCTGCTTGGTTTTGCCTATTCGCAACCACTCGTAAAATCCATCTGCCGGGATCAGACATCTGCGAGAGCTCAAGGCATCGCGGAACGCGGGCTTTGTACCCGCGGTTTCCGATCTTGCGTTAATCATCATGGCAGCGCCCGACGAGTCTTTCATCCATGATGGAATGAGTCCCCAGCGGAGGAGCGACAGTTCCCGAACCGGTTCCCTGGGATTCTGGCGAATGACGGGAACAGACTGAGTAGGAGCGATGTTGTGGCGGGGAGCCCAGTCAGGCTCATCTGAGACAGCCTCGAAATATTCCTCGACCAGCTGTTTTCTGCGCGATAGTCGATAGCGCCCACACATCAGAAGATTATGGCAGATCGGTCAGTGCCGCCGGAGACGAGAGAGCTGGCAAAGTCGAATCCCAGGGGTGGGATGTGCAGAGTGCGAGAGGAACTGCAACCTCCCACTGGAATCCCTAAGAAGGTCCGCCGAGGCGCAAGAGCGCTTTCGCAATCAGTTTGTCGAGCACAAATGCAGCCTCGTAAACGAAGCCGAGGATATTCAAGAGCGCATGAGGCAAGTCACGCGGGCAGCACCTAGCCAGGTCCGGCGCTAGAATAGTCGTTGCCCGGAGTACAGCTATGACTCAGGACACCATCACGATCTCGCCGGGTTCGCGCTTTAGAGCCGCTATGGTTCTGGCCATCATTGCGGATGCACTGCAAATCGCCGTTTTCCCCGCTTTCGTCGAAGGCGCTTTGTCGCCTGCTGACGACATACTAGATTTCGGTGTCGCTGCCATGCTGATCAACCTTCTCGGCTGGCACTGGGAATTTCTGCCCTCGTTTCTTGCCAAGCTCGTACCAGGAGTTGACCTGGTTCCTTTCTGGACCATGGCGGTTGTAAACGTCTATCGGAAATCGAAGCGGGTTGCGGTCACCACGGAAGAAAGTCGGGAGGAGCACCCAGCACTGAAAGACCCCCGGAGTTGGCATGACGACTTGGAACGTCGAGAAAACCGACGAAAATCGTTATCACCTTAGCTCTCGCGATCTAATGGACGACGAAGTGGATGGCCCGCAGCTAGTGGGTAGACTCCTCTCAAGCGGACTCACTGAGGCGCAAGCGCGCGACATTCCTTTCTCATTGGACCCGAAAATAGATCGGACACCGCTCGCCCAGCGCTTTAACCATAATTAGCAAGGCCCTTATTTAATCCACCTCGACGGCACCGCTCCGCCGTTTCAACCACCGCTGGCTCTGCTGCGTAGCTGTATCGTTTGCACTTCATAGCACTGCTGCAGCGATTTGTGGAATACACTTCGGTCCGCCGCTACTGAGCCATGGGTACGCTTGGATACTGCCTCGCTTGGGAATGTCGAGCCACACTCCTACGGCGGGCAACGATTGGCTTCAGCATCTTGAATTGGGTAAGTATTGTTCCGGCTTTTGCCGTTGGTTATCTCGTGTCTAAGCGTTTCGGAAGGTTGTCGGCCTGCGCTTGGCTTCTGCCCGCGATCGTACACACTTGTGAATTATTGAGGTTCACCGAGCCTCATGTTTCGGTCCTTGCAGCACCCCATCCTTCGACCCGACTCCAATACGTTTTCGTGATCCCTGCGAACTGCGCCCACGTTTACTCCAGGCTTCGGAGGTGCTGATCCGGTCCGCGTTGCGCTACAGATGTCGGCAGTCGCGCCTTTCTATACGGGCCTGGCGTACAGCGCTGGGGCGATCGCAGCAAAGCGCGATTTATGGAAGAGAATCTTTGACGGTGGCCCGATGCAGCCTGAACCAGAGAGCACTCAGACGGAAAAAGCGCTCTGAAGATTCTGTCGCGCATGAATCGGAAAAGCCAGTCCACGAACTCGATGGACCGCCCACGCCAACTATTGATAAATCTCCATCTCACTCATCGACCAGCGGTCAAAACATGTAAAGGCCTGGTTTCGACAGCTGGTCATTCGGCCGGCACGATTACGACGGAACATCCTGGGGGTCGCTATCGCTTGTTGGTCATCTGTTGCAGCAGTTCTCTCGATGTCTGACGCAACCGTTGCGCAAGTAGGACCGCGAGTGAGCGGTAGAACCTCACGCCAAACCTGGGAAACGCGGCGATGAGCTGTCGTAGGTCGTCCGCCCAGATCGCGTCCACTTCAACTTCGTCCTTGGCAACAACGGATGCCGTCGCCGTTCTGTCTACGAGAAATGCCATTTCGCCACAGACATCGCCCGCGCTAAGTGTCGCAATCAGGGCACGAGAGGTCGTTCCTTCCAGCTCCACCGAGGCCGACCCACGCCGGAGAACATAGAGGTGGTCGATCCAAGCACCTTCCTTGATGATTTCCTGACCTAGCTCAACGCTTATCCGCTTGGCCTTAGACTCAATGAGAATCCAGTCATTTGGAGTCAAATCTCGCAGAGCGCTGCCGGGCATATGTTGTCGAAAGCAGTAAAGTGCAGGCTAAGCATAAACGACAACTCCCGCGCGCAGTCCTATCATTAGGTATTGCTTCATAGTCCAAAGTACAGTGATGCTAATCCTAAAGGTGAATAGCAATAATTCTAGACCTGACCGTGCGATGGCGAGTGTTAACGACATCCAACAATTCACCACAGTCATCGCTCCTCTCATGGCGGGGTTCTACATTCTCAGTTGACGTCAAATCCCGGTTACACTCAAAACCGATGAATAAGCGCTATCGCCCTGTCAGCGTCATTAGACTGATGTAAGATCGCGTGGACTAAATTTCCGGTCTACATTCGGCCAATGAGAGCGTACTTTTCATGCGCAAGCCTCCTAACAAGCCTAACGCTGAACCTTGACCTATAGGAAAATCAAGAATCGATTTCGGATGAAATCACAACTTGCGGCAGCCGTGTTCATCGGACTGCCTTGCTACTACGGAAAACCGGACCAGGCGTTCTTGCCGTGACCCGGTCCGGTCAGCGACGGCATTTGGGAGTGTCAAATGCAAAGAACCGCGCCACAATCAGGGTCCACGTTGGTTCCTGCCGCCCAGTATTTAAGAATGTCAACCGATCATCAACAATACTCTCTTCGGAGCCAGATGATGGCGATTCAGCAGTATGCCGAGGCTCACGGCTTCACACTGGTCCAGACCTACGAAGACGCTGGGAGAAGTGGCCTGTCGCTCAAGCGCAGGACGGGGCTCGCTCGGTTGCTGCACGATGTGGTCAGCGGAGGGCAGTCCTACAGAACGGTCCTTGTCTACGACGTCAGCCGCTGGGGCCGCTTTCAGGACACCGATGAAGCTGCGCATTACGAATTTGTTTGCAAGAGTGCCGGTATTCCTGTGCACTATTGCGCCGAGACATTTACTAATGATGGCAGCTTGCCGAACACAATAATGAAAGCTCTGAAGCGCGCTATGGCTGGCGAATATAGCCGAGAACTGTCGGTGAGGATTGATCGAGCAAAAAGAATAGTGGCAGAAATGGGGTTCCGTGCCGGCGGTGCCGCCGGATACGGCCTTCGCCGAATGCTTCTTTCAGCAAACGGCACTCCCAAGAGAGTGCTTGAGATTGGTGAAATTGTAAGCATCGACAATGGCAAAGTGATCTTAGTGCACGGGCCTGCCAAGGAGGTCGCGATTGTGCGCGAAATCTATCGTCTCGCAGTCGCCGAAAAGAAAAGTGCACTGTCTATCGCCCGCGAGCTTAATCTCAGGCGCATCAAACATCCAGGGAGGCTTTCATGGAATGGCGAACACATCTGGGAAATTCTCACAAATCCGAAATACACCGGACATGCAGTCTACGGTCGCACCGCTAGCCGCCTTGGCAGTAGGGTTGTCCCCGCTCCTCCCAGTGAGTGGGTGATAAAAGAGGGAGCCTTTGACCCCATTATTGATGCAGGTACTTTTGCCTCTACCCAACGAGTGCTGCACAGCCGGACATTCTACCAATCCGATGAAAAGTTACTGGATCGCTTGCGTTTGTTGTTTGAGCGCGAGGGAACTCTGACGTGTCACAGAGTTGACACGTGTCGCGATGTCCCTGCGGCGCGAACGTACATCGGGCGTTTCGGAAGTATGAAGCGGGCTTACGAGCTCATCGGGCATGTTTACCCCGAGCATGCCCGCAGCTGTCCGAAGGTGCGCAAGATCATGTGGAGAACGCGGCTGAGGCATGACCGACTCCGAAAAACACTTTTGAGAAATATTTGCAAGACGTTTCCTGGAGAAATAACTGCGACTCGAACGGAGCCTTTTGGGCGCCCGATACTGAGTTTTCGGGATGGACTCCGCGTGGCAGTGCTCGTCTGCCCCTCGTCCCGGACACCCTTGGGCAGCTTGCGATGGAATGTGCCGGCTCTCCGCGCTTCACAAAGTCCTCTGACACTACTCTGCCGGTGCAATGTCTTAGACGATGGATTTCAGGATTTGTACCTAGTTCCGAGTGATGACAAAGCGGGGTGGGTTCGGATCAAGGAAGACGATCCGTGGTTAAAGAGAGGAAAGCGACTTATCAGTTTGTCGATGTTGCGGCGCGTCGCAGATAGCCTCTTGTAGGTGCGGTATGTTTCCTAGAGTGATTCGGTGCGCGCCGTTAACTGGCCGTAAAGCGCAGCTGGCGCTAAATCGCGATTGCACTCAGAATCGTCCGGCCTGGGGATTCTGAGCGCTATCGCCTGTGGGTGTTGAAAAAGTCACGTCGATTAGCAGGATGAGATTCAGCAGAAGCATGTTAGAAGGAAGTGATCCTACCCATGCTCTGGTTGATTCTCATTGGCGGAGGCCTGCTGATCATGATAGGGCAACACGACCGCTCCGAAGCTCTGTTCTATTACTTCCGCCTGGAAGATCAAGTTCCTGAGACTCATCTGCTGCGGCTGATCGAAAAGCACATCAGCTTTGCCTTTGTGCGGGAGAAGCTGAAGACAAAACATGGGGTTGGCTCAAGGAAGATGAGGATCCTCAAGCGAACAAAGGGTGGGGTTTACCCATCGGGCTGATTCCAGGTACCGACTATCGTCAAACGGTTGTTAACCTGGAGCCATCTGATCTTCTCGTTCTCTACACGGACGGTGTAACCGAGGCCGAGAACAGCGCTGGAAAAAGTTTGGACCGAGAACAACTTCTGGAATGGGCCCGGGAGGCTCCAATCGATTCACCTGAAACTTTGGGACGGGCCTTACAAGAACGGCTGGACTTGTTTCAGGGCAGATGTCGTAACGACGATGAGACATTGGTCGTGCTCCAACGCGAACATCAATTTGTGGCGACATCGTCCTAGCGTGGTGCACTGCCCACTCGGGCAGCGTTGTGGTTCCATGAGGGTTCAGTAAGCGCTTTCGAAGGAATTGCAACTTCTCGCTGAGAACAAGCAACCGAGCTTTTGATTTCTTGGGGAATCGGTTTGCCAGGCAGGAGAGGTGTTCGATCCGATCTCCTGCCTGATTTGTCTCTAATGCTTTATCTAAATCCTGCGTTGTTAACCAGCAGATCGAGGCGGCCGAACTCCTTGCGGATGCGTTCCGCCGCGTTGGCAATCGAGACGCGATCCGTCACGTCTAGCTGGAGCACGACGGCGCCAAGCCCGAT
>Ga0307478_10000499_pt1 | contig 40031 bp, 31 predicted proteins | sample atmos_gasesECM4C_2_FD_203713 | JGI IMG/M metagenome (GOLD analysis project Ga0307478, IMG submission 203713) | Hardwood forest soil microbial communities from Morgan-Monroe State Forest, Indiana, United States - atmos_gasesECM4C_05 | ecosystem: Environmental > Terrestrial > Soil > Temperate...
ACCGGCCCAGCGCGTAAGCCAAGCTGAGCCACCACTGTTTTTCTTTCTGGTGTTCTTTTGTATGCTTCACGGTCCGATGTTTTCGTCTAGAAGCATCTATGTTGGGTTTCCTAAGGTTTTGAATTTCGGTGGTGGTGCAATTTTGCTTGCGCGCCGGACCGGTCAAGCGGGAGATCCCTTCGACTTCGCTCAGGGCAGGCCCTTCGCTCCGCCTGAAAAGCGGCTGCGCTCAGGATGACGCCGACGGGAGAAGTGCACGCTGCTTTTTCAAACTGACCCACTACCGGCGGCGCGACTTCCTGGTTTCTGAACAGTGTCTTTGGATGAAATTGTCAAAGCTCCAGGAACGGCTTTGAGCCCAGGAATTTTTGACGTAACCGGTCATCGCGAATCGACTCAGCAAGTGATTGGATGACCGCACGCGCACGCCCGAGTAGTTCCTCTCCCGTTGAGTCACTCTTGGCGTGCCGAGCGGCTGTCGCGGAAGCCTTCAAAATTTGCCACTCAATCATTGGGCAAGGGTTTCGTGCCAGCATGTCCAGTGCAGTTTGATACTCGCGACGGGACTCATCCATACGTTCTTCGAGCACGGCGATGTCGCCCAGAAGCTTGTGGCCCCAGGCCTGGTACTTGCGCGCGCGCGACTTCTCTGCAGCCTGGAGACAGGCGGCGGCGTGCATAGCCGCCATCTTCAAATCTCCTCGATGGATCCAGTAATTGGTCATCTCTGCCTGCATCCGGATGGCATAGCGCCAGCGGAACCAGACATCCTGTTTGAACAGTTGCTCGGCTTGCTGGAGGTGTTCAATAGCCCGGCTGGGCTCGCCGAGGGCGAGATAGTCGTGTCCCAGGTTCACGTGGGCGTTGGCGCGCCCCTCGACCATGGCCATCTCTTCGGCTAGACGAACATTCTCGGTATCGAGCTGAAGGGCAGTCTCCAGGTCCTGCATTTCGCGGTAGATCCAACCCAGCGTATTGGGAATGCGGGGAAGCCAGTAACGCTCGCCGTTCAACTCAGCGAGCCTGCGCGCTTCTCCCAGCGTCCCCAATGCATCCGACAGACGTCCCTGATTGCCTAGAGCCATTCCCCGAAAGAATAGATTTGCAACAATGTGGAAGGTGGCGCCGAGTTGCCGCGCTTTTTCCAGGGCCCCGCCGGTGACGCGCTCAGCCTCCGTATAGTCCAGGCGCCAGGTGTGAAGAGCACCCAGGTAGCTGAGGGCATCGACTACACCCAAGTGCACGCCTTTTTCCTGCATGACGGGGATCGCTCGTTCATAATACTGTTCGGCCGCAGCGAGATCACCGGTGCAGAGCCGATCGCAGGCCAAGACTGATTCCGCAGAAGCTACGCCCTGGTTTGACCCAGCAGCCCGGGCGATGTCCAGTGCACGATTGGCCTGTTGCCGCATTTCCGCCATGCGATGAATGTAGAAAAGCGACATCGCAGTCCCGCAGATGGCATCGATCTGCGCCTCCTTATCTCCCAATTCGATGGCCGTCTTTTCGGCCAATGCGAAATCCTCGATCGCGTCATCAAATTGGGCGAGCGTCAGGTGGAGCCGGGCGAGATGGAGAGCTGCCACCAGTACCCGGGAAAATCGCTCTACGCCGCGAAGCTTTTCCGCATTCGTGATGGCCCGGCGCGAAAGAGAGATCGCTTCGTGATTGGCGAACACACGGGCGGAGTTCTGTGAAGCCACCATGAAGTAGTCGGCAGCACGTACGAAATCCCGCGCTCCCTCGAAGAGAAATGCAAGTGTGGAAGAGATTTCTCCGCTGTGCTCGCCGTAGAGAGACTGCAAGGTTCCCGCTACCGCCGCGCTCAGGGAGGTTCTGCGTGCTGGCGCGAGCGTGGCAAACAATGCGTTTTGATAGAGAGCGTGTACAAAGACACAGCGTAGCGTCAGTTGTGAGTCGGGAAATTCGTGCTCCCCGATCTTGCGGACGAAAAGATGAACACGTTCGAGGACTTCAAGTTGTTCCTCGACCTCGGCGGCATCGATCTCCAGGGCTCGTGCCACAACCACTGAATCGAACTCTTGCCCCTGCACGCTCGCGGCCGTGAGCAACCTGCGTTGGGCATCGCTGAGCTGCTCGATCTTCCGCTGAATCATGCTGCGGACGGATTCGGGTAATTCCTGCTCGATTTTCGGAACCGACTCAGCTAACGACCAGCGTCCTTGCTCGTCTTGGGCGATCACTCCCCGGTTCCGCAGGTATCGGATCAAATCCACCATGAAGAGCGGGCTGCCTTCCGTTTTGCCATGGATGAGCGAGGCAAATTCCAGTGGGAATCGATGCTGCGGGAATTCCTGAGTGAGGTAAAGTTCGACATCCGCTGCGGTCAGAAAAGTGACGGCCACGTCGCGGCAGACGCCACGCTCCTGAAGTACGAGCTTCGCTTCGGCAAACGGGTGCTTTGCCAACAACAAGTCTGAAGGACGGTACGTCGCAATGATTAACATTCGTAATGAGCCGAGTTTGCCGCCAATATATGCGAGCAGGTCGACGGTCGAGACATCGGCCCAATGCAAGTCGTCGAGGAAGAATACTAGCGGCCGGACTCGCGACGCTTCCTGTAGGAAGGAACTCAACTCACGCTTCAAGCGTTCTTGTGAGGCCGCCTTCGCATCCTCCATCACTCGAGAACCCGAGGAATCGTTCGCGGCCAGGGGTGCTATCTGGACATACCAGGTTGGTGCCACCCGTTTCAGGACACCCGCGAGTGAAACGCTTCCTTCTGCGTGAAGCAAACTTTCAAGCGCTTCCAGAATCGGCAAGTACGCCTCCGTGCCGGCGAGGCGCTCAGAACATCTTCCGCGCGCGATGCTGCTATTCAGGCCTTCCGCGACCAGACCTGCGAGGAAGTCCTCCGCTAAGGTTGTCTTCCCGATTCCGGGCTCCCCAGCGACGCACATCAGCAGGCCACGGCCCGACTGGGCGGAGTCAAAAGCGGCGCGCAGTTCCGCAAGCTCGCGCTTGCGGCCTACCGTGTGGCGCTGGATCGACACGACGCTGCGAGTACCATTACGGGTGGCGGGAGTTCCGGTAAGCGCGCAGAGGTCAGACTCCACTTCCGGCGCGGTGGGCCGAAGGCGCGCATCCTTTTCGAGCAGCCGCAAGATCAGAGAATCGAGAACAGCAGGGACTTCCGCGTTGAGGCGAGAAGGGGGAACCGGTGATTGCGATAGAATCGCGTTCAGCACGCCAATCTGTGACTCCGCCGGAAACGGGTGCTGGCCAGTGCTCAACTCATAGAGGACGATCCCCAGGGAGAACATGTCCGTGGCACTGTCGGTCGCCTCTCCACGCGCTTGCTCCGGCGACATGTACCGCGCCGTCCCCAGAACAGTTCCCGCTTCGGTGTTGTCGACTACCGTCGCAAGTGTCGGCGAAGAGCCGGTCGGAACAAGACGAGCCAACCCGAAGTCGACCACTTTCACGTAACCGTCGTCGCGGACCATGATGTTATCGGGTTTGATATCGCGGTGAACAATCCCGGCAGCATGTGCTATCGCCAGCGCCTTGGCAACTTGCTCACCGATGCGCGGGAGCGACGCGAGGTCTACGCCCTGCTCGATCACTTTCCGGAGCGTGCGCCCCAGGATGAATTCCATCACGATGAATCGGTTCGTTCCGCTCTCACCGATTTCGTGAACGGTCACGATGTTGGGGTGGTTCAACGCAGACGCAGCCCGCGCCTCACGGATGAATCGCTCAACCGCCATGGCGTCGCCCACGACTCGCTCCGGCAGGAGCTTTAGAGCCACGCGACGGTGGAGATGGGAGTCTTCTGCTTCATATACCTCACCCATCCCACCAGCGCCGATTTTCGCGACGATGCGATAGTGGCCGAGCGCTTGGCCAATCATAAAAAGGGGGGGAATCTACTCTGGCCGTGTATCTTAGGCGCTGCTAATCTAGCAAGTCAACTTCCAGGGGGAGTATTCGGCCTGACCATTCAGGAAATATCTACATTCAATCAACGTGAGGACGTATTGAACCAGCGGCCAAGAAAAAACATCCGTAGAGGAGTCGGGCATATTCTGGAAACGAGGCAAGTACGCGCGGATTTGTGCGGCGACGGGATAGTGGCGTTCGCGATGCCAGCGCAGGATGAGCTTAGCTTGTTTTAGAGGTTCTCTAGATTGGGCATGCAGGCCTCCACGATGGGATCGTACGTGGGCATTGCCCTTCGGCGGCGCGCCGTTGCATCCTACATGCGCAGATGGCAGTATCGGCGACCGTCTCAGCGGTTGTCAATTGAGAATGACTGCACGTGGAGTCTTAAATTGTTGCGTAACCATACATCCGGAAAGCAGAAAAGTGAAGCAAAGATGAGATCAGAACCCCTGCGGTTTGACGGTGCTGTCGAGCGGGATCCCGCTATCGATGCGTGGATGAAAGCGCATGCCGGTGATTTGGGAGCTATCGCGCATCGGTGGTTCGAGGTGATGCGAAGATGCGGAGACGAGGTTCGCGAGCTTTTGCATGACGGCTGTCCGGTTGCATGTTTGGGAGATGCGCCCTTCGGCTACGTCAATGTATTCACTTCGCACGTAAATGTGGGATTCTTTCAGGGCGCAGCACTGCGGGATCCGGCGGGCTTGCTGCAGGGCACCGGCAAGTTCATGCGCCATGTGAAGTTGAAACCGGGACCGCCGACGAATGACGTAGAATTGAGAAGGCTCATCGATGCGGCGTACGCGGATATAAAGGAGCGCGTGGAACGCGGTTAGCTCGGAGAAGCGCCTCGGAGGCCCAACGCGGATGTGAACCGCTGGGCTCAGTCGATCTGCTCAATCATCTTTTGATTTGCCTATTTTGCCAATTCAGGTGATCTGTGGAGGGATGCAGCGATTGTGCTCCCGAGCGACAGCAAAGTAATCAGCGAGATGACGCCGAGTGAGATCACACAGTAAATGCACCAGACGCCAAGAATACTGGCTTCGATGTGGGCAAGATAAAGAGAGAAGGCGAGTCCGACGACTGCCACCACGAGAACCAAACGATAAGCGCGCCGCCACGCCAGCGCGCCCATAAGGAGATATCCGGCGATGCCAAGTACGGCAACGGGAATGCCCGCCAGCGTGGCGTAGGGACTGTGATTGACGATGCCGCAGTCCCAGCGTTCGTTGATGCTGCACGGCGAGTCGCCCTCGGTGCGGTAGTGCTCGCGCAGGGCAAGAGCGGAAACGATCATCCCCAGAGTCACTAACAGAATGAGAACGTACTTCATGTGTTTCTCCTTCAGAAATTACTGATTTCAACTCTCAACTGGCGGAATGTGAGGCGGCAATCTCCTGCAGCAGATCAGACGCCTGCCAGTCCGCGCCGTGATACCACTTGAGAATCCTGCCGTCGGGAGAAATTACAGCTGTGCTGAGTGAGTGCGTGATCAGCCCACCTTCTTCTTTGTAGGTCAGCGCGAAATAATCCGCAAATTCCGGCAGCTCGCCTTGCGGAATCGCGGAGAACTCCCAGCGCGTGAAGAGCGTGGGGTCTTTGCCTCCGGCGCATTCGTAGCCATAGGCGCGCAGAATCCTCGGCGTGTCATGTCCCGGGTCGAAGCTGACACTGAGCAGGTGGGTCTTGCCGTAGCGGGCGGGATCGGCGCGGAGCTGGCGGTCGATTGCGGCAAACTCGTGGCTGACGCGCGGGCAAAAATCGGGAAACGGACAACGGGTGTAGATGAGCGTGAGCAACAGGGTCTGACCGCGATACTGATGCAACGAAATGTTCTTGCCGCTCTGGTTCACCAGCTTGAAGTCCGGCACTTCGTCTCCGGGAGATGGAATGTGCATGCTCGCCGCAGGTTTAGCGGACGGTTGCGAATGTCCGGTGACCTTGACGTTTTCCAGCCAGTATTTTTCCGGCTCGACGACCACCTCCGCGGTGATGGAATCACCGGGCTGAACTTGATCGAGCATGGAAGCCGGCTTCATGGAGTACGGCATGATCATCGGATCCATGAATCCAGCGATAGGCTCGTTATCGATATTCGCCGTGCCCGCATTTTTGTCGACGGAAATGACTTTGCCCTTAAAAGCATAGCGCTTGGGGCTTTGGTTGTTTGCTGCGACTTGCTGAGATTTTTCGCGGTTGCAGGCTGAGAGGGTCAGCGCGCTGAAACAGAGGAAGGTGATTAGAAGATTTCTGGACATTAGGGTCATTCCGTATGTTGCTTCAGAACCATTTCACCACAGAGAGCACACAGGGGAACACAGGGTAATGCCTGCGATAGGGATGCTTCGACTGCGCCGGATTGTCCTGCGGACATTCGACTTCGCTCAGCATGACACGTTCCGCTCTTCTTCTACTCTTCTCGTCTCTTTGATTTTCAGCTTCATATTAGTAGTGAAAGCGATAGCGTAACTCCACATAAATCTCACGCGGATTGTTCCAGTGGAAGCCGCCGAAGGTGACGCTGTTGTCGAGTTCGATGCGGCGGTTGGCTACATTCATTGCGTTCAACGACGCGGAAAAGCCCTCGCCAAAGTCCTTGCCCACAGAAAGATCGAAGGTTGTATGTTGCGGCAAATAGTTTCCGGGATAAGGCTGGCCGGAAAACGCATTGCTGAAACCGGAACCGTAATAAACGTTGGTGGAAGCGTAGGCACGCCATGGCAGAGTGATGTCTCCGCCAATGTTCAACGTGTTGCGCTGATCGTGGTCGAGCGGAGATAGGCCGGCAGGCAGTGAAAAATCGGTGAGGCCGCCATTGATCGCTCCCCCGCCTTCGGCGATCTGGTTTGAGTAGGCAAGGTGAATTTGTCCGCGATGAGCGATACGCGGCGAGCGCAGAGTCAACTCCCATCCGCGAATGACCGCCTCAGAGATCGTGATGGGAAAGAAGAGATTCGATTCGCCGATGTTGTTGTGGTCGAAAAAATTAGAGACGTTGGTGCGAAAGTTGTCTGCGTCGAGAATCCATCCACGGTACGGGATGGTGACTCCGAACTGATGCTCTTCATCGCGCTCGCCGTGCAGCGGAATGAATCCGAGATTGTTGGCGTTGGCGAATTCGATCAGCGGGCCTGCGGCGGTAATCAGCGGCGGAGCCTGATAATAGTGCCCGTAGAATGCGCGGAAGGTCCAGTTGATGTGCGGTACGTTGAGCGCGGCGCCGAAGCGTGGGCTGATCGCATTTTCTGAAACTCCTCCGGAAAAATGCGTGGGCCGCATACCCGCGGTCAGGGTCAGCCACGGGATGGGCTTGAATTTGTCATCGATGAAGAATGCGTCAAGGCTTCCAGTTGGATGCTCGGTGTCGCTAAACGCCGACCCGCTGCCATTATTGAAAGCCGCTCCGAAGACTTCATTGTCTTGCTGGTAAAAGCTGTAAATGCCCACCTGCAAGTTATTCTTGGGAAGGTTTGCGGCGAAACTCACCTGGCCTCCGCCATAACTCGATCCCCGATGTTCGGTGGTCGCGACAGGATCGCTGGGCGAACTATCGTAGTCGGCCGCATTGTGATGAAAGAAAGGTGAGACCGTCAGCAGAAGCTTTGCATTGAAGGTATGCACCCAGGAAAAATTCACGATGGCGTCGGATTCATGGTCGCCGTCGCGAAGGTCGAGGCTGGGATACTGCGCCGTGAAATTGTTCGCAGCGATCGGCGCGTTCTCAATGTCATTGGGAAATGGATCGTAGGGAATCTGATAGTAATCCTTGCGCAGCGAACTGACGAGACGCAACTGGTTCGCGGGATCGACGTTGAGAATCAGCGAGCCGAAGCCTCCATAACCGTTTACGGCGTCGTGCACCACCTGCGGAACCGGCGTTTGAATGCCAAGATTGCTGCGGTTACCGTTGACGCTTGCGTAGTAGGCGAAACGCTGAGTGTGGCTGCCGAAGTTAAACGCGTCGTTGGTCTGGTAGAAATTTCCGGCGCTGAGGACGACTTCGGCTTGATTGTTGCGCTCGAAGCCGGTGCGGGGCACGACGTTGAAAACTCCGTAAGTACGGTCGCCGAACTCAGCGCCGTAGCTTCCGCGATTGACTTCGAGGTAGTCCACGTCCTTGGGATCGAATTGCGGACCAAGGTTGGAGGCGATGTTTGTGTTGGGCACGGGTACGCCATCGATCAGCCAACTGGTCTGGTGGCCGCCGCGAACGTGCAGTTGGTCGTGCGTGAAATAAGCGCCTGGAACGTAATTGGTGATCATGGCGAGGCTGTTGGTGCGCGCCGCGCCCGGCGTGTGTTCGATATCCAGACGACTCACCAGCGTGGTCGGGGTGGCGGAATCCACGGGAATTGCTTCGGGAGATCCGGAGACGGTGACGGACTCTTTGGTGGTGGCGACGCTCAAGGAAAAATGCAGAACGGGCTGCGATCCGGAATTCACGCGGACGTTCTCCGCGGCCTGATTGAAGCTGAGGGCGGCCACGGTGACCGTGTAGTCGCCAAGTGCGATGGCATTGAAGGTGAACTCTCCACGAGCGTCGGTGCTCACGGTTACGGTCTGGTCGGAAGTCTTTGAGCGAAGCATCACCATGGCGTTTTCCACGGGGCGATGCTGAGGGTCGTGCACGATGCCGCGCAGCGATCCGAAGATCGATGCGAAGGCGGCGAGGCTGGTCAACGCCAGCGCAGCAATGGTGGGAAACTTCATGCTGATCATAAATCCTCCGGTCGGCGCGCGAAAAAGCGCGGTCGTCTAGCGTGACGCGTAGTTCGCGATAGCAGCTATTGATTAAGCACGCGGAAACATCGGCGCGAAAGCTGGATTAGCAACCAGGAGGAGCGCGGCTGGAGTGAAGTTCGAGGACTTCGGCGTGCAGAGAAATTTGATCTGGCTGGTCGGCACGAGCGCTGATGTGCCGCTCGTACAGGACGTTCATTCCGGCATGAGCATACGCCCATCGAGCGGTGGTTACGGCGCGGCAGCAGTCGCCGTTGCAACATCCCGCACCGCTAATTAAAAGGCGGGAAGTATCGGCGCCATCTGACTCGTTGCAATGATGCAAACCCTTGCGAACGCAACATGCATGCTGCGGCGGTCCGGTGAGCGCCAACGCCAAGGGCGCGAGCGTCCCAACGAATGCGAACAGCAACAAAAGTTTGGCCGTCAGACGATGCATGCGTAGATCGAGCGGACCCCGGGAGGCTGTGAAAAGCATAGTCCAGCGAACGACTGTCCCGCAAGCGCAGGCGGAAGGGATGCTGGTAGCTGAACGGCCTCACTCCCAAGTACGGTCAAGCCAGCGAAACGGATTGTAAGGTGTGATTGTGTTCACTTTGTGCGAGCTTTGATCGAAGATCAAGCTTTGCCGTGAATCTTTGCCCACCACCAGCGCACGCCGACGAAAAGAAATCTCCAGTCGCTAAAGAACTCCGGTGGCTTGCCTTCAAACGCGTGACCGATGAATTGGAAAATCCATCCGAGGAGGAATAGGGCGAGCGCGTAGGGCCACAGATAATGAAGGAAGATGCTCGCCACAAAAATGGGCACCGAGAGCAGGATGGTTGGGATGCCCAGCGTATGGCAGGCTCGGTTTACCGGATGCTGGTGGCTGGAGGCGTATTGCGCGATCCACTGCTCGCTGGTGCGGCGGCCAAGCATGGCGGAATCATACACCCGGTTGGCTGCAGCTTGGCACGCCTTCTAGCGGGTTGAGACTCGGCTTCCCGCGTGGTAGCATCCTAAGTTTTGGCAGGTAATGTCGGGCTGGCCTGTTCCTACACTAATACTCTTCTGGGGCCGTCTCTCTTCCACGCCTGCGAAGGAGCCTAATCGTGAAAGTCTATTCCGGAGAAAACATTCGTAATGTAGCAATGGTGGGGCACGGGCACGCGGGCAAGACCACTCTGCTCTCGGCCATGTTGTATACCGCGGGAGCGACGCCGCGGCTGGGCCGCGTGGACGACGGCTCGGCGACCACCGATTATGACGACGAAGAGATCGCCCGCAAGATGTCGATCTCGGCGGCGGCGGCCAGCGTGGAATGGGGTAAAACGAAAATCAACGTCATCGATACGCCCGGCTTCAGCATGTTTGTCCACGAAGCGAAAATGGTGCTGCCGGTGGTGGACGCGGCCATCGTGGTGGTCGATGGCGTGGCTGGCGTGGAAGTAGTGACGCAACGCGTGTGGAAGGATTGCGACGAATACAAAACGCCGCGGCTCATTGTGGTGAACCGGATGGACCGCGACCGCGCGAATGCCGAGCGCGTGCTCGAGTCGCTGGTAAATGCCTTCGGGCGCGACGTGATTCCAATCGAACTGCCCATCGGCAGCGAGAAAAATTTGACCGGCGTGGTCGACCTGGTGCGCATGAAGGCCTACACCTACGAATTGGGTGGGAACGGCAAAGGGAAAGAGACGGAGATTCCGGCAAACATGCGGGCTCAGGTGCAGGAAGCCCACGAGCAGCTCGTGGAGCTGGTGGCCGAGGGCGACGACAAGCTGATGGAAGAATTCTTTGAGAAGGGAACCATTCCGGAAGAGGACTTGATTCCGGCGCTGCACAACGCAATTCGCGAAGATAAACTCTTCCCGGTAATTTTCAGCTCGGGCCTGGGGAATGTGGGCGCGGATCGCGTGATGGATTTCATCGTGGACTACACACCTGCGCCTTCCGAGCATGAGTGGGTGCAAGGCGAAGCGGCTTCCTCCGGAAACGGAGACGCGCCGAAGCGGCATGAGACCGATGCGGAGCCGATGTCTCTGTACGTGTTCAAAACCGTGTCAGACGCATTCGCGGGAAGGATTTCATACTTCAAAGTTTTTTCCGGAGTGTTGAAAAACGAAGCGACGGTGCAGAATTTTTCGCGGGGCTCGACGGAGAAGCTGTCTCATATTTCCATTATGCAAGGCAAGACCGCTGTGCCGGTCACAGAGCTGCACGCGGGCGACATTGGCGCGGTCGCGAAATTGAAGGACACACTCACCGGCGACACGCTTGGAGATAAGGCCGCACCGATTCAATATCCGCGAGTGAAGCTGCCGGAGCCGGCGATTACGTTTGCCATCGAGCCCAAGAGCCGCGCCGATGAAGACAAGCTGGGGCCCGGCATCCACAAGCTGATGGAGGAAGATGCGATGCTGCGGTTCTTTCGCGATGCGCAGACGCAGGAGTTTCTGATCGCGGGGACGGGGCAGCAGCATATTGAAGTCGTGGTTGCGAAGCTGAAGAAGCGTTATCACACGGAAGTGGTTTTGAAAGCTCCGAAAGTCCCGTATCGCGAGACGATTCGCGGAAAGGCTGACGTGCAGGGGCGCCACAAGAAGCAGACTGGCGGGCACGGACAATACGGCGATTGCAAGATCAAGATGGAGCCGATGCCGCGCGGCGGACAGTTTGAATTTGTGAACGATATTTTTGGCGGAGCAATTCCAAAGAACTATATTCCCGCCATCGAAAAAGGCATCAAGGATGCTGCTGCACGCGGCTATCTGGCGGGGTATCCGGTGGTGGATTTCCGTGTGATTCTGTACGACGGTTCGTATCACGATGTGGATTCGAACGACATGTCCTTCCAGATGGCGGGACGCATCGCCTTCAGAAAAGCCATGGAACAGGCTAAGCCCACGATTCTGGAGCCAGTGATGTCAGTCGAAATCACGATCCCGGACGATTTCGCCGGCTCCATCATGGGCGACCTAAACAGCCGCCGCGGCCGCATCCAGGGCATGGACAATAAAGGCGGCAACACCGTGGTGAAAGCCGAAGTGCCCATGTCCGAGATGCTGACCTACGGCGTCGATCTGACTTCGATGACGCAAGGCCGCGGTTCTTTCAATATGGAGATGCACCACTACGACACCGTGCCGGGAGCATTGCAGGAAAAGATTATTGAGAAGGCGAAGGCGGAGCGAGGTGAGGTGAAGGAAGAGGAAGAGTAGCGATTATTTATGCAGGCGGCCGAATGCCTCGTTTCTTTACATGTTCGCTAATCAACTCGTGGATCATTAGCAGTTCATTAGCGCTCTGATTAGACAGGACGGGGATCACCGCATCAAGGCTTCCCTGCGTAACAGTGGATGCAATCGAAAGGACAGTCCTATGCAAGATCTTTGAGCAGATTTTGAACATGGGATCGAAGTCCTCACTCTGGTTCACCCGGCGAGCGAAGTCGCGGCTCTTTCTAGGTTTAGTATTTTCCCTAGTGCCAAAGTCCGCCATTATTTGTCTGTGGACCGTCGCTTCGGAGTCTGTTGCAGCAGTATTCGGACCCTGTGCGCGCTCCCTTCGGAGCGCCTGCTGCAGTATTTCCTTTACCTGGCCTTGTTCATGCTCAGACATCTCCGAAAGCAAGGTCACCAATTTCTGGTGAGAAGATTGATGATGCCTGCTCATGGATTCATAGAACTCCTTAAGGTCAATCGCGAGTTCGTTCCGAAAAATGGAGGCGTTAGCCGCAGACGCCAGAACATATGCCGTAATAACCCTCAGCTCCAACAAATTACGGCAAGCCCACGCGGCTAGATACACAGACTTTTCAGCGCCCACCTTGGCGGAATAGTAGTCTAGTGAGGCGCAGTTTAGAATTCCTAGCAGAAGGTTTCCGAACCAGGCATCTTCAATTTTTCCCGTTGCCTTTTGGATACTTCGGCGCAGGTTGCGCACCTTATCAACTACCCAAGACATAGCCTCGTCGGCGTCATCGGGCTTATTTGTCGGCTGCTTACGGGGTCGTGTCATGGACCTACACAGTTTTTTCATCTCTAGCGTCCTCGCCAACTTCGCTGCTCCTCGTCAAAGGTCCAAATCTGCACGTGGCCGGAATTTCATCGCACGGGCCTTCGAGTTCGCGCATGCCCAATCTTCGAGCGTGGATCAAGGTCCGCTTCCATCGCCAACTCCCATTCACGGTGACGATGTTCCAGGAAGTCTTTGACAGCTAGCGGAATCTCGCGCCCAAACTTCTTTCTCCACTCCTCAATATCCGGATCCCCCGTCGCGTCTCGCGCATTGTGAGCTGAAGCGTCCGAACTTGTAGGCGTCGTGTTAGCGTAAGGAAGGCCGTTTTCATCGTAGCCGATGATCTCATCCGGAGTGCGGGGATCGAGGTCGGGCAGTCGATCAATGCGGCGCAGAATGGCGTCGAGGTCTGTTTTAAGCTCTTTCTGCTTTGCTTTCTTCTTGGAACGGGCCGCCATGTCTACTCTTTCTAAATCGAACTACGTTTAAGAAATCTTCAATCCTACGGCCTTCGCCAGCTTCCTCTGGCGCTCATCGAATGTCCAGAATTGTTCAGCCTTTAGTTCTACCGCACAGGCAACGTGCAGAGTATCAAGTGTACGCATGCCAACCTTCGGCCCGTAGCGCTTTCCAAGGTCGGCGCAGACGCTAAACGCACTTTCAGGGATTGCGACTTCAAGCCAAAGACCCGCGGCGCGGTCGGCTTGGAATTCACGAGTCACGCGTTCGGCTTCCGATAAAGGCGCGATCCCTCGAAAGACATGTTGGGCGATGGCGTGCGCCCATTCGGCGAGATGAAGGGGAGTCAGGAATACACGAGCGCTGGAGCTCAACAATTCGTCGGCGGCCTCCGAGTGGCTATCCTGAACGTAGGGAGAGACCAACAGACTCGTGTCGGCGTAAACGTTCAATAACGTCCCCGCTCCTCAATGACAATGTCGGCGCCGGGCAGGATCCGATCTCCGAATATTTTCTTGCGGCGAGCGGCGAAATCAGGATACTTTACTGGCTTTTCTTCCTGCTTCTCTGGAACAATTCGAGCGATGGGTTTGTCGCGGTCACGGAGTTCCACCGTCTTTCCGGCGCGGAGCCACGCCTTCAGACGGCGGGTATCGCGAAGCTGGCGCATGTTTACCGATGGCATAAATATAATGTGTCACATAAGGTGTCACATTGTCAAGATTGAGCAATGACTACGGAGATGAGTCGCTAGGTCAGTCTGGACCATGGCTTTCGCGCAGATTCGCATTGTACCCTCCCGCCGCTGATGCCTCTCATGAAAGAATCGGGACTCTATTCCTCTTCCCATCAGCCCAATTCGGCGCTACACTTTTGGCGCAGGAAGGGACTCCAATGCTCCGCTCTCAAATCGTCGCCCTCATTATCCTGACCGCGCTCGCTGGCGTTTGTGCGGCTCAACAATCCAGCCCGTCGTCCACTGCGAGTTGTTATCTGGACGATGGCCGCCAAGTATACATACGCTACAACCCGGCAACAGCCAAGAGCGACAAAGTCGCGAACGGCAAGCCCTGGGCCCCCGGTGGCATGCCCATGACTCTATTCACCGAAGCCCAACTCAGCTTCGCCGGTGCTACCATTCCAGTCGGCGCTTATAGCGTCTACCCCATCCCCGCCAAAGATAAGTGGAGCCTCGCCATCAACAAGAACGTAACTCCTGGCGCCTCCTACGACGAAAAGCAAGACCTCGCTCGCGCCGCCATGGAGACCGATCAAGTGAGCCAGGCCGCCGATTCGCTCGAAGTCGCCTTCGCCCATGTGGGAGATAAGTGCACGCTCCGCATCTATTTCGGAAAGAGCGCCTCATTCGCCCCCTTCATCGCCAGTAAGAACTGAAATTTCAAGCTGCATTCGGATCGTAGAGTTGATCATCCAAAGGTTGCAGATCCTCTGCGGTCCATCGAGCGAAGCTGGAAGGCTCACTCTTCAAGTCCCAACAAACCCATTTCTGAGACAATCTGCGCATGCGTGCTCTCCTCTTCCTTCTCGTGGTTACGAATGCGATTGCTCAATCCGGCCCGCAAGTCCAACGCTCGCATACCACCGAAGGCCTTCGGGGTGCGAGCGCCGTCTCCCGCCAAATCGCGTGGGCTTCGGGCACTCACGGCACTTACCTGCGCACCATCGATGCAGGCCATACTTGGACTCCCGCCCAACTCCCCGGTGCCGAAGCTCTTGACTTCCGCGCCGTCGTTGCATTCTCCGCCGACGAAGCTTTTCTCATGTCCGCTGGGCCAGGCGACCAGTCTCGCATCTACCACACCAGCGACGCTGGCCAGCACTGGCAGCTGCAATTCACCAACTCGAATCCCAAAGGCTTCTTCGATTCCATGGCTTTTTGGGATGCGACCCACGGCGTCGTCCTCGGCGATCCCGTACCCGACGAAACTGGCCAGCTCAAGTTCGAACTGCTTGTCACCACCGACGGCCAAAACTGGACACCCATCCCTCGCTCTCAACTTCCCCCCGCCGAACCGGGCGAAGCCGCCTTTGCTGCCAGCAATTCTTGCCTGGCTATCCTGCGCGCCGCACCCCGACAGCTGGGAAAAAATGAACGAGCATCTGCCCCGGAGAGCAACGATCCCAACATCTGGTTCGCGACCGGAGGACGTGTCGCCCGAGTCTTCCACTCTCCCGACCTTGGCCGTACCTGGCAAATCTCTGACACTCCCGTCACGCACGGTCCGGACTCAGCTGGAATTTTCTCTATCACCTTTCGCGACGCAACCCACGGCGTAATCGTTGGCGGCGACTATAAACATCCTGATCAGGATGGCGACAACCTGGCCTTTACCTCCGACGGCGGCAAAACCTGGACGCTGCCTCAAATCCATCCCCAATCCTATTTCTCCGCCGTAGCCTATGACAGAAACTACTCAAAAGCGTCGTCATCCCGACTGGAGAATCTCGTTCCTGTAAGGAACGAGATTCGGAGTGGAGGGATCTGCTGTGCCTCTACAGCTCCTGCGACGTTCGCGAAAAATCTGAACGAAAATCAAGCCGCTCCCCGCCTCTTCATCGTCGCTCCAAAATTCATCTTCGACTTTCGTCCGCCTCACGATCCCACGCGCATCAGTCCAGGCAAGAAATCCCCAACGCGATTCAACGCCGTAAGCCCCTACCCCGACGGCGGAGCCCTGTTCGTCGGCCCTAACGGCTCCATTGCCACCATTCCATAAATGCCTGCCCTCGGCTCGCAGCCACACTCTGAATCATGAGCTGAACCCTCATCATCCAACCACGGCGGAGGCATCCCATGGAGATCCGTGACATCGCCGAATTCCTCTCCTACTTCAATAAGGTTCACCAGCGCACTATGAACGTGGTGCGTGCCATTCCTCCCGATAAAGTTGACTGGAGATTTCGCGAAGGGAAATTCACGCTTGGAGATTTAGTGCGGCATATCGCGGCCGCCAACCGGTACATTTTCGTGGAGGTCGCCCGAGGCAAGCCCAGCGCCTATGCTGGCTGCGGCAAAGGTTTCGCAGAAACTTACGATGAGATCGTCGCGTTCGCGGAGCGCCTGCACCGCGAAGACGTAGAGATTCTTTCCGGCTTCACGGCGGACCAGCTGAGCCGCAAATGTACTACGCCCGATGGAGGTTCGATCACATCCTGGAAGTGGCTGCGCTCGATGGTGGAACACGAGGCTCACCATCGCGGCCAGATTTACATTTACCTGTCGCTTATGGAGGTTCCAAGTCCGCCTCTGTACGGCCTGACCTCTGAGCAGGTAATAGAGCTGAGCACTGCCGCGCACATTCAGAACTCCAGCAACGGCTAGCCATTGCCGCGCAAGCAGTTAGGACAAAACGTTACTTTCGGGTGGCCTTTTTCCCACTTCTCCGGTGTTCGTCCGGTCATCTAACCGCACGAGCATGTTCTAAAGTTCGAACGTTCCTCCGATTCCTTCCTCCAGAACACACGATTTGGGGTACACTCCTAGGAACATTTGTACCTTTATGTTCACGCCTCACCCCAACCTGGCCGATGACGTCAACCGAGCCATCGTCCAGTCCGAAATCGAAGGCGGGGTTTTTCTTCACGATCTGCCACCTTCGACAGTTCTCGAAATCCAAACCCTTCACCACGTCTACACGGCCGTTCTCCTTGGTGGAAGTGACGCTCTCATCTCTGGCCATCCTGAGTTCTGTCCTTACCCGGTGCAAGTCGCCATTGCCGGTTCCACTTGGGGAGGGTCGATGCTCAAACTCCAATATGTCGGCCGGGGCATGCATCTCGAATTCCGCCATCCTGAATACGCCACCCCCATTGTTACCTCGCCAATTCAGGAAATCCGCGACTCGCTGCCAAGTACCGCACCCCTCGCACAATCGACTCATTCAGCTATTAACCGCTCTGCCCATTGACTTGCAAAGCCGACCTCTCTAACATTCCCCGAAGCCTGAAAGCGGGACGCCGACTCTATGACCATCACTACTCGCGAAGTCAGCCACGTCACTATCGTTGACATCAACGGACGCATCACCCTCGGCGATGAAACTGGCCAGCTCCGCGACACGGTTCGCAAACTCCTGGCAGCCGGCAAGAAAAAAATCGTCCTCAACCTCGCCGACGTCGACTACATCGATTCTTCCGGAGTGGGAGAACTCGTCAGCAGCTTCACCGCCGTACGCAACGCCGGTGGCGAACTCAAACTCCTCAGCCTCACCAAGAAAGTCTCCGACGTCTTGCAGGTCACCAAGCTCTATACCGTCTTCGACATCAAAGAAGACGAATTCACCGCCGTAAAATCCTTCGACTACTTCTTCGCCAAGTAATCCCGGAGGAAAGTAACCCGGACCCCAGTAGATTTTGTCATTCCGAGCGAAGCAGGAATCTGGTTCTGACCGCCACGAACCAGTCGCTTTCGCTATTGAATACTCGGCACCCGCCACTACCCCCGCTCGAACGCATGCTTCTTCTCCAGCTCCTCCACCGCCTGTCGCATTACGCCCTCAAATTTCTCGCCATGCCCCATCAGCCCTGCAGTGGCCTCGGCCCACTCTCCGTCGATACGCACTAAGCCATCCCCAGCCAGCAATCGCCCCGCAATCTCGACTAAATGCTGCGTCGTAGTCTCCAGATACTGCGCCTCCGTCGGATCCGCAATCCAAACTTTGCGTCCTTCATCGGCCGCGGAGGAACTTGAGCCTATCTTCGTCTGCCAATAAATCTTTCGCTCCAAGAACGTGGCGATCACGTCGTCCGTGGCCTTGCCAAACACCCACTTCTGCCGCTTGAAGTCATAATGCCGGCTGGAAAACGCCACCGGCTTCAGCTTCCCTGACTTCAAGAATTCCACTTGCCGTTTATCCACTTCTTTGCGCAGCGCATTGATCACCGGCGCCTCGGCATCCTTCGGATCGAGCGAAGCCAGCACCTCCCGCACCGTCGCCGACAAATTCACCGCCATCGGAGCATGCAAGCCATCGGAATTTTCGAGGCGAATATCTCCATGCAACACCCAAAAATCCGCCCCCGAAGTTGACCGGTGAAACGGCCACTCGAGCGCAATCGTCAACGGCAACCCCGTCAACGTCACCCAAACCTTTTTCTCGCCGCCAACCTGTGCCATGTTTCAAACGCCTCTTTTAATTAGGACTGAAAATGAAACTGTCATGCTGAGCGAAGTCGAAGCATCCCTACCCGCCATCACGGATCGGAATCTGACAGGGAGTTTGCGCCTAGAACTAGTCGCCGTTGTCTACGGACAGGAAGTGGAACTCGGTACTCGCAACTCGCTACTTTTTTTTCCCGCTAACCTTCGCCCCCATCCGCAACAACTTCCGCACCGTGCCTGTGGGCAGGCGCTTCATCTGATCGTGCAACTCGGTCACGGCGTCGAAAAATCCCGCCATCGCCGCCAGCCGCTCCCGCGTAAAATCTGCGCCCGCTTCTTTCGGGTCGAGCTCTTCCAAACTTCTTCGCAGCATCTCACGTGTCGGGTCGATCTCCCTCCGCTTCCTCTGCTCAATCACCAGCCGGAACATCTCCCACACATCCTTCATCGACTCGTAATGCTCTCGCCGGTCGCCCAGCACATGCACCGCGCGCACAATGCCCCAGCCTTCCAGCTCGCGAATCGACGTACTCACATTCGACCGCGCCACGCTCAGCGTCTCCGCAATCTCCTCGGCCGGCAGCGCCCGCGGAGACAAATACAGCAGCGCATGAATCTGCGCCACCGTCCGGTTAATCCCCCACCGCGTCCCCATCTCGCCCCAGTGCAAAATGTACCCCTTCTGCACTCCTGTCAAAGTCGCCATATCATTTCCTTCAGTTCAATCAGAAGTTACAGAATGTACAGCGTCCGAGTCAACGAGATCGTTCCCGGATATTTACTCTAGGATTTTGTCATCCCGAACGGAGTGAGGGATCTTGGTTTCGCCGACGCAATCACCGTCTCAAAGCGGAAGCTAACCGGGGCTGGGTTCTAGGTTCTCGCTACTCTGCTTACCCACTTTCTTCTTAGCAGGCACCTTCTTCGCCGCCTCCGCCCGCTTGCGCTCTTGATACCGCCGATCATGGAATGCCTGGTCCGCCCCTTGTTTCTTCATCCTTTCAGCTTACACCCGCCCCTGTCATGCAGAGCGAAGTCGAAGCATCCCTACCCGCCATCTGGTGCCTACCAGGTAGGGACACGCCTGCGTATAGAAACGTCGCGTACTGGCACGTCATAACAACCCGCGTCTACAATCGAACATCACATGCTTCAAGCCCTCATCGCCGAACTACTCCAACCATTCTTAGTCTCCTCCCCAAACTCATGTCATTCCGAATCGGGCCAAAGGCCAGGTGAGGAATCTGCTGTGCTTTCCGCATCCCAACTTCAGGGCATATCGGCGTACATCGATATACTCCAACGCTGGAATGCTCACATCAACCTCACCGCCATCCGCAACGAGGAAGAAATCGTCACCCGGCACTTCGGCGAGAGTCTCTTCGCGGCCCGTCATCTCTTCCCTAGAACTGCTCACGTAGGGACGGATGCATTCGTCCGTCAGTTGGAGCTAATCTCGCAAATTCGTGTAGCCGACCTAGGCTCCGGCGCCGGCTTCCCTGGACTGCCCATAAAACTCTGGGCCCCCGAAATCTCCCTAACCCTGATCGAGTCGAACCAGAAGAAAGCCACTTTTCTTCGCGAAGTAGCCCGCGCACTTACATTGACGAGCGTCAATATACAAAATGTCCGCGCCGAAGAGCTGAATCCCAACCAGACATTCGACCTTGTCACCCTCCGTGCCGTTGAGCGCTTTGCTGCCGTTCTCCCGACCGCTGCTAGTCTTGTAGCCCGCGGAGGACGACTAGCCCTGTTAATCGGCTCATCCCAAGTGGACGAAGCCAAAGTAGTCCTCCCAGAGTTATCCTGGCAGCCCGAAATCCCCATCCCTGGCTCCAAGGCCCGCATTCTGCTGATGGGAACGAAAGAACCAGACTAGTTAACAGGTGGGACGAAAGATGCGATCTAACGCGAATTCGGTACGCTAGACCGTCCACGGTACGCCTAGAGTGGGACGGATTGCCAGGTTACATCTTTCCCCATGCCAACGGAGAGTCGGGCAACTTCCGGACGGTAAACCTACCGCGTGCCCAACGGGTTCAAATGTTCCAGTTGGAACACACGCATACTTTCGAGTAAGACACGCATCATTCAGGAAACTGCGAGTGGTTGGGACGAATGTTCCGACTGGAACAATCGCCCCCCAGCCGTCGAAATGACCCCGGGGAATACTGCGTTCAATCCTCAATAGCGGCCAAACCATCGCAGGGAATCGCGCTGGCATTCCAGCGGCACCTCCCAACAAATGTTCCGGCCGGAACATTCTCCCACTTTTGCACATCAATCCAACGTTGTGCACAACATTCTGATCTTGCTCCGAAACGCGTATCGCATTATGCTGCCAGAGACTCTGGGCTCCTCGACAATTTATGGGACGCGTTATCGCTGTTGCCAATCAGAAGGGCGGCGTGGGGAAGACTACGACTGCCATCAACCTCGCCGCGTCCTTTGCGGCAGCTGAAGTGAACACATTGCTGATCGATTGCGATCCGCAGTCGAATGCCACGAGCGGGCTGGGCCTGCTAAAAGATCCGGAGCGGGTTTCGACTTACCATCTGCTGCTCGGTGCGGCTGAGGCTGAGGAGGCGCTGGCCACGACTGAGCTGGAACAGCTCTGGCTGATTCCTTCGCATAAGAACCTGATCGGGGCAAACCTGGAGCTGGTGGAGGTGGAGCGGCGCGAGTATCGGTTGCGCGATGCCATCGCGCCGTTGCGTGAGCGCTTCCAGTACATTGTGCTCGACTGTCCGCCCGCTCTCGATCTATTGACCCTGAATGCCTTGGTGGCTGCCGATTCGGTTTTAATTCCGATGCAGGCGGAATACTTTGCGCTGGAAGGCATCAGCGAACTGATGGATACCGTGGAGAGGATCCGTGCGGCGCTGAATCCAGAGCTGGGAATCGAGGGTGTGGTGCTGACCATGCTCGATGAGCGGACCAACCTGGCGCAGCAAGTGATGGCTGAACTGAGAAATTATTTTGGCGACAAGGTATGTTCCGCAACCATACCGCGGAACATACGGCTGGCGGAGGCGCCCAGCCATGGCAAGCCGGCGCTGATCTACGATCCGCGATCGAAGGGCGCGGAGAGTTATATACGGCTGGCGAAAGAGCTGCTGGGGCGGCATTTGGCGGCAGCTGGCTTGCCGCCTTCAGCGAGTGCGGCAATGGATAAGACGGCCTAATATATTTATGTATATCGATGTATACATCTATATATGTAGATGTATAAACTTTTCGTTACATTTTGACTGCACGTGTGGATTACGTGAACTCGGCTTCTTGGAGGCAGCGGGGAACGATTCTATCTTCTGGTTCCGTTTGCCATCGATTCGGCCCCCCTCACCGGAGCTCGCGCGACGATGTTAACAATAGGACGAAAAGAGTATGAGGCCCTTCGCCTGCACGGCGAAGAGGGATACCCGCTCATTTCCTGCGGCGTGTTAGTGGGGCGGTTCGATGACGATGGTCGAACAGTAACTTCGGTCGTGCGCTGCAAGAATGTAGCTGATTCGCCGAACCACCGTTTCCGGATTGATCCGCCGGAGCTGGTGAGGATTCAACGAGCAAGCCGCCTGCAGGGAGAGGAGGACATCGTCGGCTTCTATTATTCCGACACCTATGGCGACGATCCTGGCGCGCCCGCGATCTGGTCACGGGTAACCCTAGCCGAGGCGTACTGGTTCGGTTGCTCCTGGTTGATTACACGCACCGTGAATGGCAGGGCCGGATCGACCCGTTCTTTCGAACTCTCTGGGAGCGACGAAGATGACAAGAAGTTCCTTGATGAGAAGCTCAGGGTCCTAGACGCGAACGGTAAGGAAATCGACGAAGCTAGGAACGATGGGGAATCGTTTGCACGGTTGACTCCTTCGAGCCGGACTGCGCTAGAGAGAGCCGTAGGGATGCTGCACTCCGCGGACCGGCGAATACACATGGAGTACCTCATTGCTGGCCTCTACGACAGAGGTGGCCCGGCACGACGCCTACTGGAGCGGGCGAAGATCGACCGGTCCGTTCTTAGCAGCATCTTTCTGCAAACTGTAGGGACCGAGATCCCCGAACGCTACGAGGCCCGGCCGCTGACTACGCTGCCCTCGATGTCTGGCCATGTCCGCATGGCGCTGACCAACGCCGCTAGGGTGGCAGGAACTACGGAGCCTATCCGAAGTAGGCACCTCATGTACGGTGCTCTTTCCGTGGAAGATTGCCGAGTGGTGCAGGCGCTGACTGAACTGGGGGTGAGGAAAGAAGATATCGCGCTTTTTGGGGGAAGGAACGAGGATGTTGAACTTTACGATCCACTTGCTGAGGTGGATGCAGACCCCATGCAAGCGCAGACTCCATCGGTGTTTCTGGGGGCGAATCCGACGCCGAAAGTGGACTCTGATCTTTGGAGTGAAGAGGACCGGCTAGGGTATGAGGCATATGCGCGGACGATTGCGAGTTTGATTACGCACAAGGAGACAAGACCGCCGCTGACCATCGGGATTAAGGCGCCGTGGGGCGCGGGCAAGACTACTTTGATGAAGCGAGTGCAGCATTTACTGGACGGGGATGCGAAGTTGAGCGAGGAAAACCGCAGCGGGACGATGCAGCAGGGGCAACCATCGCAGGTGACCCTGCAAGAACTGCTGAAAGAGTTAAAGAACAGCGCTGCTCCGGCCCGTCTGGAAGCCAAGCGGAGTAAGGATGGAGAAGCGTACGGACTGGAGCCCAGGACTACGGTCTGGTTTAACGCGTGGAAGTATCAGACGAGCGAACAAATTTGGGCTGGGATGGCGCATTGCATTATCAGTCAGATCACGGCAAGGATGGGAGTGAAAGAGAGGGAATTGTTTTGGGTCAGGCTGCATGCGCGGCGAGTGAACGCGGATGAAGTGCGGGCCAAGGTTTACGAGATGATCGCGAGGCAGTTGCTTCCACTGGCCCTGGTCGTGAGTGTTGCGATTGCCATCGCGATCTGGGTGTCGGCAGGTATTCAACTTCTGATGCCGTACCACGTCGTGATTCGGGGAGTTCCCCTTTTGGCGGGATTGATCGTGATCGTTGGAAGAGCCTGGGGCAAGCTAGGGGACAAGGCAGCGGGGACAGTGCGCGATTTGATCCGGGAACCGAACTACGAAGGGAAGATGGGGTACTTGCATTTGGTCGAGTCGGACATTCGGGAGGTGCTGCAATTGGCAACTGCGGCATCGGCAACTCAGGAAAAACCAGAGGGCAATCCCCTAGTGGTCTTCGTCGACGACCTGGATCGCTGCGCGCCGAATAAGGTGGCGGAGGTGGTGGAGGCGATCAATCTTTTTTTGTGTGGCGATTATCCCAACTGCATATTTGTGATTGGGATGGAGCCGGGGATGGTCGCGGCCGCGCTAGAAGTGGCGAATAAAGATGTAATTCAGAAAGCGGAGGAGATGGGATTAGTGGACCGGACAGCGCCGGTGGGATGGCGGTTCATGGAGAAGATCGTGCAGTTACCGATCATGATTCCACGGCCGACGGAAGCGGGGCGGCGAAAATATGTGAATTCGTTGACGGGTCTATTAATGGGCCGCGTGGCGTTTGCGCTCAAGGAGAGTCAGGGAGATGCGGGGATGGTGCAGATTTCCCGGCCACCGCAGCACGGTGCGGCCGAAGAAGAGAAGGTTCAGAGCTACATCAGGAAGATCGGGCTGGCGAAGAGTGCGACTGAAGCGGCGAGAAAGAGCGAGGACGTGGTGAAGCAAGCTTCAGACGAAGAACGATGGGCTGCGCAAGAAGCAGGTAAAAGGGTTTACGAACAAACATTGAGCGAGCGCGACCCGGTGACGTCGCTATTTGTGGACGAGGTGGCACAGTTGGTGGACGGGAATCCGCGGCAGATCAAGAGATACGTGAACGTATTTCGCTTTTACAGTACGTTGCGGCACAGCTTGCGGTTGGAAGGTGCGATTCCGAGCGAGAATTTGCCGTCGGACAAAGTACTGGCAAAGTTTGTGGCGTTGAGCATTCAATGGCCACATGCGGTGGATTGTCTGCAGGTGAGAGTGGATGGCGCAGACGGGCGGAAAGTTTCGCGGATGGAATTGATGGAGACGGAAAGCAAGAGAGATGGCGCGGCTGCGGATGGTGCATGGGAGAAGTTTGTGGGCAAGGGTGGTTTGGGGATGGGAGCTTGGGCGGAAGAGCGGGCATTTCGGGAGTTTTTGTCGCGTGGGGAGTCTTTGTGCGCGAAAGAGGGGCATGGGCTGTGGTGAGTGGGACCACTGCGGCTTAAAGCTGCGGTGATTTTGTGGAGTTTTACGGTGTGGCTAGAAGCTGCGCCCTTTCAAAACCGAGCACAGGGGAAAATTGATGACTACGGTGGCGGGGAATTTGGCGGTAGAGAAAAAAGACGAGAAGGTGGAGAAGCGGCGAGCTTTGGGGCGGGGGTTGGCGTCTTTGCTGCCGGGGCCGCGGGTAGTTTCTAGTCCCGAGCCGCGAGTCTCAAACGTCGAGCGGGGCGGGGCTGCGGGGGTTCCCGTCCACAGCAGTGACGGTGTCGGCGAACAGCAGGTTCCTCACTTCGTTCGGAATGACAAAGGCGGTGACGATCATGCTTCACAGGAGATCGACGTAAGGCGGACCGGAGTGTCCGTCCCACATGAGCAGATGCCTTCCCCACTCTTCGCACAGGACGCGAAGGATGGGGCACCCTCCTTTTCCTCGCCGCAAGAGGTCGTTTCGATTTCCGCGGAAGCGATGCCGCGGAATACGGTGGCGAATCTTTCGATCGAGCTGATCGATAAGAATCCCTACCAGACGCGCTATGTGTTTGACGAGGAGATGCTGATTGAGCTGAGGGACTCGATCAAGGAGCATGGGGTGGTGCAACCGGTGGTGGTGCGCCCGACGCAGGAAGGGGATGGGCGTTACATCCTGGTGCTGGGCGAGCGGCGCTTGCGAGCGTCGAAGATGGCGGGCAAGGATACGATTCCGGCGCTGGTGCGCACGCTTTCTCCGCAGCAGGCGGCGGAGATGACCGTGCTCGAAAATGTAGTGCGCGCGGACCTGAATCCGCTGGAGCAGGCCGAGGCCTTCCGGGTGTTGAGCAAGGAATTTCATCTGACGCAGCAGCAGATTGCGGAGCGGGTCGGGGTGTCGCGCGAGACGGTGTCGAATTACATGCGGCTGTTGCGCTTGCCGGAGAAGGTGATGAATTACATGCTGGAGGGCCGGTTGAGCTTCAGCGATGCGCGAGAGATTTTGCGGCTGGAGAAACCGGAACACATCGAGATGGTGGCGGAAGAAGTGGTGACGAAGCGGCTCAAGTGGGACGAGATTGAGGACCGTGTGATGCGGCTGAACGGATCTCTTCCCATGCTGCCGGCACAAGCGCAATCAGGAGAGCCGGGTAAGAAAACCAGTGCGCGATGGGTCGATCCGAATGTTAGAGCGGCGCAGACCGAGATGGAGCGAACGCTGGGGATGAGGGTGAGGATTCGGGATCGAAATGGAAGAGGAAAAATTGTGATTGAGTACGCGAACGTGGACGACTATGAGCGGGTCGTCGAGATGCTGCGCGCGAAGTGAGTTTCGCGCCGCGAGCTGTGAGTCGCGAGCCTTGAGCTTCCGGCAATGTGTACCAACTTAGTAAGAGTGGAATGACGGAGCGCTATCCAGTTAAGACTCGGAGGTCTTAATTGTCTTGGAGCCGGAATTTAGCCACATGCAAATGGAATGGCTGCGACGGTTGGGTTAACTAGTTTGGGTCGTCTCGAGGTCGTAAAGCTGCGGGGCTGCGCTCCGCTAGACAGCCGAGGGCGGCTGTCTCTACATCAGCATCCTAATGCGCCGGACTTGGTTTCGGAGTGCCGGATGGCTCTGGCAGCAGAGGCTTGGCTTCTCCGCCGAGCAGCCAGAGCCGGAAGCGATCAAGATATACATAGACCACAGGCGTAGTGAATAATGTCAGCGCCTGGCTGACGATCAATCCTCCGACAATCGTGATGCCGAGCGGGCGATGCAGTTCTGACCCGGTGCCCGTGCCGAGCGCGAGCGGTAAGCCACCCAAAAGAGCGGCCATGGTCGTCATCATGATCGGCCGGAAGCGCAGCAGGCAGGCTTCGTAGATGGCATCGACCGGCTTCTTGCCTTGTGTACGCTCCACCTCCAGCGCCACGTCGATCATCATGATTGCATTTTTCTTCACCAGGCCGATCAGAAGAATGATGCCAATCATGCCAATCACATTGAGTTCATTGTGCGTCAACAGCAAAGCGAGGAGTGCGCCCACACCGGCCGACGGAATCGTCGAAAGAATTGTTATCGGGTGAATGTAGCTCTCGTAAAGCATCCCCAGCACGATATAAACCGTAACCAAGGCGGTGAAGATCAGGATTTTCTGGCTGGAAAGCGAATCCTGAAATGCGGCAGCCGTGCCCTGAAAGCTGGCCTGAATCGTGGCGGGGAAGCCGATGGATCGTTGCGCGTTCTCGATGGCCAGCGTCGCCCCACCGAGAGAAATCCGGGGGGCAAGGTTGAAAGAAATTGTGACCGAGGGAAACTGGCTCTGGTGGTTCACGGCCAACGGGATGTTCGATGGCGTGAAGTGGGTGAACGCGGCTAACGGGATCGGCGTGCCGCTGGTAGACCGCAGATAAATATTCTGCAGGCCCTCCGTGGTCTGCTGGAACTCGGGCGCAACTTCCATGACCACGTGGTACTGATTCAGCGGACGGTACATGGTGGAGACCTGCCGCTGTCCGAATGCGTCGTAGAGCGCGTTGTCGATATCCTGCGCGGCAACGCCCATACGGCTGGCGGTGTCGCGGTCGATCACCAGTTGCGCCTGCAATCCTTTGTCTTGCTGGTCGGTGTTTACGTCGCGCAACTCCGGCAGCACCCGCATCTTCGCCAGCAACTGCGGCGCCCAGGTGTTGAGTTCGTTCAGGTCTTCGCCTTGCAGCGTGTATTGATATTGCGCGTTGCTCTGGCGGCCGCCAATCGTGAGGTCTTGCGCAGATTGCAGATATAGCGTGGCCCCGGGCACAACCGCCAACTTGCCGCGAAGCCGGTTGATCACATCGTCCGCGGTAACGTTGGGACAGGATTGCCAGAAATGATGCGGCGGACACTTGCCGCGGTCGGACAACGATTTCAGCATGATGAAGAAGCGGCCCTGATTTGAAACTGTGTTCCCTCCCGCAAAGCCGACAATGGTGCTGACCGCCGGATCGTTCATCACAATCTGAACATAGCGTTCCATCTTGCCGCGCATAGCCTGGAATGAGATATCCTGCGCTGCCTGCACCGATCCCGAGATGCGTCCAGTATCCTGCTGCGGGAAAAACCCCTTGGGAACGATGATGTAGAGGTACACGCTGAGGCACGCCACAAGAATAGTGACGACGAGTGTGACCAACTGATAATCCAGAACCCACCGAAGGGCATGGCGATAGGTGGTTAAAGTGCTGTCGAACACCCACTCGCTGGCGCGGTAAAAACGATTGTGCCGTTGATCGTGCGCCGGCGGGCGCAGAAACTTGGCACACATCGTCGGCGTTGTGGTTAACGACACCAGCAGCGAAACTCCAATCGCAATGCTGAGCGTAACCGCGAACTCGCGGAATAGCCGCCCGACAATGCCGCCCATCATGAGCAGCGGAATGAACACCGCGACTAGCGATACGCTCATGGAGATCACGGTAAAGCCGATTTCCGAGGCTCCTTTGAACGACGCCTGCACTGCGTCCATGCCCCGCTCCACGTAGCGCGTAATATTTTCGAGCACCACGATGGCGTCATCGACCACAAATCCGGTGGAGATTGCCAGCGCCATCAGCGACAGATTGTCGAGGCTGTAGCCCAGCAGATACATTCCTCCGAAGGTTCCAACCAGCGAAAGTGGAACGGCGATGCTGGGAATAATGGTGGCTCTCACCGTCCGCAAAAAGGCGAATACAACCAGGATGACGAGAATGATCGAAAGGATGAGTGTGAATTCGATGTCCTTGACCGAAGCTCTGACCGTGACTGTGCGATCGAGTGCGATGCTTAACTGGATTGCCGGCGAAATCGAAGACTGCAAATACGGCATCAACGCAATGACCCGGTCCACGGTCTCGATAATATTGGCGCCCGGTTGCCGGAAAACAATAATGAGGACGCTGGGCTTTCCGTTGGCCAATCCGGTGTTGCGAACATCCACCACCGAGTCTTGCACGTCAGCCACGTCGCCGAGCCGCACCGGCGCTCCGTTGTTGTAAGCGACGATGAGGGGCCGGTACTGATCCGCCGTAAATAACTGATCGTTATCGCTGAAGGTCCAGGTCGTCGTTCCGCTCGATACTTCTCCCTTTGCCCGGTTTGCATTCGCCAGATTGAGCGCGTTGCGAACCGTGTCCAATCCAACGCCCAGTTTGTTGAGCAGAGTGGGGTTCACTTCGGCGCGAACTCCGGGCTGCGCCGCGCCACCGACGAAGACTTGTCCGACTCCACTGACCTGCGCGAGTTTCTGCGACAGAATCGAGTCGGCAGCATCGTACATTTGCGGCACGGTCTCGGTGTCGGAAGTCAGCGCCAGAATCATGATCGGCGCGTCCGCCGGGTTCGCCTTGCGATAAGTTGGATTGCTCGGCAGGTTGGCAGGGAGCTGGCTGCGCGCGGCGTTGATTGCGGCCTGCACGTCGCGGCCGGCAGCATCGATGTTCCGGTTCAAATCAAATTGCAGGACGATGCTGGTCGAGCCGAGCTGGCTCGTCGATGTCATCTGATTGACGCCGGAGATGCGTCCGAATTGGCGCTCGAGCGGCGTCGCCACGGCGGAGGCCATGGTCGGCGGATCGGCTCCAGGCAGGCTGGCTCCAACCTGAATCACAGGGAAATCGACTCGCGGCAGCGAAGCCACGGGAAGATAGTTAAACGCAAGAATGCCGGAGAGCAGCAGCGCCGCCGCCAGCAGCGAAGTGCCAATCGGACGCCGAATAAATGGGGCCGAAATACTCATTGTCTAGATCAACTTCTGCGATCGCAAATCAGCTTCACATGTCATCCCGAGCGCAGCGAGGGACCTTAGGGTTCTTGCCCCGCAGCTTCTTCCGCCCACGCCGGTGTTGACTGCTGGCAAACACCAAGATCCATCACGGCGCTCGGGATGACAGTGCTTCGGTTTGCCTCATTCCTGAAACCGCTCCAGCGTCTCAGCCCTGAAATCGCTTCAATCCAGACTTCTAATCCCCCGGCAACTCCTGCGGAATGGGGTTGCCGATTCTATACTTCTCAAATCGTTGTCCCAATCGATCGAACCACAGGTAAACCACCGGGGTCGTGTAAAGCGTAAGCAACTGACTGAGAATCAAACCGCCGACGATCGTAATACCCAACGGCCGGCGCAACTCCGCGCCGGTGCCCGAACCCAGAGCCAGCGGCAAGCCGCCGAGCAGCGCGGCCATGGTCGTCATCATGATGGGACGGAAGCGCAGCAGGCATGCCTGAAAGATCGCTTCTTCCGGCGGCTTGTGTTCCACGCGCTCCGCTTCGAGCGCAAAGTCGATCATCATGATGGCGTTCTTCTTAACGATGCCGATCAGCAAAATGATGCCAATCAGCGCCACCACAGTCAGATCGTTGCCCGTTAGTTGCAGTGCGAGAATTGCGCCCACGCCCGCGGACGGCAGCGTCGAAAGAATCGTGATGGGATGAATGTAGCTTTCGTACAAAACTCCGAGCACGATATACACCGTGATGATGGCGGCGAGAATCAGGAATGGTTCGCTAGCGAGGGAATTCTGGAACGCGGCCGCCGTGCCTTGAAACGCCGCATGAATGCTGGCCGGCAGCTGAATATCTCTCTCCGCCTGTTGAATAGCTTTCGTGGCTTCTCCGAGCGACGCGCCGGGAGCCAGGTTGAACGAAAGCGTTACCACGGGAAATTGTCCCTGGTGGTTGACGGCGAGTGGCGCATTGGTGGTTTGCATTCGCGTAAAAGTTGACATTGGAACCGGGGTTCCGCTTGTCGCTGCCGTCGCCGCATTCGCCGTGGGTGCGCCGGAATTCGGTGTAGTGCTGGCGGGACGAATGTAGACGTCATTCATTGCGTCGGGCGTGCCGGCAAAGTTAGGCATGACTTCGAGCACGACGTGGTACTGATTCAACTGCGTGAAGATGGTGGAGACCTGCCGCTGCCCGAAGGCGTCATACAGCGTATTGTCGATGGCTTGCGGCAGGATTCCCAGGCGCGACGCGGTATCGCGATCGATGGTGAGGCTGGTCCTGAGGCCGCCGTTCAGCTGGTCGGTGGCGACGTCGCGTAACTCCGGCGCGGCGCGCAGTTTCTCAACTAGTTTTGGTGTCCACTGCGCGAGCTCCTGCGCGTCCGCGTCTTCAATCGAATATTGAAATTGCGTTCGGCTCACGCGGTCTTCCACCGTCAGATCCTGCACGGGTTGCATGTAAAGCGTAATTCCATCCACGTTCGCAAGCGCCGGCTGCAGGCGCCGGATGATGGCGGAAGCATCGTCGTTGCGTTCATCGCGCGGTTTCAGATTGATTTGAATGCGTCCGCTGTTGGGAGTCGTATTTGTGCCATCGATGCCGATGAAGGAGGACAGGCTGTCTACATCTTTGTCTTGCAGAATCACCTTGGCTAACGCCTGCTGGCGCTGCGACATTGCATCGAACGAAATATTGTCGGGAGCTTCCGAAATCCCTAGGATCACGCCCGTATCCTGCACCGGAAAAAATCCCTTGGGGACGACCACGTAGAGAACCAGCGTGAGAACCAGAGTTCCGAAGGTTACGAAGAGCGTGGCCGTCTGATGCTTCAGCACCCACTTCACGGTGCGTCCGTAAAAGGCAATCACGCGGTTGTAATAATCTTCCGTGACTTCGTAGAAGCGGCCCTTCTCGCCCTCCTTGCGATGCTTAAGCAGCTTGGCGCACATCATCGGCGTCAGGCTGAGCGAAACGCCGGCCGACACAAGAATCGTGACAGCGAGAGTCACGGCGAACTCGCGGAATAGCCGGCCGACAATGTCGCCCATGAACAACAGCGGAATCAGCACCGCGATCAAAGAAACCGTCAGCGATACGATGGTGAATCCGATCTGTCCGGATCCTTTGAGCGCGGCGTCGAGCGGCGAATCTCCCGCCTCAAGATAGCGGTCGATGTTCTCGATCATGACGATGGCATCGTCCACCACAAAGCCAGTCGAGATGGTCAACGCCATGAGCGTGAGATTGTTAAGGCTATAGCCCAGCAGGTACATCACGCCAAACGTTCCCACGATCGACAAAGGAACAGCGACGCTGGGAATAAATGTGGCGCGCAGGTTCCGGAGGAAAAAGAAAATAACGATAACCACCAGCACGATGGTCAACGCCAACTCAAACTCAACGTCCTTCACCGAGGCGCGGATGGTCGTGGTGCGGTCGGTAAGAATCTGCACCTTTACCGCGGAGGGCAGCGAGGCTTGCAGTTGTGGCAGAAGTTTCTTGATCCGATCAACAACGCTAATGATGTTCGCGCCCGGCTGGCGCTGGATGTTCACGATGACTGCTGGAGTGGAATTCATCCAGGCCGCAAGCAGCGTGTTCTCCGTACCATCGATAACGTTGGCCACATCGCTAAGGCGCACCGGCGCACCATTGTGATAAGCGATGACGATCGGTTTGTATTGCGCGCTCGAAAAAAGCTGATCGTTGGCACCGATGGTGTAGGACTGGCGGGCGCCGTCGATGACGCCTTTCGCCTGGTCCACATTTGCCTGGGCGAGTGCGGTACGAATGTCTTCGAGGCTCAATCCGTAGGAGGCCAGTGCGGTCGGATTTACCTGAACCCTTACCGCAGGCTTTTGCCCTCCGCTGATCGAAACCAATCCCACTCCCGGCAGCTGCGAAATTTTCTGCGCCAGAGCGGTGTCGGCCAGATCCTCCACCTTCGATAGCGGAAGGGAATCCGAAGTCATCGCCAGGGTGAGAATTGGCGCATCTGCCGGATTTACTTTGTTGTAGATGGGAGGATTCGGCAAATCCGTGGGCAGGTAGGTCGCCGATGCGTTGACCGCGGCTTGCACCTGTTGCTCTTCCACGTCGATGTTCTGGTCAAGCCCAAATTGCAGCGTGATGACCGAACTGCCAAACGAACTCGTTGAGGTCATCTGGCTCAGCCCCGGAACCTGCCCGAACTGCCGCTCCAGCGGCGAGGTTACGGATGATGCCATCACATCGGGGTCGGCCCCCGGATAAAACGTTACGACCTGGATGGTTGGGTAATCGACCTCGGGCAGGGCAGAGACTGGCAGTTGCAGAAACGCGACCCACCCAACCAGCAGCACGCCCACCATTAGCAGCGTGGTCGCCACGGGCCGGAGAATAAATAACCGTGAGGGACTCATGAAGCAGGGGTTCCTGAAGGTGCGCCGCCGTTTGTCCCGCCGCCGGTGTTGCTGGGGCCACCAACGCGCGGCTCAACTTTACTGCCAGTCTGTAGCTTGTCCTGGCCGTCAGTGACCACCACGTCCCTGGGATTGAGTCCGGCGGTGATGAGCGTGGTATTGCCTTGGGTCAACGAAATTGTGATCGGTCGAGCTTCGACGGTTTTATCCTGCTTGACCGCGTAAACAAATGCTCCCTGCGGACCGCGCAGGATCGCGGCCGTAGGCACGACGGTGCTGTTCTTGCGCGTTTCAAGCAGCAGGTTTGCGTTTACAAACTGGTTTGGCCAAAGCTGGTTGTCTTTATTATCGAAGACCGCTTTCAGCTTCGCCGTCCCAGTCGTAGGATCGATCTGGTTGTCGATGGTCTGCAGTTTGCCGGTTGCCAGCTTGGTTTGATCGTCGCGGCTGAAAGCTTCTACGGGCAATGACGTGTTCTTCATGTGCTGCGCCACGGTCGGCAGCTGATCTTCGGGCAGGGTGAAGATCACGGCAATCGGCTGCAGTTGCGTGAGGATCAGCATCGGATTCGTATCGGCCGCGTGAACAATGTTGCCTGGATCGACCTGGCGCAGGCCGACGCGGCCGGTGAAGGGCGCCGTGATATTGCAGTAGACGAGTTGCAGCTTCGCGTTATCGATCTGCGCCTGATCCGTGCGCACCTGGCCATCGAGCTGATCGACGGTAGATTTCTGCGTGTCCACCTGCTGCTGCGCGATGCTACCGGAAGGAATCAGCGTAGTGTAGCGCTCTAGGTTGAGCCGCGCATCGCGGAGCGACGCCTGATCCTTGAACAACTGCGCCTGCATCTGTTCGAGCTGCACCTGGTAGGGACGAGGATCAATGAGGATCAGCAAATCGCCTTCCTTCACAACCTGCCCTTCCTGAAAATTAACTCGCATGATCTGGCCATCGACGCGGCTCTTTATGTTTGCCGTGTAGAAGGCTGAGACCGATCCCAGGCCGACCAGATAGACTGGCACATCCTGCTGCTGTACCGTCGCCACGGCAACTGAAACCGAGTGCGAACCCGCAGCCTGCGCTTTTTGCTGTTTGGAGTCGGCGGTGGTGCAGCCCGACAAGGACACACACACGGCGATCACGGCGGCCAAAATCAAGCGAAGCCGAAAACGGTGCGGCAATTCTTTATGACTGAGGTTCGAGTCCGTTATCTTCAAGTTTTTAGTCCAGTGCAGCTTTTCAGGGATATGCGGAAAACCTGCCGAATCTGCCATTTGTTAGACGTATGTATTCTCAACTCGGTTGCGGAGAGTTGTCTAAAACGCGAAAAGGTCCTTCGGCCTTAGCTCGATCTAAGCTTCATTCCGCGCTGATTTTAGGGCGAGCCGCAAAGAGCAGATTCAATAGTAGAACCGCACAGGTCCAGCATCAACTGCGGTGACGGGGTGGGTCAAGGGCGAGGCGAAGGTTTTACAATTCTTTACCCGCTTTGACCGTGCGTTTACGCTCAGGCCGATTGCAGCGCGGAGGGCGCGGGATGGTGCGCTTCATAAGCCGCAATTTCCTGCTCATGCTGCAGCGTGAGGCCAATGTCGTCCAATCCGTTAAGCAGGCAGTGGCGCACGAATTCGTCGATCGGAAACTTTGCGCGGAAACCCTGATCGTCACTGACCTCGCACTGTTCCAGGTCGACGGTGAGTTGATAGGCGGAGACCTCGCGGGCCCGGCGCAGCAACTCAGCAACTTCGCTTTCATTTAGCTGGATGGTGAGAAAACCATTCTTCGCGCTGTTGTTGGCGAAGATGTCAGCGAACGAAGACGAAATCACGGAGCGGAAGCCGAAATCCGTGAGCGCCCACACTGCGTGCTCTCGCGAAGATCCGCAGCCAAAATTCTTTTCTGCGACTAGAATGCTCGCGCCCTTATAGCGCGGCTCGTCCAAAACAAAGTCGGCATTCTTCTTCCCGGCCGCGTCGAAGCGCCAGTCGTAAAACAAAAACTCGCCGAAGCCGGTGCGCTCGATGCGCTTAAGAAACTGCTTAGGAATAATCTGATCGGTGTCGACGTTGACCCGGTCGAGTGGAGCCACGAGCCCGCGATGGGTGCGAAAAGGTTTCATCGAAATTTCCAATCTCGGATATCCGTGAAGTGTCCGGTAATCGCCGCCGCTGCTGCCATCATCGGACTCACCAGATGTGTGCGTCCGCCGCGGCCCTGGCGTCCTTCAAAATTGCGGTTGCTGGTGGAGGCGCAGCGCTCCCCCGGCTGCAGTATGTCAGGGTTCATTCCTAAACACATCGAGCATCCCGACTCGCGCCACTCGAATCCCGCATCCAGAAAAATCTGGTGCAGGCCTTCCTGCTCGGCGGCCCGCTTCACCCTTTGCGATCCCGGGACCACCATCGCGCGCACCTTCGCACTTACGTGGTGCCCCTTGGCCACGCGCGCCGCGGCCCGCAAATCTTCGAGGCGCGAGTTGGTGCACGACCCGATGAACACGCGGTTGATGCCGATATCTTCAATGCGATTCCCCGGCTCGAGGCCCATATACTGCAGCGCCAGCTCAGTCGCCCGCCGGTCGGCGTCTTGCAAACGATCGACTTCCGGCACGCGGCCTGTGATCGGCGCGACCATCCCAGGATTCGTTCCCCAGGTCACGAACGGACAGAGCTGCGCCGCGTCGATCTCGATCACTCTGTCGTAAGAAGCGCCATCGTCCGTCGGCAATCCGCGCCAGGATTCGATCGCTTTCTCCCATTCGCCATCCCGCGGGGCAAATCGTTTCCCTTCCACATACGCGAACGTCGTCTCATCCGGTGCAACCATGCCAGCCCGCGCGCCCGATTCGATGCTCATATTGCACAGCGTCATGCGGCCTTCCATCGAAAGCCCGCGCACCGCCTCGCCCGCATATTCGACCACATGCCCGGTTCCGCCGTCCGTCCCGATCTGTCCGATGATGCCCAACGCCAGGTCTTTCGCGCCGACGCCTTCCGCCAGGCGGCCGCGCACGTCGATCTTCATCGTCTTCGGCGTTTGCTGGGCGAGACACTGGGTGGCCAGTACATGCTCCACTTCCGACGTTCCAATGCCAAAGGCCAGCGCTCCGAACGCGCCATGTGTGCTGGTGTGGCTGTCGCCGCAGACAATGGTCATGCCGGGCTGAGTGAGTCCGAGCTCCGGTCCAATCACGTGAACAATGCCCTGATCCGGCGAATCCATGTCGAAGAGCCGGACGCCAAATTCCTTGCAGTTTTTCTGCAGCGTCTCAATTTGCTTTGCGGCAATCAAGTCAGTGATGGGCGTTCCGCGTGGCTCGGTGGGAACGTTGTGATCCACCGTAGCCACGGTGCGCGCCGGCTGGCGCACTTTTCGTCCCGCAACCCGCAAACCGTCAAAGGCCTGCGGCGAGGTCACTTCATGAACCAGATGAAGGTCGATATAAAAGATGGGAGAGCGGCCAGGCGGCTCGGCAACCAGGTGAGCCTGCCAAATCTTTTCGAATAGTGTACGTTTTGGCGACATGAGGAAATCAGCCTCGGAACAACAATAAATGGCGTCCGCATCGCTCAAACGTTGCCTCTAGTTTGTCACAAAGCGGCGGACCGCGGCAAGCGGTAGTGGGCTAATTCTGCCAAGGTTCGCCTGCGGCCCTGGAATTAGCCCGCTACCCGGCAAGCCGCGCCAATGTGAACGCTCGATGAAAATGCCGCAACCCGCGTGCCCTTCGCGCGCCCGTCCCTTCGTTTTCGGGTATCATTGACGGGTATTAACAGGCCTTAACGTTGGCTCATGCCGCGTTCAAAACCGGTGGCCTGAACTCCTGCAGCGCGGCTCAAGGAATCGACACAAAAGTCCCCGACATGATCAACGGCAAACAGATCGCGGTCGTAATGCCCGCCTACAATGCCGAGAAGACCCTTGAGGCCACGGTGGGCGAGCTGCCAGAACTGGTCGATATTCGCATCCTGGTGGATGACCACAGTTCCGATCGCACTGTCGATTTAGCGCGCCGCCTCGGCCTGCTCGTCTTTCAGCACGATCGCAACTACGGGTACGGCCGCAACCAGCAGACTTGCTATCGCGAGGCCCTCGCCGCGGGCGCCGACGTGGTCATCATGCTGCACCCGGATTATCAGTACACTCCGCACCTCGTCACAGCGATGGCGAGCATGGTGGCTTATGGCGTGTATGACGTGGTGCTGGGGTCGCGCATCGTCGGCGGGACGGCGCTGCATGGCGGCATGCCGCTTTACAAGTATGTCTCCAACCGGTTGCTCACGGCGTTTGAAAATCTGTTTCTGCGGGTAAAGCTTTCCGAGTACCACACGGGGTATCGCGCCTTCAGCCGCCAGGTGCTGGCAAAGCTGCCGCTGCTCGAGAATTCCGACGACTTTGTCTTTGACAATCAGATGCTCGCGCAGTGCGTGCACTTCGGCTTCCGCATCGGAGAAGTCTCGTGTCCAACGAAATATTTTGAGGAAGCGTCATCGATCAACTTCCGCCGCAGCGTGAAGTATGGTTTCGGCGTGCTGGCAACCACTTTGCAATTTGCCATGCAGAGAGCTGGCCTGATCCACTTGCCGCGCTTCAGCGATGAAGGCCGTAAACTCGACCCCGGAATTCCTAAGTACTACGTCCGCAGCACCGCGCGCTCAGCGTAGCGCGAGAGTTCTTCGGCGCTTCATCTGAAGATAGAAATTTCTCAGCACGCTGGGAATCTACGTCTATTTCTTCCTGGATAGAAATCCCAGCACCCGGCTGGCCCACTCGTCGGAGAAACCAAAACGCGCCTTGGCTCGCGAGTAGAAATCGACAGCCTTCTTATCCAGCCAGATCATCGCAGATTTTCGCCAACTATCCTGCGGCCGCGCAAAGTAATCGGTAGAGTGCACCGCGATTTTCTTACCATGCTCGACGGTGTAGTAGTACAAAGCCAGGCTCTTGCGCGATTGCCCCTCGGGACAAGTGAGAGGATCGGGAAACCCGTGCAGGGAGCGCTCGTCAGTGGTAAAGACGAGCGCATGATTCAGCAGCGGCGAATACTTTGCCGCGCAGCGCGACATCTTTCCCTGCCCCGATTTCCCCTGCGCCGATTTTCCCTGGAACGACCGCTCCCACAATTCGATTGATCCGCCCCACTCTTCGTCCCACTCGGGATTGAGATAAAGAATCAGATTCACCCGCCGGTGCCAGTTGGTGTGAAAATGGTGCATCGAGAAATCGGTGTGCACATTCAGATATCCGCCGGGCCCGGACTGGTGCAGCCCACCGCCCTCTAACATGGGGTCGGCAACCAGGTTCGGTATTCCGGTTAACTCTGAAACCCACGCGGCAAACTCCGGAGTATTCAACTCATCAGTCACTGCCGCAATCGTCGCCGGAAACAACTCGCGCTTGGGCATGCCCAGCTTGTTCTCGTTGGGATGCTTGTATTGCGTCCATTCCGCGCTCGAAGGCTTGGGAAACTCTTCTGCCATCGCCGATGCAATCTCGGGATCGAGAAAATCTTTCAACAGAACATGCGGGCAAGGATGGTTCTCACGGTACTCGCGGACCAGCGCAGGCAGGCGAGAGCCCCATCGTTCATAGGGAAACAGACGGGGGCTGGCCTGAACGGCCCTGGCAGTGGACATGAAGCGTTTATTCTATCTGATTGGTGGTCCTGAAAGTATTTCGACTCACCCGAGAGCATCTTCGTAGCTATTCTCGGGATTTACTCAGAAAGGATTCTGCAAACCTGCACGGCGCTGTTTGTATAGGCGCAGTCGAGCCCCGCGGCGGGCTTCTGCGCCACCACCCAGCTCACCCCATATTTCTCTTTCAAGCGCGCAAAATCCTCAGCCCGGAAGCTGTTCCACGGCGTCTGCGCCTGCACTTGCGCCCACCACTCTTCCGCCAGCGGAGGAAACATGCTGACCACACCGTTGTCTTTGACATCGTCCGCGAGGCGGCTTCTCTCCGCCAGGCATCGAAATCCAGTTTCATCCTCGCCGTGAATGTGCATGTACTCGGGGTCGAGAGCAAATAGCGCATTGATCGGCGTATTCTGTCGAACCCAAATGAATGCCTGCTCCCACAAATTTTCCGGCGTCACACCAGGCCACTCCACCTGCGCGCTTGCAGGAAACAGTAACCGCTGCGCCATGAACATTCCAATTCCCAACGGAACGAAAAGCACCAGCCAACGCCAAACGCGGTCGCGCAATAGGTACTCGCCGAGAAATCCGCCGATCATGACGAAGAGAACGATGTAGAGTAGATGAAGGCTGCGCAGCGGCTGAATTCGAGCCAAGGCCTCAAATCGGGCTGGGATGTCTAGCACCAACGCCATCGCCAGATAGATCAGGCCATAAAACATGAACGCCCGGCTCACGCGTTCGAGCATCGGAAATCGTCCGTGCGCCATCCATCCCCGTGCATTCCTTCCGAACCACCAAAACAGCGCGAGCGGCGCAACGATGCCAAGCAACTCGTACCATTGCCAGTTCTGAATGTAGTGATAGCCATGCAGTTTCGCTGCTTCGTGATAGGCGTCAGAGGCTGCGGGAGCGTGAGGCATTCCCAGCCACAACAAGCTCGTGAGCGTCGCGCCGGCAGAGCTTTTCCAGCGAGCCTCGAACTTCTCCATGACAACGAATAAGACACAAAACGAAAACGGAAATACCCACATCAGCGGATGCATGCCGACTGCAAACGCCAGCCACAGAACTGCGCGCAGATATTTTTTCTCCAGTGTTTTCGTAACCATGAAAATCCCCGCGAAGGCCGCCAAATTTCGCGGATTCAAATATTGATCCATGATGTAGAGCGCGGTCCCTGCCACGGGAATCGTTAACAACGCCGCGACCAGGCATACTCCGCCCCAACGCGCCCTCGCATTCGAAAACAACAGGCCAGTCAACTCCCAACACGCGGCTAACAATAGAAAAATCGACGCGACGTGCCATAGGAACAACCCGTACTCCATGGGCAAGTGCGTCAGGTGCAGAGAAAAAGCAATGAGGTTAGGAAAAATCGTCAGGCTGGCGTGTGACAGAAAAAATTCCTGTCCTGAGGGAAACAACGAGGGGTTAAGGATTTTCTCCACGCCGGGCAAATAGATTTCCGCGTCTTCGGCGTAAGGATGATACCCATGGACCAGCAGCGCGCCCACCGTCAAGAGCAGCAGGATCACCGGCACTTTATATTTTGCAGAAGAAATTTGGCTCACTCGCTCGTCGCGATCGCAACATTCAGCGGAATTCCGGCCCGCCGCCGCTTCCGTTCGGCAACCCACACAGCAACCGCATAGGCCGCCAGCACCACGTACTGCGGGTCGATGGGCCGCCGGTAATAATCCTCCGGATGCGTCAAGTAATAAATTACAGGAAAGAAGAGGAACACGAGCAAATAAGGAACCGCAATGCTGGGGTCGAGGCGCCAAGACTGGCGAAGTCCCGCCA
>Ga0307478_10000500_pt1 | contig 39978 bp, 37 predicted proteins | sample atmos_gasesECM4C_2_FD_203713 | JGI IMG/M metagenome (GOLD analysis project Ga0307478, IMG submission 203713) | Hardwood forest soil microbial communities from Morgan-Monroe State Forest, Indiana, United States - atmos_gasesECM4C_05 | ecosystem: Environmental > Terrestrial > Soil > Temperate...
ACTATCGGACATCATGCCTTCGAAGCTGCACATGACCGTGCCGAGAGAGTTTCGCCGGAACAGCACGATTCCGGAGATCCTGGTGCTTCACCGGGCACACCTCGACACCAGCGAAGTTCAGGAAATGTACGGGATCCGCGTAACGCGTCCGCTAAGAACCATCGTGGATCTACTGCGCAGCGGACACGTGGACCGGAGCCAACTGAAACTGGCCGTCGACGAAGCCATACACCGTGGCCTCATCGGAAGAAGAGAAATCGATCGCATGCCGGACGATAAACTGCAACGTTCGCTTCGGGAATTGGCCGGGCAGTCCGCGTGAGGGACGGAGCGAAATCCTACAAGACAGCCGGCGCCTTTCGTGCGGCGCTCGAAACTCGGTTGCAGACTCGCGCGCGCGAGCGAGGCACTGACCTTCAACGCCTACGTCGGCAAGTGGCCTTCGACCGCTTCCTGGCACGAATGTTTTCGAAGGGACCGAAGGCGACGTATCCATGGGCACTGAAGGGAGGCTACGCCATGGAGTTGCGAATGCATTCCGCGCGAACGACCAAGGACATCGACTTGACGCTGCACGATGGCACGCGTCTCTCAAAAGACCCGAAAGAGCGGGGTGAACAGGTGCGCGCCATGCTCCAGGAAGCGGCGGCGACGCGCTTTGACGACTATTTCGAATTCCTCGTCGGAGAAGCGAGAGAGGATCTGGACGGGGCTCCGGAAGGCGGCAGCCGGTATCCCGTCCAAGCACGAATGGATGGACGAGACTTTGCGCGCTTTCATGTCGACGTCGGCGTGGGGGACGAAGTGCTCGAACCTTTGGAGATCGTCACCGGCGAAGACTGGCTTGGTTTCGGGGGTGTAGCGCCGCCGTCTTTCCCTGTCATTTCGGCAGAGCAGCAATTTGCGGAAAAGCTCCATGCGTATACGCTGCCGCGAGGTGAACGTGTAAACACCAGAACCAAGGACCTTATCGACATGGTGCTGTTGATCAAGGGAGAAACGCTCGACAAAAGCACAACCGCTGCAGCGGTCCGTGCAACGTTCATGAAACGCAAGACCCACGACGTGCCCACGGAACTTGATCCACCGCCAGCAGAATGGGAGCCGGTGTTCGATGCGCTGGCGAAGGAGTGCGATCTGGCGATGGAACTTCGAGATGGGTTTGAATTGGTACGCGAATTTACGAAAACCCTTGGGACGTAAGAGCGTGGGAACGCCCCGACAGCCTACGATCACGCCGAAACTCGGTGGACCAGAAGCCTTCGCCCAAATGACGGCTCTTCGTCCGGATCTGCCAGCTCATTTTCACAACTGGTCATACAGTCGGAAACAGCTTCCTTGAACGCGAACTTTCAAGCCGGCGCCGCCTTCTTGCAAAAGCCGTACGCTTCGCAGGTTCTAGCCCAGACCGAGCGCTCAGTGCTTGACCGCAAGAGAAAGATTTCAGGATCGACCTAAAGCATCCTTGTGGTTCGAAGAGGCGGGAGAACCTCGCGATTTTGCACGGGAGCCTTTCGAGAAGCACGGTTGCAACTGTCCGAGAAGCTCATCGCAGCCCGGGTGGGAACCGGTGAAGGAAACGGCTTCTGAAAGCTCAGATTGTCTGACCGGGCCATTGAGTAGCGCAGACTCCCAGAGTGTGGCACACTGCTTCCCCGTCATGGCAGATCGTACCTTCGTCACCCTCAAATACACGGACAAGGTTCCATCGATGGCGTCCTGCACGAAGTGCCAGCGCAAGTTTTTGTCCCGAGCTCGCTGGGGGCGATCCAGGGTTGGCAGAGCAGTATCTGCTTGAAAAATTCGCCAGGCACACCTGCCCACATGAGACGGAGGGCTGGAGGACCCGAATGTAATCCAAGTCCTCCGGACGGAGCGAAGGGCGCAAAGCATGTCGTCAATCATCAGAGAAGTGAGCCGAGAAGTGCGTGAAAAATGCACTAGCCCCATTGGTTCGACCGTGGCCGCAGAAGAGGAATCACGGATACTTGGGACCAACCGTGGAAGCGCCCTTCTGGTGATCAAGCAACCGACTCACGACACCCAGGACATTCCAATCGAATACCGCGTATCGCTACCGCGCGGTGACCGTTATACGCATAGGTAATCTCAGTTCGTAAAAACTGGGCTTTGCGAGGCAATCATGCCTGTGGGAAAACCTGGCTCCTTGCAGTCCGGAAAACTCCCGGTTGCAACGCAAAGATCGATGATTCAGGCCCGCGAAGCGACTGAGAGGACGAGGTGGAGAGACCTTGCGCTTCTCGAGTCTGCGCCCGCTGGCTCATTTCCCCAAAAACTTTCTGGAACTATTCTCCCGTTTGCAACGAAGACAATATGAAGGGTCACTGCATCGAACCTGAAGAGACATGGAAATCCCCCACGAGCTCTCGACCCACTCCGACGCCGAACTCTTGCGACTCGCCGTAGCTGGGGAAGAAGAAGCCTTCTTGCTACTGTACGGAAGGCTGAAGGCCGGGATTTTTCGCTATGCGTTTTCTATATGACCAACTCGAAGGTGATCGCGGAGGAAGTCACGCAGGAGGTTTTCATCACTCTGTTGAAGGAATCGCACAACTATCGGCAGGAGCGCGGCGATCTCGCCGCCTTCGCCTTTGGCATCGCTCGCAATTTTGTGCGGAGAATCGCCGCGCCGCGAGCGGCCCTACGAGGCGCTCCCAGGAGATACCGCCCTTGCGACCTTGTCTGGCAAACTCATTTCCGAATCGGATGCGCTGCCCACGCAGATGATCCGCACTGAACTCGCCGGGCGCGTGCAGGCCGCGGTGGCTTCGCTCCCCGATCACTATCGTCAGGTTGTCGTGCTCTGCGATCTCTGTGAATTTTCGTATGCCGAAGCGGCTTCCCGCCTGCGTTGCGCGATAGGAACAATCCGGTCTCGCCTGAGTCGAGCGCATGCTCTTTTGGCGGAAAAACTAAGGCCGCTCCGCAGCCCGCAACCGGAGATTGGAGCAGCTGGCCCGGAGGGATGCCTCATATGACCTGCCACGAACTTCGCCTGTATTTTGAGGATCCCTTGCGCTTGGATGCCGAGTTCGCCTGCGAGGCCGAGCATCTCGCCCACTGTACCGAATGCGCCCGCTTCGTAGAAGCGCGTCGCGAGCTCGGATCTGAGCTGCGTCTCGTTCGCGAGTCAGCCCCAGTACCTTCTGCGGCACTCAAGTCCTCTGTTCTCGCGAATTACCGGGCACAGATCAGTGGTGGCGATCCGACACTTGGGCGGTCGAGGACACGCAGATTCACGGCAGTCGCCTGGACGACCGCAGCTGCCGCAGTGCTGGCTCTTGCAGGCGCTCTTCTTCTTCATCCCGCACGGAGACTGGAGACTTCGGACTCAAAGATAGAGTCGGCGCAGCCGCCAATAGCGGAAACGGGTACCATCGAGAAAGGCGCGAACAGCGTTCCTTGGACCAACGCTGCTGCTTCTTCGCCGAAAACGCGACTGCGTTCCGCTCGACAAATCCGACGGGCTCCCCAATTGGTGACCACGAGTCCAGCTTCCGAGGATTTTCGCAGCTTGATGTACTGTGACGCGCTCAGTTGCGCGGGAGCGATGCAGCTGATCCGTGTGCAATTGCCATCTTCGACGGCTGCATTCGAGCCGGCTGCGGCGTCGCCCTACGGCGCGATTTATGCGGACGTACTCGTTGGCTCAGACGGGTTCGCTCGCGGCATTCGCGTCGTGCGGTGAAAACTTTCTGTTGGCAGGAGGAAAAGAATCCTATGAAGTGCCTGAAGCTTACCGCTTTTGTCTCAATCGCAATCCTGACGCTCGCCGCAACTATGGTCGTCGCGCAGGGACAGCAGGAATCCGGCGTAGTTGCGGCATCTGCCACGATGCCTCCACCAAAAGCCGCCATGCTCGGCATGCACATGGGCATGCACATAGACGACAACATGGACGTTGCTCCCGTCAAAGGCGCGCCGTTCTGCGCCGCCGTTACCACCGAGCACACACAGTCCTTCGCCGACGGAAACCGCATTCACACCGCCGAGAATTCAAGTATCTGCCGCGATAGCGAAGGCCGCACTCGCCGCGAAGCCAGCCTGAACCTTCTCGGAGCCGGTCCGCAGGCCTCAGCTCCCAAGCTGATCACGATTCTCGATCCGGTAGCAGGTGTGCGCTACATGCTCGACAGCGAAAACAAAGTTGCTCATAAGATCCCTCTTCCGCCGCCCGGAGGCGCGCCAGACAGAGCTCTGCCAAAAGGCGGAGAAGTGTTCATTATGCGAAGCGCGGGCGGCGCCGCAGGACAGACGTTTTCCACCAATATGCTGTACAGAAAAGCAGGGCAGGATTCCAACGAACCCGCGCCCGCGACCGAAAATCTTGCCGATCAGACGATCAATGGCATCCACGCCACCGGCACGCGCATAACCACCACCATTCCCAGTGGAAAGATGGGAAACGACAAGCCGATTGTCGTTACCTCTGAGCGCTGGTACTCCCCCGATCTGAAAGCGACAGTGATGACCAAGCACGACGATCCTTGGGCGGGAGAATTGGAGACGCAATTCACCAACGTCAACGCTTCCGAGCCGGATCCGTCTTTGTTCACCGTTCCCAGCGATTACAAGATCGTTGACGACAAAGACGGGCCGGTGACCGTCCGCATGGTTGGCCCCGCTCCACCGGCGAAATGAGGGTCAGCACCAACGCCTCTCGGCGAGGCCACCACCTGTTTGCCCATGGGCTCGAAGTTCCGCTGCATCCGATCCACACCGACCGAGATGCAGTCGATCAGTGAGAACGACTTCGAGTGTTTCGCGAGCACCGAGTAAACCACGTCCGGGACAATGTTTCCAGATTGGGGTTCCGTGAATATTAGATTTCTCCGAATCCGACTGTGGAGGCCTGCCCCATGTCTTAGCCTTTGGATTTCCTGTCATACGATTTCCTGTCATGCGATGATCGGAGAAAACGACGGCCCTGTCGATCACGGCAAGAGAGTGCTACATTAAGTTATGAGTTCCGCCAGACGAGTTGGCGCGTCCTCACTCGCCTCACGTAGGCCTCTCAACGGTGCGATGGCATTGCTGCGACGACTCATTGATTGTTTGCGATTTTCTCGCTCGGTCCTCTTCACAATTGTATTGACGGCCGTCGCTACGCAGGTCGGGTACGCGCTGCCTATTGCACTCCAGTCGTGCTCCGTGCCCGGGGTTCAGAGGAGCGCGCGCTGCGGCGCCATCGAAGTCCCTGAAAATCCGAACCGGCCTGGGTTCCGCAAACTGGAAATACATTTCGCCGTGATTCCGGCAACCAATGGCCACGCCCTTCCCGATCCAATCGTCCCGCTGCTGGGTGGACCGGGGGAAGCTGCGACCGAGGCAGGACAGTTCTTGGAGCGGTTAACGCCGATGCTGGATGACCGAGATTTGTTGCTGGTCGACCAGCGGGGAACGGGACAGTCCGGCGCGCTACGGTGTCACTTTTTCTCAACTGACGATCCTGCTGAAAATCTGCAGAATTTATTTCCGCCGGTCCGTGTGGAAAATTGTGCGAAGGACCTTGCCACGCGTGCCGATTTAACCCAGTACTCCTACCAGCGGTTCGTGGACGATCTCGAAAAAGTACGCCAGATTCTCGGTTATGGGCCCTTGAATCTGTTTGCTGGATCTTACGGCACGCGCGCGGCACAGGTATTCGTGCGAGCCTACCCTGGCAGCGTTCGAAGTATCTACCTCGGAAGCGTAGATCCCATCGACATTGCGATGCCTCTGCCTTTCGCGAAAGCTGCACAATTGGCGCTTGAGCGTACGTTCGCCGCCTGTGAGGCGGATGCCGCCTTCCAATCCGCCTTCCCTCACGTGCGTGATGAGTTCTCCCAGATCATGGAGCTCCTCGCAACAGGTCGCGTCTCTGTCAAAGTTCCTGGTCATGGGGGAAGGGTCGCATTGAGTCAAGGGCGTGTCGCTGAATGGTTTCGTTCGTTGCTATATCGGCCGTCGAGTGCAGCGCGCCTGCCTTGGCTCATTGTTCGAGCAAGCAAAGGCGATTGGGACCCGATCGTGAAGGGGATTCTCGAGGACGCGCGGGATGCAGATCATGATCTGAGCCTGGGGCTGCTTCTGTCGATCACGTGTAGCGATGACCTGCCCTTTGTGCGCGAGGAGGAAGTAGCGGCTGCGGTCAGAAACACGTTCTTAGGGGATTGGCGTTTACGGCAGCAGGAGGCAGCATGTAAGCTGTGGCCGCACACCACCGCTTCCGCGAGCTCACGGGAACCGATACACACACAAGTCCCCACGATCTTTGTTGCCGGTGACTCCGATGGCGGTACACCTCTATGGTTTACCGAGCATACGGCGCCCGGCTTTCAGAACCGTATCGTAGTGATCATGAACAATCGTGGCCACACCGAGTGGGAGCCCTGCGTCGAAACCCTATACCGGCGTTTCCTGAATCAAGGCTCCGTTCAAGGGCTCGACGCCTCTCTGTGCTCACATCTCTCACGTCCGCCGTTCAAGACCGAATAGCACATGGAAAAACCCGCAGCTTAGGCGATGTGAGTCCTGATCGTCTGCAACTCTTCCCTCAGCTTTAAACCATAGGTCTACACCGTCGTTCGTCCGGGGACGACACTCGCATGGGGCATGAAATTTTCCTCTTGACGATAATACATTATTTATATAAGTTAACGCTTATTATTAATCGGAACCTTGACGCTGCCTTCGCCGCTTTGGCCGATCCGACACGCCGGGCAATTCTTGCGCGTCTGGCCAGCGGCGAAGCGACCGTGACGGAACTGGCTGAGCCCTTCGAGATGACGCAACCAGCAATTTCTCAACACCTCAAAGTGCTCGAAGAAGCAGGGCTTGTTGTTCGGCGTGTCGATGGCACCAAGCGCCCGCGCCGTCTGGCGAAGCAGGGCATTGAGGCAATGGACAAATGGCTCGCGATGCTGCGCAAAGCTCTCGAAAAAAACTACGACCGACTGGACCAGGTGCTGGCCGCCATGGAGGCACCAAAAAAAGGAGAGGAACGATGAGTAAGTTGACGCTCACGACCGAAGGCGACACGCATGTTGTCGTGACTAGGCACTTCGCCGCCCCGCCCGAGGCCGTATACCGCGCGCACACCGATCCAAAACTTGTCCAGCAATGGTTGCTTGGTCCGGACGGCTGGACCATGCCGGTGTGTGTCTGCGAAGCCCGGCTGGGTGGCAAGATTCGCTACGAATGGACGAACCCCCAGAAAGGCCGCTTCTACGTCACCGGCGAATTTCTGGAATTGGTGCCGTAAAGCAAAATCGTGCATGTCGAGCGTATGCACCTGCCCGACCCCACCCCGGGCAATCATGTTGAAACCAGATTTGACCCCGACGGCACCGGCACGCGAATGACGATGCGAGTGACGCTCCCCGACGCCAAGACGCGCGCGGCCATGTTGGCGACCGGCATGGAACGCGGCATGGAAGCCAGTTACGTGCGCCTTGAGTCGATGATCTAGTTCGGCCAGAAACGGAAGCAGGAGAATTGGGAAGCGATAACTTATCGATCCATACGGCGCAGTTTGCGTCGCCGTAAGGTTCCATTCCGCAATGACGTGATCCCCGGATTCAAAAATGGAAACTACTTCCACCGCAGTGTCCGGAAAAAGCTTGCGCGATTTGTGAAGAAAGTCCGTCAATCGCCTCTTGTCGGTAAACTCGAGTGCGAGCGCATGGTCGGTGAATGTGAAGTGGTCCTCAAACTGGTCCAGGACCTCAGAAATCTTTCCTTCACCTAGGGCGGTCAACGCTGACTGCAGGATCCATTGGGGGTGCTTATTCCCTTCAAGGCAACACCATTCTTAATATTCAATCCACTCTGTGAACAATGCGGCCTGCGAGTTCGAAATCGCGGCACCTGGGTTTGGGATCATTCGTCCCGCAAAGCTCCACATCTCCCCGTTATCCGTATGGGCGACGGGACTCTACGTTATCGGGCCAGCAGAATAGAGGAGTTCATCGACGAGCGGGAACGTCTCACCAACCTGCGTCGCAAACGCGGGTAAAATAGCTGCAGGCCCAATTGTTCCCGCCACAGAAATTGAGGAATGAATGGGTACATCGAGTCAGAGGGGTTACGTGACCCTTCGCGGCAAGAAATGGTACGGGTATTTTCGCAAGACCGTAAATGACCCGACGACGGTCGAGCAAAAGACCGTCAGGGTCGCGGTGATTCTTGGGCACAGATCTCAAATGAAGAGATCCGAAGCTCGGGAGGCACTGGAACGTGAAATCACTAAACAGAACGGGCAGACGGGTGACGCTTGTCGGGTGATGAACGACGGCTCTGTGAGCTTCGGGTGGTTCGTTCGCAATCGCTTTTTGCCCCTGAAAGAGGCCAACTGGAAGGAAGAAACCAGCAAGGTAAAAAAACTGCTTATCCAAAGGGACCTTATGGATCCGTTCGACAAGATTCCGCTGGAGAATTTCGACAAGTTCACCTTGCAGGTCCATCTGAACAAATTGGCACAAACGAGGTCCAGGGACAGAGTGCTTCAGATGAGGGCATACTTGCGGGACATCTTTGTTGAGGCGGTCGATCAGACTTCCTCTCAAAGGACCCGGCGCGCAAGGTTAAAGTTCCAGCCCAACTACGCGAGACCGACAAAACAACGCTGAGCTGGGAACAACTCCGAAAAGCGCTTTCCCGCTTGGATCTTCGTGACCGGGTTCTATTGGAACTCGACATGACGAATGCCCTCCGTCCTAGCGAATTGTTTGCGCTCAGATGGAAATGCTTCAACCTCGCAGAATCCACCATGAGCGTGAGCGAAACCGCCTACATGGGCAAGATCCGTCCCTGGGGCAAAACGCGAAAGAGTCTTGGGGTTATTCATATCCCCAGGAAGCTGACGGCTGATCTCTGGCGCTGGAAGCAGCAATGTCCTGATTCAACGCCCGAAGCGTTCATCTTCCCGAACAAGGACGGTGACTTTATGGACACCGGTAACTATCGCAAGCGTGTGTTGCACAAGCTCGCGGCAGAACTGGAGCTCCCAAAGCTCACCTTCCAGGTCATACGGCGCACAATTGCGACGCTGGCCCAAAAGAAGGGCACGGTGAAGGACGTGCAAGGCGTGCTCCGGCACTCTCGCGCGGCAACCACGACAGATGTGTATATGCAGGAGATTCCGAAGAGCGTGCAGGCGACGGTCGATTCCATCAATAAGGAGTTGAGGAAGAGATCGACATCTGTTCGGAAGCGGAAAGCAAGCGTGGTGAACGAGGGGTTGACCGCTTCTCAATTTGGAAAAAGTCAGAGCGTTTTGACACCAAATGACACCAAACTGAAAAGCGGGGTATCTGTAAGTACTTGAAAAGATGGTGGACCTGGTCGGGATCGAACCGACGACCTCTTCCATGCCATGGAAGTAAGGTAGCAGCCGGCCATTGATTTTTAAAGGACTTACGACCGGCAGAGTCGGCCAAAACCGGCCAAAAGAGCGCAATTTGCTGCCAAATTGCTGCCAAGTTCATCAACCGCGACAAGTGGGTTTCGAGGGCTGCACCGTGGGGGACCAGCCCTCGTTTAAATTCGATATGGAGTCCGGATCGCAGTCGTGAAGAAAATACTTGCACACCGTTGTCGAATTCTCCGTGAGCCTCGCACACCTGCGGGGCCAGCAATTTTCGAATTTTCGCCGTCACGGTTTTGATCAGGCCACGGTCGAGCTTCAGTTTACAGTCAGCTTGAAGCTCACGGCGTGATTCAACGTTCCTTGGCCTCCCGTGAACGTTCCTGTAACAGAGAGCGTGTAGGTGCCGGGTGGTGTCTTGCTGCCTCCACCGCCTCCGCTGCTTCCTCCGCCACAACCCACCAACCCGGAAGCAAGGCAAAGGACAATGCCTAGGCTAAATGCTCGAATGGTGCTGACGCGGCGGCGGACAATCCACGCAACGCCAATCAACGGAACCAAGTAGATTGCACTAACGGGAGTGGTTGGGTGGTGGTCGTCGGTGAGGGGAGAGAGATTTCCGGTCATCATCACAGATCCGCCCGCAGTTGTGACAGAGACTGTCGCGTTCGCAACGGCGCTTCCGTTCAGAGCGACAGAAGCAGGCGAAACGGTGCACGTAGATTGAGCGGGGGCTCCAGTACAGCTGAGCGCAACTGTCTGATTGAAGCCACTTATTGGCGTGATCGACAACGTGTACGTTGCCTTGTTTCCTGCTGTCACAGTCGCCGAAGTAGGATCGGAAGAAATCGAAAAGTCTGTGCCCGTGCCCGAGAGCGCGGCACTGAGTGGGCCGGCTTGAGGACTAGTTGTGATGGTTAACGTGCCCGTGCGAGGACCTGAGACAGTGGGCGTGAAAGTCATACCGATGGTGCAGCTTGCACCCGCTGGCAGATCGGACGCAAGGGCACAGGTCGTCCCAGACGTCGACACCGCAAAATCGCCGCTCGCGCTAATATTGCTGATCGGAAGAGCTACGTTGCCCGCATTCATGAGCGTTACCGGCTGGCCTGCACTCGTGGTCGTGATGGGTTGACCAGAGAAGCTCAGGTTTGTAGGCGAAAATGTCCCCACGGAGAAAGGACTGAACACATTCAGTTTTTGCTCGGCAAGAATGGCCCATGCGGTTGCCGCGAGTCCAACTCTTTCCCCGATGCACTGAAAGGGTGTCTGAAGACACTGTTGAGACGGTGGCAGAACGTCACCGTCTTGGAGAGTGGAAGCGACCAGGCCCAAGCCATCTGCAAATGGAGCTGAAGTCTGCGCCACAGCAATTTGCCCGAGGTAGGAGCTAGCCGCCGATTCAAAACGAGTATCGTTGTAGACCTGGTCTACGAAGTGCATCGCCTCGACGGTTTGACCCGTGAACTCCCATGCGATTCCATTTGGGCCGGACACCGGAGTCGGAACAATGTCGAATCCTTGAAACGTTATTCCTACGACGGTTATTGTCTGCGCGAAATTGCTCAAAACATACTGAATTGGCCCTCGCCAATCGATCTGGCCCTGGTACCGTGGAGATCCGGCCAGCGCTAAAGTTGTGAAAGTATTCGAGTCGAGGAAGTCACAAACGTTGACGACGTCGTTGCCCTTTTGAGGGCCGGTTGGACAAATGCCGGGTGCGGGCGGAGTGCCTACCGGTACGGTCCCAACGTTGAACCGCCCGTTTGTCGAATCAAACATCTGCATCACAAAATCGCCAGCAACGTTAGCGGCGTTCGTCCAGCTCGCTGCGGCGCTCGAATTGCCCAGTCGAGATTCGACTGAAGCCAAAGCCGTTAAGGCGGCGAAAATGTCTGCGTTGTTTTCGATGGACTTGCCGGTCTGGAGAGGCTTAGGTGGCGGAACCCCAAGATCGGGATAACCCAAGTAGTACCCTCCGTATCCCGTACCGGTGGTATCGGTCAGGTTGCCAACAATCCAGCCTCCGATCATCAAAGCGTCGTTCAGATAGCGCGTATCCCCGAATTGCTCGTACGCAGCTACGAGTGCCAAGATTGCGAACGAGTTGTTACCACCGGTACCTCCATCAAGGACAAGGCAGTAGTCAGAAGGAGCACAGAGGGTCGTGGCCGTGAAACCGGCCAGGCGAATATCACCCGCTTGCCCCTGCTTCGGCGGTTGCTGGCTGCTGAACAGGCCGATGTCTCCGTTCTCGAAACCGTTGTGCAGACCGACCGATCCATCGGGCGCCACCGGGAGCGGGTCGCCATGGCTATCATGATGTAGCGCGTAGTCGAAGGTATCCGCAATCAAGCGAACGTTAGTGAGGTCTTGTTGCGTTCCCCGCGCCAGTAGCTGCAATTCGACGAGAGCGGACTCGTAGGTTGTCGTCAGGTTACGCAATACTTGATCGAGAGGAATGGGAGCGGATTCCTGTGGCAGGACTCCGAAAGTTTGATTGCCAAGGGGGAATCCCTGAGCCGACTGCCGAGCAGTTGGGACCGGAGTAAAAACAATGTTGTCAACCAGCACGGTCGCACCGTTTGGCGCGTGCTGGTCATTGGTCGCAACGCCAAACAGAAGATGTACATCTGACAGATCAGGTGTACAACTCAACGAATCCAAAGCAAGCGTAATCGTGGTCCAAGTTGTTGCTATTGGGGCAGTGTATGGCGTCGTGCAGCCACCGACTCCAAATTGGACCATTGCACCGTTGGGTGACCGGATATCGAAGGTAACGCTGGTCGCACCTCGGAGGTCGTAGCCGGTCCCGGTCTGTAAAACTCCCCAGTTTTCTGGTTCCTCGATATTAACGCCAGCAAAGTTTCCGGAGGTTTGTGCGTCGAACGAAAACCGCACCACTGTCACGTGCGAGCGGTCGAGCACGTTCGGGTCTGTTGAGCACCCAGTCGCCGCGTTAGGGTCATCAATGCAGCCCGTGTCAATGTGAATCGTCGCTAAGTTGCCCGGATTGCTTGCAAAGAAGCCCGACGGGAATCCGTGGTTTAACCCAGAATCTTGGTCCAAGTACACGTACATACTCTGCTGGTTCGCGGCCGTACGCGTATTTAGCAGACCGTAGGCACCGGTGCTGATGTCGGTTTGACTCTGTGCACCGGCTACCGCGAAAAGCGAGAACATCGTGCCTAGCATCAACACCTTCTTAACAAAGCGTCCGTGTTCTGAACTTTGATGTTCTACTGCGCACATAGGCTTCCTCCGCTTTACCTAGCCCTCTGATGCCCGATCTCAACAGTCGTGATCCGAACTCTTCACGGGTGCCACCGCCGCTTCCGTGGGTCAGCGAAGGCATTCGACAAAGTCGAAGCTGTGAGCAGCCAACCACTAATGCCCAACGCACTGTTAGTTCCGATCGAAGTCGTCACGGGACGCTGGCCGTTCGTGGTAGTTGCCATTGGAGACCGTGTGTAGAGTGATTGTGATCACCGAGTACTGAGTCTGCGACTGAAGCACCTCGAACGGATCGCCCTGCGAATATCTGCATTGACCACTGTCATTGCAGTAGCGGACGAGGAAGTAATAGGTTCCCGCAGGCACGTTGACTGTTGTTTGTGCTCCGTTGGCGACTTCACCATTCGTTCTTAGAGGACCGATCAACTTCACGAGTGCGCTATTGCCCGACAGATTGCTGAAAGTGACAGTGTTGGGATAATTCGAAGCGTACGCGCTGACGGCTACGACTGCGGCCACTAGGGTACACGCCCCGAGTGTGAACAACCGTGCGATTCCAGTCTTGCGTTCCATGGTCGCGCCTCCTCACCCCGTTGGGGTTCGTGTTCATTGCTCTCATAGGTCAGTGTGGCGGGCCGGCAAAATGTTACCGAGAAATATCAACTAGCGGTTTGGAGCCTGACCGTCCCAATAGAAATGAGGCGCCAGCTGGACGCTCGCCTTTGGCCGTAGGATTCTGCGTTGGCATAGCGTGACTTTCGCACCCCGCCAATCGGATGGGTCTCGCACAACTGCTTCGAAAAGAACAAAGAAGATTTGAACTGGGGCGATACGGATTCGTGGAATGGGATACAGATTCAATCCTAATCTCTTACTCTCAGCTTTCGAATTATGAACACAACGACGTAGATTCCACCAGCTGTGCCTGCCACAGATGAAGCGTTGTACGTATCGTCGCCGGAACCACCGGCCGCAACCAGGCTGGAAAAAGCGGCGAGCAGCACCATCACGGCAAGGAACTCTTTCCAGGTGAGCCAGAACTTAGGTGAGGAATCGAGTCTGGCTTGAGATGAATCTGCAAGCGTCGTGGCGGTAATAGGTTGCGTAGAAGTTATCATTGAGGGCGCAGGCCCTTTGGCCGGCGCGAGACCAGTAAACGAGTGTCCGCACGCGGAACAGAAGTTGGCACCCGCCATGGTTTCCGATTCGCATTTAGGACACCTCGGAGTGGCTTCTCGCTGAACGGCTCTCCAGTCCGCCTCTTCGTCGTAAGCTCGCTGTCCCTCGGGTGTAAGCTCCGAGCGCCGGAGGAACGCGAACTGAGCTTCAGGCATGCTACTAAACCGACTGCGCAATTCAGACTCGTCGACTCGCATAGCGCAACCCCTATCCCCTACTATTAAACGTCTATGTCCTTCTCCAGAAAACTGACCGGCTGCGGCCACGATGTTCTTCCCCAGTGTGGCGCGATTGCAATGCCTCGACTACTCAGTCAATGCCGGACAAGCCAAATAGACATCTCCCAAGAGGTAAGGTCTCTCGCTCTTTCTTGCGGCCGTCAATTCAAAGCTACGGGTCTTCGTTTTCTTCTTGCCAACGATCTTCGAGACATATTCCACGGTCAGGTGTTTCTCGCCCTTGGCTTTCTTCACTTCGGAGCATGGCAATCGGAGAGTTCCCGAGGAATCGGAATATTGAATCCAGCCTTCCGCTGACACAAACTCGCCATGCGATTTCTTTCGAACTACATCTCTTTGCATTGTCAAATAGTCAGGCTGAAGGCTTGTTCTGAACGGAGACGCGGAGTTTTCCAACAGGTCTCCTAGATACTGCATCCTGAGCGAAGCAGCCTGAACTGCCAACTGGTGTCGGTGTGCCTTTGCTTTTAAGTGATGGGCCCACAATTGTTCTATGGCGTACACTCCCATATTTGCCGTTTGCCCCGGTGTATTTCCTAAGTTCTCGAGATAACCTTGGACGTATTGTTCGTCTGCAGTAGCGCTCACTTGTTGGCTTTCCTCGTTATTGCTGTCTCTCAAACCCAGTTCGGTGCCATATCGGCCAGCATAAACGTCAATTGCCTTAACAATGCGTTGTCGCTCTTCGGCGGCAAGCTCAGGCGTGTAACTATCCGAAGCGTTCTGTTCTCTGACCTGCGCGAGCTCGGTCTCCGTTTGAGTCACTCGCTTTTGAAGATTCGCCACATCCTTTTCCAGTAGTTTTCGGTCGGAGCGTTGCTTCTTGAAGGAAATGACAAGGACTTGACCTGTTGCATCACTTGTGCCAGCTTGCTGCTCCCAAAGTTCACCGTCGCGAGTGGCAGCAGCGACGGCATGATTGCCGGCTACGACTGGGAAGGACACTCGTCGCCCCTTCTGGACGTGGCCGACGATCTTCCTGTCGATCTCAACCCAGCAATCGGCATCACACGAGATTGTTAACGCGTGCTGTGGCGTCGATGAGTCTCGGTGTGCTGCCGCAATCTGACCCATCGATAGCATGACTGTGAAAACGAGTAGGTTTGTGACAGTTAGCTTGTACATTGGACAGAACCATCCTTTTCTAAAGAGTTTTGAGAGTTGGAAACCCTATCTCTGCAGTGACCGGCAATGAGCCGGGTTCATTTTGTCTTTATGGGGGCCACGATAACCTTTGGAGGTACAGCTGGCGGAGGTAAGTGCGGAGGCGCAGGGGGCGGTGCAGTTGGTTTGGAACTTGGTGGAATGTGATTCGCACCGCCGCTTGACACCGGTGTGTGTTGAGCAACAGCGGGCCGCGCAAGTGTCGCTGATTGGGGGGACCTTGAAGCGACTCCGCAATGCATAGCCGATTTATTCGCAAGACATTCGGTGGTTGGAATTAGCGGGTTCCTAGTTCCTGATGAAGGGATCGGCGCAACCTGTTGAGTTGACCCTTGCACCTGTGAAGCCTCTCGGACTTGTTGATCGAGGTTCTGCAGGTGCTGAAGCAAGTTCTGCTGCTGTGATTGCAAGTCTTGCTTCCTTTGCCGCGCTCGCTGCAGAATGCTTTCGCCTTGGGATGCTGAAAGACTGGAGACTGCCTGACTCCTTACCGCGGAATTAACACTATTGGTTGAGACTGCATGGGTTGGAGATTGCTGAACCGGAACCGAAGCCGAATTACTAGAGGAGGGCATGAGAGAGACTGCGCTCCCGCCAAGCTGCTTCCAGGCGTCGATCTGGCCATTTTGGACTTCAACATCAGCATAAGTTCCGTCGCCGAGACGATGTCCACTTGCGTCGAAGATTTCCCACTGCCGACCGAAGGAATCTGTACTCACGGCAAACGCGCCTCCGACTAAGGGCTTAACCTGCTGGAACACCCCGTCACCGAGATTCTGTCCATGGGAGTCCAGCAGATCCCAACCGTGACCTACTTTGAATCCAGCAAAAACTCCGCCTCCGAAAGCTTGCTCGTCTACGTAGCCTGAGTTCCTAAGCGAGGCACTATTCGCCAGGACAAATTGTTGTTTCTGAATCTCCAACCCGGCATCATAGGTGGCATAAACTGGGGCGGTTGGCTTTCCGTCAGGCGTCATAGTCCCCATGGCTCCGGGTTTTATAAGAACCTGAAATTTTCCATTTTCCGAAAGACCAACATCGTTGTCATACACACCAACGAATTGCCCACGGTCATACACAGCCCATTTGACTATGGATTGGGGCCATTCTCCCCCGGCATTTCGAAAAGACAACTGCGACACGGCTGTAAGGCGACCGTCGGCTGATTGCCGAGTAGACGTTCCATATCCGAAGCTATCAGTACCGGAAATATTGTCGAGAATGTCGCCCTTCTGCGAGCCAGGGAACAGCTCAGGCCCCAGGAGCGACGAGTTCTTCAGCGTCTCGGCCGCCATCTTCTGCTCGTTGGCCTGCCGTGCTGCCTGCTCGGACGGGGTGAGTGCGGCTGGGTTGTAGATGAGTCCCTCGGGCGTTTGCTTCAGCGTTGCTGGGAGTGGAGGGTTGTTGAGGGTTTCAGCGGCCATCTTCTGCTCGTTGATCTTCTGGGCCGCCTGCTCCGATGGGGTTGCTGGCGTCAGTTTCAACGCGCCGCTGTTTAGATCGCCCTGCACCTCGGACTCTGGCGACCCGTGGGCGGCAATCGAAGCGTACTGCCGCAGCTGTGGATACTCGTCGTAGAACTGCTTCAGCTCGGAAGGAGACAGGGAGCGGTCACCACCGTCGAGCCAGGACTTCAGTGTGGTTGTCTGGTCGAGCTGTAAAGGCCTGGATCCGGGGCCTCGCATCTTCAGAATCTCGGCGGCCATCTTCTGTTCGTTGGCTTGCCGCGCCGCCTGCTCGGAGGGAGTGAGTGCGGCTGGGTTGTAGACAAGTCCCTCGGGTGTCTGCTTCAACGTGGTCGGGAGAGGAGGGTTGATGAGGGTCTCAGCGGCCATCTTCTGTTCGTTGATCTTCTGGGCCGCCTGCTCGGACGGAGTTGCCGGCGTCAGTTTCAACGCCCCGCTTTTGAGATCGTCTTGCACCTCAGACTCCGGCGATCTGTAGGCCGCAACCGAAGCGTATTTCCTCAGTTGCGGATACTGGTCGTAAAAGTTCTGCAGCTCAGAGGGAGACAGGGAGCGGTCGCCGCCGTCGAGCCATGACTTTAGTGTGACCGCCTGGTCGAGTTGCGACGCCCCCGATGCGAAGCTCTGCATCTTCAGAATTTCATCAGCCATCTTCTGTTCGTTGATCCTTCGTGCTGCCTGCTCGGACGGGGTGAGTGCGGCTGGGTTGTAGACCAGTCCCTCGGGTGTCTGCTTCAGCGCTGCTGGCAATGGAGAGTTGTTCAGGGTCTCAGCAGCCATCTTTCCTTCGTTGACCTGTCGCGCCGCCTGCTCGGATGGGGTTGCAGGCGTCAGTTTCAATGCCCCGCTGTTGAGGTCATCCTGCACCTCAGATTCCGGGGAACTGTAGGTCGCAACCGACGCGTACTTCCTCAGTTGTGGGTATTGGTCGTAGAACTGTTTCAGATCAGAGGGAGACAGCGAGCGATCCCCGCCGTCCAGCCAAGACTTCAGTGTGATCACCTGGTCGACTTGTGACGCCCCGGATGCCGAGCCCCGCATCTTCAGAATCTCGTCAGCCATCTTCTGTTCGTTGATTTTCCGGGCCGCCCGCTCGGACGGGGTGAGTGCGGGTGGGTTGTAGACGAGTCCTTCGGGTGTCTGCTTCAGCGTTGACGGTAGCGATCTGCTATCCCCTTTGCTGATCGCAGAAAGCGTATCGTCTCGTCGCTGCTCCAACGAAGTAATTGCAACTCTGATCCTGTCTCTTGCTTGATCCACTTGCTGAACAAAACTCTGCTGCTCGGAATTAAGTGACCTAAACTGGTACCGTGCATCGGCAATCGTACCGATACCCTTCGTCGCGTCGCCGACACTCTTTATCGCTGTTAGTATTGGGTCGTTTGGAAGATCATTTCCCAGCCGGTCTAGGAGCTCCGTAGCCTGCTTGGTAGCATCCCCGACTCTTGAAACCCAGCCAGGATCGTCGGGTTTTCCCAACGGATGAGTCTGCAAGCCCTCCAAGGATTTGCTGAGAGCGTCGTATCCATTCTTTAGCGCTTCCGCCTCAGGACCAGATAGGTTGCCGGCAATGCTTATTGTTGAGTCCGCAACTGCCTTTACAGCCTTTGACCAATACAGCCCGCTTACACCCCAATAGGCATTGAGGTTACTCTCTTTCTCAGATTTCTCAATCGATGCCAATTCTTGGCGAAGGTCCTCGATGGCCTGATCGTATACTGCGATTCTCCTTTGGAGCTCTGTCGATGATTGAGGATTCGGACCGCGGTTGCCTTGAGCCTCGCTGGGCTTTCCAGTAGCGAGCGTCAGCACGAACAAAGCCGCAACACAGCCACTCCGCCAATACGTAATCCGTCTTTTGTCGATCATGGTCTCACTCCGTCGCAACCCGTATTTCACTCGTCTAAAGGGAAGTGGCTCTCGTGGACGAAATGTTACCGAACAAGTTGCGCCGTCCGGCTACCGAAAAATTTCGCAACGAATCGAACATTGGGAAACATTGGACGCAGAGAAGCGGACGACCCGAACAGGTCTCCTCGATGTGGTTGGAATATCTCCCGAACTTGGCTGGCTTGGATGATTTCTACCTTGCTTGGAAGAAGCCGATGGGGAATGGAGTTTGGGTCAAACAAGCCAACGAGAGACGAATGGGCAGAATCCACATGGACCAAGACACGACACAGTCATACCTGCGAGTCAGCGTCGAACGATTTGAACGCTATAGTCCTCCACTGGGTCCTCGCCCTTCGTCGTAATGCCTGCGAGCCTAACAACATATGCGTCACTAGTAAGCGATTCGACCGACAGCTGTACTTCGACAACCCTCCCTCCACCTGCTTTGCTCTTGCTGTTGACCCGATCGATTCGCTCAACTTCAGTACCCTTCAGGGTTTCGATGATCACCCTATACCCGTTCGGGTACTCATCGCTATCCAACGACAAAGTCAATATTACAAATCGGGCCGTTTTTGGAATAACCAACTCGTTACTTTTCCTGTTCTCTTTACTGCGAGTTGTTCCTGGTTCGAGGTCGACCGAAGCGATCAGTTCTGGTGGGAGCTGAACCTCTGCGATCTCTTCGTGCGATCCATTAGAGGGCGGACGGCTAGGTGGGGTCAGATTCGCCACTTGCCGCTCTAAACCATGGTTGCGCCTGAGGAGATCCTCCTTTTCAGTTTGTAGTCGGCCCAACTCCAAGCGAAGACCGCGATTGTCGGCCAATGTGATATACCCAAAGGCCAGGATTGCAATCGCGGCCGTTGCGTACCCGATGCGGATTGGAAGAGACAAAGACCGGAATGCGGCGAAAATACGTTCCCTGATAGATACTCGTGTGGTCGTAACCGGTCGCCAACGTGACGCCTCGTCAAGGGCAACCATCATGCTCTTCGCGTTCTCAACTTTCTTTCTACGATCCGGAGACCGCAGGTAGTTCGTCTCAAATTGCCCTCGTTCAAGGCCTGATAGTTCTCCCCTAACGTACGAGTCGATCAGTTCTGTCTCGACGGTCTCAAGTTCTTCAAAGGCACGGTCGTCTCTAAAATATTCCTCCTCGAGTTGGCCTCTTTCCTGTTCGGAAAGGCTCCCAAGAAAATACCGGAGCATTAGGACTTCCTTCTCGAAATCCACTCGGCTCGTCCTTTCCGTGGCACGCTGTTCAAAGCATTAGACCCCTATGTATATGTGGCTCAGGAACTACAAACGTTACCGACAAAGTGAAACTCAAGAAGCATTAGGGCTCCGCTTGGCGTTAGTTTTCAAACACTTCCGCGCACATAGCTCCAGGTTTCTTCTAATCCGATGGACGCGAACTCGCAAAGTACCCTCGGTCACGCCTCTCTTTTCAGCCAGTTTCCTCCTGTCGTCTGTCCGCGTCTCAGGTTCAGCTAGCTTGAAGGAAAGGATCAGATCTCGATCCTCGGTCGTTAGCTTGGCGAGGCAGTGTAAGAAGCATTTGACTTTGCGCTCTCTGTCAATGCGAACCACGATCTCGGTTTCCGGGTCCTCATTTTGACCACTTCGGACCTTGCTCTCGAGGGTCTCGTCGAAAGCCAGCTCTCTTTTCTGCTTATCCGGTATCTCGAATATCATCATCTTGATCACACCATACGCGAACGCCTCAATGTTCTCGATGGCGTCTAGGTTGTCTCTTCGCGCGATCCGTCCCAGAACTTCATGTGCTTCGTCTTGAGCTGACGGACAATTCCTATGCTCTAAGGAAGTCACCAGCTTCCTCCAGAGAGTGAAGTACATCTCCCAGGCGACATCGGGATCTGGATGAAGCCGCTTGAGCAGCCTTTTGAGGTCGTCTCCACTTGCCTCCACCAAAGAGCGTTCCTATCCTCCAAAGGATCCCGATTCGATTTTCAGTTCGAGATCGCTATTGCCAATCGCCTTGAATTACGAATGCCCCCCAATAGTAAGGTGAACTCCAACGCCGCTGCTTCCGTGTCTGAATCTGTGCCTGCCTCAAAGCAGCTGATGGAGCGAGATGTTCGGTGAGCATGGCGTGGTAAAACGTCCCCATCAGCTCTGCCGTGGCCGCATCATCAACCTGCCACAGGCTTGCCACAACTCGGGGCGCACCAGCGTACATGAAACCGCGAGTCAGTCCCAGAAGTCCTTCCCCTTTCACGTCCTTCCCGAGCGCAGTTTCACACCCACTGAGTACCACCAAGTCTGCTGACAGCTTGAGATTGTAAATATTCCGCAACTGTAGGTAGCCGTTTTGCGGGTTACCGTACTTGTCCACCAGAGACAAGACTAGGCTCGACAACTCTGGATGCTGGCTATCCAACAGCCCATGAGTTGCGAAATGGACGATCCGATATTGCGACAACCTCTCGCTGGTTGCTGTTGACTGGCTGGCTTCAAAATCCAGCGCTTCCATCCTTTGCTCTGCCGGTACGCCCGCCAAGACCGAATCTGCTTCCCTCCGCGAGAAAACGAGCCTTGGAAACACGAATCCTGCGGTTAGGCCTGCCTCGGCAGCAGAGCGTGTACGCCTTGCGTTGGCGAGAGATTCCAGACTTGGTTCGGAAGCGCCGTCGTCCAGTCCGGGCAGTTTATTGTGGGTCGGGCTACGTCTTGACCGATCACGGACGCGAGAATCGCTTTTGTCGAAAACAGGATCCGCGAAAACCGCAACAGCTCGCGGAGCTGTAGTTCGGTTCTTCTCCTGTAGGCGTAGAGCAGCCAGTGTGGATGCCGACGGGAGGTTGACGATTTCATGCTCTACAACTAAGGGTGTTTGTCGAGTTCCGCGGAGGCCGCTTCGTGGAGAGGTGTTAGGTTCCGGTAGGATTCCAAACGGGACATATTGGATCGCCCCGTCGCTCACAATCAGGAGTCGTTTCCCCGTGAGCACAGACGCAACGGGCGTCAGTACCACTCTGCTGAGATCGGCGAGGGCTCCGGAATCTGCTGTCCGATGGCCTTCTTCATGGTGCTGGTCAATTCGTTGCTGGCCGCGGGTTCCTGCAAAGCCGTAGGCTCGTTTTACCAACTTTTCTATTTTCTCGCGCTCGGGAAGTTCATAGGCATTGAAGGAATTCGGCGTCACCGCCCAAACGTAGCTATGTTGTTGGCCAAGGGAATACTCCAGGAGAATGGTGTTCGAGTCCAAAATCTCTCTCTGGAACTGCCCAACCGACAAAGGCGGATCTTGTGTCAGCGCAGCATAACCCGGACTCTTTTCCCGGATTTCTGCTTCGACACCTTCGTATTCCCCAAGAAGCCGCTCCACTTCCGTCTTGGTAGCTGTGTCTTGCTCCTGGGTGTGCTTGCCGGCAAGCAGGCGCATCCTGCGCTCTACTTTGCCATCAAGCAACCGCTGCAAGGTTCGCTCGCGTTCCAGTAATTGCGGATCGACCCCTGCGTGGATCTCGGCGTGAGCTTCGCCCAAGGATTCCAACAGGCTTCGGGCTTTCGATCGCTCGTTCGCCACGAAAGCTCTGGTGTCGTACCCGTCTGAAGGATGCAGCTTGCTCAGCTCCATCAGGAGGTCGACATAGAAATCGTAGTATTCCCGCACAGAGGAAAAATAGGACATGCGCAGCTGTTGGCTTGTGACCTTAGTGCGGAGAGTCTCGACTATCTTCAGTGCAGATTCAATGTCGGTCACGGCGCTGGACAGATCGCCGAGGTCTTTCTCCACACGAGCTCTTCCGTAAAGAACAGAAGCTTCTCCCCTCGGATCACCAACGTTTCGATAAACCGTGAGTGCTTGACTGAACGTTGCCAATGCTTTCTCTGGCTGGCGGTTCCGGCCATAGATCCACGCGACATCGTTCAGGGAAGACGCTTCCCACTGTTGGCTTCCAGCCGTGCGGGACACCTTCTACGCCTGTTCGAAATGATCCAGTGCGGCCAGTTTGTCACCCTGCGCCTCGTAGGACCGGCCCATGTCACACAGCGTAGCCGCTTCACCCGTGAGATCCTGAACCTTGCGTCTAATCCCCAGAGCGAGACGATAGTTCTCGAGGGCTTTGTCATTCTTCTTCGCTTCGTAAAAAACTCGGCCGATATTGTTAAGATTCGTACTTTCCCAGAGAGGCCAGTTTGTGGCTCGGGACAAGGCAAGTGACACTTGGAACTGTCTCAACGCCGTGTTTGGCTCTCCTAGCGTTGCATAGACCAGCCCCAATTTGGTTAGACTGGCGGCTTCCTGTTGGCGATCCCCAATCTCCTGACTGATCTTGAGCGCCGCGCGACAATGATCGATTGCATTTTGCCACTCCCCTAACGTCTGTTCTGCCGAGCACATGTTGCTAAGTGTCTGTGCTTCACCTCGGCGATTGCCAACCACGATCTTCAGTGGCAGCGATTTTGTGAAGTACTCGAGTGCCTTCTTCTTGTCTCCTAAGCTGTCGTAGGCGGTGCCGAAGTTGTTCAAAGTCAGTGCTTCGCCCCAACGATCGTGCAGGCTTTGATGAATGGGAAGCGCCTGGTCGTAGTACTGAAGAGCGGTTTGTTCCTCGTCAATGTCGTAGTACACCACACCAATGTCATCCAGAGTCTCCGCTTCTCCGCGCAAGTCACCGATTTTCCGACGAAGGAGCAGCCCTCTGTTGTAGGTCTGGAGGGCCTTTTCAGCTTCACTTGTGTTTTCATACACGTCGCCGATGTATTCCAGTGTTTCGGCTTCGCCACGCTGGTCACCGATATCTTTTCTAATTGAAAGCGCTTGATTCAAATCGATCAGAGCCTGTTGGTTTTCGCCCAAGTCGTTCTCGACGCTCCCAAGGTCGCTCTGCGCCATCGCCTCGCCTCGGCGGTCGCGAAGGGAACGGAACAGAACGAGACAATGTCTGAACAATTCAACTGCCTTCTTATTGTCCCCGAGGTCGTTGTGCAGGCCCGCCAACGATTCGAGGGCCAGGGCCTCCCCCAATTGATCACCTGCAGACCGCAGCGACGGTAGTGCTTGTTCGTAGCGGCCCATAGCCGCCCGGCGTGACTCTGCCGTTGACGTGCCGCGCAGTTGTTGTGCTTCTGCAATCGTTTCGTCTCCGCGGCTGATCAGGTCATCTCTTGTGGTCGCTGTGCGAATCTGGTCGACTCGTATCTGATAGTGGCCCGGATGCGCATTGTTTTCGGTAGCCCTAACCTCAACCCTGTAAATCCCTGCGATTCGCACAACTAGAGACGCATCTACAGGTCCCTGCGGACCGTATGAGCTGATCTTCGTCAATCTGGGATGACCGTCTGGGCCGACGATGGATATGCTCACATCAAGCCCTTGCGGCTCCACGACAAGGCGAAGATAACGACTGGCACCGAGCGTGATGTTGTACGTGTGGGTTTCGCCCGGCGCAAGACCCCGAGAGACCGGGTGCTCGAGATCCAGTATCGCAGCGGCCTGTTCTGCTCCTGCAGTGTCGGTGGTCTGTCGACTGCTCCCCGAATCAAATTGGGCCGTGACTCCAGCGACGGGGCCTACCATGCCGAACCAAAGCGTTAAGGTCGGAAGCGTTAGCCTCCGGAATCGTCGTCCGGCACACGTCACCCGCCTAGGGCTTATGCGGCGGACGGGCCGGTCTTTACTCTTGAGACCCGACATGTACCTGTCAAACACTCGCCTGCTGTCCTCCGAGTCCGAGTCTAGGTGGCCCTGGGACAATCAATGTCTCGCGATTCTGACTAAAACGTGTTTTAGTTGAAAACAAACATCCTCGCGAGCAATCGCGCTTCAAGCCAAGGAACCGGAAAAGTATGTGCTGGGGCCGACGCGGTGTCAACGCTCGTTATTACACCTGTCATGTGCCAGTAATTGAACCATAGGTAGTGAAGATGGCTGTTTAGACGCCCGCAGCAAGCCCAAGACGCCTGAACGCTTGTTATCGATTCCCATTACTTCTGAAAATAGCGGGAATGGTTATTTTCGCTGTTGCGAAGAGGTCAGGTATCGTCGGGATCAAGACCCGGCGAACAGGAGCAAAACTAAATTGCAAGCCGCGTGGGTGAGTGTTGCGGCAGTCGTAGAGCGCGACGTCACGCGAATCCAGCCGTAGGCCACCCCACTCCCGCTAAATGACACCCAGTGGGCTAAGTTAACTGGGTTGTGAAATAGCGCAAATATCAAGGCGGTGAGAATCACGGCGAGACCATTGGTGAAAGTGCCAGCAAGAACGGGAAGCAGACATCCCCTGAAGAAGGACTCCTCGAGGATCGGTCCCAACACCACTCCCAATGTCATCGCCTCAACGAGCGGAATGGTTCTCGTGTTCTGAGCCTGCCCATGCAGACAGATGGCCACGCCCGCCAGCAAAACCCCCAAAAGCAGAGCGAGCATAGTGCAACTCGTACGCGGCCAACCCCAGCCCAATGCACGCAAAACAGGTCGCCGATGGAGGACTTTGAGAATCAAGTACAGCGCCATCATCAAAACTAGGATCACTGCCACTTAAACGCCAGTGGGAACGAGAACATCGAGAGCAACGAAACGCGCGGCGAAGGAAAACCATCGTCAGCAGTGCACTTCATCCTTGGGATCATGATGCGCAGAGGCGCAACCCTACCGCAATTCAAGCACCAGCGAGTGGCATGGTCGTACCTGTCGGCGTGAGACTAGGGGAATTGCTGTATTGCTGGATGTTCGTGCGTGTGTAACCTTCATCCCATTCAATCGAGTTAGGATAATCTGACGGCCGCAGCGCTTCTGCCCCTGCGGGCTGTTTTTGGGTCACGACAGTCATGGTTGACGTAATTATGCAACTGATCTCGGACTGTTACGAAAAGCGAAATTACGGTGCACTATTAGCACAACCAGGCTAGTCAGCTCGGCAATAACCTCCGCATAATTGACGTTCGCCCAAACGCTTACAAACAACCACCTTGCTTATTACAACTCTCGGGGTTCCCTTACTATTGTTCCGCGTTTCGTAACGTCAGTTACAAACATCGCCCGAAATGATTGGAGTGTGGTAGCGTCGCTCCTATTCAAAACCGTTCTCTCCACACTGGCCGAAGTTCGGCGCCCGAGTACTGACTTTCAGGATATTAAACTGTGACAACGAGAGGAGTAGTGTATGCGATTGCTGAAACGTTTTCTCCTATCTCTTGCCCCGTGCATTCTGGTTTGTCAGGCAACGCAGATATCTCACGCAACGTGTTCAACGTATGAGAACCCGATAGGGCCATACGCCGTTTCCGATTGCTTTGGCGACACGGACTGCGATAATCATGATGAAAGCCTGATGTGTCAGGAATGGGATTGTTCTAACTGCAAGAATGAACCAACAGGCTACACCCAGTTTTGCATTGAATACTATGACTGCGGCACTATGCAAACGTGTTCCCATGTTGTGTGCACATAGAGTTAACTTGCAAACTGGCAAGTCACACATTAAGGAGTAAACAGATATGAAAAGAATTGTGACATTTGGGATCGTCGCAGTCGTGGCTATCGGACTAGCTGTCGTCTATGCCAGGCAAGTTAATGCTACCGACGCAGTTACTCTTAAACCATTTACTGCAACGTTTCGCGAAGTTATGTTTCATGCTAACGGCATACGAATGCACGATGAAACATACTTAGTAGCCTTCCGGTCGGATGGTTCTAACGTAACCGATTACCACCATGTGCTTACGCCCGGCCAAACGACACACGTCAAGGTGGTTGAGGATATCCAGAGCGGGCGTAGAATTGCTGTTGATTATGCAACAGAGTCTACTTCAACCTATCCTCTTCCAGCCAATTACCCGACCGTTTTGGCAAGGGAGTCCTCCCAGTGTGCGTCTGCTACTTCGCCGAATCAGTCTCCAATACTCGGTTATCAAGTGGTTCTGGTGCATGCTGGCACGGCGTACAAAAACGGCGCAAGCAATGTGCGTGACCGCTGGGAGGCCGTCGACCTGAACTGCTTCCCATTGCGTAGGTTCGATTCTAGAACAGGAAAACCGGGTGAACCAGCCCCGCACAATGAGGTCCAGGTTACCAACATAACGCTCGGTGAACCGGACCCCGCTCTCTTCTCAATGCCACAAGATTTTGTCGAGCGGTCGCCCTCGGAGCGCCATGCGGAGTTCCAGCGGAGATATGGCAAATTTGCTCCGACACCACCACAAGCAGACGAGGTATATAACTCGGGCCGCCAAACAATGAGATAGGAAGCCCACCCGACAGTCCTTGAGCTAATGAGGTTTGTGCAACGTACACAAACCTCATGGGGCAAGCCGCTAAGGACCGTCAGTGGCACTGTGGCCCGTGGAAGTGCCCGCAGCAGAGACCCGGTGAGCGCATCCTTCGGCCTGTTGTGCGCAGTTCAGGATGCTACCTGGAACTTCTGACAGTACCCGCTCGCCGATGTATAATGTAGGGATATTTGCGGTGAGATATGAAGCGAATGGCGGCCCTCCCGATCTTGTTTTTCTTGCTATCAGGTCTGCAAGCATCCCCTTATAGGTTTCCAACGCTCAAGATTGAGATTAAGGGGGATGACCTCACAACGCCCATTCAAATCACTGACGGGAAAGTGCTCGCAGATTTTCAAGTCTTCAGTGGCAGAGGAACGTATACAAACGAGCCGCGATTAGAGGAACCAAGTTTCATCATCGACTGGTCTCAAGGATCGACTGTCGAACCTCCCAACTCGCTGCCTCGCTATGAGATTTCGTTCTATGTTGATCGGCATAATGAGCGCCTCGTGTACGTGGTGTCGTATGTGTTTGATGCTGTCACGGGTAACGGGTACGTATACCTGCCCGGCAAGAACGACAAGAACTATACGCAAAACGTGCATACCGTTATTCGCGGCGTCGAGGGAAAGTGGTTCCATTCGTGGGCCAGGTGGGACAGCGTTGTACAGCGATTGGTCCAGTCTCGGCGGGGAGAGCAATCTCCAGGCGCACGCACCGCTGCGGAGATGGTCGAGGCCGTTGACCGGATGTGCGCCCTTGGCCGTGCTTAAATTTCTTTAGTTGCGCCGCAGTCAAAACCGTTAAGTGCATTAGATATTACGCTGCGTGTTTCCCGTGTTCAGTAAGAACTAACGGCAGGTGTAGAAGCGCAATTGTCTTGACGGAGGAGTTCACCCCCCATCTGATTGTGTATACGGACATAGGAGCGAACGTGCGAGACAATGTGTACCGGCGCTCTAAACTTATACTGTCATTGGCGCTGTTGATTGGCTGCGCGGCTGGGCAAAGGTCGGGATCGCCGCCTGGTGGCGCGCCCACTGGCATTGATTATGCGCACATTCAATTCTCGATCATGGACTTACAGGCGTCGCAGGAACGCAACCGAACAGACGGGCCGGAGTCACGTTCCGATGCGATTTCCAACCTTGATCTGAAAGCTTCCAGAAAAGCCAGAAAGGAGTATGAGAAGGGTTCAGCCGCATTGTCAAGGAAGGATTTGAAGGACGCAGTTTTGCATCTATCGAACGCAACCGCACTCTATTCCTCATACGTAGGCGCACATGAGGCGCTTGGGGTCGCATACATGGACGTGGGTCAGCCACAGATGGCCCGAGATGAATTCCAGAGTGCCGTTTCGCTAGACGGTCATCTACCCGATTCCTTTGCAAACTTATGTAGTGCGGAACTCGCCGTAGGTGACTATTCGGCCGCCCAGCAGGCGATTGAGAAAGCGTCATCTCTTGCTCCCCTGAATCTCGAATTTCTTACAAGATTGGCTTTTGCCGAGCTACTGAATAGACAATACGAGCAGGCAATATCAACGGCTCACAAGGTACACGAACGCAAGCACACGAGCGCCGCGATCGTCCACTATCTTGCTGCTCTCGCTTGGCGCGATCAGGGAAAGACAAGCGAAATGCGGGCAGAGCTACAAACATTCTTGACGGAGGCTCCAAGCGATGCGTTAGCAGAAAAGGCTCGCCGATTGATTGCTCACGCCGACGATGCTACGAAACACGTTGCCGCTACGTCTTCGATTCAGAATGCTGGGCCCACTGCGGCAGAAATAGCGGAGGAAAAACAGGTTAAGGAAGCTGAAGCAACCTGCGAGGGCTGCTCAGACGTAACAGTTGCCGAATCCAGCGATGCTACCAACAACCCGCGACCGGTTGGATATCCTTCCGCCGCCGATACAGGCTCGGGTTGGATTCTGCGGGAGACCGTTGACGAGGTTTCGTTACTGTTTGCAGCAACAGATCATGGAAAAAGCGTCAGCGATCTCACGTCTCAAGACGTACGAATTCTGGACAACGATGAACCGCCACTCGCCGTTGTGGATTTTCGGTCCGAAACCCAACTGCCTCTGCGTTTGGGTCTCGTCATTGACACGAGCGGCTCGATTAGTAGCCGGTTTGCCTTTGAGCAAGATGCCGCCCAGAGGTTTATCCGTAACGTTGTCACGAATCAGGATGATCTGGGATTCTTGGTCGGTTTTGCGAATTCCGTATTGCTAGTGCGCGACTTCACTTCGGACACCACCCAACTTGTGGAAGGGATACAGCAATTGGCCCCTGGCGGTGGCACTGCGCTGTGGGACGCGGTAAGCTTCGCCTCTCGCAAGATTGGCAGCCGAACCGAGCGAGGAGCAGTGGCAAGGATCTTGGTAGTCATCAGTGATGGAGAAGACAATTCCAGCGCTGAGCCCCTCAAGCAAGCAATCCAGTTCGCCCAAGACCAGCAAGTGGCAGTGTACACGATCAGCACTTGCGAACCGTCAATCGCGGACGTCGGCTCGCAGCGAACAGGGGAACGTGCATTGAAAGTACTTGCAGAACAGACTGGCGGAGCGTCTTTCGTTCCGGGGTCAATCCATAGTTTCAGTCGGAGTCTCACCGAGCTGCAAGAGGTGATTAGGAGTCGGTATCTAATTTCGTATAAGCCCGCCCACATGCAGCTCGATGGTAGCTTCAGGCACATAGACCTGAAAGCCGAGAAATCTGGCCACAAACTTCGTGTGTTTAGCCGAAGAGGCTACACTTCCAAAGTGAACCTTCCTGGCGTGGGCAGCTAGGCGCGACGACCGCTTAGAAGGTGGTCGAAGGGGGCCAGGCTACCCCGTGCTGCTCTTCGTGCCGTAAAGTAGCGCTCGCGCTACGCCGTTTCCCTGCCGGTGCGCTGTTGCTCTTCCGTTCCCCGTGTCCTGCTCTCATCCTCGCGTTCCACTATCCCTTGCCTTGCGCGTTGCAGACTCCGTGCGATTGCAGAGTGATTTTCTTGCGCGCTGAATGCCCGCTCCGGTGAGACGCCGCTCAACGGCTCAACGTTCATAGCGGGCAGTCAGCGGATATTCGCGAGCAAACGCTCGGCGACGTGTTGAGCGTATTCCTCCGATGTAGGTCCAATGCAGGTCCGCTCGTTCGGCTAGTCCCTCCTGCGAAAGACCGAGCGCGACTCTTCTCTTGCGTATCGTCGCTCCAAGTTGCGCCCGAGGATCACGGCCCATGCCCACGATAATCTGTTGGCAATGACCATGAATTTAGAGACGATAAGTATTGTCATGCGACTGTCGATATTACTCTGGTCATCTTGACCCGCAGAGAAAGCAAGCAAAGAATCGGGGCGAGTGGAGCAGCCGAGAGCCTTGAACATTATTCGCATTCCCGCCAGCGAAGTTTGCGTTTGACGCAGTTGGAGGATTGGTTCGGGATCGGGGAAAAATGGTATTAAAGTTTTAGTCACGGGGTAGATGGTATCAAAGGAAAGCGCGCTCCAGACAGCGACTTTCGTGGGCGAATTGATGCTCCACGCTCGCGCGCACGCGCCCTGCCCCACGCGCGGGCGGGCGGGCCAGAACCAACACCGGTCCAGGTCCGTTGTGGGGGTGTAGGAATTTTCACGTCGCCTATAGCTATCCCCGTCAAACAGTGGAGGGGGTATTACGCATAGAGGGGAAAACGACACACCTCTGTTGCCTAGATGATAAACATGTTGAGATTTCGTCGATGATGTGACGCGCTGGATGTGGAGATGGGGTGATTTTGATCGCGTGTGGAGACATTTTGGACGATGTGAACGCGGCTGGATGGGTGGATATGGTCACGACGCACGTGATCCAAACTCGCAGCCTATGAAACCGATCCGCTATTCGTAGTGCAGACAGACGATTGGGTCCACGTTCGCTGCTCGGTATGCTGGAAATAAGGATGCTGTGAGACCAACAATTACGACCAAGGTTGCGACGATTGAGAACGTCCAGGGGTCCATGGTCGAGACACCCCAGAATTGGCTAGTCATCAAACGCATCAAAACACTGCTCGCCACCAATCCGACGATTATTCCTGCAATAATCAAGGTTAGGCCTTTCCCCAACACCATCCGCAAAACGTCTTGCCGTTGCGCTCCCATGGCTATTCGGATTCCAATCTCGTGGGTCTGCAATGAAACTGTATATGCCATGACACTAACAATGCCAACCAAAACCATCAACAGTCCTGTTATACCGAAGGTTCCAAGAACGATCAGGGTGAATTGCGGTCCAGCATAATATGAACTCTTGAGAATGTTCTCCATCGTTCCGAGGTCGGAGATAGCAACGTCTGAATCTACCTCAGCTATTGCTCGGCTAAAACTTGCGAGAACCAGGCTTGAGTTGCCCGCCGTCCTCACCATGATCCCGCGCGGCCCCGTGCCCGTGACTGTGTGTGGGAAATAAACCTCTGGTCTTGGCGGATCCTGCAAGCCCGTGTTCTTTGCATCGGCGATGACGCCGACTACTTCGAAGTAAGCATCTCGGGGCCAATCCGTCGCCCATTGTTCAAAAGTTGTGAACTTTACTCTCTGACCGATGGGATCTTCGCTTTCGAAATAATTGCGTTCGAACGTTTGGTTAACGACGATTACATGTCGAGCTGATGCTACGTCGCTTCGCGAAAGCAGCCTGCCACGAAGCAAGTGTCGGCCCAAGGTTTGGAAGAAACCCTCACTACACATATCAAACGTCGTGCCCCAAGATTCGGAATGTGTCTTTCCCGGCACTACAATCTCGGTCCAGCCGAAAGAATAGGGTGGGAAAGAGGTGGCCTCGGTAGAAGCGACGACTCCCGGAATAGTCGCGACTCGGTCCAGTACTTTCTCAAAGTAGGCTCTCTTCGCGTCGGCTGTGTCGTACCGGCCCTCGGGCAGCGCTAGTCGTGCATAGGCAACACTTGCTGGATTGAAACCGACGTCAACTCGTTCAAGGGCGCGGAGTGTCCTTACCATGAGCCCAGTAGCTGTCAACAACACAATCGATAGTGCCACTTCCGCCACGACTAGAATGGAGCGCAGTTTCCCGTGCTGAAAGCCGCCACTTGCCTCCTTTGCGCTTCCCGCAAGGCCGACGTGCCGGTCGCGCCTTACCAGATGGAGAGCAGGTGCGAGACTGCAGACAAAAGTGGCGAGAACCGACACTGCCACCGCAAGCACCAGCGTCGCTGATCGGATTGATATGGACACTTCGGGAGGGATCGTATCAGGAGGAATCGCAGCAATCATCCCTTTCAATCCGAGCAACGCGAGCAGGCATCCACCAATACAACTCGCGGTCGCCAAGAGGCTGCTCTCAACCAACAATTGCCTTATCAAGCGAGAACGAGTCGCGCCTATCGAGGCGCGGATCGCGATCTCCTTTTCACGCACTGTCGCACGGGCCAGCAAGAGATTCGCAACATTGCTGCAACTAATCAGAAGCAGTATGAAAACCGCCGCCAGCATCGCGACGAGAGTTGCTTTGAAGTGCCCGACGGAGTCATTTTTCAAGGAATTGACCACTATCCTGTAGTTGGCGCGAAACCAAGCGGGATAGTCTTTTTCCGACAATCTTGCAATTGCTCCAAGGTCATCTGAGGCCGCTTGCAGACTGACGTCCCGTTTGAGGCGTCCGATAGTCAACAACTCATTAGGTTGAAGCCCAAATCCAGTAACGAAACTCGATTTATTTAGGTTAGTGGGAATCCAGACTTCGCAGCCGCCGAATCGGAATCGTGGCGGCATGATGGCCACCAAGGTCCTCGGCACTCCGTTGAGTTTCAGCGAAGCCCCTAGTATCTTCGGATCGCGATTGAAAACTTTCGCCCACACTATGTCACTCATGGCGAACGCCGGGGGCGATTCAAGATTTCCATCTTGAAGCGTAATCTGGCGGCCCAGAGACGGTTTGATGCCAAGCAACTCAAAAGTATTTGCGGTCACCCAGCAGCCAAGCAATTGTTGAGTCGGCGCCCCACTTCGCGTATAGCGGATACCGAAGTAGGCAAGCGCAGCCAAATCTTCGAAGGTATGGTTTTGCTCCTTGAAATTCAGAAATACGGGAACAGGGAAACGCGTAATCCCATTTGAAATTGAAGGAGCTGCTAACCTATCGGCGTCCTTATACGGGAAAGGGTTCAGCAGAACACTATCGACGACGCTGCAAATGACGGTTGTCGCTCCAATACCCAATGCAAGAGTCAAAATAGAAATGACACTAACGCCGAGATTTGTTCCCAGCATCCGCAAGCCGTAGCGAAGGTCGCGCCAAACGCTCGTCATCTTTGTTCCTCTGACAAACTCTAAATTGATGTCTATAACGCCTTGAAGCTCCTAGGACAAGCATTTTTGTCGAATGGTCACCGCCGACAGCATATGGGACAATCTTCGTAGTCGTAAGGCCATTGGTGCATTTCCCGACCCATTAGGCGCGAGGGCATTCGATTTCGTTGCCGTCGGAGTTGAAGAGACGAGCTTCACGATCTTTCCGGCGGAATCACGCTCGAACTGGAACTCGGTCTCTGTGGTGCGGACAAAGAAACGTGAGTTAGAAGCAGCGAAGAGCGGCCTATCGGGTGTGTCCGGCAGACCGAGCCAGAGTCGATCGTTTCTCAGTGAGATGGCGATCCGACGGTTGAGGAATTTGTATTCGCCTACGAGGTCACGCAGTTCGGCAGCAGACACAGCTGCTTCGCGGCGATCGGCGAGCGCAGCGAAACGCTGCAAGCGCGCAACAAGTTCGGCGGGCCTCTCCAGTTGAATCAAGTGGCCGCAATTCTTCCAGACTTCAAACGAGACAATGGGCACCGCCGCTTCGATTGCGCCGCCGTAGGCGATAACGTCGGCAATATCTGAGTCGCCGATGAGAACGAGAGTGGGCGCCTGAATTTGTGCGAGGCGGAGCACGGTGGGCGGAGACGGACGCGTCTCGAACTGGCCGCCCGTCTTTAGATTCTGGGGACTCAGCACGAGGCCGTCAAAGAGTTTCCTACGCGCTTCGGGATTCGGGCCGGAAATGAGATAGGGATCGCGCGACCAGTTTTCGGCTGCGGCCTTGAAATCATTCTGCGCGAGGGGTGCGTTGGCGCGATTGCCGCGTTCGAGAAAGTAAGCAGAAGTGGGCATACCGTGAACGACGGGTCCGACGAGAAAAAGGCCTTCGGTCATATCGGAGTGGGCCAGCGCAAAATCGAGCCCAAGACCCGCGCCGGAGGAGTTGCCAACGATGATGGCACGGTCCATTTTGGTGAGCCGCATCAACTGGAAGAGATCCTCTTCGGGGACGAATCGTGCGGTGGCTGCCTCTGAGCGGCCGTAGCCGCGGCGGTCGTAACGCATGACGTGGTACTTGGCGCAAAGCGGCGCCCAGACATCGTCCCAAGTCACCGAGTGCAGGAGGCCGTCGTGGAGAAGCACGACAATGATGGGAGCGGCGGCGTTGCACTCCTCATAGTAGAGCTTCACTCCGGAAACTTGCCCGAGGAAGTGGCGTTGCTTGAGCGCCTGCGATCGCGACCAGGAACCAAAGTCCAAGGATAACAGCAGAGATTCTTGTCATGGCAATGAGTTTATTCTGGCCGATTTCGGAGCGCTTTTACCGCTGGCGAATCGCTGTCTTCCACAAAAGCAATCGCGCCATAAAGGAAGTTTGTTCGCCCGCGATTATAGCGCCACGTCTGTCAGTTGTTGTGAAATCGCCGCGATTTCACTCAAAATACCCCGCCTCGGTCTTAGACCACACCAAGTCGGCGGAGGATTGACTTTAGTAGTTCCTGATTCTTTCGGCGTGGGCGACTCCGCCCAGCCATCGCTCGCCGCAGCATCGAACGGGATCTGCTGCTGACTCTCATTAAGGCTGCTATTGGAATTTTCTTCAGTATGGGAAGAATCTGGGTCTGCCATTCATCTCGGCTGGGATCTGGATATTCCGTGTACACGCTCTCCGGTGAATGAATGACACCTGCTTCAATTTCTTCAAGCCGGTTCGATTCTCTTCCGATGTAGATGATTCGTTCGACCCGTACGTGTCGTCGACGCAACAGCCCAAAAGTCTGCTTTCTGCTGGGCTTTCCCTTTCCATCCGCGCTCTTCGCTCCGAGATGGAATTCGTATTCGCGCAAAACTTCGCCGTATGTCTTTACGCGTGCGACGCCTCGACTGCCGTGGAAGCCCTCCGTCGTGATCTCATACTGCTTTCCCGAATGTTGGTCGATCCATGGTAAGTCAACCCAACACTCGGGATCGGGAACGTAAGGCGTTACCAGATGGAACTTTTCAGGATCAACGTCGAGTGGATACCCAAATGGTTTCACATGGCACGACAACAGGAAGTCGAACGGTTTTATCCGATTGTGGTATTTCTTTCCGCGATTGAGCCTTGCCAATGAACGCATGGCCGTCGGACTCGTAATCGGCACCCGCCCCATCGCGGGGCACCTGCTCAAACCCAGCGGTTGTGTAGGTAGACCCAACATCCTACGGATGATGCTGATCCAGGCCTTCGGAATCCAACCGCGATCATCACAGTCGTGGTTCAGCGGATTTCTGAGGTGACCGAGACCGTGCTCGGACCAGCGGTCTTCGTGATTGTTGATTCCTTTCTGGAGAAGGACAGGATTGCCGTCATAAACACCTGAAGTGGAGGAATGAAAAGGTACAGTTTTCGGTTTCGCGCTTTTGGACCCGAAGGGCCGCGCAGGTTCAATGTCTCACGAGCATCTCTTTGTTGCCGGTCTTGAGGGCAGGCCACACTTTTTCGACCTGTCCATGCATTCTCTGCGATCTGCCGTCCGGCTCCCCGAACTGAAGAAACGGAGTCCTCCTGTCGGCGATGAGAAGGCGTCCGAAATTCTTCCATCCTGGAGCCTGAAGGCGGTCGTTTAGCGCACGCCGCAAGATCGCCGCGAGCATGTCGGCCAACTGCAGCCCGAGAGAGCCCGCCGAGTCCGCGAACTTCCGCTGCTCGCTCAGGAGAAGCGTCGAGTTCAGTCCGAGAGGGCGATCGACGTGTTGAATGCCTTAAGCCTCCCGCATCCACTTCACGTGGCGGATCGTCTCCTGGTCGTTCGCGTCGATTGGGAATCAGGGTGTAGAGTCACCGAGCCCATTGTTGGATTCGGCTCAACCCATTGAAACCAAATAGAAGAGTTGGTTGCGGGGGGTGGATTTGAACCACCGACCTTTGGGTTATGAGCCCTTCTATAGGACAACTTACAAGACGCGGGTGGCCCTCGAAAAACCTTGTAAGAAGCATTAAGGAATCGTTATTGGACAGCTAAAGGACAGCGAACGAGTGTCGGGACTTGCATTGATTTCGGAACAGGTTTGGCAGAGATCGGGTCCGTCTTGGCGCTGATCTGCCCGGTCGCCTCGATGCGGATTTTCGCCAGCATTGGAGCGTCCCCTGGAACTTAACCTACCGACTTGCCATGCTCTTCGGCCGCAATCCTAGCAAAACTTCCTACAAGCCGACTTCGGGCGCGTTTCGCCGGATTCCTGTCCGTGAGAGGATTATCAACGAACTTTTTCCAGGCCGAATTCTGGTCCAATCTTTCTCGGTAGTTTTATTGGATACGCGCGACGTAATTGGAGGGCGATCCCAGCCGACGTGTCGGGTCACGCAATGTCACTGATGTCTTCACCCGTTGGTAGAACAGATCCTACTGGCTTATACTCGTTCGATGCGACGATGCGCGTTTCTCTGGTTCTGGCTGTGCATTCCAGCTTGCTTTGGGCAGACCACTACGCTTCGGCCAGATGCGGCGCCTGTCGAAGATCCGCTGTTACACGCCGAGGCGGTGCGACTGATGGAGCGGGCGGTAATGCTTACGACGCCCGTGTGGCCGGCCAACGAGGAGTTCGCCAACTTCCGAGTGCTGCACCCTGCTCCGGGAGAAGGGTCGGAAGGCTCGATCAAAATCGGCGTACGAACGCCTGTGAACAAGCGCTGGGAGTTCACACACGGCAATTACAAGTTCATTCGAGTGCAAGATGGCAGCGAGCTCGCGACGTATCGTTCGGAGAGAACGGAGCCGGCTGCGTTGACTTCGGTCCGCAAGTTGCTGCCTGCATTTCTGGGGCGCTTCGAACCCGCCGACCTCATCCGCGCGATCGCGGATGCCACCGTGGAGGGGCGCCCGGCGCGTTGCATCGACTTCGACACCCTTAAAGGCGACCAGCAGCAGTCTGGCCAGATCTGCGTGGATGCGCATAGCGGGTTCCTCTTATCAGTGCGGCTGGGCGATGAAACGATTCGCCAGTCGGCCTATTTCCGTTTCAATAATGCGTGGCTCCCCGGTCATATCGAACGCTGGGTGAGCAACGAGAAACTGCTCGATATCGACTCCAGCGTGGTGGTCCGGACAGACTACCCGCCGGAATATTTCGACTATCCGGCAGACGCGAAAATCGACAATTCCTGCAGCGAGTTCCACCGCGCCTTTGCCGATAACACTCCACAGCCGGTACCGAAGACGCTATCAAATGAGGCCATCACGTTGCGTGTGCATGGTAGGGTCGGTAAGGACGGGAAGCCTGCCGCATTGAAGGGTTTGGACACCGCGCGCCCGGACCTCGCGGAAGAGGCTGTGCGCGTGGTTTCCAAGTGGACCTTCCATCCGGCGATGTGCGTGTATCAGCCCGCCACTCAGGAGATGGATTTCGAGGTCACATTCAAGGGATGGTAAGAGCGTCTTGCCGCACACCGCGTACTGCGACATTCTGGTCCAGCAGTCCTAGTCGTCACACAAACATTAGGGAGCACAGGCTCACGTTACGGTCGCACCTTCTTGGGGTACCTTTTGTCGTTAGATTATGTCGCCGCAGGTTCGCCTGCATTTCGTTCTAGGTTCGCTTGTCGCACTCTGTGGATCCTCAGGCCTTCGCAGATAGTGTCGACGACTAATAAACGGACTTCGGTTGCATCGAAGAGAGAGCAGTGCTCGCTAACAGCGCATTTCCTCCAAACGGGCTTCGAGTGACCTTTGGACGGTCTTTCATTCCGACCCGCGAACTGAGGGGGAATCTGCTCTTGCAATGCGATCGGGACGATTCCGGAAGGCAGGGGTGACCTCATCGTGTATGTTGGCGCTGAGGAGCAACCTCGATGGACCCAAACATTCCCATTGGAATCTTCATCGGTTTCGCGATCTGGTTTCTTGTCCGCTATCTGGCCGGTGGTATTTACACCGTCGATCAGAACCAACGTGCGGTGAAAACCAACTTCGGACGGGCGGAGCGTATCCCCGGAGCCACCACCCTCAACGATCCCATCTCAGCCGGCCTCGACGCCGACGAAAAACAGCGCTATCAGTATCCCCAAGTTCGCGTCATCATGCCAGGCGGTCCTTATTTCAAGTGGCCATGGCAAAGAATTTACAAGGTTTCAATCGCCACCCGGACTGTGAACATGGCTTTCGATCCCGAATCCCCCGGCGCCAATCAGTCAGGCACGATCGTCGAAGCAGTTACGAAGGATCAGCTCAATACCGGCTTAACCGGCCAGATCCGGTACCGCATCTCGGAGCGGAATCTCTACGCGCACAGCTTCGGAGTCAAAAACCCAATCGCGCACGTGATGGGCTACTTCGTTTCCGTCTTACGTGAGCGTATTGCAACCTTCGAAGCGCCCGCCGCTGCCGGCACTGCGGAGGCTGGAAGTGGCGGCATTTCCATCAACGACCTGCGCAAGAATCTCCGCGACCTCAATGAGCACATGGACCGGGAGTGCAGTTCCTCGGAGGCGCGCTATGGCATCTTACTCGATGCCTCGCTAATCACCGGCATTGATCCGCCTCCGGAAGTCGAATCGGCGCTGGCCGCGATCAATACCGCGCACAACATGGTGTCGTCCGACGTCAGTCTCGCCCAAGCCACGGCCGACCAGCGCATCGAGCAATCCAAACGTGCGGCCGAGATTGAGACCCTTAAAGCCGAGGCTGAAGTCCAGCCGCTGGTTTCTCTGGCCAGTCAGCTGTCGGAATTAAAGAGTGCCGGTGAAGGAGCCTTGCGAGCTTACGTGCGCAACGTCCGCCTCAGCCTTTTTGGCAATGCCCAACAGGTCGTCCTGGAGACCAAGCAATGAGTCTGCTAATTGCGGCGGTAGCAACGTTCGTGGCATGCTTCGTCCTGGTGCCGGCGATTTTCTGGCTCCTGCGTTTCTTTGGGTTCTACGCGATTGTGGAAGAGCGCACTTGCAACGTGTATGTCCTGTTCGGCAAGGTGGTCGCGGTCATCGATGAACCCGGATTGCACATCCTCCTCTTCAAGCTCGGCCTCAAGTCGCCCATTGTCCGCTGGCTGGGTCGCCTTTATGTCCTGGATATGCGTATCGACCAGCAGTACCTGCGCAGCCAGCCGGTTAACTCCGAAGAAGGCGCGCCTATGGGCATCGGCATATGGTACGAAATGTTCATCAGCGATCCCGTAGCCTTCCTGTTCAAGAACGCCGATCCGCGCGGCTCCCTAGCCACCAACGTCAGCAATTCCACTGTCCGCTGCCTCAGCAACTTGAAGCTCGCCGACCTGCTGCAGAACCGCCACGCTATGAGCCAGACCGTCCGCGCCGAGGTTTCCCCCCAATCTCACGAATGGGGATACAAGCTGGGTTCGGTCTACATCCGTAAGGTCCATTTCCGCGACAGCCAAATGATCAAGCAGATTGAAGAGAAAGTCGTGAACCGCCTGCGCCAGGTGACCTCCGCCATCAAGCAGGACGGAGCCAATCAAGTTAGCATCATCACCAGCACGGCCGAGCGCCAGGCTGCAGTCGAATTCGCCAAAGCCGCCGCCATGCGTCCGCGCATTGTCGGAGAGGCGCTGAACAAAGTCGCAGCTGATCCGGAAGTCGAAGTCGCGATGTTCGAGATTCTAGAGATCCAGAAAATCGTCGAGAGCAAGGCCCGTATCATTCTGATTCCTGAGAAGGGCGGGATTCTGCCCGAATTGCTGGCCTCAACCTCTCGCTCTCCGGAGTCACCGGCGCCTTCGCGCCCCATAGGAAAGGCAACGGTCCAGACATAACTGGAACAGACGCGGAGGGATCAACCGCCCCCCGCTAACATCGGCCTTGAGCCCTTGCCCTTCGCCAAAATTGGATCGTCCAGATCACATTGACTTTTCAATGAGCTAGAAGAAAGAATCGAGCGACATGCTCGCCTTGCTTCTGAGTCTGTTTCGCCTGGTT
>Ga0307478_10000501_pt1 | contig 39923 bp, 33 predicted proteins | sample atmos_gasesECM4C_2_FD_203713 | JGI IMG/M metagenome (GOLD analysis project Ga0307478, IMG submission 203713) | Hardwood forest soil microbial communities from Morgan-Monroe State Forest, Indiana, United States - atmos_gasesECM4C_05 | ecosystem: Environmental > Terrestrial > Soil > Temperate...
CGGTGCGGACCACTTTGACCGGATCGACGTCAACCGCATCCGCCGATCCTTGGTCAGGCGGCTGGAACGTCTGGGCCACAAAGTGACCTTGGAACCACTTGCTCAGACCCCTGAAGGTATTTTCGTAGGAGTAAATCATGGTCCCCTGCGGGGACCACAACGAAGGATGAAAATGGACTCGAGATGGCGTAGCGTTTGTGCAGCCGCGTTGGCGACAGAGGCCGACCTACTCTGGTGCTGTAGAGCCCGCATACGAGTTCGCGCTCTTCAGATTTTTGCGGATTTGAGGGTTAGCGTTCCGAGACTCGTTGCTAACTTTTCGATCGATAAACCTTGCTAGCTGGATTCCGGAAAATCCACTTCAATCGGCTCAATCAAAGGCATCAGCCAACCCAGCAACTTCTGATGCACTGGATGCGCTCCATAAGCCTCGCAAGCCGCCTTATCCGCAAACTTCATCACACCGCCCAACTCATAGCCCTGCCCCCGCGGCGAATCATTCCGTCCCACCCACGAATCGAGCACTTGGGGAATTTCGCTCCGCAGCTTTCGTATCTCCGCGACGACGCGCTTCTTCTGCTCCTCCGTCACGCCGTCCTTAAACCGAAACGCAAACATGTGTATGTACATGGCTCTGTTTAACCTCCTCTGAGAACTGGCGACTCTCGCTTCCGCCGTTGACCGCTCTGAGTCTCCTGGTACTCCAAAACGTCCTCGGCCTCCAGATTGAGTTGGTTCGCGGCCCTATTGATTCGCTCCAAATCCCGCGCGTGTAGAGCGGTTCTGTTGGACTCGAGCAGGTAACTCCGAAGCACGGCTTCAACGAACGCCGATCGCGACTTCTCAGTCCCCACAAATCGGTCGACCTCTGCCAAAACGCTCTTTGATATCGAAATGGAAGTCTTAACCTTCATACTTGCCATAGTAATGGTCTGTCTTCCCTCTGTCGACTAACGAAACCGCGACAGCGTTTTTTCGCGCATCTTGGGCTAGCTCCTCTGCTACACTTCGCCGAGTCTAGATCTGAATTTTGCCCCGAGGAGTTTTCAGAATGAGAATCGTCCGCTGGTTTGCGTTTGGTTTCTTATTGTTAGCGCTCTCGCTTTCGGTCTGCGCCGCCGGCTCGGATGCCGAGCAATCTCGGCCTACGGCGGCTGCGGTGCGCAATATTACTATCGACGACTACTTTCAAATTCGCGATGTGAGTCAGCCCGAGCTGAACCCCGATGGACAGTGGGTCGCTTACACGGTGCGGACCAAAATGCTCAAGGAAGATAAAAACGAGACGCGGATTTGGATGGTCTCGACGCACGGCGGCGATGCACTTCCCATGACTGCGGAGGGTGTCTCCTCTGGGCACCCTCGATGGAGCCCGGACGGTAAGTTTCTCGCGTTTACTTCTTCTCGTAACGGTGGGAAAAGCCAGGTCTGGCTCTTGAATCGCCTCGGCGGCGAGGCCGTGCGTCTCACGGACATCCATCAAGGTGTCGGCGACTTTGAGTGGTCCCCGGATAGCACACGCCTCGTCTTGGTTCTCCAAGATGCCAAACCGGAAGACTCAGATGCGGAAAAAGACAAAGACAAGCCTGCTCCCGCCAAACCGAAAACGCAGCCTCCCTGGGTGATTGACCGGCTTCAGTTCAAGGAGGACACCGTCGGTTATCTCGACAATCGTCGCACTCATCTCTATGTTTTCAGCGTCGAGAAAAAATCTCTCACACAGATCACCTCCGGAGAGTTCGACGACTCACAACCCGCATGGTCTCCGGATGGCAAGCAGCTGGCCTTCACCAGCAACCGCAGCACGCCCGATCCTGACGCCTCGCGTGACTCGAATATCTGGGTGGCTTCGGCAGACAACACCGATAAAGGCGCACATCTCACGCAGATCACCACCAATCCCGGCACTGACAATCAGCCGGCTTGGTCTCCTGACGGCAAATGGATCACGTACGTCACGCAGCTCGACCCGCACCTCTTCTGGTACGCCACGCAACATCTCGCCATCGCTTCTTCCAGCGGTGGCGAGGCGAAAGTCCTCACACAAACATTTGACCGCAGTGTGCACCGCCCGAGCTTTTCCGCCGACGGCAAGTACCTCTATTTCATTGCGGTGGATGATGGTACGCAAAATCTTTGCCGCATAGCTGTCACCGGCGGCGACATTGTTCGACCCATAGGGGGCCGCGTCACGGTGATGTCGTATTCGCTCGGCAAGGACGGCGCGATTGCCGCGCAAATCGGCACATCCGATCGACCCGACGAGATTTTTCTTCAGAATGGGTCGGACCTCACTCGATTGACCAAGACGAATGATGCGTTGATTTCGCAGCTGCGCCTAGCCAAGGCCGAATACGTACACTTCAAGAGCAAGGACGGAACGTCCGTCGCTGGATATCTCTACAAACCGGTCGATTTTGACGCCACCAAAAAAGTACCTACTCTCTTGCGCCCTCATGGCGGCCCGGTGGGACAATACGCCGCCTCCTTTGACCATCTTGCGCAACTTTTTGCCGCGAATGGCTACGCGGTCCTGCTGCCCAATCCGCGGGGCTCTTCCGGCTATGGCGAGAAATTCTGCGCAGCCATTTACGCTGACTGGGGCAACAAAGATTATCAAGACGACGTGGCGATGGTGGATTATGCTCTCGAGCAAGGCATCGCTGATCCTGATAAGCTTGGCGTCGGCGGCTGGTCCTATGGCGGCATCTCCACCGACTTCATCATTGCCCAGACTACACGGTTCAAAGGCGCCATCTCCGGTGCGGGCGTCGCACTGATTTCCAGCTTCTACGGGCATGACCACTACCAGCGCGATTACGAAACAGAACTCGGTTACCCCTGGGAACATCAGGCCGTCTGGGACAAAATTTCGCCCTTCTACCGGGTCAAGAGCATCACGACGCCGACGCTTTTCATGGGCGGTGAAATCGACTCGAACGTGCCGATTCTCGGAAGCGAGCAGATGTACCAGGCCATGAAGGCACTTGGGCGCGCCACCGAACTCGTGGTGTACCCGGGCGAATACCACGGTTTCACCGTGCCGTCGCACATTAAAGATCGGCTCGAGCGTTACCTTGCGTGGTACGCCCACTACGTGAAAGGCGATGCGACGCCGGCAACCCCGCCGCCACCGGCTGCGCCCACCGTCAAGGCTGGAGGAGAATGATGCGCATCTGGAGAAGAGTTCTTACTTCCGCGCTGCTCGTGCCTCTCGTTGGCTTTTCGCTACACGGGCAGACCCGCTTTAGTGTCGGCACGGCATCTGCCGCGCCCGGCCAAAAAGCGAACGGTTATATCGAAGTGCCAGCTGGGGTGGACGCAGCGACGAACATTCCGGTCGTCGTGATCAATGGCGCGAAGCCGGGACCTGTCCTCGCGCTGGTTACGGGGGCGCATGGGACGGAATATGTTTCGATCATCGCTGTGGAGAAATTAATTGACGAGCTGGACCCTGCACAAGTTTCAGGAACAATCATTCTCGTTCCGCTGCTGAACGTCCTTTCGTTCGAGCAAAAAGTTCCACACGTGAATCCGATCGACAACAAAAGCATGAACCGTTTTTATCCGGGCAAAATGGATGGGACACAAACGGACCGAGCTTTATTCATGGTCACAAAGGAAGTGGTCGACCGCTGCGACTATTTGATCGACTACCACGGCGGAGATCTGGATGAGAGTTTGCGCCCCTATGCTTATTGGGGAGCTGTCGGAAAAGAGGCGCAGGATCGCACTTCAAAACAGATGGTACTGGCGTTCGGGTTGGATCACATCATTATCTGGAGCGAGCGGCCGACCGATCCGGCAGCCACTCGATATCTGGACAACACAGCTTCCGTTCGCGGAAAACCATCCATCGTCGTGGAAGCGGGGCACGCGGGCACGGTGGAAACGGATGACGTGGCTCTGCTTGTGAACGGCACACTCAGCACGATGCGTTATCTGAAAATGATTCCCGGAGAACCGCACTACATCGAAAATCCCGTTTGGCTGGGCAAAGTCGTCGACGTGATTTCCGATGGGCCGGGCATTTGGTATCCGCTGGTGAAGCGCGGGACGTACGTTCAGGAAGGCATGATACTCGGCCACGTCACGGACTATTTCGGCAAAGTGATTTTGGAAGCGCGCGCTCCCGCCGCTGGCGTGATTCTTCACGTGAACGCGGTTCCTTCGCTGAAAAAAGGAGACAACATCGCCGACATCGGTGTTGTCGCGTCAAAAGCGCCTTAAGTTTCGCGGCGGCACAGCAGTTTTTCATGCGATGGCTCTCGTGCTTGTGATGGAAAGCGCGCCTGCATTTCGGCGACAAACCTCCTACGAAAGCAAAAATTCTTGTGGCGGGAGCCTTTTCAGTAGAAGCGGCGTCCAAAGAGCTTAACAGGTAGAATAGGCGCGCGTTGAAATTGCTCACTTAGGGAGCTTGTATGCCTTCAGACTATTTATTGAAAACCGAACCTACCGTATATTCGTTTGCTGATTTGCAAAAAGACGGCGTGACAATTTGGGACGGCGTTTCGAATCCAACGGCGGTGAGAAATCTTCGCGAGATGGAGCCGGGCTCGAGGCTGGTGATTTACCATACCGGCGATCAGAAGAGCGCGGTGGGGACTGCAACGGTGGTTTCTGTGGATGCCTCCAATCCCAAAAATCCAGAGGTGAAGATCAAAGCGGGGAAGGCGATCGCGACGCCGGTGTCGCTGGAGAAAATCAAAGCGAACAAATTGTTCGGGGATTCGCCGCTGGTGCGTATAGGAAGGCTATCGGTCGTCCCGCTTACAAAAGCGCAATATGCGGCTCTGGCGGGCAATTGAGTCCGCGAATCATTCCGGGAGCCGCATTCCGCTTGCAGTCGTAACAAAGATTGTCCACGACAGGCATGCGATTTCTACAGTGGCTTGGGGTGCTCGGCGAGAGCCTCGCGGTAGGTCTTGAGATTGCTTTTGTCCACGGCCACAGTGCCTGTATCGACTGACGTAGGCATGGGCGGCGCGAGGGCGGTGCGCCAGTCTTTGAATTGGTGGACCGCGTTGTGATGCAAGTCGTCGAGAAACTTTAGGCCGTAGTAACTCATCACATAGGGCTTTTGCGTGATGGTAGCCGTAATCACGCCGCGGTCGATCCAATCGAGCGTCTCGGGGTCGTTGTCGAAGGCCACGATCGGCAGTTTGCCGTCCATGTTGAAGCGGTGCACGGCACCTGCAGCGCCGGAACCGCCTGTGGCTTCCAGGCAAAGGATGCCGTCTATTTTTTCTTTCTTCTCTATTAGATCTGAGACCTGGTCGAAGGCGCTTCGCGCATCGCCTTTGTCATCGAGGATCTTTGTCAGTTTGAGAGCAGGGTAATTCTTTAGCGCGTCCGCCACGCCCGCGACACGATCGTCGATGTTACGCTGTCCCGAAATCGTAATCACGGCAATGTTGCCCTTACTTGCAACGAGCGTAGCCATCCGCCTGAGGCTCTCTCTGCCGGCCCTGAAGTTGTCCGTTCCGATGTAGAGGACGCGGTGCGAATTCGGCACATCCGAATCAACGCAGACGACCGGGATGCCCTGGGCCACGGCCCGGTCAATGTCGGTCTGGAAATTCTCGGGCCGCGCCGCGGAGAGGCAGATTCCGGCGGGACTCTGTTCGACAATCTGGCGGAAAATTGTTACCTCACCATCCGGGTCATAAGTCGTAGGGCCAACGAGTTCGGCCTTTACGCCGAGCGCTTTGGCTGCGTCCAAGAAACCTGCCTGGGCCTCTTGCCAGTACGGCAAGTTAATGTTCGTGGCGACGAAGACATAACGTTCGTTTTCCTCGTGATAGGGTTTCGCACACGATGCAATCAGCGCTGCCCCGATGAGAAAAAGAACAGATACCAGAGTAGTTTCTTTTCTCCTCATTGGATTTCTCCTTTTACATTCGGGCTGGCCTGCGGGGGTGTTTGCTGGCACCCTCGGAAAATTCAGGGTCTGGTAAATGGATGGCCGGGAAAGTCGGACGAACGGGAGGGGCACCTCCACTTGTGCGGCTTGCGCGCATTCGCTTCCCTCTGGGGTGAGTTCTGGAAACGGGCTAAATCGCTACGCAAGACCATAGGGCGGTCGCCCTTGTCCTGTCAATGTCCGATCGCCGTTGGCGCCTGAGAGACGGAGCGCGTATGATGCGGGGCGCGACGCAGCGAGGTGATTCCAATGAAACTCTCGATATTAAGTGTGCTTTTTGTTTTGTTCTTTTGTGCGGTTGAGCCGGTTTTCGCGCAGCAGCCGGTCGAGATTCGGTATACGTCTGTGCCTGATTTTTTGAAATTGCCGGCGGACATTTATTTGGGGGAAGCGGTGGGCGTGGCGGTGAATTCGAAGGGGCACGTTTTTGTTTTTTCGCGAGGGAACAGCACGGGGCCGGCGTATGGGGCGAGTGGGGCGCAACTTTTGGAGTTTGGCGCGGACGGGAAATTTCTGCGGGAGATTGGGCACAACCTATATGCGTGGTCGTTCGCGCATGCGGTGAAGGTCGATCAGCAGGACAACATTTGGGTGACGGACAAGGGGTCGGACATGGTGATTAAGTTCAACGTGGAGGGGCGCGTGGTGATGGTGTTTGGGCGGAAGCAAGAAGCTTCCGATGAAGGCACTGGTCCCTTGAAACATGTGAAGCCGCCGCTGCCTGCTGTCGATGGGCTGTTCCGGCAGGTTACGGACATGGCGTGGGATGCGGCGGGGAACACGTTTATCAGCGATGGATATATTAATTCCCGCGTGGCGAAAGTGGATAAGGACGGGAATTGGGTGAAGTCATGGGGCGAGCCGGGAGACGGACCGGGGCAGTTTAATGTGCCGCACAGCATTGCGGTGGATGCGGCGGGGAATGTTTACGTGGCGGATCGCGGCAATCGGCGCATCCAGGTGTTCGATGGTGACGGAAAATTCTTGCGCCAGATGACGATTGATGTGCCGGCTCCGCCAGATGCGCGCGCGGCGATTGGCAACAAGCCTACTGCGGCTACCGGAACGATGGCCCCGGGCGCGCCGTGGACGGTGTGCATCACGCCAGGGCCTAAGCAAGTGTTGTACACGTCGGACGCGTTTCCGGGGCGGATTTACAAACTCAGCCTCGACGGAAAAGTGCTCGGGATGTTTGGCAAAGCCGGCAAGCAGCTCGGGCAGTTTGGATGGATACACGAGATTGCCTGCCCGGCGGAAAACGAGTTGTACGTGGCCGAAATTCTGAATTGGCGCGTGCAAAAGCTAATTCTTGAGTCGTCTCATTGAAGGAGGCGCTCAGCATCGGGACACTGATTTCTGGGGATAGGTCCTGACGACGCCGCAAACTGGGCACGAGGTCTGCGAAGCAAGCATCAGCAATTGCGCGCCACAAAATGGACACACGGTGTCCGACGCGGGTTGAATCGTTGCCAGTCTCGATTCCAGTGAGGGTTCTTTTTTGGTGCGGAGCAGATGAATGAGAGTGAGGACCGCTCCCAACGGAAAGGCGAACCTGAGAATCCAAAATATGGCCACAGCGTCAGGTTCGGGCGGCACCGCCCAGAGGCCGGCGGAAATTAGAAGCAGGATAAACAAGCCCACCCATTTGAAACCTCGCCCGGTTTTCGTGGTGACGTGCGGATCGCGGCCGCAAATCGTGCAGAGCCAGCGTTTCCAAAATCCCACTGGCAGGATCGGAATATAATAAATGTGCCCTACATTGAATGTCCGGATCTGCACCGCGCGGCGCGGCTCTCCGCACGATAGGCAGTAATCGTTGCGAAATGCGACACGTTTCGGCTGCCAGCGGTAGACTCCAACGACGACAAGCACGATCGCGCCCCTTGCTGCTGTAAAGCGCCGAGAATCTTACACCCGTTTGCGTAGGATCGCTGGCGGAAACGCGGAGTCATTTTGGTTTGGGTTTAGCCGCGGCAGGCGCACGCAGATTGGCGTCGAAAAAGTCGTCGACGCGATGCCAGGCGTCGAGCAGAACGTGTTCGCGAGTGAAGTAGTGAAACTCGCCAGGATAGATCATGAAGGAAACGAGGTCGCCTTTGTGTTTCTTTAGAGCTTCGTCCATCAGCCAGACAGATTCCAGGAACGGAACGTTTACGTCGGCGGTGCCGTGAAGGATTAGAAGCGGGCGCTCGAGGCGGTCGATGTGCGAAATGGGCGAAGCGTTGGCGTAGACTTGCGGATTTTGTTCGGGAGTGCCGATGCGGCTTGCGGTCCAGTCGCCGTGATAGGGATCGGAATAATACATGGCGTAGTCAACGACGCCGGCGACGTCCACGCCCGCGCGGAAGAGCGTGGGCTGATCAGTCATCGCTATCAGAGTGAAGAAGCCGCCGTAACTCAGGCCCCAGACGCCGATGCGGTCGGCATCGACATAGGGAAGAGTTTTTAGATAGTTAGCCCCCATCCAGGCGTCTTTGGCGTCCTTGCCGCCCACGTCCATGTAAACGCCAGTTCGCCAGTCGCGGCCGTAGCCGATGCTGCCGCGATAATCGGGCGCAAAGACGACGTAACCTTTTTGAAGAAAATACTGATGAATGCTGTAGTAGACGGCGTAGTTTCGCTGGACATGCCAGCCGTCGTAGTTTTGATTTACGCCGTCGCCGTGGATCCACATGATGGCGGGGTGTTTCTTGGTGCGGTCGAGATTTTTGGGAACGAAGAGCCACCCGGGAACTTGCTGGCCATCGGGTCCGGGAAAATGGACGAACTGTGGTTCGACAAATTGGGAGCGGTCCATTCCGGCGGGCATGGAGTCAGTGAGCCGCACGGGGGGCAGCGCGCCCGGGTTGGTGCCGATGGTGTAGAGATCGGCGCTGTTGTGTGTGTCCGTGTGCTGATAGACGAGGCGGCCGTCGCCTTCAGACCAGTGCGGCTCGATGTTTGTGCCAGGCGTTGCGGGAATGTAGGTGACTTCGGCGTGTGCGGGGTCATCGCTAATTTTTGCAATGCCGAGGACGCGGTCGCCGGGACGGTCTTCGAGGTTGGCATCGAAGGCTATGCGCGTGCTGTCGTGCGACCACGCGGGGCGCCAGGCTTCAAATCTGCCCTTGGTGATTTGGATGGCGTCGCCGCCGGATGCGGGCATAACGTAAAGATGGTCCCAGCCGTCTTGATCGCTGAGGAAGGCGATCCACTTGCCGTTTGGCGAGGGCCATGGTTGCGCGCCTGCTTCGCCCCAGTCGGGAATGCTCCAGAATTTTTCTTCGTGGATTTCGTGAATGGTTTTTGTGGTGCCGCTAGCGGCGTCGGCGAGGTAGATGAAATAGTTTTTGAAGTCGGGGGACTGGCCATCGAAGACGAGATGCGTGTTGTCGACCCAGGCTAAGCCGCCGTACTCGCCGGGCTTGGCGATAGGGACAGGTTTTGCGTCGGCGAGTTTGAGCGCGTAGATTTGGCCGGGGACATACTCGGAGACTCGATAGATGAGTTTGGCGCCGGAATACGAGGGCGATTCATCATGATGGATGATTTTGGAGCCGGCGGTGTAGGCGATGGAAGCGCCGTCGGGCGACCAGATAATGCCGCGAATGCTCACATCGTCGTGAGCGGTGGTTGATTCGGTTCCATCGGAGAGCCAGCGGATAATCAAATCGCTTCCGTGAGAGGAGTCTTGCGCGGCGGCGCGAGTGCCGCGGTTACCGCGGATGAAGGCGACACGCTTGCCATCGGGCGATGGAACGTAACCGCTGCCGGGATCCGGTTTGCTCCAGACAAGCTTGGGATCGCCGCCGGATGTTGCGACCTGCCAGAGATCGCCTTCATGCGGAAAGTATACGGTGTCGCCGTCCGCATTCCAGAATGCGCCCTCGACTTGGCCCTGCGAGAACGTGGTGAGCGGCTTCGGCTGGCCGCTGCCGTCTGCATTGGCGACATAGAGATTAGCGACGCCAGCGCGGTCCCAAACAAACGCGACAAGCTTGCCGTCGGGCGACCAAATGGGATCGGAGGGATGCTTGATGTCGATTAATTGCTCGATGGTGAGCTTCGGTTTTGGAGCGGCGGTTTGTGCTGAGCTGCCGTCCGCGATTGCCAGCAGGATGATTGCGACTCCGACTGTGTGCACCGCATGAATTCGATTACGCATTGCGCCCCCTCAAGAGCGAACAAATAAATTGGAGCCTCCGAAACCAGACCGGCGGGTGAGGTGAAAATATCACCCAACCCGCCGAGCAGGAAAGACATGATTTGAGTTCGGCCAAATGTGCCAGTGTTAGAAGCTGACCTTGAGGCCAATCCTGGCCAGGAACGGGTTGACCGTGTTGCTAGGAGCGAGGTAAGCCGAGCCGAATGCCGAGTTCACGGAGACCACGGTCTGGGCGTTGGTGATATTGAACAAATCGATGATCGGCTGGATGCGGAATCGATCGCGGATTAGGAATTCGCGAGCGATCCGTATGTTGAGCAAGTTTACGCTGGGATAGCGGACTTGGCCGGCTGGGAGCAGAGCGACGGTTTCACTGCCCTGGCCGAGACTTGGATCAGAAAAGGTCTCGGTCGGGCGGATCGGAAAGCCGGTATAGTGTTGAAAATTGACGCTGGAACTGAACTTCCAAGGAAGATCATAGGTGCCGTCGACCTTGAAGACGTAGGTCGAATCCATGTTTAGGACGTTGTTTTGGCGATTGATATTGAGATTGGGGTCGTTGAAATTGTCGCTCAAAGCTTCATCGGCGCTGCCATTGCCGAAGACGCCCTTCTGGCTCTGGATGGTAAAACCAGCAAGCAGCATGAAGTTGTGGGACAAGCGCTTGGTCGCGGTGAACTCAAGACCGTCGTACCTGTTGGTGTCGAGTTGAGGGATGTTCGTGACCAGATCGCTGGTTTGGCCGATATTAGCCGTTTGATTGAAGAGGGTAAGTGGCTTGCCGGTGATGCCGTTGATGATGGGTTGTCCACCAAGAGTGGTGATGGGTGTGTAATCGGAGGCAGGGACCAAAGTGTTCAGCTGGCCGATTAAGTTGCCTTTGTGTCGGAAATAGTAGGCGACTCCAACGCGCAAGTCATGCCACATCTCCCTTTCATAACTGGCGCTGACCTCGTCCGAATAGGGGCGGCTCAGATTGGGATCGATGTGAGTGAACGCGCCGCCACTTCTGCCGATGGGGGTTGTACCCAGGAACCCGGTGGGAACTCCGCTGGCGTTGACAGCTCCGTTCCAGCTGTATTCCACGAAGGAAAGGCCGACGGGGTTCACCGCTTCGCCTAGTTGCGTCCCTTCCATCAGGTAATAGCGGCCATAGCTGGCACGCACAACTTGAGTGCCGTGGCCTCCCAAATCCCACGCCGCGCCGAGGCGCGGCGAGACGTTGTTCCAATCCGCAATATTCCCGGAGGCAGCAAATTGTTGAGCCGGGAAGACGGTGGGCCAGAAGGGCGATTGAGCGATGGACTGCGCTGGAAAGTGAGTCGTAAAGCGGTCGTAGCGCACACCTAGATTCAAGGTAAGGCGGCGCCTGACGGTCCAGGCGTCCTGCACAAAGACGCTGGCGTCATTCATATAAGTCTTTACGGTGAGGGGCGCGTTATACACGAGTACGTCGATCGGCACAGTATTGTTAAACTGCTCCTGAATGCCTTGATTCATGGTGTAGAGGTACGGATTGAGAGCGCTTCCTATCTCAAATCCGGCCTTCAGGTTGTGTGTTCCTCCCCAGCCGCCTTTGTAATAGGAGGCGCTGGCGGAGAACTTTCGCACCCATGACGGATTTACGAAAGCGAACGGAGCGGCGCCAGTTTCTGTCGAGAGTGTTGCATCGGTGGCGTTGATGGCAGTTGGGGGCGTGCCCGGCGCATAGTTGAGGGGGAAAACCTCTTTGTTATAGCCAAAGCGGACGTCGGCCAGCAGGTTGTTGGTAATCTGGGTGGTCCAAAGGCCCTCAAGAATGTAGGCGGGCTCGATTTGCACCCAGCTCGCCGCTGGGGAAACAAACTGGAAGCTGGTGTCGCGGCGGTTAAAGCGGTTCTGTTCGTTGTAGAGCCAGATAAAGCTGACCTTGTTCTTGCTGTTGGCCTGCCAGTCCAGCCGAAGCGCCGTGTTGGACTGGTGGTCAATGTCCACGCCTGGCGCGCCAGTGGGCGTCTGAATAGAAAGAACATCTTCGCCCAGATCATAGCGGCGATAGGACCCAAAGATCCACAAGCGATCCTTCAGGATTGGTCCGCCAGCGCCGACAGTGGTATCCCGGTCGTGATAGATGGGCGAAGCAGCCTTGACCGGTGCGCCGTTAAAGACCGGGGACTTGGCACCGGCCTCGAATCCTGCGCTGGCGTAGTAAGCAGCGGCTTGTCCGTGCCACTGGTTCGACCCTGATTTGGTCACCATGTTCATGTAGACTCCGCCAATCGCAACGGAAGCAGGAGCGTTGTCGGAAACGACCTGAAACTCGTCGAATGAATCGTGGTCGGTGTAAAACTGCGTGTATCCGCCGTTGGCTCCGGGCCAGTTCAAGTCCAAGCCGTTGAAGCTAAATACCTGCTCGCCAGGCGTGCTGCCATGCACCTGCATCGTCGATTGCTGGTAGCTTTGATTTCCGCCAACATCCACCGTGCTGATGGTTGCGCCGGGCACCTGCGCGACTGTGGACCATGGGTCGCGGCCGCTTGGGATGTCCTGGAGAAGATTCTGATCGAATGTGGTGGAGGCTTGAACGTTCTGCACGTCCACGACGGGTTCGCCCTCCACTTGAATGGTCTGTGTCATCTCTCCAACTTGCAACTTGGCATCGACCGTGGCGGTAAAACCTGCGTTAATCCCGATTCCAGTTTCGTGGTAAGTCTTGAATCCGGTCGCGGTGACTGAGACCTCGTAGCTGCCCGGCGGCAGCAAATCAAACAAATACACGCCGTCGGAACCTGTAATTATGTAGCGCGGAGCCATTAGCGCGGCACTCTTTACCGTGACTGTCGCGTTTGGCACAGCCGATCCGGAGGAATCGGTTACAACTCCCGTGATTTTTCCGGTGACTGCGACCTGTGCGGATAGAATTGCAGGCAAAAAGCAAACTAAAACGAATATAAATAAGATGCGATTTTTCATTGCGCCTCCCAGAATTTATAGATCGAACAACGCGCCGTTGGACTAATAGCTCCGGAATCGACGGCTTCCCCGACCAATTCGCACCTGGGTCCGACTACAAGACGCTATCTGGGGTTGTTGGGATGGATTCTGTACCGAATCCCGGTCGAGTCAAGTGAAGAATTCAGATTTCCCCCATCGAAAGGACGCGTCCCCGTTATTAGTCATAGACGGATTTGGGGGCGATTTGTTCTGTGGCCCGGGAGGAAATTATTCCCAGATGAGAAAACCAAACGGATCCGGCGATCTCCCAAGCCCGGAGATTGTGGACCGAGGAGCCAGGAGTGGCGCTCAGCGATTGAATTTGGGCATAGGCTCCAGAGCGTTAGTTTGCTGGGAGGCGGTTCACGATGAAGTCCGAAACGCGGCTGGCGGCGGGCGGATCGAGATTCGAAAGCACTACGATCACGTAGCCGGTTTGCGGAAAGATTTGGAGTTCGCCGTTCATGCCGGGGGCGCCGCCACCGTGGCCGAAGTGGCGCATCGCGGTGCCTGCGCCGTTATCCATGAAGCCGAATGCATATTTGTCGCCGCGCGGCGTAGCGACCTTTCCAGTAGTCAGTAGCTCCGTGTTTTGTGCGTTCAACAGCTTGTTATTCGTGAGAGCGTTTGCAAAGCGCAGAAAGTCTTCCACCGTGCAGTAGCCGCCGCCGGCCGAGGTGCCGCGATACGGAAGCGTATCCGTGTTCGGCCGGAGAGCCTCGCCGCCGAACTGCGTATAACCAACCGAACGATTGGGCACATTTTGGTCTTCAGAAAAGAGCCGCTGGAAGTCATGCCTGCAGGCTTATAGACATTTTCGCTGACGTACTCGTAATAGCTTTTTCCGCTGACGCGCTCGACCACCACGCCAAGCATCAAGAATCCATAATTGCTGTACTCCCAGCGGCTGCCCGGCTCAAATTTTGGCGCGCGCTCCCCATAGAGTTTCAAGTAGTCTTGCAGGGTTTTTAGTTCCAGGCGATGGGCGTCAAACTGCGGGCCGAAAAAATCGCCGGTGCCCCCCGTGTGCGTGAGGAGCTGGTAGATCGTGACTTTCGTAGCGATGTCTTTGTTCGGATAATCGGTGAGGTATTTGCCGACTGGATCGTTGAGCGAAATCTTCCCGGCTTGCACAAGTTGGAGGATGGAGACGGCAGTGAACATTTTGTTCATCGACCCAATACGGAATTTCGTGTCGAGTGTGTTCGGAATTTTCTTTTCGCGGTCGGCCATTCCGTAGGCGCCGGTGAATATCGGTTTCCCGTCTTTAGCAAGAAGAGCGGCTCCGGAGAATTTGCCGGCCACGGCGTCTTTTTCCAGCTTTGCGCGTAGCGCTGCGACCAGATCAGTCTGGTTCAAGCGCGGGAGAGTGAATTCCGCGGGGCGGTCGATGGCTCGCAGATCAAGATGCGTGACGAGGTACGGCGCAGCAGCTGCTACCTCGATGGAGAACCGCGCAAACTGGTCGGAGTCGCGCTCCTGGACAAGCCCCGTGAGTTTCGTCCCGCCAGATTCCTCGATCTTCTTCAGCTCGAATCCCCCAGTCTGCTGGCGGAAACCAAGCATGTCGTTAACTTTATGCTCTTCGGGTTTCTCGAAGTGGCTGCGGAATTTTTCGAGTTCGGCTTTGCCTCCGCTGTTGAAGGCACTAAGCCATGCGGAGAATTGTTCGCCAGGAGGAGTCTTGGGAATTTCGACCGTGGCGGACTGGCCTCGCGCGGTTTGTGCGTTGCGAGCCACAAAAGTTAGAGCGGTCAGCGTGAATAGTAAGAAGAGGAATCTGCCTGCGATATGCAAAAGCTTAGACATGATTTCTTGTACGTCTCCTTTTCCGTGGTTCGTTCAGGGGATTCTATCGCTATAGACTCCAAAGAGCAGGTGACGTTTGCAGGTGTGCGACTAATGACGAGGAATGATTGAATCATGACCATGATCGAACTATGGTTGGACTATGGTCAGAATATGATGTAAACTACTCATGGGAATATAGATACATGGAAGAGATTGCCATTTCGAAGTTCAAAGCGACTTGCCTTGCGGTCTTGGAGCGCGTGCGGAAAACCGGGCAGCCAATCCGTGTGACTCGCTTTGGCCAGCCCGTTGCCGAGATCAAGCCGCCGTCTCTGCCACAAGCGTCGCGCCGTTTCGGGCACCACATCGGGAGTGGCGTGATTCTCGGAGACATCGTCAGTCCTATCGGCGACGAGTCCGATTGGGAGGCCGCGCAGGAACCAGAGTCTGATGAAACCGAAAATCCGAAATGAACCTGCTCCTGGACACTCACATTTGGATCTGGAATGATCTCGAACCTTGGAAGATCACTTCAGGCATCAATAGGGAACTTGCTAGCTCCTACAACCAACTGTGGCTATCCCCTGTGAGTGTCTGGGAAACAGTTGTCTTGATGGAGAAGCGCAGAATCAGTCTTAAGCAAGATTTTGGACAGTGGGTGCAAGATTCCGTTGAAGCTCTTCAACTACAAGAAGCTGCGTTAACCTGGCAAGTCGCCCATGAGTTGCGCTTCACTCCCTTGAGCCACCGTGATCCTGCAGACAGGTTTCTGGTCGCGACAGCCAAGGTTTACGATCTGACGCTTGTGACAGCGGATGAACGGCTCTTTAATGTAGCCGGGCTAAGTGTACTGCCGAACCGCTAGATTGCCGCGCAGGGTTTCCTGAGCACATACTTCTTGAAGGCTGACTCGGCGGATTGTGGCGCTCCCCGACGCACTGCGGGCTTGCGCTTTGGATTTACTTGGAAGCGCCGCTCTGCAGTTCTGTTAACGCCGCAAGGACTTCCTCGCTATGTTGCGGAGGCTTCACATCGAGATAGACTTTGCGGACAACGCCGTCTGGATCGATCAGAAACGTGTGGCGCGAGGAGACCTTGACGACGCCGAAATTCATCACCGAGTCATAGAGCGACGAAACTTCCTGCTTGGTGTCGGCGAGAAGCTTGAAACTCAGTCCTTCCTTGGTGCAGAACTTCTGGTGGGAATCCTCGTCCTGCACGCTGACGCCAACGATTACAGCATGTTTTTGCTCGTATTGCGCCAAGTCGCGCTGGAAGTTGTGAGCTTCCACCGTGCATCCGCTCGTGAAATCCTTGGGATAGAAATACAGCACCACCCACTTACCCTTGAAATCGTGCAAGCTGACCGGCTTTGATTCTTGTGAATTCAGTGTAAAGTCCGGCGCGGGAGTCCCAACGGCAGGCGCCTTACTGTCCGCGTACAATCCGCGGATCCCTACGCCCAATCCCGCTAACAGAAGCACTCCAACAACAATAAGTGTTATTTTCACGATCTATCCCCTCTGCCATTTACCTGCTCAAGCTCTGATTTATTCTAGGAAGGACATCATCTTTGAGAATTACGCCGCTCCCTCAGGCTGGACAGCTCCATCATACCGCTCCCGTAGCAGGCATGCTACTCGGAATGGGTGAAACGGCCGAAGCCCAACCGCAGTTGGAGCGTGTTTATTCCGGGATTCAGGTTGGCGAGTGAGGCGTTAGAAATGTGCATGAACCGAAGCTCGGCGTTCCAGTTATATTTGCTACGCAAAAAATGCACACCAAGTGCGCCGCTCGAAGTGAAATTTACGCGCGAAGTGCCGGGAGGCACATTGTCGTTCGTAAAAAGAGTTCCGCCTCCGAGTTCGAAGTAGGGAACGACCTTGCGAGGCTTTCTAAAATTCCATTTCAGTGCGAAGGGATTCAGCCCGAAGCCGTAGGCGGTGCCGCCTCGCTGAACCACCATGAAAACGGGCACCACATCCACCGCGTATTCGAATTGGCCGCGCAAGAACCCCGGGCCGTGCGGCGCGGTCAAAATCCAGCCGTAACGCGCGCCGACGTTCCACACCCCCGTGTCCGAGGTACTTCCATTCAGTCCGTGGCCGCCGCCGGTCCAGATTTGTAGTTCATGCCCGCCATCTTCCGGGCCGGCCTGAGCCTTCGAGGCTGGAACGCCCAGAAAGGCTACAAAAAGCACGCTCGCGAACACTCGTATCACCGAGAAATCCCCCTGCGGTTTTGATTCGCTTACTCAAGACTTGGGTGCACGCAAGATACAGAAAAACAGCCGCTAACGCGACCGGCTCTTGCATTATTTCAGATAGGTTCGGACGATTTGAATGACGTCATCGGCGGCCTCTTCCGAGGATTTCGAGTTCCGCGGCATGTGATTCCGGATGTGGTCTTCCATCAGCTCGCCCATGAGGCTGTTGATAGCGCCGCGTGCGGCGGCCAGGCGCTGCAGCACATCCGCGCACTGCTCATCTTCGTTGAGGCCGCGGAGGACGCTTTCGAGCTGGCCAATGACTTTCTTGGTGCGCGTGACGAGGTCGAGTTTTTCGCGAGACGTATGTGACATTTAGCTTGTCTACCCTATAGGGGTATGGTATCAAAGTTCCTGGTGCTAAACAACGACCCAAGCATAGCGGAGAAAAGGGGCAAGCAGCCAGAAACCACACGCCCGGCGGAGTTCTCGTCCAGAGGGAGCGTACAGCAGCGCGCGGCAGAACAAGAAGGGCGTTGTCAGGTCCGCGTGTTAAATATAGTGTACAAAAGTAGTTTAACATGCTTAACTAGGAATTCTAATGAGTGAGCGTCGCGAAAAGCCGCCGTTCATCTCCCGTTCATTGGTGATGGCTTAGCCTGCATCATTGCCACGGTCGCTTACACCCACAGGCAGAAAAGAGCCGGGATACAAAGAAATGCGGCGCATTAAGTTCCAATTTGCTCTGCCTATTTGCGCGATGCTCGGGGCTATCTCGATGGTAGCGGCGGACGTGCAGGCGCAAGATCCGCCGCCCGTACAGGCGCAAACGCCGCCGGGGCAGGCGGACGATCCGGCGAGTAGTCCCGCCGATGCTGATCCCGAAGCGATGTTCCCGCATTTCAAGGACACGCGCTTTTGGCTATCCGGTCAGACGAACTTCATCTTCCAAGCTCACCCCGACTTTCACGCCGCCTACAGCGGGCCGAACAGCCTCAGCCCGCACTATGAGAAAGCCACGTCGCGTGTGATGACGCTCTACACTGGCGTGCGGCTCAACGATTCCACGGAGATTCTGGTGGACATCGAAGAAGCCGGCGGCGCTGCGCTCAGCACCGGCCTCGGCTTGGCCGGGAATACCGATCTGGACATCGTGCGCAATCCGCTGTTGAGCAAAGCACCGTACCTCGCGCGCGGCATCATCCACAAAGTGTTCGCTTTGAGCAAGGATAAGATTGAGAACCAGCGGAATTTTCTATCGCTGTTCGATGAACTGCCGCGTCGGCGCCTGGAAATTCGCTTCGGCAAGTTCAGCATGCCGGACTTCTTCGATCAAAATTCTGTCGGGTCCGACACACATTTCCAATTCAACAACTGGACGCTGGACAACAACGGCGCTTGGGATTATGCCGCCGATACACGCGGCTATACTGTGGGTTTTGTTGCGGACTACGAGGACAGCAACTGGGGTTTTCGCTTCGCCGAAGTGCTCATGCCGAAGGTCGCGAACGGCATTGATCTGGTGTGGAAGCCGTGGCAGGCTCACGCGGAAGACTGGGAATTCGAACTGCGTCACGGCGTAGTGCCGAAGAAAGCCGGCGTGGTCCGCCTGTTGGCATACACCAACCACGCCAATATGGGGATCTACCGCGATGCGATTGCTCAGTTTCAGGAAGGCCTGGTTCCCGTCCCAGAGATCACCAACCATCCCTGGCACATCACCCTCAAGTATGGCGTTGGCGTCAACCTGGAACAGAATCTCACGCGAAACGTCACGGCGTTCGCTCGCTGGGGATGGGACAACGGAAAAACCGAGTCATTTGCATATACCGAGGTTGATTCGACCTTCGCCGAAGGCGTGGGGATAAATGGCGCGCAATGGCATCGCAAGCAAGACCGTGCCGGCGTGGCCTTCGTATCGAACGGGATCAAGAAGGATCACCAGATGTATCTAGCGGACGGCGGGCTTGGTTTCCTACTGGGTGACGGAAAATTGAACTATGGGCGGGAAAAGATCGTCGAGTCGTATTACACGGCACACGTTTGGCGCGGAATCTATATTGCTCCCGGAGTGCAGCATATTAACAATCCGGGTTACAACCGCGACCGCGGACCTGTAGTCGTGCCCACGTTTCGCCTGCACGTTGAGTTTTAGTCCTAATTAACTGCGGCCGAAGCGCCGTGCTCGTGCAATGCCCCTGTCTGCGCCTCCCTGAGCCAATCCATGAATTGAAGTAGAGGTGTTGCCGGCGCCTGGGTATGGGAAAATCGCCAGCGATCAAAGAAAACTGGTGCGCATAAAAGTTTCGCGTTCGCTGCGCACGTTGTCGCCACGCAGCTCTCGCAATGCGCAGGTCACAAACTCACCAGTCACTTTTTTGCGCCAGCTCATGTCGAAGTCCGTGTTATCGAGCGGTTTGGCGATGCGAGCCGCAAGAACCGCGGCTTCCGCAATGGTGTCTGCATTCAAGGCACGGCCTATCATGGATTTTGCTGCCTCTGCCGCAACCAGTGGCCGCGACGCAGCCGAACCAATCACAATGCGGGCGTCCTCGACAACGCCACCATCCGTAATACGCGCGGCCGCTGCGACCGACAGCACAGGAAAATCAAACGAGCCACGTCGCCTCAGTTTCCAGTAAGTGCTCTTCCAACTGTGCAGCGAATCCACCAAGACTTCCGTCAAAATTTCATTGGACTTCCGCTTGATGTAATCCAGTCCATCATTGTTATAAAGATCGGCGAGCGAAACTTCGCGCTCTCCGGTTCGCGAGATTAGCCGTACGCGTGCGCCGAGTGCCATCAATGCTGGTGCCGTGTCCGTCGAAGAAACCGCCACGCACTTTGAACTTCCCGGCGCCACCCAGCACGTGTCGCCATCTTTCTTCAGACAAAAATGGATCGCCTTTCTCCACTCATAGTTCTGGTCGTAGTAATTGCAGCGCGTATCGAGGCAGAGATTGCCCCCGAGCGTCGCCATGTTTCGAATATGCGGCGTGGCCACTAAAGAAGCCGCCTGCGCAAGTGCTGTGAATCCATTTAAAAAGCGCGGATCCGCCGCGATCTCCGCCAGCGTGACGCAAGCGCCCAGCCGCGATCCCGCATGCTCCAATCGCGCGTGCTTCAAATCTTCGATGTAACGCAGACTCATCAATGTCCGCGGAACCTGTTGCCTGCGTTTCATATTTGGGAGCAAATCCGTGCCGCCCGCCAGCGCCATGGCCCCTGCGCCCTCGCCGTCTAGAATGTGCGCGGCCTCCTCCAGCGTGCGAGGAGCGCGAAACTCGAAGAGCGGCAGCCGCATCATGAGCTGAGCACCTTTTCTTTTTCTGCGTTGCGTTTCGCTGGCCGCGGAGCATCGTTCACCGCATGCCCGTCTCCTCCCTCCCACGGCGGCGGTACGCGCAGCGCTTCCGGCCAATCGACATGCGGGAAATGGCTCGGCCCGAAACGCGGTTCGCGCCCCGCCTTCTTTTCCGCCAGCGCCTTCATAATTTTTTCCGGCGTGATCGGCACCTCGTCAATCCTTACTCCCACCGCATCGTAAACGGCATTCGCAACCGCCGGCATGATCGGCAGCAAAGGTCCCTGACCAACTTCCTTCGCTCCAAACGGTCCGCGCGGATCAGGCTCCTCGATCAATTCCGTAACCACTTCAGGCATGTCTAAAGAAGTCGGGGTTTTGTACTCCAGCATCGAAGGAAACTTGTGCACCAGCGCGCGCGAAAGTTTTTTCGGCAGCCGCCGGAACTCTTGCTCCTCCATCAAAGCTTCGCCCAGTCCCATGTACACGCTTCCCTCGACCTGCCCCCGCACCAGCGTGGGATTTAGCGCGCGCCCGATGTCATGCGCGATCCAGATCTTCGGCACGCTAATCCATCCCGTCGCTGGACTAACGACGACTTCGACGATCGCCGCGGTATATGAGTACGTCGGCGATGGCCCAACGCCGCCACCCTTATAGAGCGCTGGTGACTTCGGCGGAGTGTACGATCCCATTGTGCCAATCGTGCCAAACCGCGCCTCAGCAAGGCACACCGCCTCGGCAAACGCCACACTCTTCTCCGGCGCAGCCGAATCAAAAACGCGTTTCTCCGCGAAGCACAATCTCTCTTTCGGAATTTCCAGCTTCTCCGCTACCGCTTCCGCGATAATCGCTTTCCCCCGCTCCGCCGCTTGCAAAGCCGCGTTGCCCGTCATAATCGTCACTCTGCTCGAGTACGATCCCAAATCCACCGGCCCCAAATCCGTATCGCCTGTGTACAAACGAATATCAAACGTCTCCAGTCCCAAAACTTCCGCGACAATCCCAGCGAGCACATCATCCGAACCTTGGCCAATCTCCGTCGCGCCGCAAAAAACGGCCACGCCGCCGCCCCGGTCGAATTTAATGTGCACTCCCGAGTGCGGCATCTTGTTCCAATAAATTGGCAGCCCCGCGCCAGTCAAATAAGCCGAGCAAGCCAGTCCCACTCCTCGCCCCGAAGGTAACTTGCGGAATTTGTCCTTCCAATCCGAAATCTTCACAACGCGCCGAATGCATTCTGCCAAATTAACCACGCTCAGCCGGAAAAAATTCGCCGTCACCGCGTTCGAAGACTCTGCGATGCGCAACCGCAAGTCCGCGGGATCGATGCTCAATTTCTCTGCAACTTTATCGAGCTGCACTTCCTGCCCGAAGCGCGGCTGCACTGTGCCGTGCCCGCGTTTCGGCCCGCACGGCGGCTTGTTGGTGAACATTCGGCATCCTTGAAATTTGTATCGCGGAATATGGTACGTCGTCGTCTGCAGCGCACCCGTATAAAATGTGCTCGCCACGCCATACGATCCATACGCGCCGCCGTCGATCAGCGTCTGCAGATGCATCCCGGTAATCGTGCCGTCTTTCTTCACTCCCGTTTTGAATTTCATCAGCACCGGATGCCGCCCCCGGTGGCAATAAAAAACCTCTTCGCGCGTCAAGCAAATCTTCACCGGCCGGTCCAGCACGAGCGCCGCCTTGGCCACCACAATTTCGTGATTAAACGGATCGCTCTTCCCGCCAAATCCTCCGCCATTCGGCGTGGCAATCACGCGAATATGTCCAGCCGGCATCTGCAATACTTTCGCAAGTGCCCGATGCAAATAATGTGGCGTCTGCGTGCTGCTCCAAATCGTCAGCTTTCCCTCGGGATCTTTTATCGCGACGGCGGCATGCTGCTCGATCGGCAGGTGTGTGCTCCCCTGATAAAAAAAAGTATCCTCGAAAACCTCATCCGCTTCCGCAAACCCTTGCTCCACATCTCCAAATTCCAGCGACACGCGCTTATGAATATTTCCTGCTTCGCCGTACTCATGAATCCTCGGCGCGGGAGTCGCCAGTGCCTCTTCCGGATCTGCGATCGTCGTCAAAAGTTCATACTCAACATCAATCAAATCCAGCGCTTCGAATGCCGTCAACTCCTCCCGCGCAACCACCGCCGCCACCGGATCGCCGACGTGCCGCACATGATCCACGCAAAGCGCCTGTTCGTCCTGGCTCACAGGTAAAATTCCATATTCAATCGGAAGGTCTTTCCCGCTGAGAACTAAATAGACTCCGGGATGAGCCGCGGCGCGCGCCGTGTCAATCTTTCGAATACGCGCGTGCGGATGCGGCGAACGCAGCAACTTGCAATACGCCATGCGCGGCAGGAAAATGTCGTCGGCAAAACGCGTTTGTCCCGTAACTTTCGCGCGCGCATCTACGCGTCGCCGTGGCACGCCAATCACGCGCATCTGTTTTTCTTCATCCATTGTGTGCGCCCGCGATTCGCACCATCGCTTCTTCCACGGCCTCGAAAATCTGCTGATACCCCGTGCATCGGCACAAATTGCCAGACAGCGCTTCACGAATCTGTTCGCGCGAAGGCTTTGGATTCTGATCCAGCAATGCTTTCGCCGTGACCAAAATCGCCGGCGTGCAATACCCGCACTGCGCCGCCCCCAAATCCGCGAACGCATCCTGCAAAGGATGCAGCTTTCCATCCGCCGCGAGTCCCTCGACGGTCAGCACAACTTTCTTGTCGCATTCGAGCGCCAACAGCAAGCACGAGAGTACCGGCTTGCCCTCCAGCAAAACCGCGCAAGCACCGCACTCGCCCAGTTCGCACCCATGTTTCGTGCCCGTATGTCCCAAATCCTCTCGCAGCACTTCCAGCAAAGTTTTGTATGGCGCAAACGAAACGTCCGTCGCCTCGCCGTTCAGCGTCAGCCGAATGTGCGCCGTCTTCTGCGACTCCGTCGGCAATGTAATCGTTATCACGTCAATTCGCCTTTACCAAAGAAAACACTTCGCCCCCGCTCATCGCGGGAACAACCGCGCCGCATTGTCATACAAAATCTTGCGCTTCGCCTCTGCCCCAATCGGCAGCGCATGAAACTTCTCAATATTTCCCTTAATCTCTGGCACGCCAGGCCCCGGCCAGTCTGTTCCCCACAAGACTTTGTCCGCGATATCTTCAATCCGCGGAAAATATTCCATCAATTTCTGCGGCGGAATCCCCGAAATATCCATGTGCATATTTTTGTGCCGCCGCACCAGAAAAAACGCCTCGTTCATCCACAGCGGCCTTCCGCCGTGCGCTAGAATCACCACGAGATTCGGATAGTCGATGCTCACGTCGTCGCACAACATCGGCTGCGCATGCAGATTTCTCGCCCCGGGGAAAATCGAAGTGCCCGTATGAATCATCACCGGCATTCCATTCGCCTGCGCCCGTTCATAAATCGCCGCCAAATCGCCGTTCCCGTTCATATACCCATTCGGCGGCATCGCTTGATGCGACGGATGCAGTTTGATTGCGCGAATCCCCAGTTTCGCCATGCGATCCACTTCGGCGCCTGCGTCGGGAACCGTCCCTGGCAGTACGCCTCCAAATGCAATCAATCGATCCGGCGCCGCGCTGCAGTATTTCGCGCTCCAATCATTTACCTCTGGCGTGAAACCGATAATCTTCGGCGCAACATAATTGATCAGCCCCGCGCGCTCGATTCCAAGGCTATCCAGGTGTGCCAGAAACGCTTTTGGATCCTCGCAGTAACGCATCACATCCGCGTAGTCCTTCCGCCCTCGCTTCATCAAGTCCATCGCGGACGGCTTCATCATGTGGTACGGCATGATGTGAATATGGATGTCGATGATCGGTTGCACGAATAAGTGTCCTCGGGAAAAAAGCTCGCCGCCCGTCAGTTGAACCGCACATATTCAAAATCCAACGGCTTGCTGTTGATTCCTCGAAGCGGTGGCGCAATCCAGTTCGCAAATTTCCCTGGTTCGACGACCCGCCCCATCATCAGCGATTGCACGAACTTCTCGTCCGCCGGACTCGGCAGCCATTCGTGCTCGCGTTTCTTCCAGGCCTCCGCGCTCAGAGCCTCGCCGGTAACACCAATGTGGTGTCCCGCAAAATTCCCGATCGCTCGGTGAAATCCCTTATGCGGCAATGTCAGTTTAAAGGGAATGCCCGCTTCATCGATCACGCGTTGCCATCTCGCCACTCCATCCGCAATCTCCTCGATATAGTCGTCGCGCAAACGCTCGTTCAAAGCGGTCAAAGCGGGAACATTCTTCTTAACGATCCTGTCTCCGATCACTTCGTATACTGGATACTCGGCTTCGCTCAGCACATGGTCGTCCTCCAGCTTCGTTTCGCGAAAGCGCCCTTTCAAACCGCTCGTAAAATAATTCGCCGCATTCGAGGAAACATCCGACCCATATAAATCGAGTGTCACGCTGTAATGGAAATTCAAATATCGCTGAATCGTCTGCAAATCAATCACTCCGAGCGCTCGCACCTGCGCCGGATCCTCCAATTTGTGTTCCTTCATCACTTCGCAGGTCCGCTTGATGATTCGAGTAACTCCCGTTTCTCCAACGAACATGTGATGCGCTTCCTCGGTCAGCATGAATCGGCAAGTCCGGGCCAGCGGATCGAATCCAGACTCCGCCAAAGCGCACAACTGGAATTTTCCGTCGCGATCCGTAAAGAACGTGAACATGTAAAACGCCAGCCAGTCCGGCGTCGGTTCGTTGAACGCGCCAAGAATGCGCGGATTGTCCGCATCCCCGGATCGCCGCGCGAGCAGCGCCTCCGCTTCCTCTCGGCCATCGCGTCCAAAGTAGCGGTGCAGCAAATACACCATCGCCCACAAATGCCGCCCCTCTTCGACGTTCACCTGGAAAATATTCCGCAAGTCGTACATCGAAGGGCAAGATGACCCCAGCAAGCGTTGTTGTTCCACCGAAGCCGGTTCCGTATCTCCCTGCGTCACAATCACGCGTCGCAGCGTCGACCTATATTCTCCCGGCACTTCCTGCCACGCCGGCTGCCCCTTGTGCATTCCGAAATTCACTTCGCGCTGTGCGTCGCGCGGCTGCAAAAAAACTCCCCACCGGTATTCCGGCATCTTCACATAGTCGAATTGCGCCCATCCATCCGGCTCCACGCTCACCGCCGTGCGCAAGTAAACGTCATAGTTGTGGCTCTCGTTCGGCCCCATGTCGTACCACCAGCCCATGTACGCCGGTTGCCAGTGCTCCAGCGCCCGCTGCAACCCGCGGTCCCTCCCCAAATCCACGTTATTCGGAATTTTCTCCGTGTAATCAATCATGGCCTTCTCCTCAGTATTTTCGAAAATGTCGGACCAGCTCGAGCTTCAGCGTCTAAACTCTTTCCCAATTAAATTTCACCGGCGCGCCCGTTCCATAAACTTTCAACGCACCATTCGTTCCCACCGCGTTCGGCCGAATGAAAATCCAGTTCTGCCAAGCCGACAATCGCCCGAAAACACGCGTTTGCAGCGTTTCGTTAATACCAAAACGCAAATTCGCCTCGAGTCCTGTCAGTGCATCCGGCGAAAGCGCCGCTCGTGACTCCAGCGCCTGCCGAATTTCATCTTCCCAATCGAGATCGTCCGGCGCGGCTGTCACGAGCCCCGCATCCGTCGCTTCATGAACTGTTAGAGTTTTGCCGATCAAACCTCGTAGCTTCTCGACCTGCTCGGAATCCTGGTAGAACCGCGCCGCCGTTCGTGAAAGACCGTTCACCATCGGCAACGCGCCAAAATTCATCCGCGAAAGAACGACACTTGCCACATTCTCTCCATCCTGCGAATCGCGCATATAAATCCGGTCCGCGGCCAGCGCCAATTCGAACAGCGTCCCCGCAAAGCACGAGCACGGCTCGACAATCGCGTATAGCGACCGTGAAGAAACATCAATGCGCGCAAATGTTCTTCGCATCATTCCCAGAACTTCCCGCACAAACCAATTGCCTTGATGATTCAAAAGAAATTCATCGCTTGCCAGCACGGCCTCTGGATTTCCCGCGGCCTTTAGAATCCACAACCCCAAATCAAGTTCCATTGTCCGCAGCGTCAGGATAACGTCATCCAGTTCCCGCGCTAATTGTAGCGGCCACCAACTCGCGCCCGCCGCAATCGCACTCTCGATCGTGTAAGCAGGTGCGGATTCTGGCGCGCGAACCGTCAAGGTCACCGTTCGTGCCTCCCTGTTCACCTGCGCGTCGACAAATTCATAGTGCACGCCAGCTGCATCCACTGTCCGTTTCACCGGCGTCAGTGTCACGCCCTTCGCGTCCGAAGGACGATCGCTCTTTTCCGCCAGCTGCAACGCCCGCTGCTTCACATGCTCAGCAAACTGCTGCGGCTTCACCACCTCATCCACGAGTCGCCAATCCTTCGCCCTCTGCCCGCGCACTCCGTCCGGATTTGTGCAGAACATATCCGCGTAATCTCGCCGAACCCTTCGTTTGTCCGTAACTCGAGTCAAACCGCCTGTCCCCGGCAAGACGCCGAGCAGCGGCAACTCCGGCAAACTGACCGCCGACGACCGGTCATCCACCAAAATAATCTCGTCGCACGCCAGCGCCAGCTCGTAGCCGCCTCCCGCCGTCGTTCCATTGCACGCCGCAATGAATTTCAATCCGGAGTGCGCGCTCGAATCCTCAATCCCATTGCGCGTTTCATTCGTGAACTTGCAAAAGTTCACTTTCCACGCGTGCGAAGAAAGCCCCAACATGTAAATATTCGCGCCCGAGCAAAAAATCCGATTCTTCGCGCTGGTGATAATTACGGAACGAACCTCCGGATGTTCAAACCGGATTCGCTGCAGCGCGTCGTGCAGTTCGATGTCCACACCGAGGTCGTAAGAATTTAATTTCAACTTGTAACCTGGCCGGATCCCGCCGTCTTCCGCCACGTCCATAGTCAGCGTCGCCACGGGTCCTTCGAAAGTAAGCCGCCAATGTTTGTATTTGCTCGGATCCGTCCGGTAGTCCGGCGGCTCCACTTTTGCCTGCAGCTGTTCTGTCGCGGCAATGTCCACGTGCCCCCCTACTCCTGCTTGGTCTGCAATGCGGCTTTCAATTTCGCAAAACTCTCTTCCACCGAGCTCCCGGAAGTGTCGAGGTACATATCGGCCTTCCGGTACAGCGGCTCGCGCGCCTCGAGAATCCGGCGCAAATCTTCCATCGCTTGATTCCCGCCGGCAATCGCCCGCAAATCGCCTTGCGCGATCACGCGCGCCATGTGCTCTTCCGGCCGCGCCTTGATCCATATCGTGTAGCAATTCGAGAGCAGATAGTCGTAGGTCTCTTTTTCCGAGACCACGCCTCCGCCGACGGAAAGTATCGCGCGCTCCTGTTCATGCAGCACGCGTTCCAGCGAGCGTCGTTCGATGGCTCGATATCCCGCCTGCCCGTAAAGCGAGAAAATCTCTCCGAGTGGCATCCCAGTATCTTTTTCAATTTCGCCGTCCAGCTCGATGAAAGGAATATGCATCTCCTGGCCGAGCCGCAATCCCAGCGTTGATTTGCCCGCTCCACGCAATCCGATCAGCGCCACGCGCTTGCGCCGCGCCGCTTCTTCATCGCCAAATTCGCGCAGCAAACGAAACATCGCTTCCTCTACGCGATGAGCCGGAAGCCGTTCCAGAAACCGCTGAATCAAAACTTTTTCATGCCGCGTTTCCGCTTCCGCCGCGAATAATTCCGCGAGAGACACGTGCAGCGCCGCCGCAATCCGCCGCAGCAAAACAATCGACACATTTCCTTCGCCGGCTTCGAGTTGCGCAAGATGCCGCTCGGACACGTCCGCCTCGCGGGCCATCATTTTGCGCGTCAATCCTCGCCGGTTGCGCAATTCCCGCACTCTCTTGCCAAGCGACAAGAGAAATCCGTCATTCGAAACGGGTGCGGCACGCTGCGGGGTGTTCTCTTTAGAATGGGCGCTGGTTTGCATCGGCTTTATTTACATATTAGGGATAGTTCGAAGCTCACCTGCAGTATATCGCATGCTACCTCTCCGGCGTCAAGAAGAAGAAACTGACTTCTAACTCCTCTCTTTAAGGTTTTTGTCGTTCCCCGCAGTCTTCTAGTAAGGGTTTATTAATCATATGGTTGCCGTCGCTTCGAGCCTTGCTCAGCTGTTTGCAGTTCCAGGAGGCTCGTGCAAGAAGATGCACTATTATGCCGACGACGTGATACCATCTCCCATTCTTGCGTTCGAATGGCCCCAGATTTCGTACTTGCTTCGAACTGTGCAAAAATTCAAATCGCCGTCGAACCGTACCGGAGGATCGCTGATGAAGCTGCCGAACTATGTATCTGGTCAATGGAAAGAAGGCACTGGCCCGGGAGAGCCGCTTGTCGATCCTGTCACCGGAGAAGAATTGGCGCGCATTTCTTCGCAAGGCATCGACGTGAAAGCAGCACTCGACTTCGCCCGTTCGAACGGCGGCCCCGCGCTTCGAGCGCTCACGTATCGCCAGCGCGCGGACCTGCTCGGCAAAATCGCCGAAACGCTCGCGGCAAATCGCGAAGAATATTTTCGTATCTCGCTCCTGAATTTGGGAGCGAATCAAGCCGATGCATCGTTCGATGTGGACGGCGCGATTTACACGATGAAGTATTACGCAAAAATTGGGCAGACGCTTGCCGACGGAAAAATACTCAAGGAAGGCGCGCCGGTTTCCATTTCAAAGACAGGCGTCTTTGTCGGGCAACATTTTTTGTTGCCGGCAAAAGGTGTGGCGGTTTTTATCAATGCTTTTAATTTTCCGGCGTGGGGAGTGTGCGAAAAGGCAGCCCCGGCACTGCTCTCCGGCGTTCCCATCGTGATCAAGCCTGCTTCGCCGACGGCGTGGCTGGCGCACCGAATTGTGGAAGACATCGTGAAGGCAAATATCTTGCCGCCGGGCGCCATTTCCATTCTGTGCGGCTCCGCGCGAGATATTCTCGATCATGTCGGCGAGTGCGACATCGTTTCGTTCACGGGCTCGGCGGATACGGCGTCGCGCATTCGCTCGCACGCAAATGTTTTGCGGCGCTCGGTTCGGGTGAACATCGAAGCGGACAGCATCAACTCCACGATTCTGGGACCGGACGCCGGTCCGGGAACGGATTTGTTCGAGCTGCTCGTCAAAGAAGTCGTGCGCGAGATGACGCTCAAGGCCGGGCAGAAATGCACGGCCATACGGCGCGTGCTGGTTCCGCGGCAGCATCTGAAAGCGCTTGGCGATGCGATTGTCGCGCGTTTGAGTTCCATGAAAGTGGGCAATCCGCGAAATGCAGAAGTCCGAGTCGGACCCGTCGTGAACAAAGCGCAGCAGGCTGCGTGTTTTGAAGGATTGAGACGCTTGAAAGAAGAGTGCGCGGTTTTGTTTGGCGGAGATGAGAATTTCCAACCCGTCGATGCCGATGCGGGAAAATCCGCGTTTGTGCAGCCGACGCTGCTTTCTTGTGAAAAGGGTCTCGACGCAAAATTTGTGCATGACGTCGAAGTGTTCGGCCCAGTGGCGACGCTCGTAGCGTATGACAGAGTGGAAGATCTCATCGCGATTGCGCGTCGCGGTCTTGGTTCGCTCGTCGCTTCGATTTTTGCGAACGATCCCGCATTTCTCCAAAGCGTCGTGCTCGGCATCGGCGATTTGCACGGCCGCATCATGATCGTTGATTCCAGCGTCGGCACCCAATACACCGGGCACGGCAACGTGGTCCCGAGTTGTTTGCACGGCGGACCGGGAAGAGCGGGTGGCGGCGAGGAGCTTGCCGGGTTGCGCGCTCTGCTGCTTTATCACCGGCGATTTGTCGTTCAAGGACCGACGAGTTGCGCGAATGATCTTGCTGGTTTGTCCGCCGATACCGGTCTTTTTTATTCGTAAATCTTTTTTTCGAGAAACTCCTTTTCACAAAAACATACGCCCATAAAAAGTCTTCTCGTAAACATTCGTGGGACGCTACGAAGGATCTTTCGTCCACCGAGCTTGCAGTTCGCGGAGCTTGAATCGCTGCAATTTCCCCGTGGCTGTTTTTGGTATCTCGGATAAAAACTCGATCCAGCGAGGGCGCTTGTAGCCGCCGATTTTTTCTCCGACCAATTCTTGCAATTCATTTGACAGCTCTTCGCTAGGCGCGAACTCTGCGTTCAAGACCACATAGGCTGCGGCTTTTGTGAGGCCGTCGCCATCTTCCCGAGCGACTACCGCGGCTTCGCGGACCGCGGGATGCGCGATCAAAACACTTTCGACCTCCGCGGGACTCAGCCAGAGGCCGTGGACTTTGAAAACGTCGTTGGAGCGGCCGGCGTACCAGAAATAGGCTTCTTCGTCCTGATAGTATTTGTCACCGGTGCGGAACCAGTCTCCGACAAAAGTTTCCTTGGTCTTTTCGTGCTTGTTCCAGTAGCTGGAACAAGTCGAGTCGCCTTTGATGAGGAGATCGCCGATTTCGTTGGGAGCAACGGAGTTGCCGTGCTCGTCTACGATGCGGGCTTCGTAGCCGGGGATGATTTTTCCGCTGGAGCCGGGCTTTGCTTCGCCCGGACGGTTGGCGATGACCATTTGCAAAGTTTCCGTGGAGCCGAGCGAGTCCAGGATTTCGACGCCGAAGCGTTCTTTGAACCGGTGAAACAGGGACGCGGGGAGCGATTCGCCTGCGGAGACGGCGTGGCGGACGCTTCCGAGATCGAACTCTCGTCCATCTTCGCGGTGATGCGCAAGGAGCGCTGCAAAATTTGTGGGCACGGAAAAAAAGAGTGTAGGACGGTAGCGCTCGATGTCCGCGTAGATTGTGGCGGGAACGGGGCGCACGGGGGAGAGGATAGTTGTGGCGCCGCAGCCGAGAGGGAAGTAGCCGGCATTTCCGAGGCCGTAGGCGAAGAACAAGCGCGCAACGCTGAAGCAGCGGTCGCTCTCGTTCATTTGCAGGATACCTTTGGCGTAGAGCTCGCAGCACACGACCATGTCGTGATGAAGATGCACGCAGCCTTTGGAGGCGCCGGTGCTTCCGGAGGAGTAGAGCCAGAAAGCGGGCTCGTCCTTGCTGGTCAGCGCGGCCTGCAGTTCTGGAGAGGCGGAGTTCATTAAGTTTTGCAGAGAGTGATGTGGGTGCGAACTCTGACCTTGAGATGGCACGTACTGCTTTACATCGCTGACCACGATCTCTTGCAGATAGCGGAGTTTTTCCTTCGGGATGGATTGCAGATACGGCAGCAGCGGTTCGCTGACCAGGGCGACACGGGCGCGGCAGTCCTTGAGGATGTATTCGTAATCTTGCGCCTTCGCTTGCGTGTTGACGGGGACGGCGACGGCGCCGATTTTGATCGCTCCGAAAAAGGAGTAGAGGAATTCGGGTGTGTCGAGGAGCAAAAGAAGGACGCGCTCTTCGGGGCGGACGCCGAGAGCGAGAAGGGCATTGCCGGCGCGGTTGGTATTTTCCAGAAGTTGCTGATAGGTGACTCGCTCGTCGCCGCACTCGATGGCGACCTTCGCGCCGCGGCCTTCCTGGACGTTGCGATCCACGAAGTGAGTGGCGACATTGAAATTATCCGGCAACGTGATCAAGAGATTGGCTGCCTCCGGCTGGTGCGTGCGAGGAACTGGGAGAGTCGTTTGCGCAAACGGGCGGGAGTATAGCACGGAGAAATTCTGTGACTGGCGATCGGTGACTCGTGGATTTTTGGGGCCGTGACCCGTGATCCGTGGCCCGTGAATGGCAGAGAATCCTCGCTCCCTTTAGTAGCTCGCTTCGGCCTTGCTTGGGACAAGCGGGTATAAAGAAGAGGAAAGATGAAGACGTCGGCTTGGGGGTGTGGCCCCCCCCGGGTTTTTTCGTAAGTGTTCATTCTAAAGGGTTTTAAGTGCTGTGTTTTGGAAGTGCGGATTCTAAAAGGGTTAGGGGCGCGCTTTTCGTAAGTGCAGATTCTACAGGACTTAGTGATTTTTGACTGGTGACTTGTGACTCGTGGAAGACAGAGAGTCGAACCCGTAACTGGTGATTCGTTATTGGGGACTCGTGGTCCGCGTCCCGTGATCCGTGACCGGTGAAACCTGAAAGAGGGCAGGCACGATCCATATCGCGAAAACCGCGCTATGGAAAGGGGTTGGCTGTCCCAACCCGGGTGTTTTTTGTAAGAGTGGCAAACAAAGGGGTTATGGTTGAAGCGGCTCGTAAGAGTGGCAACTACAAGTCTTAAAGCGGCTGGATTTTCAGTAGGTTGCCGATCGTCTGTAAGAGTGGCAGGGAAAGGACTTAGGGGAAGATAGCTGACAGTCGAAAGTTTAAAGTTGAAAGAGGAAACATCCGGAAAGCTGAACGCGGAGACACTGAGTGCGCAGAGAGGAGGGAGGCGAAAAGCAGATCCTTCGCTGCGCTCAGGATGACACCGATTGGAATGGAACGAATGGGGAAGAGTGGAGCGATTCGTTGGGGAGGTCGGTTGCGAGGAGAACATGGGGAATGGTAGCACGGGATTGGCGAGGAGGTAAATTGTTTTGCAGGGAATGGTCGAAATTGGGGGTTGAATGGCTATTTTTTGGGGCTGAATCGCGTTGGTGTAGGCGACATTGAAGGGATTTGTAGGAGTCAGCGTGAGGAGGAATGGCGCAGGTAGTCGGCTGGAGGAAGAATGGTGATGCCAGCGATTTTCTTGCCGAAGAGCGGGCCGAAATGGCGGAGATCTCCTGTGATGAGGTAAGTGGCACGGGCGGCAACCGCAGCGAGCAGAATTGGCGCGTCTTTATCCGGGAGCGAAACGCCGGCAGGTAATACACCACCTTTGGATTCAAACAACTCAAGCTCCGCGTATAGTTCGGCCAGACGGCTGCGTTGAGATTCGGTGGAAAGGTTGGCGCGGGCTTCTTCTAGGGCATAACGGCTGGAACAGAGAACGGCTCCGGGCAATTTCCAGAGGCGGAGAAGTCCGGCACCGGGGCGGTAGGCGGCGGAGAAGAGGACGTTGGCGTCGAGGAAGAGCCGGTCCATGTGATGGTGTTACTTCGGGCGACGGTGGGGGATGGAATCTGGGTCGAGGCCCAGCTTTTTGACTTCGCGGCGGGCGCGATTGTAGTCGGCGCGGCTTGTTGCGTTGGTGAGCAGGAATTCTGCTTTGCGTTCGGGGGTGTACTTTTCGATAGGCACGAGCATGGCGGGGCGAAGCAAGATGCCTTCGTCACGTGGCTCGGCGGTGACGTAGGAGCCTTCTTCCAGGCCAAAGCGGCGGCGAAGCTCTGCTGGGACGACGATGGTGCCGCGTTTGCCGATGCGTGCTGAATTCAAGTGAATGTCTCCGATGAGGGTGTCAGAAAGTCAGTATATCAGATATTCTGACAAGGTGACACGCCGTGGATGAGAGCGGCCCACCCTTTGCAAGAAAACAAAACCGCAAAGGGAAGGCCAGCCCGGAGTTAAGGCGCGGCCACCTGCCCGCACAAAACGGGCAGTCGGCCAAGTGCCGAGGCCGGCTGGTGTAAACTAGAACCAATGGAGAGGCCGCGATTGTCCGCGTGGCCGCTAAGCACACGTGAACGAAACTCAACGCATCGCCGATTCTTACCGCGCCGCGACGATCAAGGGCGCTTGGTACGGACCTTCGCTTGCTGAGCTGTTGGCAGGGATCTCGCCTGAACTTGCAGCGACGCCACCTGTTCCGGGGGCGCATTCCATTTCGGCGCTGCTTCAGCATTTGCTGCTTTGGAATGAAAGAATTCGAAACACTTCCGACAGCAATCCGATGCCGCGTTGGGAAGCAGAAAAGGAATGGGCTGAGCCGCCGATTCCCTGGAAGGAACTTGTTGCTCGCTGGAACCAAAGCCGCGACCTGCTGGAAGAGAAGATTCGGAATTTTCCCGCCGAGGATTTGGCGAAACAAGTTGCGGGGCGCAGCTATCCCTACGAAACAGTGTTCCACGGAATCGTGGAACACGCGATTTACCATTCCGGACAGATCGCAATGGTCTTAAGCATGTTGCGGCCGCGATCCGCGTAGCGCCTAGCTAGTGGGCGATGCGCCGCAGGTCCTGGACGACTGTGAGTGTCGGTCCATGACGATGGAAGCTGAAAAAAAGCAAGAGGCGAGCGAAAGGCAGCTCCACCCTTTCTGCAAGGATGCAGAAAGTATGGGGCACACAAAAACTTCTTTCAGATTTAAGGATCGTCCATCCGCCACGGGTGGAGAGCATCGGCCACGAGCTTGCTGCTCGCTGGCGATACTTCAGTCGGTGTTCTGTGACGGTTATTGCCTCCCTAGAATACGATTCGACGCCACTGCTTGTGGGTTGCGAAACGGATACTTATCTTTGAACTAGAGGCGGCGCCACCTATGCATGAGCAAAAACAAATGCACAAGTTTCGAAGAAGCGGAGTCTTTCGGGTATGGTGCGGAGCCCTGCTGTTGTTTAGTCCTTCAGCCACCCTGAAGGCTCAGACAAAGGCAAGCGATGTTCCGAAGCTCGTTCAGGAACTCAATGACAAGGATCCCGCAGTGCGCGGCGCCGCAGCAACCGCGCTGGACAATCTGCAAGATCCGGCAAGCGAGCCCGCGCTTATCGCCGGGCTCAAACATAGCGCGCAAAACATTTCGGTAGCCACGGTGCTGGTGCGTACGCTCGGCCGATTCAACGACGCCAAGGCCGTCGCGGCCATCGCGGAACTCTTGCCAGACGAAGTGGGGCACACTGCCGCTGCACAGCTTCTGCAGATGGACCCGCTCGGAATCCAAGCCGTTGCTGACGCCACAGCATCAGAGAGCAAAGCAACACAAGCGGCAGTGCGTGACTCCTTCATTGACGCTCCAGAATTGGGCCTGAGGGTGCTTCCCGCAACATTGAAGAACTCGAAGTCGGCAGCGCAACGCGCCATGATCGTAAGCGTACTCGCTGACTGCGCTGCCCAGAACCCGTGGTACGACAATCCGCCTCGATTTGCGTTTGTGCAGGGATTCCTACCTGCGGCCAGGGACGCGGACCCAAGTGTTCGCGTCGCGGTCGCTGCGGCAATCGGACAATTGGCCGAGACCGAAAAGCTGGACGATCCCGGCGGGCAAGGTCATCCTGATTTTGGCTTGAAGGAGACCCTGCCGGTATTGAAAGTGTTTGCCGCGGATCAGGATGCGGACGTGCGGACCGCGGCACTGGATGCGCTAGGCTCGATGGCCAATGCAGACGCCATCTCAATCATCAAAAAACATTTGAATGACCCGGATGCGGGTGTGAAACAGCACGCGGCGGAAGCTCTGGCGGCAGCCCAAGCAGCGACACCAGAGGCCGCAGCGAATGCCGAACCTACGCCTGCCCCAAAGCGGGGCGCAAAGAGCGCAGCGACACCAAAGAGCGCCGAAGCGCGGAAGCTGGCGCAGATCAAGAAATGGAGTGACGAAACGGCGATTCCGCAACTGATTCCGCTCTTGGGCGATCCGAGTTCGCTGGTGCGAGCAGCAGCGGCCGACAAATTAGGAAAGCTCGATTACCGGGCCACCGCGATGAACGGCTCGGACCACGAGCAAAACCTGAGCGAAGTTCCTGCGCTGATTGAGGCATTGAAGGACGCGCATGCGCTGGTGCGCGCAACGGCGGCCGAGGCGCTTGGCGAAATTGGCGAGGAGAGCGCGGCGGCGCCGCTGGTTGCGCTGCTGAAAGATTCGAAACCAAAAGTGGTGGTGGCCGCGGCAGGCGCATTGAGCACGATGGTGAAGGGCCAGGGATACGCGCAGGATGTGCTGACGCCGGAGGATCACCAGGCGGCCAGCGGCGCGTTAGCCGAGCTGCTGTCCAGTAGCGATCAGGAAGTGCGCCATGCAGCGCTGAGCGCGCTGGTCGACGTGGGAACGGTTGACGATATGAAGAGCGTTGTCCCTTTACTCGGGGACCAAGACGTGTTTGTGCAGAATCGGGCCGCGCAGGCGCTAGCACGGGCGTTCTATCCAAACCCGAACGTCGAAAGAGATCCGAAGCTGGATGCGCTGGAGCAGGCGGCGGGAGGGGGGCTTACGGCAATGCTGATTATTCAGGAGACGCGAGTCGCGGCGATTGAGGCGCTGTTCGCGATGAAAAAGCCGCCGGCGGAAGCGGCGCGCACCTTGATGGAGATTTTGAAATACAACGTGTGGATTATTGTTGACGGAACGTCGAGGCCGGAAATTCAAGGCTCGTTCAACGGATTTCAGGGAATGCAGATCGAGCAAGGAATCGATGTGCTGGCGAGGACGGGGAATCGCGAAGCGACGCCGCTGCTGCTGAAGTTTCTAAATATCATCAACCCGGTGGCGGGAAAGCACGCTTGCGCGGGGCTTGCAAAGCTGGGTGATCCGCGAGCCATTGGCCCGTTGCTGGACGTGCTACAGACAAAAGGTGTTGGACTTCAGCCGGATGCCGCGGAGGCGCTCGCGGCGTTTCCGGACGCGCGCATCGTTCCCGCGCTGATTCAGTCGCTGCAGTCGGACAACTATTCGTTGCGAGCAGCGGCGGCGGGCGCGCTGTCGCATTTTCACGATGCGCGCGTCGCGCCGGCGCTCATTCATTCGTTGACGGACGAAAACGCAGATGTGCGGTACAGCGCAGCGGAAGCGCTGGGGAATTTGGGAGACGCGTCGGCAGTCGAGGCGCTGGGAAAGGTTGCGAAATCGAACTACCAGGCAGTGCGGGCGCTGGGCAAGCTGAATACTGCCGGGAGCGTGGCGGCGCTAGCGAGCGCAGCCCAGGACAGGCAGACGCAGTCTGCGACGCGGATCGAAGCGGTGATGGCTCTCGCGAAGTTGAAGGACCCGGGCGTCGTGCCGGCGCTGATTCAAACGATGGAGCAGGAAGTGACGGCGGACCCGTCGAGCACGGTTGCGGTTCAATGCGTGCAGGAGTTGGGAAAGATTAAGGACCGGCGGGCGGTTGAACCGCTGCGGAAGCTGCTGGGAAAGCCGACGATGCCCAGCCAAGAAGCGGAACGGGTGCTCAGGGAGATGGGCGTTTTGCCGACAGCGCAGAAGTAGGTTGGTCCGCGCCAGGCGATACGCAGCTCGTGGCATCGCCCTCCACTACGGCCTAAACGCTCCGCCTACCGCGTCGCCGGCCTCCGTTCCGGGCGTGGCCCAAGAGACGCGAAACATGCTCTGATAACGGAACGTTAGCGAGCGACCCACGCCGAAGTGGTTTACACTGAACGAGACGCACCACCCAAGGGCTACACCCGCAGATTCCAATAGAAAACGAATGGCACGTAGCAGGCTAATACCGCTGCGGTCGCTACGGCCAAAATCGTTCTGTTACGCCAGGCAACGTAAATGGCAGCGAGAGCCAGCAGCGGCATCGCGGTCCCAATCGATAGAATTCCTTTGAGCAGCAAAGGCAGGCCAAGGATCAGATTCTCTGGTCCGCGGATCAAAGCAGCACTGAGCCAGCCAAGCGAATGTAGAAGGGCCAATAGGCTGAGCCAGCGCAAGACACCGCGAGCTCGCCATGAGGCAACTCCAAAGAAGATGGTAAAGATAAAGTAGAACGGGATATTCGCGTAGCCAGACTGGTACCAGCCAATCTTCTCATCCGTGTCACCAAGAAACTGGATGCGCCCACCGCTGTCTTCCTTGAACGAAACCGTTTCCGATCCATCTTCCTTTTCGAACTGAAGTGGACCATTCTGAATCCAACGAGCGCCGCGAAAGCGGAGCGCTCCATCAGCATCAGCCGTGACTCGGGTTAAGTCCAGGATGATAAAAGTTTTGGAAAGCTCGTGATGGGGGTATCGCACGGTGCGATACAGCCCTGTGAAGCGAGAACTGCTTTCACGATCTGCCGGTTTCGGCTGAAGCAGGCGGGCATGACGTGGAGTCTGCGGGCTAGTTGTCCCAAACTGTGCGTCCAAAAAGCGGGTATAGAATCCCCACGCCAATCCACTGCCGTTGCCGCTGACGAGAACCGCTACGCCGAGATCATGTTCAGGAACAGCGGCAATAACGGAATGGAAGCTGCCCGAGTCACCGCTGGCGCCGATCAGTTGCTGACCGTGGTCTCTGCCAGTCCAGTATCCGAGACGATGGACCAATCCTGCATTCGTTGACTTCGGGGTCGTCATCACCTTGAAGGACGAGTTAGAAATCACGCCAGCATCCTCGTTCAGTGTCGCAATTATAAATGCGGCTATGTCGGCTCCCGTCGTTGCCACACCTCCAGCGGGAGCCGCGTGCTGGTACCACCATTTTCCAGGAGCAACGAGTGAGACTAGGTCTTGCGGAAGTGGTTGTGCAAATGTGCTTCGGTTCATCTTCAGCGGTCGAAGCACATTCGCAGACATGTAGTCCTCGAAGCGCTCTCCAGTCACATCCTCTAACACTGCCCCGATCAAACCATAGCCGTAGTTCGAATAGAATTCGACATCGCTTGGAGCGTAGACGCGCGCCGGGAGGACTTGTTGCATGAGCAGCCGCATGGGCGGTTGTTCGCCACTTCGAAAACCATCGCCAATGAAGCGGTCGTCAAGGCCTGATCGATGCTCAAGCAATTGTCTGAGGGTAATAGGCTGCTGGAAGGTCGCGGGTATCTTGAAAGTTTTGAGGTAGCGATTAACATCTCCATCGAGGTCGACCGTTCCCTCTTCGACGAGGCGCATGACTGCGATGGCGGTGAGCGCCTTTGAAACAGAAGCTGCTCTCCAAATGGACCGGTCAAAATCGACGGGACCATAAGTCTTTGAGAAGGTCACCCTCTCTCTATTCGTGAAGACCACTGCCACAGCATTCGCGCTTTTGTCAGCGATCAACGGAGCAAAGTAGTCGTTTGCCAGTTTGCCGAAATCGACGGAAGGAGTGGGTTTACTTTGCCCCACTGTCTGGCCTGCGTTGACAACGATTGAGAACACGAAGACAGCGAGGTAAGGGACAACCCTTCGCACAATTCTCTGGCGAGCCATGCCAGCTTAGACACCGTTGGGGCCAGCGTTATTCCCAGTACGTCAAGAACCTTGTACCAGCCGAAGCCGCAAGGTGCGGGCCACGCCCTCGACTCCGGCCTAAACACTCCGCCTACCGCGTCGTAGGCCTCCGTTACGGGCGCGGTCCAAAAGACGCGGCTACCCGCCCACCGAGGGTTGTAGGAAGCGGCCACTCGCCTTCATAATCGAACATGTCGAAGGACTCCTCTGAAAGGACTTCTGCCGCATGCGGAATCCACGCTTCGCACAATCGTCACTAGCACCATTCGCGGGCCGGACAAATGGACCGCACCCGCGGTGGCGCGCGATCCAATGATTGCGGACAGAGTGCTGGCACGTTTCACTCAGATTCCCGGCGTTCGGAGTTTATGGCGCCAGTTTCCGCTCGGCCAATTGAAAACGAGAGTAAGGTACGGAATTTTCGACCGGCCGCACTATGCTTATGGCGTCTATTCCGCCGCGGACCTTGCAAAGAGACTAGGCTTAAGCGCGATTTCCGTCATAGAGATGGGCGTCGCGGGCGGCAAGGGCCTGCTGGCGCTGGAAGGAATTGCGAAGAGCGTCGGCGATGACTTTGGGATACAAATTCACGTGACTGGCTTTGACAGCGGGCAGGGGATGTCTGCACCGGCCGACTATCGAGACATGCCGCAC
>Ga0307478_10000504_pt1 | contig 39811 bp, 27 predicted proteins | sample atmos_gasesECM4C_2_FD_203713 | JGI IMG/M metagenome (GOLD analysis project Ga0307478, IMG submission 203713) | Hardwood forest soil microbial communities from Morgan-Monroe State Forest, Indiana, United States - atmos_gasesECM4C_05 | ecosystem: Environmental > Terrestrial > Soil > Temperate...
AAATAAGGATGGGCAGATCAACGACGGAAGCAATTTCTGAGAAATAGGCCATAAGATGTTCCTGTCCCGCGAAGTAGTAAAAAGGTGACAATACTGCAAGATGGGTCACGCCACATCCTTGGATTTGCTGCACCTTGCGAATGGCGCGGCTGGTGCTGGTCTCGCCAACGCATCCGATTATGGGAAGAGCACCTTTAACTTCGTCAACGACAATAGAGATCGCACGAATTTGTTCCTCGTCGGTGAGGAAGGCGAATCCCCCCATCGTGCCATTGGCCAGAATGCCGTGCACGCCAGCGCTCAAGAGGAAGCGGACCAAGCGACGTAAGCTTGGTTCATCAACTCGGCCCTCGTCGGTCAAGGGAGTGGCGATCGGCGGAACGACGCCTTGGAGAGCCAATTGTTTATTCATCGCTATCTTGAAAACTGAGTTCAGTTGTTTCGCTCGGCCGACACTCATCATTTACCTAAGAATTAACGGGGAGCCTAACGCGGGCCATCTGAATCAGCTTGGGCAATACATCGCTGAAGGAGCTATCTCGAGACGATTTTCCGAAGTCAAAATAGATCCGGCGAAACAGTGCATAGAGTTCGTCGTAGATCTTGTGTTCTTCTGGTTGAGGAGTGAACTCAGTATATGCAGGGCATATCTGATCTTGGCACTCCTCGATGCTGCGAAAAGTTCCTGCCGCAAGAAAGGCAAAAATAGCTGAACCGACACCGGTTACCTTGCTGCTCGGCACCAGCACCGGTCGGCCCAAAACATTGGCATAAACCTGGTTCAATACGGGATTATTCTGTGGAATTCCTCCTCCGTTGATCACCCGATGCGTTGCGGCACCGTGTTCGCTCATTCGATCCAGAATGATCCGTGTATGCAACGCCGTGCCTTCGATAGCAGCGAAGAGTTCGTCCTGTGCTGTGTGTTGGAGCTTCCACCCTACGGTGATGCCGCCGAGATTTGGATTGACGAGAACGGTGCGATCGCCATTGTCCCATGTGATGCGCAGGAGCCCGGTTTGGCCGGCGCGGTAAGTCTCCAGCCCTTCGCTTAGTTCCGCCACGGTTGTGTCTGCCCGGCGAGCAATGGCGCCGAAGATGTCACCGGTCGCAGATAGTCCCGCTTCGATCCCAGTGTATTGCGGGTGCACACTTCCTTTCACCATGCCGCAGACTCCCGGAATCAACTCAGTTTGCCGCACATAGGCAATGATGCACGTGGACGTTCCGACAACGTTTACGACGTCTCCTTCTCTTGCTCCGGCCCCGATCGCGTCCCAGTGTGCATCCAGCGCGCCAACAGGAAGCGGTATGCCCGCACGCAATCCCAGCCGTTTTGCCCAGTATGGCGAGAGCATTCCAGCGATCTTGTCGGATAAGGCGTATTCGCCATCAAGTTTTGCTCGAATCCCTGCTAACAAAGGGTCGACTTTGGCAAGAAAACTGTCTGGCGGAAGGCCACCTAACTCAGAGTTCCACAACCACTTGTGGCCCATCGCGCACACACTGCGCTTCACGTGCCTTGGGTCGGTGATCCCGCACAGAGTGGCGGCAACCATATCGCAATGTTCAAATGCGCTGGCGAACTGTTCTCGTTTGTCTGGATTGTGGCGCAACCAGTGCAACAGCTTGGCGAATCCCCATTCCGCCGAATACACGCCTCCGCACCACTCGATGGCTTTGAGACCTTCCCGGCATGCCAATTCGGTAATCTCAGCAGCTTCAGCTTTAGACCGATGGTCACACCAGAGATAATAGTCGTCCAACGGAACCAAACCTTCTCCAACGGGGACCACGCTCGAGCCGGTTGTATCAAGAGCTATCGCCGCGACTTGATCACCGGAAACATTGGCCTCGACTATTGCTTGGCGAGTGGCAGCAATCAATGCATACATGTGGTCATCATGAGACTGAGTAGCCCATTCGGGATCATCTTTCTTTCTGTGGAGCGGATATTCCGAGGCGGCTGAACCCAGCAGGCCACGCCTGCTGTCCGCAATCGTAACGCGGACGCTCAAGGTCCCGAAATCTACGCCTGCGACAATGGTCACGGGTTCACCTGCAATTCCAAACCAAGAATAGCCAACCTGTCAGCCGCAAGACTGACAAGTATCACCGAACCGACAAATGGGTCTAAGCAGCGAATCGCACTCAGTAGTTGCGGATCCCAATCGCGGCGTCTTGCTTCTGTAGGTCGCATCGAGGAGCTCGGGAGGTCGAATCCCTAACTCTTAGTTCAGCCCTAAGTCTGACCACCGTTTGTTCACTTCCTTCTCCGAGGCCGTCGTCCTTTGTCGACCGCAGTTTGCGTAACAAGATCTGCATCGCCTGCCTCCCCATCTCATAAGCGGGTTGCGCGATCGTAGTCAGGCGAGGGGTGAAGTACGCAGACCATTCGAAATCATCGAACCCGAGAACGCTCACGGCTTCCGGACAATGCACGTGAAGCTCTCCCAGAGCCCGCATCAGCCCCAGCGTCATCTTGTTGTTGCATGAGAAAATTGCGGTGGGAGGCATGGGAAGCCGCATTAGCTCCAGGCCACATCGATATCCACTTTCCAGCTGGAAGTCACCCTGCTGAAGATACTTGTCCGGAAGAGCGAGATGTTCTTCCTCCAATGCTTTCCGAAGTCCCGCCAAACGATCCAGGCCGTTCGAAAGGTTCAAATTTCCGGTAATGATCGCGATCTGGCGATGGCCAAGTTCAATCAAATGACGCGTGCCATCATAGGCGGCGCTGAAGTTGTCCGTCATCACAGCATCCCCGGAAAATCCCGGCGGAACGCGATCAATCAGCACAATCGGAAATCGTTTGTGAATGTGCGACTCTTGAGCAGAGGGAGAACTGGTTGGCGCCAACAAGACACCGTCGACCCGTCGGGAAAAGAGCGTGCTCAGGTAATGCCGTTCTAAAGTCGGGTCCTCGTTCGAATCGCACAGGATGACGGAATATCCATTGCTTTGCGCCTCTTTCTCGACGCCACGTATGACATCTGTGAAAAAAGGATTGGTAACGTCTGCAATCACCATACCCACCGTACAGGTATGGCGCACTCGCAAGCTCCGAGCCACTTGATCCGGGTGGTAATCCAATGCTTCCATTGCTTTTTTCACCCGGTCCACCAATGCACGTTTCACCGTAGGCTTATTGTTGAGAACGCCCGATACCGTCGCCACGGAAACTTTGGCGAGTCGGGCAATGTCACGGATGGTGTACAAGCTTCAACCTCCTAATCAAACTTCGCCCTTGAACCGTCGCAAGCGCTTCAAGCGCGGCGAACGTCAAAACACAGGATACCAGATGAATAATTGAGGATAAAATCGATTCTATTTTCTGATTGTCGTTGGTGCATTCGCGCCCAACCTTCTAACCCGTAATCGATTCTCAAATCGCGTAATTGGCTTCAGAAGCTTCTTGCTGGTGCTCAATCCAAGCAGGGCATTTCCGCATCCAGGATTCAGCATGCGACTATTTCATCGATTGTATTTATCTTGACAAACGCTCCCCATTGCAGTATTCGTTCTGCCACAACGGTGGGGTTCCAGAGGACAACGAAAATGACCGATTTCAAATCCCGCCGAGACTTCGTCAAGGTTCTGGCTGCTTCTTCCCTTGCGCCATTAGCCTCCAAGATGGCACTAGGAACCGGGAAGGGCGAGACCAGCAATTTGCCGACGACCGACCTCGGTGCTCGATCGCGGTTGCAAACTTTTAACTACGAGGGCGTTCGGCTCTCGGCAGGAATGCTCAACTCACAGTTTCGCGCTACTCGGGACTATTATTTTGCGATTCCGAACGATGACATCCTAAAGGGTTTTCGCCAAAGAGCCGGACTGCGGGCGCCAGGAAATGACCTGGGCGGATGGTACAGCGGAGATCCTACAGTTACCCACTGGTGGAGCAAGGGGGACACGTTCAACGTGTTCGGGCAATGGCTCAGCGGGATGGCTCGCTTATCTAAGGCTGGGAACGATGAGGAACTCAGTGAGAAAGCCGTTCATCTTATGATCGAATGGGGCAGGACGATCGAAGACGACGGATTTTTCTTTTACTCGCGCAGGCCAAATGCGCCGCACTACACTTACGACAAGACGGTATGCGGATTGATTGATTTGTACGAATACTGTGGCCGAACCGATGCCCTTCCGTTGCTGGAAAAGATCACGGATTGGGCTATTCCCAGCCTTGACAGGATACGCAAGCTGAACTTGTCTGATCCCACCGAGTGGTACACGCTTAGCGAGAACCTTTATCGAGCGTATCGATTGACCGGCAATACCAAGTACAAGAACTTTGGTGATGTCTGGCAGTATCCGGCTTATTGGAAGTTCTTTACAGGCGGGACGGAGGTCGCCCCATATCACTATCATGCGTACAGCCATGTGAACACTCTAAGCAGTGCGGCCATGGCTTATGAGGTGACGGGAGAAGAACATTACTTAAAGACGATCGTCAACGCCTATGATTGGCTAGAGCGTACGCAGCTCTACGCAACCGGGGGTTATGGCCCAGAAGAAGAAATGATGCCTCCGGACGGATCGCTTTCGAACTCCTTGGAAACAACGTTCAGGAGCTTCGAGACCCCCTGTGGATCTTGGGCCGGCTTTAAGCTGTCTCGTTACCTAATGCAATTTACCGGCGAAGCCCGCTATGGCGACTGGATCGAGAAGCTGGTTTACAACGGAATTGGGGCCGCCCTGCCCATGGCCGCTCAGGGTCAAACATTCTACTACTCCGACTATCGCATGGGTGGCGGCCGGAAGATCTATCATATAGATGGAACTTGGCCGTGCTGCTCTGGCACTTACCCGCAAGTAGTCGCGGACTATCACAATGTTATCTATTTCAAGGATCAGGACGGATTGTACATAAATCTGTTTGTCCCTTCGGTCGTTACCTGGCATTACAAGCAAAATGAGATCGCTGTCGAACAGGAGACCACCTATCCGGAATCGGACATCACGGTTCTGACCGTCACTCCCCGGGATCCAGCCACTTTCAATCTAAAGTTTCGGGTTCCAGGCTGGGCCGAGGGAGCGACTGTAAGGGTGAATGGCGTATTGCAGACCGTTGCTACGCGCCCGGGAACGTGGGCCGAGATTCGGCGAACCTGGAAAGCTGGAGACCGCGTTGCCATCCAAATTGGGATGCGCCTCAGGACTGTTCCTGTTGATGCTCAGCACCCTCAGCGTGTTGCGCTGGTTTACGGACCGGTTGTTCTTGTGCAGAAATTGGAATCAGTTTTGCCGGCATCGACAGGTGAGATCTTGGCGAGAATGCCGCGCGGCAACGGCCTAACGTTTTCGGCTCACGGGCAGCCCGTTGGCGATTTTGTGCCCTTCTACAAAGTGGGAGCCGGCGTGACGTACAACATGTATTTCGATCTGCTGGGTTAGGGTTTATGGGTGGCGTGTTGTTCTTCTTCTGACTGATCGGCGAAGCATCCATCAAGTAGAAAAGCGTCGGCGAATGCAACCCTACTGGAAAGTCTTGTCGGTCAGTGAGTCGTACCCAAAATAAGTCTCTCAACTTGGTTGCAGTCTCTCAAACGGGGACTGCTAAATCACACGGCGTTTGAAGAAACGATTGAAGAAGCTAATCAATCACGTCGATCGCGAGTCGCAGTTGACGCAGTTGAGAGTCTTGCCTTGGCTTTTCCCCACCTTCTCCGTCAGATTGACCTGCCCTTGCTTTCGTTCAACGTGAGAATACGACAGCTTTTGTTTGAACCGCTCCCATTTCTATCACAGACGAAGCTAGAGACTTTGGGCGGTGTAAGTCCTTTCTCCCGCTGTTGACGCGGGTTTCGCGCACTCCAGAGGCTCCATCAAGAGACTCTGAAGTGCGCGCCCCATCGATGTACTAGCTTTTCCCTGTGCAACGGCGAGAACGCATTCGGGCGTCCGATCAGCCAGTGCACTGTGTGGGCGCTGCTGATTGTAATGCTCGCGAAACTTTGCCAGCCTCGCTCGGGCGTCATCGAGGGATGAGAACCAGCCGCCTCGGCTTTGTTCGGGACTTGCTGGTTGGTAGAGACAGCAAGATCGACAGCTCGATGCCTCCGAAACATAATCGATTATAGTTTTGTATTCTTTCAATGAAAATTCTATGGGTCGCGCCTCCCGGACGATATGTAGAGATATAAACTTAACATGTTTATTTGCAGTGATATAGTGTTAATTTTTGGCTTCAATATCAAGCTTAGAATCTTTCGTTGCTCGTTTAAATTTCTACGTGAGAAACGATTATTTTTTTCTTGACAAATGAGTCTCACCGAGCGTATTGGAAAAGTTGCCCATCTGGCGCATGCGTTTCGGAAAGGAATTTCTTCCTCTGTCAGGGAGCCGAAGTGCCCCAGAAATGAGGCCAGAGATTTAGAGAAGCTCGTTAATGCGCGGGTCACAGGACACACACACGTCAATCCGTGGAAACTAGGGAGCTACCTTAATGACAGAAGCAAAGATGCAGTTTCTGACACCCATGCGGACCGGACTCATTTGGTTGGCCTGTATTTTGGTCCCAATATCCATCTGGTCTCAGTCTGCCACGACTTCACTGAGCGGGACCGTTCGAGACTCATCTGGTGCCGTAGTGCCTGGAGCCGTTGTTACCCTCGATAATAAAAGCAATGGCTCCCATGCGACGACTCAGTCAGACGCGAAAGGGCAATACGAATTTGCCCAGCTCACGCCCGGCACCTATGAGGTCACGGTTAAGGCCAAAGATCTCGGTGAACAAGTGAAGGTTGCCCAACTGCTGGTCAGCCAGCCCGCGACCATCGCGTTCATTCTGTCGGTAAAAAGTGTGGCGGAAACGGTCAATGTTTCCGCGGCCACGGAAACTCTGAATACGACTGACGCCACGATTGGCAACTCGGTGAGTAACTCTGTGATTACGGCGCTTCCCATGGAAGGCCGCAATGTGCCGGATCTCCTCAGTCTTCAGCCCGGCGTGTTGTACTTGGGCCGGCAGGTTGATCAGACGGTGGACAGCCGGAGCGGCGCGGTATCGGGCGCTCGGTCCGACCAGACCAACCTTACGCTCGACGGCGTCGACGACAACGATCAAACCAACGGGTTTGCGTTTACGGGAGTTTTGCGCTCCACCATTGACTCGGTCGAAGAATTTCGTGTTACCACCACCAGTTCCAATGCGGATGCAGGCCGGACCTCGGGAGCGCAGGTTGTTCTCGTCACCAAGAGTGGGACCAACCAGCTCCATGGCGGAGTGTACGAATACAATCGAAATACGGTAGCCGTCGCTAACGATTGGTTTAACAAGCAGGCAGAATTGTCGCAGGGTTTGCCCAACAAGCCAGGAGAGCTGATTCGCAATACTTTCGGGGGGACACTGGGCGGACCAATCATGAAGAATCGCTTGTTTTTCTTCCTAAACTATGAGGGCCAGCGTACGGCAGAAAATCAGCAAGGGACCCTGACTGTTCCAACTGATTCTCTTCGCGCCGGGGATGTCAGTTATATCTGCACCGGGAGCACGGGGTGTCCGACGAGCGGTGTACAGACCCTCACCTCGACTGAAATTGCGTCGATGGATCCAGGTTGTACGACGTGCGGTGCCACCGGGCCCGGGGTGAATCCAAATACTCTCGCGCTCTTCAATCAGTACCCTCATTCCAATGGCCAAGTCTATGGGGACGGTTTGAATACAGCGTCGTTCACCTGGTCTGCTCCCAATCCGGCGGCTCTCAACACTTACATCGCAAAAATTGACTACATTGCCAGTTCGCACCGGTTGTTCATCAGAGGCAATCTGCAGAACGACAAGACCTCCGGTGTTCCGCAGTTCCCCGGCGACGCTCCCAGTTACGTCCTCAGGAACAATAGTAAGGGCCTGGTTGTGGGCGACGCTTGGACCATTAGAAACAATCTGATCAACTCATTCCACTATGGCTACGTCCGCCAAGGTGTTCTCAACGGCGGCGCCGGAAGCGGCCCCTACGTCGATTTCGTCGGGTTAAGCTCCCTGTACGCCGAAAACCGGACCACCAATCGGGATGTACCGGTCCACAATTTCATCGATGACATCACATGGCTGAAGCACGATCACACCATACAGGTTGGAGTGAACTACAGGCTGATCCACAATCTGGCAGTGTCTGACGCGACTTCTTGGAATTCCGCGGACGGCAACTTCAGCTACATAAACCTTTCTGGTATTGCCAACACTGGGCAGAATTTTGACCCTGGCGCATTCGGTTATCCCGCTGTGGCCGGGTCATTCGCCAATTCTTACAACAATGCCATCATCGCCGCCGCTGGTCTGATCAGCGATGTCAACACCTCAAGCAATTATGCGGTATCGCGGGACGGATCCACAGGAAACCTTCTAGCGCAAGGGGATTTGATCAACCGCGATTACAAGAACAGCGAGTTCGAGTACTTTCTGCAGGATTCCTGGAAAGTCCGGCCCAACCTCACACTTACATTCGGTATCAGGCACACTCTGCTACAGACTCCCTACGAGATTCACGGACAGCAAGTGCAGTCTGTTACCGATCTGCAAAACTGGTTCCAGACTCGGACCCAGTTTGCCCAAATAGGACAAGTGCAACAGCCTAACCTCTATTTTGCTCCTTCCGGACAAGCACGTGGCCTAAAGCCTTATTGGTCAATGAATACAAATAATGTTGCTCCAAGGTTTGCCGTAGCCTATGCACCATCGTTCAAGCATGGTGTGCTGAGCAAAATTTTCGGGAGCAACAACAACAGCTCTCTTCGCGCCGGTTTTGGGATGTACTACGACCACTTCGGGCAGGGAATCGTGAATTCGTTTTCCCAGCTTGGCTCCTTCAGTCTGACTTCCACTCAAACCGGCGCGTGCGGCGGCATCTGCTACGTTCCTAGTATTCCGCGCTTCACCGGCATTCACGATATTCCTTCCGGTGGTGTGGTGGCTCCAGCAAGCGTAACCTATCCCGATGCTCCGCTCGGTGGGCTCAATGGTCAAAACTCGCTCGGAATCGACGATCACCTAAAGACTCCCTACTCTTATGCCTTCAATACGTCATTTCAACGCCAGATACGCGCCGGCTTTACCCTGGAGGTCGCGTACGTAGGCAGGATAGGACGACATCTTCTGCAGCAATACGACTGGGGAGAGCCCTTGGACTTGGTAGATTCCAAGACCGGCGTCGATTACTTTACGGCCGCCACGCAGCTCTCCAAACTCGGGTATTCCGGTGCGACAACCGTCGCACCCATTCCGTACTGGGAAGACCTGTGGCCTGGCGCCGCTCAAGGCGGACTGAGTGCGACGCAAAACATTTACAACCTGTGGAAAACTTTACTCGGAAATGAGACGTTTTCACTCTTCCTCCTGGACGTCGCGTGTTCGCCCGCTTACTGCAACGGGCAAACTCAGCGTTATTTCAGTCCTCAGTATGGCGCTCTCTTCGTCTGGAACTCGCTGGGCAATAGCAGTTACAACGCCGGTCAGATCGTGCTAAGGCACCCCATGACGCACGGCCTGCAGTTCGATTTCAACTACACTCTAGGGAAGTCCCTGGATCTTGGATCAGATACGGAGCGCACCTGCCAGTTCTGCAGGGGAGGCGTCTCCGGTCCGATTATCAGCACGTGGAGACCCCGCGACAACTATGCAGTATCGGACTTCGACACCAGGCACCTTGTCACGTTCGATTGGGTCTATACCTTACCCTTTGGTCAACACTACACGGGGTTCCGTCGCGGATTCTTGGGAGGATGGCAGTTATCTGGTCTGACCCGGTGGACCAGTGGTCTGCCTTTCAGCATCTTGCAAAGCCAGAACTGGGCAACGAATTGGACCCAGGTTGGCTGGCTAGTCCAAACTGGGCCTGTACCACTCAAAAAACACATTGGTAGCAGCGGCGTGCCGCAGGCGTTTGCTGACCCTTCTGCAATCCAAACAGGCTACCTCACCGGATCCCCCGTGCGTAATGGCTACCCCGGGGAAGCCGGACAGAGAAACCAGTTTCGCGGTGATGGTTACTTCGGAATAGACTCCGGTCTCTCCAAGAGCTGGACCATTCGCGAGAGGCAGAATCTGAAGTTTGCATGGGAGATATTCAACGTTACGAACTCGGCTCGGTTTGATGTCCACTCCATCAATAATGACGCATCCTCGGGAGGGTTCGGCAACTATAGTTCGACGCTCACATCGCCGCGTGTACAGCAGTTCTCACTGCGGTATAGCTTCTAACGACAGAAAGCACTGGCCAGGACTGGGAGATAACACGAGGTGGCAAGTGACAAGGGATTTTTACCCTCAAGAGGCGACCTCTATGCGGCGTGACTGGCTGGCAACGCTCCTTAAGCGGTCGATATCGCTGTTCCTGGTATGGCTTGTTTTGTCCACCGCCGCTATTTGGGCGCAGACCCCGGACAAAGATTTCCTCGACTCGCTGGGCCTGGCGCGGCTGAAAAACTATTCCAGCGCTCGAACCTCCAGCGGGAACCGGTATGTGAACAGCAATGATGACAGCAAGCGAATCATGCCTGGAGAGACATTGGTCATGGCCAACCTGGCCGGCCCTGGCATGGTCACCCACATCTGGCTGACAGTGGCCCAGAATGAATTTGGCTGGCCGCGGCTGGTACGGTTGCGCATTTACTACGACGGCCATAAGACACCCAGCGTAGATGCTCCGCTGGGTGATTTCTTTGCCGTCGGGCATGGGGCGGAGCGCGATGTGAATTCTATGATGGTGCGCGACAGTTCCTTTGGCCGGGCGCGCAACAGTTATTGGCCGATGCCGTTCCGAAAGTCCTGCCGCATCACCCTCACCAACGAGGGCAAACGCCTTTTGCCCATGTTCTATTACCACGTTGACTATCGTAAGTACGCTACGCTGCCCGCAGATACTGGCTACTTTCATGCTTACTACCGGCAGGAGCGTCCCGCTCGCAGTGGCCATAACTATGCATTTCTCGACACTAAAGGGACCGGCCACTACGTGGGCACCGTAATGGGCGTCGTGCTTACACAGATTTCGTGGTTCGGCGAAGGCGACGATCTGTTTTATATCGATGGCGCGAAGTATCCGCAGATTTATGGCACCGGGACAGAAGATTATTTCAATGACGCCTGGGATCTGCGGGATGCGAGTGCCATGTGGACAGGCACTCCGATCGCGGAAGGAGAGCTTCCGGGATCGAGGCTCTCGGCTTATCGATGGCATGTTCCCGATCCAATCCCGTTTACCAAGTCGATCTGGGCAGGCATCGAACACTCGGGTTGGACCTCGAACCCTGACGGTAGCGTTCGATCCGGGTTCGAAGAGCGCCCAGATTATTTTTCCAGTGTGGCGTTCTGGTACCAGAGCGGGGTCAATGAAGGCCTACCCGAGCCACCCTACGGAGATGAGCGTCTTCCCTACGGCAACGCTACCCAGATCGCGGTGGAGGAATCGATCAGTGAGGTGACCACGGAGCACGGGACGGCATCCGTGCTGCGGGACGTGGACTGGGCGAAAGATCTGTTGCTCTTCAAGGCGGAAGGGGTGGGATCAAAGGTCAATGTTCCGATCGAGATTCCCGAGGACGGCCAGTATGCGATGGTGGCCCAACTTGCGCAAGCTTCCGACTACGGGGATTACACGGCTTTGCTGGATGGCAATGCCACTAATGTGGACACCCGGAAGCCGTCGGTTTCAGAAATTCCATTGCCGGGGCCAGAGGTGTTTCGTAATTACCTGACCGAGCTGTATGTGGCGCGCGACCGGACACTTGGCGTATTCAGTCTGTCCAAGGGGCGGCACACCTTGACATTTGTATGCCAGGGCAAGGATCCACGTTCGGTAGGATACGACCTTGGCATCAACGATGTTGTGCTGGAGAAGGTTCCGCGCAGTGAGGCAGCAACAGAGGTAGTGTCCATGGAGGAAAAAAACAAAGGAACTGAGGGAACAGGCTTGCCTTTGTATCGCGGACGGCTGCTTTCGTATTACGTGGCCAATCTGAAAAGCACATCCGACACCAACAGGGTGGAATGGATTCGTGCTCTCGGTTACTTCGGCGCCGATGGAGTCTCGGCGGTGCCCGAACTGATTACTGCGCTGTCTGACTCGTCCCCCGTCGTACGCTCTGCAGCGGCGGGTTCGCTCGCACAGATCGGACCCCCAGCTGCAGGGGCGGTTCCCGCGCTGATAAAAGCACTCTCCGACTCCAGTCCCCATGTACGCGATCTGGCGGCAATTGCCCTACGGGGAATGGGTCCCAAAGCAGTTGCGGCACTGCCGGAACTGATTCGGGCTTTGAGCGATCCAGTGAACTTCGTCCGTGCTCCGGCTGCCGAGGCACTTGGTGCCATTGGGCCTGGGGCGCAGGCTGCGGTTTCGGCACTCGCCGAGAGACTGCTTATGCAAAACGAAGAGGGGTTTGTCTTGACCAGCGTGGCCTACGCCCTCGGCGACATAGGCCCAGCCGCAAAGGATGCACTTCCCGCGCTGCGGCAAGTTCTCGAGAAGCGCCGCGTGGGATCGGCAGCTGAGGAAGCGATTCTCAAGATTGACGCGAAACCGGTACCGACCTATCACCCATGAGAGGCGAATTCACAAGTTTGCGCTCAGATGCGACGGAACGTTCGCTTTCTGGTTTAATCGCGAGCGCAAGGAGAAATGAACAAATTTACTTTTCTCACAGGGGTAATGGATGTGCGTCTTTGAAAAACAGAAGCGACTTGGTTGGATATTTTTCGCCGCTATATTTCTATCCTGCACATCCCTCGCCCAGATTCAACCGAGATTCCGTGTCGGTCGTGAATTTCGAGAGCAGGTCGACCAGATCGGAAAGCACGGGAGCACCCAGTTCTTCCATCGCGATTGTAAGAGATCGCCTCAGGAATTTGTGCAAACGGAAAGGGAAAACCGCGGTAGGATGACCTTCTTCGGGTACAGGGCAAAATTCAGCCAAAAGACGTTTGCTGTGTGGGTTCGTGAAATGCCCGATGGCAAGATCGAGCAATATCAGCTAATTGTGGAACCATGACGCAGACGACGACGGTCGGATCGCTGATGACCGTCCTTGAAGAAGGAGCTTGAATGCTTCGAACGATTTTGCTTCTGCTGTTGGTTGCGCTTGCTACGACAAACATGGTGGCCGCCGTCAAAGTCGAAAAAACGGAGTACAAGGGTTGGCCGAACTGCTACCGGGTCAGCAACGGTGAGATCGACCTGGTCGTAACGGGCGACGTCGGGCCCAGGGTGATCCGGTTCGGGTTTGTCGGGGGGCAAAACTTGTTCAAAGAGTTTCCCGAGCAGCTAGGACGAAGCGGAGAGGAAAAATTTCAATTACGCGGCGGGGACCGCGTCTGGAAAGCTCCCGAAGACCCGGTGGCGACATGGGCCCCGGATAATGTCCCGGTCACCGTCCGTTTAACGCCGACCGGCCTCGTGGCTACAGAGCCGATCGAACCGCTGACAAATCTTCAAAAAGAAATCGAGATCATCATGGCGTCGTCAGGGACGACGGTTATCGTGTACCATCGGATCACCAACCGTTCCTTGTTTACGCTTGAGTTTGCTCCCTGGGCGCTCACTATGATGGCCCAAGGCGGAATAGCGGTCACAGGATTTCCGCCACGCGGGAAACACCCTGCAAATCTGGAGGCCACCAACCCGCTTGTAATGTGGGCTTACACCAATCTTGCCGATTCACGCTGGAGATTCACCAGGAAGTATCTGATGCTCCGTCAGGATCCCAAGAACGGCGAAGCTCAGAAGCTGGGAATGTTCAATCCGGACACGTGGGCTGCATATGTTTTGAGCAATGAAGTATTCGTGAAGAGGACGACCCCAGATCGGGCCAAGATCTATCCTGACTTCGGTTGCTCTTTTGAGACCTTTACGAATAATGACTTCCTCGAGATCGAAACCCTGGGTCCGATGACGAAGATGGCGCCGGGGCAGACGGTTGAGCACGTCGAGCATTGGGGGCTTTACCGGAACGTGGTGTTGAAGGAATGGAACGACGAGGAACTGGATCGCGTTCTCCTCCCGCTGGTTCAGTCCGTCGGGAGCCCCCGTTAATGGCTGCTGTATGGTTCTTCCAAGGCGCGAATGCTCGCCTTTCGCTCGGTCCTATCGACCTTGTCATCATTGTGGTGTACTTCATGCTGGTTCTGGGCATTGGCCTTTACCTGAAGAAGTACACTCATACCGGCGAGCAATTTTTTATGGCCGGCCGCGAAATGAGCGCCTGGATCGCCGGCCTCAGCTTCATCTCAGCTAACCTCGGGTCCCTGGAGATGATGGGCTACGCGGCAGCCACCTATCAGTATGGCATTCTGGTGGCACACGCTTATTGGATCGGTGCCATTCCAGCCATCTTGTTTCTTGCCCTGGTGATGATGCCGTTCTATTACATCTGCAATACCCATTCGGTTCCCGGGTATCTGAAGCTGAGATACGGAGAAGGCGCGAGATCGCTCTCTGCGATTTCTTTCGCAGTGATGACCATTCTGATGAGCGGCATCAACATGTACTCGATGGCCATCATCATGAAAGTCATTCTGGGATGGGATATTCACTTCAGCATCTGGATCTCGTCACTGACCGTAGCTCTTTACGTGATGGCGGGTGGTCTGCTCTCGGCGATATTCAACGAAGTGCTTCAATTTTTTCTGATCTGGATTGGCTGCGCAGTCATTCCAGTCGTCGGCCTCATAGAAACGGGTGGGTGGGCGGGGATGGTCCATCGCATCCAGACGAACTTTCCCGGGCAAGACTTCATTCACATGTGGAGCACCACCGGATCATTTACCGGGAATCCCATGGGCGTGCACTGGACCGGGATCGTATTTGGCTGGGGTCTGGCGATCTCGTTCGGATACTGGACCACGGACTTCCTGGTGGTGCAGCGCGTGATGGCGGCAAAGGATCTACGCTCGGCTCAACTCGGTACCGTGATCGGCGCGTTTTTCAAGATGATGGTCCCTTTGATCGTCATTCTCCCCGGATTGCTGGCACTGGCGGTACTGCCGTTTCACCTGGTCCCCGAAAATCAGGCCGGCCAGCTGGGTGTGCACACTTACAATGAAGCCCTTCCTCTGATGCTGGCCCGCTACTGCGGACCCGGACTGCTGGGGCTGGGAGTAACGGCGCTGGTCGCCGGCTTCATGTCTGGAATGGCTGGCAATGTTACTGCATTCACCACCGTCTGGACTTACGACATCTACAAGCCCTTTATCCGGAAAGATGCAGCGGATTCGCATTACGTATCGATGGGGCGGTGGTGTGCTCTTCTGGGCGTTTTCGTAAGCATCGGAACTGCCTATCTAGTCATGAATTTTTCCAGCATTATCGTCTATGCGCAGGTGATTTTCGTGTTTTTCATTGTGCCGATGTTCGGCACGGTCATCCTGGGGATGCTGTGGAAACGAACGACGCCCGCTGCCGGCTTTTGGGGACTTCTGGCAGGCATTCTTACATCATTCGGGTTGTGGCTCTGGGTCAAGGTTGATCCGAGCGCGCTGCAGCACGTTGCCTTCTCGGCACAAGCCAAGGACATGGCCGAAAACATTTATCGCGCCATGTGGTCGCTGATCGCCAACGTTGTTGTGACCGTGGTGGTCAGCCTGTTTACCAAGCCTAAGCCTCAACATGAACTCAAGGGACTGGTCTATGGATTGATGGAAATTGCTCCTGAGGGTCAGTTCCCGGTTTTTCAGAGGCCAGTCACCTGGGCGGCCGCAGTGGCAGTCGGATTTCTTGTCTTGAACGTCTGGTTCTGGTGAGAGGTGCGCTGTGGGAAAGCATTTCATTCCGATCTGGTTCTTCATCGGTGCTTTACTCGTACTTTACGGTGCCCTGATTCTTGGATCGGGAATCTACGGATTGTTTGTGCCCCCTAGTCATCCTGTCGCGATGTCTGACCTCCACATCGGAATCTGGTGGGGTGCCGGAATGTTGATTCTTGGTTTGGCGTACGTAGTCCGCTTTCGGCCAAACCGCAAAGATGGGTGAGGAGATCCGATTTAGCGAGGAGTTGAACCGTGCGAGATGACGAAATAATCCTCATAGCGAGTGGCGATTTGCGGGTTTCGGCGAACCAGACATGCTGGCCCGCACAAGCGCAGGTGGAAGAGGCGGTGATGTCTGCGATTCGCGCGCACGGGGGCTCCGTGCGCCGAGGCCACCCCTACGATCCTGTGCAAAAGCACGGTTTCATCCATAGCCAGCGTCACGGGATCGAGGTCTTCCGCCAAATACTACCCGAGGCTCCTCTGGTTGTCGTCGAGGCTGTCTGGCAATACAGCCACCACGTCCTGCCCGGTCTCATCACGCATCGTGGACCGATCCTGACCGTCGCCAATTGGTCGGGACAATGGCCCGGCCTGGTTGGCATGTTGAATTTGAACGCTTCGCTGGCCAAGGCGGGGGTCAAGTACAGCACCCTGTGGAGCGCAGATTTCCGTGACAATTACTTCCTCGAAGGACTTCGCCGCTGGCTGAATGACGAAGCGGTGGTCCATGATGCGAGCCATGTACGGCCACTCGCGGCATTCGAGCTCTCTCCGGAAGCTGAAGGGATTGGCCGTGAACTCGGCCGCGAGTTGTTGCGCCGCAAGGCCATCATGGGAGTTTTCGACGAGGGATGCATGGGGATGTACAACGCCATCATCCCGGACGAATTGCTGAACGCAGTCGGTGTATATAAAGAGCGGCTCAGCCAATCTGCTCTTTACGCTGAGATGCGGCGCGTATCGGCCGATGAGGCTCGAAAGATTCGCACCTGGCTCGACGGCAAGGGCATGAAGTTTCATACCGGGTCTGATCCTGCCCGTGATCTCACTGACGACCAAATTCTCGAGCAGTGCAGGATGTACATCGCCGCACTCCGCATTGCGGACGAATTTGGCTGCGATGCGATCGGTATTCAGTATCAGCAAGGACTAAAGGACATCTGCCCAGCCTCTGACCTCGCTGAGGGGCTTCTGAACAACGTTGATCGTCCCCCGGTTACGGATACCGGAGGAAAGCGAATCCTGTTTGAGAATTTGGCTCTCCCCCACTTCAACGAAGTAGACGAATGCGCAGGTCTGGACGCGCTGGTGACTCACCGTATCTGGCGCCGCTTCGGATTTGCGCCCGAGACAACGCTTCACGACGTCCGCTACGGCGAGCTCTTCGCGGCAAACGGTAAGGAGGAGTTCGTCTGGGTGCTGGAAATTTCAGGTTCGATTCCTCCCAATCATCTGGCGAATGGATACAAGGACGCCGTAAGCGAACGCCAGCCCCCCATGTACTTTCCACTGGGTGGTGGCACGATCAAGGGCGTCAGCAAGCCCGGAGACATAGTGTGGAGCAGGGTGTTCGTCGAAAACGGAAAATTGAACGCCGACATCGGCTATGCTAGTGCCATTGCCCTCCCTGATTCCGAAACTCAGCGGCGATGGTCGATCACCACACCGCAGTGGCCCATGATGCACCTCGTTTTTAAAGGCATCAGCCGGGACCAGTTCATGGCTCGGCATAAATCGAACCACATACAGGTTGCCTATGCACCCGATGCCAAGGGCGCACGCTCAGTGCTCGCAGCCAAAGCGGCGATGATGGACGAACTCGGAATCAAAGTGAATGTGTGTGGCGACTGTGAGCCGTGATCTCAAAAGCAGTATCGCTCAGTTTCGACCTCGGCAGGGCCAACGGCGAACCTCTCGAATGACCAGTGTGGCAACCACCGACTGTGTGCGACGCGTGGCAGTTTGTCGCTGACGAGGGGAGTCCTACGCGCAAGGAGAAAACAAAATGGCAAGTCGGCGCAGATTCTTGGAAACCATCGCGTTGGGAATAGCAGGGTCAACCTTGGGAGCCCGCAAACTTGTAGCACAATTGATTGGCTCGAAATACAAGTTCGAGATGGACAGCGGGCCCGGACCGGAAACCGTCATCAACGGCAAGCGACTTCTTTATTTTGGCGGTACTGGATATTTCGGATTTCAAACCCATCCAGACTTGCTCCAGGCCGCGCAAAAAGCGACCGCCGACTTTGGCATGGGCACCGCAACATCGCGAAACGTTTTCGGCACCTCACGCCTCTATCTCGATGTAGAAAGAACGGCCAGCAACTTCTTTGGGAGCGACGAGGCGATCTACCTGCCGTCCGGCTACTTGATCAACATTGCCGGTTTTCAGTCGCTAGCTGCGTTACGCCGATTCGATGCCATGTTCGTCGACGAAGGCGCACACTGGAGCGTCACCGACTTCATGTACGCACTCCAAAAGCCGGTCTACACCTTTGGGCATGGTGACGCAGGAAGTCTACGCACCAAACTGAAGGAAAACCTTGGGCCAGGCCAAAAGCCATTGGTGGTGAGCGACGGTATTTTCCCGGCCTTTGGCAAGATCGCACCGATTCCTGACTATTTCAAACTCGTGGAATCTTACGATGGATGTATGTGGATCGACGACTGTCACGCCATCGGCGTTCTGGGAGGAAACGGGCGCGGCACCTACGAGCATTATAGTTTGCAGTCAGAGCGTCTGTATTTTGGTGGAACCCTCAGTAAAGCGGTGGGCGCACATGGTGGAATCATTCCCGGCAGACAGGAATTCATCCTCCCCATTCGCAGTGGGCATATCGCTAACGGTGCGAATGCATCTCCTTCTGCTGCGGCAGCGGCCGCTGTCAAAGGTATGGAACTGCTGATGGCAAAGCCCGAATTACGCCAGCAGTTATGGAGGAATGCACGCCAAATGAAGTCCGGACTGAAAGCAATGGGATTTGACCAAGACGACTCGGCCGTTCCGGTTGCAGCCTGGACGTTGAAGACAGCAGAAGACATGGATCGCGTCCATGCTGAATTGATGAACCGGGGAATTGCAATCCAGCGCACGCATTATGTTGGAACTGGCACGAATGGAGCATTGCGGGCTGTGGTATTCGCGAACCACAAGCCAGAACAGATCAACCGGATGCTGAGCGAACTGAAAATGCTTGTCTGAACAAAATGCGATGGAACTCAACGCGTAGCGTTTGAAATCCGGAGGCTGCTAACGCAATGGATGCAAGGGTTTGGCAATTGCTTGTTGAGAGTCACAAGTGCAAGGCCGCACTCCGCGTTCCCACGCTTTCGAAGAAACAAGGATCGATTTCTTGAACATCCGGGATGCAACATCGGACATCTTGAAGCATAAATATGAGGTGCACAGCACTGAACGCGTAATAACACCTGCGCTCCTCATCTACCGGGATCTGGTCCTGGCCAATATCGAAACGACCCTTTGCCTGTTAGATAGCAACCCCGACCGCTGGCGTCCCCATGTGAAAACTGCCAAGCTCGGTTATGTCATGGAGATGCTGACCGCCCGCGGGGTGTTGGCGTTCAAGTGCGCAACTAGTCTCGAGCTCTTAACGGCGATTCGCGCAGGGGCCAGAGACGTGTTGGTGGCTTATCCAGTGATGGGAGCGAACGCAATACGAATTCGACAAATTGCCGCCCAGAATCCTCAGGTGGCGATCTCGGTGCTGGTGGAGAGTGTGTACCAGCTCGAGAGCTGGTTTGGCACCGACATCGGGATCTTCATTGACATAAACCCGGGAATGGACCGCACCGGAATTGAGCAAGGTCGGGCCGCAGATATAGTGGAACTGGCAAAACTTATACGCAGATCCGGATTGGAATTCCGAGGTCTGCACTACTACGACGGCCACCTGGGGTCCGTCGCGTTGCCGGAGCGTGCACGGCAGGCGCATGCGGGATACGATCGATTGATGCATGTCGTATGGACATTCCAGGCGGAAAACATTCCGGTGAAGGAAATCATTACTGCAGGGACCCCAGCCTTTCCTTTCACGCTCTCATATCCTGGATTTCTGAAGTCTGGATTTGTTCATCGTGCTTCTCCGGGCACCGTAGTCTATTGCGACGCAACCGCGATGGAACAGTTGCCGCAGGAATTCGGTTACGTGTGCGCGGCCTTGGTTTTGAGCCGGGTGGTCAGTCGCCCTACGACCGAAATGATTACTTGCGACGCTGGACACAAGACGATTTCCGTTGATTGCGGAGTTCCGAATTGTCTCGCTGCCGGAACGAATTTAGAACCTCTGCGGCCGTCGGAGGAACACTTGCCAATTCGAGTGCCGAAGAACGTGACTTCTCCCCAGCTAGGTGATCTCCTTTACCTGATCCCGCGACACATTTGCCCGACCGTAAACAACTTTGATTGGGCGCTGATCGTTGCTGAAGAAAGGATCTTGGCGGTGGAAAGGGTGAATGCACGAGGACGGGAAGGGCCGTTGCTTCAGCAATGACGGAAACCGACAATCGCTTGCCATGCAACTTCAGAAGTTTCCTCACGAGTCCAAGGGGTGAGAAATGCTCATGATTCCGCATCATCGGCTATCCTTCTTTATAACGCTCATCGCATTGTTGTGCGTCGCTGCGATGGGTCACGCACAGCAGACCAGTTACGACTTCGTAATCACCGGAGCTCGTGTCGTTGATGGCACGGGTGCTTCCTGGTTTGTCGCGGATATCGGAATCGTAGGCGACCGCATCGCAGCCATCGGCGATCTGCACAATGCCGCGGCCAAAAAGCGGGTGGAAGCCGCCGGCCTTGTGGCGTCCCCAGGATTTATCGATATTCAGGGACAATCGGAATTCAATGTGCTGGTCGACAATCGTGCTGCCAGCAAGATAACGCAGGGCGTAACGACCGAAGTTACGGGGGAAGGCACATCCATCGCACCGATCAATGATCGGTTACTTGAGGATCTGCAACCAGGCGCAGAAAAGTACGGTGTGACTGTAGATTGGCGCTCGCTCGACGAATACTTCCGCCATTTTGAACGCGCACGGCCAGCCATCAATCTGGGCACATTCGTGGGCGCCGGTGGTTTACGCGAATACGTGGTTGGAAAAGACAACCGGCCAGCCACGGCCACCGAGCTTGAACAAATGCGTCAACTGGTGGCCCAAGCCATGGAACAGGGCGCCTTCGGACTGAGTTCCGCCTTGCAATATGTTCCCGATGTCTATGCGTCCACCGACGAAATTGTCGAGTTGGCCAAAGTTGCTCGAAAGTACGGCGGGGTTTACTTCACCCATCAGCGCTCGGAGGGAGACAGCATTTTCGAGTCTCTCGATGAAGTCTTCGCCATTGCTCAGCGCGCCGGTATTCCTGCCACGATCTGGCACCTGAAGACTGCCTATCCCGAGAACTGGGGGAAAATGCCGGAAGTACTCCGCAGAATCGAAGCTGCCCGCGCGCGCGGCCTCGATGTCGGCGCCAGTGTTTATCCTTACGCCCGCGCTTCGAATGGTCTGTTCGCATGTTTTCCCAGCTGGATTTCCGAAGGTGGTACCGAGAAGATGGCAGAGCGTCTGAAGGACCCTGCCCAGCGGGCCCGCGCTAAGAAGGAGATGGACGATCCCAACGCCCCCTGGCAAAACCAGTGGCTGGGCTCCGGTGGGGCCAAGGGCGTGCTGTTGATCCAGGTGTTGAATCCCGAACTGCGCCAGTATGAAGGCATGAATTTCGAAGAAATCGGCCGCCAGACGGGCAAGGATCCGAGAGATGCTGCGATGGATTTCGCCCTCGCAGATCGCGGCGCAAGTCCTTATTCCCTGGGCGCAAGTGGAGTGGTCATTTCCATTATGGATGAAGCCGACGTGCGCGCAGCCAATTCGAATCCGCTGGTCACTTACGGATCAGATTCCCCCGCGCAAGCTGAAGATGGACCGCTCAGCCTGACAAAGGCACATCCGAGGGCGTTTGGCACATTTCCTCGCATCTTGGCCGAGTACGTGCGCGAAGAGCACACCATGCGTCTGGAAGAAGCCATACGCAAAATGACGTCGCTGGCCGCAAGCCGGGTGGGAATTATGGATCGCGGGATTCTGCGGCCAGGAATGATGGCCGATATTACCCTTTTCGATCCTGCGACCATCCAGGATGTTGCAACCTACAATAACCCTCTTCGTTACTCTATTGGCGTGAAATACGTTTTCGTAAATGGTCGGCCGGTTGTGCTCGACGGCAAAATCACCGATGAGCGGCCGGGGCGCGCATTGCGCGGTCCGGGCTATAAGCCGGCCCATTGACAAGAGCCGAACTGCTGGACAGGTACGCAGCACGATAAGTTTTCGATTCCTGAAATCATGAACAGTTTGGCTGGCGCACGACCGTCACAGAGATTGGAGAAAGAGCGTAGAGCTGCACCCCGTCCGGCGCCCACGAGTGAGTGCCCAACGTTAGACTCTGTGCTCGGCCATAAAATCAATCAGCGTCATCAAGCACTCTGTTAGACCCTAAGGACTCGCATGCCCGGAACCACTGTCGGCGAGTACTAGGGTATCTGATAACTTTGAGCACAAAGCGGACGGCGAATGCCTGGCCAAGATTCTCCCTTAAACATTGGGGCAGATGCTGTTTTCAACTCGTTAATTCCTGCATCGAAAAGCTGTTTGATTTTCCTGTTAATTGAGACAAGCGGATTGATAAGATGTCAGACCAATGGCTCCGACCGCGGACTCACGCCCACCCCGACAATGCTCTCTCATCCTGCCCCGCGGACGATTCTTGTTTGGTGCCGCTATTGGCACTGGAATGGCAGCAAAAGCCGCCGAACGAGGAGGCGCTGATTTTTTATTGGCGCTCAGTGCCGGCCGCTTCAGGAGCATGGGCGCTCCTTCGGCGGCTTGCATGCTTGCTCTGCGCGATGCGAATCGACTGGTGATGGAGTTTGGTCGGGCAGAATTGTTGCCAAATACTTCGTTGCCGGTGTTCTTTGGCGCGAGCAGCTTCGCAGACGGTAGCATCGAGAAACTCGTCGACCAGATTGCCGAAGCTGGATTTCACGGCGTCGCGAACTTCCCGAGCTGTGTCTTTCTCGACGGCCAGTACCGCGAATACCTCGAAGAGTCAGGTTTTGGTTTCGATCGCGAAATTGCCTTATTGCGGGCGGCCCGAACTCGCGGATTGTTAACACTCGCGTATGTACACTCTTTGGCGGAAACACGTCGCGCAGTTGCCTCTCAACTCGACATCATTAATCTCGACTTCGGCTGGAACATGGGAGGAGTGGTCGGCGTCGAAAGTTCTTTTGGCCTGGAAGATGCGACATCCCTGGCGAAAAGCTTCGTGAGTGCCGTTCGGGCCGTAGACGGCCAAGCACGCTGTGTAATCGAAGGTGGTCCGATCGTTACGCCCGAGCAAATGGATCAGGTTTGCCGAGCAGCGAAAGCCGACGGGTATGTCGGGGGCTCAACCATCGATCGTGTTCCGCTCGAGAGCGCAATTGAGATGGCAACTGCTGCGTTCAAAACCATCGGCACGCTGCGCCGACAAGTCGATTCTCTCGAACGAAAACTCACTCGCAAGGTTGCGTTGGATGCGCTCATTGGGTTCAGTGAGTCAATCGAGCGGGCTCGGGAGCAAGTAGCTCACGCCATGGAGATCGATTTGCCCGTGTTAATCGTCGGCGAGTCAGGCACGGGTCGTCGTGAAGTGGCGAAAGCTATTCACGAAGCACGTATCCCCTGGGGACGATGGTTGATTTCCGGAGAGTGCAAAGCCGATGCAAGTCATGACATGGAGTTGGATCTCTTTGGCTGCGTTGGAGGCGCATTCCCCGGCGTTGAGAACAGGCGCACAGGTTTGCTGGACCTCGCGCGCGGGTCGAGTTTGGTTCTCGACGATGTGGCAATGCTGGATATCGCAGTTCAGCGGCAATTGCTGCAAGCGGTTCAAGCTGGATGCTTCTGGCCGAGAGGCAGCAAAGAAGTCATTCCGCTCGATGTCCGGTTCATCGGCATCACCCGCTTCGATCCGAACGCCGAATCGGACACTCGCCGCCTCGACTTGACCTTTTCGCAATGGCTTGGCGCCATCCGCATCGAACTGCCTCCACTGCGCGAGCGTCTTGAAGATTTGCCCATGCTTTCCGAGGCTGTATTGCGAGGGGTTGCGAAGGGTGGGAAGAAAAAACTGAATTCTTCTGCTTACCGTGTTCTGCTGAGTTATCCTTGGCAAGGCAACCTTGGCGAACTGCGTTCTGTGTTGCAGACCGCTGCAGTGAGGGCGCGCAGCAGCATCATTACTGATCGCGATCTGCTTTATCTACTGGAATCCCGCCACACGAAGTCTACCGACCGGCAAGACTTTCCCTCGGAGCGTGAATGGATTTTGGATGGCTTGAAGAGGAATCGATTCAGGCGCGCAGAAACAGCCCTGTTTCTACGACTCTCGCGCAAAACTCTTTATAACAAAATGCAGCGGTACGAATTGCTGGGGGAGATTCCAAGTCGGCATCCGCCCGAGAGATGGGACGAAAAGATTTCCCGCGAAAGGCATAACCGAGTGGTCTTACCCGTTTTTACCCATCCACCGATCTAAATCGCAGGCTAAGCTTCACGCTGTAACTGATGAAGTAACGCCACCGTCCGTGAGGAGATGAGCCGATGAAGCCGCATCAATGGGCAGGCGTGATTGCGGCCTTCTTCGCTCTTACAACATGTATCTTGAACTTCCCTGATGCACGGGGCGAGGCGGCCACGCGTAGTAATCTGTCCCAGACGGTGAGCCTTTGGGCGCATGACAATCTCGTCGCGTGGTGCCTCGAGCCCTGGGACGCGAAGAGGCGTGGACCGGAAGCGCGCGCGCAGATGCTGGCCAAGCTGGGCTTCCGACATTATGCGTATATTGGACCGGCCGATACTCACGCTCTCAATGCCGAAATCGAAGCGCTCAAAAAGCACGGCGCCGATCTGCTCGCATGGTATTTCCCTCTTGCTCTGACGACGGCGCCCGTGCCGGAGGCTGGCGCGTTCTCAGATGATCAGGAGAAAAGCGATGTGACCGAATATCTGACGGGCAGACATTCGCTCCTGCTTGCGGGGACTAGCGCATATGGAATTGCTGCCGAGCGATGTCCCAAACCTTCGAAGAGCGCACCACCCGTCAGATTGCTCATCGTTACGGGTGGACATGAATACGAGCCCAGCGAGTTCTTTGCTGCGTTCAATGCGATGCCAAACGTTCGCTACCAGCACGTTCTCATGACGGAAGGTAAGCCGGTCGCGGTGCCCGCAGGGGGTTTGGGACAGTACGACGTTGTCCTGTTTTATGACATGGAGCCGAAGACGATTACTCCGGAATGGCGCAGTCTGCTCGAGCGTGGAAAGGGTTTTGTCTTTTTGCATCACGCGCTCGGTTCCTTTCCCGAATCGCCCGAGTTCAAGGCGATCGTGGGCGGCCATGCCAATTTTTCAGAAAGGCCTCAACCGGATGTCCCCAGCAGCGGCTTTCACGAGAATCAACCGCAGCACTATTCGATCAGTGACCACCAGCATCCAGCAACCTGCGGGATTAGCGATTTCGCTATGACGGACGAGGCTTATGACAATATCGACGTAGATCCTGCCGCACATGTGCTAATGAGGTCGGACTTTCCGAATCTGAGCCATGTCGTGGCGTGGACCTGGAGCTATGCACGGAAGCGGGTTCTATACCTTCAACCAGGCCACGGCAGTTTTGGCCTGCCGCCGGATCACGGCCCCACCGCTTATCAGAATGAGTCGTTCCGCAGAGTGCTCAATCGGGGAATTCTGTGGGCGGCCGGGCGGCTTTGAGCAGGTACAGTGAGCGCACACGGTCGATGCATGATTACCCGTTAGCCTTGTATCCTCGGAGAATTGACAATGCGGATCATCGAGGTCGTTGGAACCGCTTTAGCAGTGATCATGTATTCGGTTCAAACGGCATTCCCTACAGGACAGAAGTTCATGCCCGTAATTTCGCAAACTAATAAGACTCCCGGGGTTGGAAATATCACAACAGAACGCTTGCTAAATGGAGACAGCGAACCGGGCGGTTGGCTGACCGGCGGCAGGGATTGGCGGCAATCCTATTATTCGCCACTTACAAACATTAATAAGGACAACATTCAGAAGCTAGGTTTTGCCTGGTCTTATGATATTCCATTCGATGTCTTGTTTGAGTCAACTCCGATTGTTGTCGACGGAGTGATGTTTACCAGCGGCAACCATGGCAATGTCTATGCGCTTGATGCGCGAACCGGTGCCTTGCGTTGGTCGTTTACGCCGAAAGTTGATCTTGGAATTCTTCGCGTGCAGTGCTGCGGAGGAGTGAATCGCGGGGTTGCTGTCTGGCATGGCAAGGTCTATGTTGCGGCCGTCGACGGCATGCTGTATGCGTTAAATGCCGACAAGGGTGAAGTAGTCTGGAAAATCGACACAATAATTGATCATGCTCGTTCATACACCAGCACGGGAGCTCCCTACATCGCCAAGAACGTTGTTGTGATCGGCAATAGCGGCGGTGAATATGATACTCGCGGCTATATCACGGCTTATGACGTCGAGACCGGCAAATTCGCCTGGCGATTCTTCACCGTGCCGGGGGATCCAAAGAAGGGATTCGAGTATCCAGAGCTCGAAATGGCGGCGAAAACGTGGGACCCTGATAGCCCCTGGGATATCGGCCTGGGCGGAACCGTGTGGGACGGTATGGCTTATGACCCCAAGCTCAATCTACTCTACTTCGGAACGGGCAATGGCCTGCCATGGAATCGCAAGCTTCGCAGCCGGGTTGCCGGCGACCATCTTTTTGTCACGTGCATAATTGCGGTCAATCCTGACAGCGGCCGGCTTGCTTGGTACTACCAAACCACCCCGGGCGATGATTGGGACTACGACGCTGACCAAAAACTCGTTCTGACGAATCTTAAGATCGACGGAAAGGCGCACGAAGTCATCATGCAGGCAAACAAGAATGGCTTCTTTTATGTGCTGGACCGTAGGACTGGAGGGCTATTATCAGCCACGCCTTTCGCATATATGAACTGGGCCAGCCATGTGGATATGAAAACCGGTCGTCCCGTCGAAACCGGCAAGGCCGACTATTCTAAATCCCCAAAGTTGGTGTTTCCCACTCAGCAGGGCGCACATAACTGGAATCCTATGTCCTTCAATCCGGGGACTGGACTTGTCTACATCCCTGTTCTTGAGCAGGGAGAAATTTGGGGCGCTGGCGAATACACCGACCGAAAAGGCCAGTGGAATGTTGGCGCGAGTGTTGTCGATCCATACCCAGGTCCGTCAGGTATGGATTCCCCAATTGCCAAGGAGTGGCCATCGCTCGCCGAACTGAGCGCTGGCGAGCCAGATCCGTCGCCTCGCAGCTTTCTCCGGGCATGGGATCCGGTGGGACAGAAAGTTGCATGGCAAGTCAGTGCGACCGACGGTAGCAACAAACCAGTCTACGGCACCTCCTACGGAGCTCGCTATGTGTCGGGCGTGATGTCCACCGCGACTGGACTGGTGTTCCAAGGCCATATTGATGGACATCTTCGCGTCTTCGATGCTGGTACCGGAGTGCTGCTCCACAGCATTGATGTCGGAACCAGCATGACTGCCGCACCGATGACCTACAGCCTGGACGGCGAGCAATACGTCGCCATCATGGCGGGCGCAAACGCGAAGGCTCCCGCCTACGCGGATTACAAATACGGCAACAAGGGACGCATTGTCGCTTTCAAGCTAGGTGGTAGTGCAGTTCCGCAGCGTGCGCTGATCGAGCACGACGAAGGCTTGCAGCCTCCGGTCAACGATTTGGCGAAGCCGGAAGAGACTGCCGCCGGTGGAAAACTCTTCGCACAACATTGCGCTGCCTGCCATTCCGTCGCCGGGCGGGCGCCCGATCTGTCGCACATGAATGCGCAAACCCATCAGGAATTCCTCGCAATCGTTCTCAAGGGAAGCCGTGCCAGTAAGGGCATGGGAAATTTCAGCGCCATCCTGACCCAGAAGGAGGCTGAATCGATCCACGCCTATGTGATCCATCTTGGCTGGGAAACATACCAATACGAGCTAGAACGCGAATTTCAAAAGACTACGACTCCCAACGGAAAGAACTAAAGGAGGCGGTATTAGTGATCCCAACCCATTTTCTCAAGGAAACTACCTTGGGCTCAGGTGTATCCTTCGAACTCTGAGGGCCCAATGGTTATATTGGCGCCCTTGCGCGATTGTTGCAGCTTTAGTTGCTGCATACGCAACCAACGCCGTCGCGATTCGAGTGCTGGTATTCTCGAAGGTCGCGGACGATGCCTATCGTCACAGCTCCATTCCCAACAGCATTGCGGCGATCCACGAGATCGGTGTGGCTAAAGGCTGGCAAGTCGATGACACGATCGATGCGCGAGCCTTCAATCCCAAGAGTCTCGCGAAATATGACGTGATCGTGTGGAACAACACCGGAGGCGACATCCTGGACGACGCCGAAAGAACGGCATTCGAAGATTTCATTCATCACGGCGGCGGGTTCGTGGGCATCCATGAAGCAGCACCCTGGGCCGGGTCGAAAGATGTGAACTGGCCGTGGTATGAGGGCCTCGTCGGCGCTCACTTCAAGCGGCATCCGGAGGGGACACCGACGGCAAACGTAACTGGAGCATCGGATCAGCACCCTTCTACGAAAGGGATTCCGAATCCCTGGAGTCACGCCGATGAGTGGTACGAATGGATCGAAGATCCTAGTCCGGGGCGGGGCATACGCATTCTGCTGTACGTCGATGAAAAATCCTACGGCAGAGGCACGCGTGAGCACCCGGTTGCCTGGTGTCATGAATATGAAGGAGGACGGGCATTCTATACTGCGCTGGGTCATACCGAGGCCAGCTACGGAGAAGACAACTTCAGGACCCTCCTGGCCGGCGGCATCGAGTGGGCCTCTGCTCATAGCCCGAACTTTACCTCGGCCGATGCCAAGAACGTGCGCAAGCGCAAATGAGAGACCTCATGCGACGGTTGGTGTTACATCAAGTTTGTACAGCGGCTGTGACAATACCCCACACTCCTCGCAAAATTGCAGCAGCCCCCACATTAATGAACAGCAGCATGGCTCGATTTACCGACCGATGCCACCTATACCTGCGGAGTGAAGGCCTCGTTATGATCGACGAAGCGTATGACCATGTTGAAATGGATTCTGCTCATGTGCTCATGCAATCAGATCTCTATCCGAAGCTCGCCCCCGCATAATGAGTCATTCAAGAACCTACTCAATCGTGGAATCCCGTGGGCGGCTGGACGGCTTTGAGCGGTTATATGGACACTAGGTCAATCGCAATCATCGCGGCATTCGATACAAAGGGTGTAGAAGCCCGTTTTCTCGAAGACATTATCCGTCAACGTGGCCACCGCACGTTGACGATCGATGTGGGTGTGCTGTCGGACCCGCAAGTCCAGACGGACATTACAGCTCGCGAGGTCGCGCTTCAAGGTGGTGCGGAGCTGGAAACGCTGCGCCGCAGCGGCGACAAAGCTAAGGCAATGGAAGTAATGACACGTGGCGCGGCCGTTGTCGCCGCCAGGCTGTACGCGGCTCGGCGTTTCGATGCGATCATGGGCCTTGGCGGTACTGCGGGAACAGCAATCGGGTCGAGTGCTATGCGGGCACTGCCGATCGGCGTGCCCAAAGTACTGGTATCCACGATTGCCGCGGGGGACACCAGACCCTACGTGGGAACCAAAGATATCACGATGATGCCCTCGGTAGTGGATATCGCCGGCCTCAATCGAATTTCGACACGCGTGCTCGGCAACGCCGCGGGGGCGGTAATCGGGATGGTGGAAACCGAGTTACCGCCGCGGCAGGAGCGCCCACTCATTGCTGCCAGCATGTTCGGCAATACCACCCTCTGCGTCAATCGTGCACGAAAAGATCTCGAGGTGGCCGGTTTCGAAGTGTTGGTGTTTCATGCGACGGGCGCGGGTGGAATGACCATGGAAAGTTTGATCGCTGATGGCCATGTGGATGGGGTCCTCGATGTCACGACGACCGAATGGGCGGACGAATTGTGCGGTGGCGTGTTTTCAGCAGGCTCCAGACGTTTAGATGCCGCGGCTCTGGCCGGCATACCCCAAGTGGTAGCACCGGGATGCTTGGATATGGTGAATTTCTGGGCGCCCGAAACCGTACCGGCGAAATATGCGAAGCGTCAGCTATATCGCTGGAATCCGAACACCACCTTGATGCGCACAAACGTCGCGGAAAATCAAGAACTCGGCAGGATTCTCGCAGAGAAGATCAATCAAAGCACGGGTCCCGTCACCGTGTTCTTGCCAGGTGGCGGACTGTCTCAGCTCGACAGCGTCGGCGCCGCTTTCTGGTGTCCCGAGGCTGATCAAGCTCTATTCGCTAGTATAAGGAAGCACTTGCGTACCGATATTCCCGTTGTCGAACTCACTGCCAATATCAATGATCCGGAGTTTGCTGACCGGGCAGCGCAAGCATTGCTTGAGATGATGAAAATGCGTACGCCTGGCGCAAGTCTTCAATCCTTGGCCTAAGGAGCCCGTACTTTCCATGAAATTCTCTCGCACCGAAGTCTTACGGCGACTGTGCAGCCAGATCGCCCTGCACCGACCCATCATAGGGGCTGGAGCCGGAACAGGTATCTCCGCTAAATTTGCCGAGGAAGGTGGGGCCGATCTCATCATCGTTTACAACTCCGGCCGGTTTCGGATGGCGGGACATGGGAGTCTCGCCGGGCTACTCGCCTACGGTGATGCCAATGCCATCGTCAAGGAAATGGGCGAACGGGAAATTCTCCCGATCGTGCGGGACGTGCCGGTCATTGCCGGGGTGATGGGCACCGACCCGCTGCGTCGCATGGACTATCTTCTTGCTGAGCTGGATTCTCTGGGATTTTCAGGAATTAACAACTTTCCTACTGTAGGCCTAATCGACGGGCGCTTTCGTATGGAGCTTGAGCGCACCGGGATGGGGTTCGGACGGGAAGTCGACATGATTGGCTTGGCTCACAAGCGCGGGTTCTTCACTTGTGTCTACGTCTTCAATGCCGGAGAATCGTCAGCGATGGCGAAAGCTGGTGCGGACGTGATTATCGCTCACGTGGGTCTGACAGTGGGCGGTTCCATCGGTCTCGCGGACAACGATGCGATGAGCATCGACAAAGCGGCGGCTGTGATTCAGGAAATTGGCGAGGCGGCGAAGGTGATCAATCCGGACGGCTTGCTGCTGTGCCATGGCGGTCCGATCGCAACGCCTGAGGACGCTGCCTATGTACTTGACCATTGCGCTGCCGTGGGTTTTGTCGGTGCGTCGTCGATGGAGCGCCTGCCGGTGGAGACTGCGATTGCGGCGACGACTCGCGCGTTTAAATCGATCGCCACGGTACGCACTCATCCCTAGACTAGACCGCAGTTTGGTGATCCTTTGTGCAGAAAAACTGTTCTTCTTGATCGATGATATGTAAATGACGCTGCAACGCAATTACCTCAAGACGCGTCGGACCAAAAAGTCGCAACCGGCGACCTCCGGGGGTAGCTCCATCGGCCAAATTCGTCTCACGCGAACTTTGCCTCAGGCTGCCGAAAAGAATTCCACCACGAAGTGGATTTTTTGCCCCTGGCTTAGGCGCGCTCCTCAAGACAATGACGTCTGGAGGAGTGTCCTCCCTATTCACGACATCAACGGAACCTTACTCGCAGCGTTACCGATATCCAGAAGGATGCGCCACAATGTCTACGCTGGAGTTTTTGCCGTGGACCTGTTGCGCACGACGCGCGAGCTAATCCATCACCTCAAGCGTGCCAAGATTGCTGGCGTAATCAATTTTCCTAGTGTGTCATTTATCGACGCGGAGACGGGAGCGGTCTTCAGCCACTTATCATTGGGTATTGATCGAGAGGTTGATTTCCTGGAAGCTTGCAGTCGGCATGGATTGCACATCGCAGGGGTCGTCAGATCGCCAGAGACGGCGAAGAGACTACTAAGCATCGGTGTCGATTTTCTTGTGGCTCACGGCGGACCACCGACCCGGAATAACAAAGATCCTCACGCTGACGCCGCCCGGAAGATCAGGGAAATCGCGAGCCCTAAAGGTGTGGCTTCGATTCCGATCTCACAGCTCATCAGGTCGAACTCATATTAAATGTGGCTCCCAAGCCTTCATTTTGGCGCTGGACAGAAGGACCGTCGAATCTGCGGTCATTGGGCAGGCAGGTCGCGCGACGGTAAAAAAGGAGAGCACATGTGCTTAGCGAACTCTGACTGCGCTTCAGACAGGCGTCTGTACTACGCAAACATTCAACTATTTTGGCGGCCGGGTCCGAGCGGCGGCGGATCTTGTGGAAAGTATGTATTTCCCCCCGATGAAATCAAAGAAATTGAATCCATCGCCGACGAGAAAGAACGCACCACAAAATCAAACGAGAAACTCTCTACCTCTCTAGAGTAAGGACCTAACTGCGTTTCCGCCACGAGAGCCGTATCGGCCAAGATTATAACCGTCCCTGGTAGCTTTTGATCGCAATGTCCGACAACTTGCCGCTGCATTGGCAGTTGACGAGCAATCAGGAGGTCACGATTCGGCTCGTGTTGTGTGCCGTCGATGTACCAGATTTTCCTGGCTCGAGGACATTTTTCAGCTGACTGTCGGCTAGTCAGCTGTTGTGACGCGGTGAAACTGGTCTTCCGCCTCCGTTTGGAGCAAGTAAGGCAAGTATGTTAAAGTAAGGAATATGAGGTGAGATTATTATGCAAAAAGAGGCGACGCTTACTAGCAAGGGACAGATTACGGTGCCTCGCGAAGTTAGACGGGTGCTAGGGGTGCGAAGCGGAGACAAACTGCTATTCGAGAGCGATGGCAAGGGCATACGCGTGCGGCCGGTTAGACGCAAGAGCTCGTTTTCAACATATCGCGGCATCGGTAACCCCGAGATTCCGTCCGGTAGAAAGAGTATTGCAAGATGGTTGCGCGGAATGAGGGGACAATGACAACCGCCCTCGATACTAATGTGGTGATCGCGTTGTGGGACAAAGACTCGGCGTTGAGCTTGGCCGCACAAACCGCTCTGGATGCGGCATTTCATCGCGGGACCCTGGTCGCTGCCGCTCCCGTGTTCGCGGAGTTGATCGCTGCTCCTGGCCGCAGCGAAACGTTCGTCAGTTCTTTTTTTGAGGAGACAGGAATCGGGGTCGATTGGGAATTGCCAGAGCAAGTATGGCGACTGGCAGGGCGAGCCTTTCGAGCCTATGCGGAACGTCGACGCAAGCAGCGCGATGCGGGTGCACGGCGCATTCTCGCGGACTTCGTTATCGGGGCTCATGCCGCGGCGAACGGTTGCCGCCTTCTAACCTTAGACGATCGTCTGTATCGCTCCTCATTTCCGACCCTTGCAATAGAGACCTTTTGAGACTCCCGGAGCGCGGTAGGTTGAGAGGCTTCGATCTGCGTTATTTGATATGTGCCACTCGATTGCGTGCCAAGAGTGTGCCGAATTTCGAAAAACAACCGCAGTCCGCCGAGCGCTCTTCGGCTTACGGCCCATGAGCCGGCTATGCTTTAGGACCCAGGTAAAATCAGGCATTCCTTAACACGAGGTGTGCCAAGAGTGTGCAACATCCTAACTCCGGAGTCTTTCGGCAAATCACGTTAGGGGGTCGTAGCATGCCGCCTTTTCCAAAGCTCGGCTTCCAGCTTGATGGCGACGGCCTCGGCATCGAACACGGATGTTGCTTCCTGAGCTTGGTCTGCCAGGTCCAGTCGCCCTAGTTTTCTGGCAGTCTCTGACAGAGCGGCTTTGTGCAATTCCGTAGCTGGCTTCTCGCTGGCATGCATGAGCCATTTGCCGACAGCCAACGTTCTCTGCACTACGCTAATTTCCATGTTTGCCGGCTCTGGAATCGGTGGATGATCTTGTCTGGGAGCGTCTAGATTCAGGGCATTGCTAAGATCGTTCGCTTGTGCGGTACGTCTTCCCAAACCGTCTTTCTCCAAGTCGAAGCAGTTCATGACGGTCTTTAGCACTGAAGTGTGGTCGAAGACATCGTTCGCGGTTGTTCCTGCTCGTGTGAAGGGCGATATTACGATTGCCGGGATTCGCACTCCTAAATGATCAAACGTGAAGCCGCTCCCTCCTGCTTGCAACTGCGGGATTACAACTCCATCCGGCGACACTGTTTTGCCTGGGGAAACGTGGTCGTAGCATCCGCCATGTTCATCAAACATGATGATCAGTAGTGTCTTCTCCCAGTCTGGGCTGCTCCGCACTGCCGAATAAACGCGGTACGCAAGTTTCTCGCCTTCCTCCACGTTCGAAACACCGAAGAATTGAACGGCATGGGATTCCGGATGCATGTCATTCTCGGCTCCCCATTTGAGCGAGTCCATATAATTAGGCTCGATAAAGGTGTAACTTGGCAATCCTCCTGGTGTCTTCGCATCGGTTTCGAAATCGTGAAGGAGCTTGAAATAGCCCAGCTGAAGCCCGTAGTCCCACACCCGTTCCTGGGTGAGCATTACAAGACTTGTTACGGTCCACCCTCCCGTGTAGACCTTCCACTTTCGACCCGCGTCGGAAAGCAAGTTGTAAATCGTCTGCGTCTTATTGACGAAGATTCGCCCGCCACCCTCATTATCAACGTACCCTGAAGACGTTCCTGCCTGGACAAAAGAGCGATTGCACAAAGTCTGGGACGGAATAGAACAGAACCAGTGATCACATACGCAATAGTTAAGCGCCAGAGTCGACAGCACCGGCAAGGTCATAGGACTAAAGCAATTCATGATGATTTCAGGGTTTTGGCTATTCCTGCGGGCATAATTGTTTACGAAGCCCTGCATCGTCGGTGACGTGGCAGGGGGAAGCGGAGTCTTGTTAAGGGGAACCGAAGGCACATTGTATAGCTGCTCATACACATCTTCGTAAGGCTCACCTGGATCGGGATAAGGATCGGTTGGCGTCTGGCCCTTTCCGGCTGGGACGTTGCCTTTCGGCCCAGGATTAGACAAGTGCTTCCCATAGAGACCCTCGAAGTTTGACGGGGGTTCCCTATTAAAAGGGGCCGGATTGGCGGGATCGTAAAGCCAACCGAAAACGTTGTCAAAAGAACGGTTTTCAAGCATCAGCACAACGATGTGTTCGATTTGTTTCAGATTTGCCATTCTCCACCAAGTCGTATGATCTTACCCAGCGATACTACCTAAACAGTGGGGCTAAGAAAGCGATTTCCAGAATCGGCGCGCCCAAATCGTTCCCTCGTAATCCGTCGATGCTGTGTTAATGTCAAGTTGTCAAATGTTTGAAGTCCTCATTTGTATAGAACACTTCCACGTCGTTTTCCTCTGAAGACACTTTGGTCGGATCCTGCGGATCCCAAACAAGACGAAGTAAAGAGATCATCTTGGGTTCAGGGTGGAGCGCCTGCCAATTTGCGTTCAGAGCACCTTGCCGCGCAACTTTCGACTACTTCTTGCAATCGAAACAAAACCGACTGATGCTCGCGCCATATTGGATGAGCAACAGCACACCGATGGTAGCGACCCAGTCGACGAGTATGACTGTTTTCCGCGTTGTCCGAAGACTCTTCACAATGTCCTGAGTAACTTTATCTCTCTTCTCGACCAGTTCCGGATTTGTCGTGAATATGCGGTCCTCGGCGCTGTGACACAAACACACAAGTGTCATGTAACCGGCATTCACGAGGAAGCTAATCCCAATAGGAAGACAAATGGTGGTCAAGACGTTCCGGGCAAAGCAGCCACCTTGCGCCATGAGGTATATGAACCCGAGGAGTTGGACAGTGGCAAATGCCGTTATCGTGTCAGCATATAGTCCCAGCTGCTTCACCATTTCCTTAGAAGCGTCTGACATTTGCGCTCTCTCCCCTATTATGATTATCGTTGTCCCCAGGCGCCTTTCCCTGACAGTCAGTGGGGCGAGGTGGTGTCCGGAACGGACGTTTTCTGCGTTAGTAGATTCTTGACCTGATCCGCTCCGAAGCCCACCATAAAGACCGCTAACAATGCCGGCAAAAGATCCAGTTTAAGAAGTTGATCTTTTGCCCCGGCTATCAAACCGAATAATGCGATCACCAGCGCCATTGCAAGGCGCACATAATCTAGTGTCTTGCCCGAGCGCCTCCTTCCTTTTTTCCACTCCTTTCTTGCATCGGCAAACTTTCCCTGAAACGCGAACTTCAGAACCGTGCTGAGTTGCCTTCGTGCCTCCGGCACAAGCTTGATCTCGCCTTTGAAAGGATCAACATCGGGAACCGCCAACTCTGTCCCATCGACATTATGTGTCAGTGCGATCTTCAATTTGTACGTATCGTTCTCCCCGAAATAGTGGGTTATTACCCATCCCTCCTCGGTGAGCGTCTGTTCCCCGAGCGTGAAAAACCAACGGCAGGTCCATTCCTGGCGCGCATAAGCAGTATTAAGATCGAGCTTCTGGAATTCCAATCGGAATTCGCATGGCTGATACCGTTGAATCTCTCCGCGATCCACTTTGATTCTGACTCGCTTGGCCTCAATTTCTGCCCGAATATCTTCCTTAAAGAAGCCGCTCTTCATCTCCTGCAGCAAAAGCGTGGCCGCATATGCCGCATCGCAAGTCGAACGGCTTAAAGAGTCCACCAGATCTTTTTCATATCCGGTAATTTTCGTTCGAAGGTTGCTTGTTGAAGCGAGTCCCTCAACCAGGTCCACGTACTCGCGAATGATTTGCAGCTCAAACAACCTTCCATCGAGATCCATGTAGTCTTGTGCCGAAGAGGCATCGGCCGCGGCCGTGAGCTTGGTGCCGTCGACCGACTCCAGACGAGCGAAAGGTCCTGGCAGTAGAGCCCGGATTCGTTTGCAGGTATCGGTTTTGCCGATCCTCCCATTCGTCTGATCAAAGTCGACCTTGTAGATCGCCACCCGATCAGCAAGGCTCTTGGCGAAGTCAACGTTACCCAGAATTCCCTGAGCCAATTGGTCTTCAACGCTCTTAATAAGGCTAACGGCCGTCTGTACATCCGGATCGGGGGGTTCTGTCTTCTCGCCGATCTCAACGATTTTGTCGAATTTCGTTTCTATGCTGAAAATTATGCTTGCCGGCAAGACTTCAGCACGCGTCCGGATGAAGTTGGTGCGAACGATGCTGAGGCTCTCCAGTAATTGCAGGCGCATCTCCAGTCGAGTCATGGCTTGTTCGATATCCTGCATATCCCCAGCAAAGTCCGGACTGGTCCAGGTGAGGTTCCTTAGCCGATCCGTGATCAACCGTTGCCCCAGACCAATTTGCACGCGCAGACGCGATGCCAAGTCGTAGGACAGACCGGATATGCGTGCGCCAGCACTGCTTAATCGTTGTTTCATCTTGGTTCGGCGCATTTGGTTCGGAAGGAGGGAATTCAAGCTTAGCGAAAAGATTCCGCCGAGCGCGAGAAAAACGAAAACCCAGAAATCCGCCCACCCTTCACGTCTTGCTCCTGTAGAAGTAAGTAGACTGGTCTTCACGTTGAAGGTTTTGGAAAGTGCAGAGCGAGTGGCGCACCGGGGCGAAACCATGCTCACCGTAAGACGGCCATCAGCGACCTTGTCCTTAAAGAGGCCGGAGAAAGATCCGCCAAACCACTTTAGTGGAGGATCAAAGGCAAATTCCTGTTGACCGCGAGGAGGAAGAGTGAGAAGGGCGACGGGGCCGCTCTGCGCCTCCGGCTTGCCAGTATTCGAAGAGGCGTCTTTGCAGAACCAGCGGCATATCCAGCTACGGTTTTCAATCTTGGGCACAGCTGAGTCCGTTGAGCGCACGACATATCCGTTGACGCTGTACTGCCAGAAAATCTGATATTCCCTCGGATCGTCGTTCTTTAGGCGAAAGTGGCCTGTCTCTCCTTTCACAAAGGTCAGCTCAGGCGCGTCAGGTGTGGCAACATCAAGGCTGAGCGTAAAGGGTGGGCTACTTCTGACAATTCGTACTGTGCCAACATCGACTCCATCGTTCTGAATCGTCGATTGCCAATCCCCGTCGTCGTATAGCCCTGTAATTGTAATTTTTACCTCAAGATTCTGTTTCGAATCGAGATTGCCATCTTTCGGAGTGAGCGTAGGCTGGATGAAAATCTGCTTGTTGGGGGACTTACTGGAAAGGTCCCCTCCGGAAAGATGGATGGGCACAGACACGTTTGTGTCGTTCCGCAAAATCATCGACCCCGTCGCATTGCCATCAGGATCACACAGCGATTCTGCTTCGACTGTTGGCCGATCGATGATTCTTAGTTTGTCTTGGGCGAGAAGAGAACTGGCGGTTGCCAAACCGAAGCAGATGAGAAGTGGTAAGCGCACGCTTTGTGTGACCTCCCTGTTCAACCACGAATGGTTGAGCGTCCACTAGTCCTTTGCAGGACGCAACGATCTCAACACCGCCTAGCACGTGAATTGTCGGTTCAGTCTTTGCTCGATATCAGCTTGGAAAGTGCCGAAAGATCGTAGCTGAGGCCAAGCTGCCCACGTATATCGTTTCCCTTTGTCAAGTCGGTTTTGTTCGACCACTTCACGGCGACCGGAAGGCTCAAGCCCTTACTGATATTGAATACAATCTTCCCTTGTGCAACGCCAATCCAGCCCTTAGTTCCAAGGAGCACCTGCGCATTCGCCGGAAGAGAAATATTGGTCCCAGGGACAAGGTTTCCCGATGTGATATTCAACACGGTTGGATCGTATTGATACTGTCCGTATCCGGCTAAGCTGAAGACGCCTCTTGGCTCAGCGATGGTGCCTCCGAAAGGCTTGTCAAACTCGGCCGACGCTTGAAGATCCCGAAACCTGCCGTAAGTTGCCCCTGTAGGGATTTTGGCATACAGCGAAGCGGTAAAGTTGCCGGTCAACTGAGCGCCGCTAAGAAATGTACGGGTCCCGTCCTTCTGGCCCGTGTCTTTTCCGCTGGCGTCCTTGATTTCCTGACCTCCACGGAAAAGCTCGGAAAGGACTGCCGTGAAGTCGTGCGTTGCTGGCTTTGAAGCTGGGGTCGAGTACGTATAACTCACCGTCGCAAGCGGCGTGCCTCTCGCTTGATTGAGCACGGTGTACACAGCCGCATTAAAGGCATCGAGAGCTCGGGAGAGACCCAGCGCGTTCTTGGGTGCATCAGACCTACTTAGAATATAGTCGCAGACCGCATCATCATAGGTTGCATAGGCCGCGACGAATGCATCAAAGTCATCCTGTCGCTCAGATGCAGCTCCAGCCTGGTGCCACTCTGATTGAGCTGTGACGAGGTTGCCGGACATCGCCTGGATGACGTCCGGGCCTATCAGCGCATCGAGGGCGACTTTTATCGCGCTGCCAGCGGAGTTCAGAGAGCTTTGATTCGCTGCTATCGCCTTTTTCCAGTTCGCAAGAAAAGTCTTGTCCTGGGGATTGTATGGACGATAAATCGCATAGGCGGCTCTGAATGAACCGAAGGAGGTATTATTTGCGGGTAAGATGACGGACGCGATGGAAGTAGGAGTCGAAGTGTTGGCGCTTCCGGTGGTAGACACTGTTGATGATCCGCTCTGCGCTACATTCATAGACACAGTGAAATTCAGAGGTTGTAACCTGTCGGCGAGCCCGGAGTTCCACCTCACAAACACTGGGCTATTGGTCAGATATTTGGTAAGGCCGAGTCCATTAGCCTGCAACGTCAATGCGTTGCCATTTAGGGTGTCCGTGAAAGCCCCTGACTCGGCGGCAACAGAAAGAAAATCGGTGGTCGTGGGTTTTGTTACGAGATTCGTCGAGCCGCTAGTTGATGGCGAGCCGCCAACCTGAGTGACAGCGGCGCTTGTGGATATTGTCTGAAGTGCTTTTTGCGCTGCTTGATCAGCTTGAGCTTTGAGATCGGTTGAAAGCTGCAGGAGTATGGCCTTCGGTGCCATCTTATCCCCCAATGCCACCGTATCCCCCCAAGGCTGGTCGAGCGGAACGGAGGGAGAAGCAGCCAGCAAACCGTGGGCGACATAGAATTCGTTGACTAGCTGTTGGCACCGTTCAGTTTCATGATAACGGG
>Ga0307478_10000505_pt1 | contig 39773 bp, 26 predicted proteins | sample atmos_gasesECM4C_2_FD_203713 | JGI IMG/M metagenome (GOLD analysis project Ga0307478, IMG submission 203713) | Hardwood forest soil microbial communities from Morgan-Monroe State Forest, Indiana, United States - atmos_gasesECM4C_05 | ecosystem: Environmental > Terrestrial > Soil > Temperate...
ACACGGTTGCCGGAGTGACGCCACGAAGTGCGACGAGTTCGCCGCAAACCATTTCTTTCCTGGCGGATATGGCCTCAAATATCATGAGGCGAGTGGCGTCCGCCAAGGCCTTTGAAATCTTCTCGATGCGGGCGCGTTCCATAGCTCCATTCCAGTGTAGCCCGAGAGTGCTGCCGCGCGGTACCAAATCTCGCGCTCGCCCTGGCTAACGAAATTCTGATGCAACGGAATAGTTAGATACTCATCTAACTATCGAAATTGGCTGAACCCAACAAAAAGGGGTCCGCAGAGTGGAGAAAATCATGAAGAGATTAGAAGGGAAAGTGGCGGTGGTAACCGGAGGAAACAGCGGTATCGGGCTGGCAGCGGCGAAGCGGCTGCAGGAAGAGGGCGCGCGAGTAGCCATTTCTGGGCGCAACGCGAAAACGCTGGAGGACGCGGTGAAAACAATAGGCAACGGTATCCTGGCGGTGCAGTCCGACGTTGCCAAAGCCGCGGACCTGGACAAGCTGTACGCCGTGGTGTCCAAGAAGTTCGGCAAGATCGATGTGCTGTTCGTCAACGCGGGAATCTATAAATTCGCGCCGTTGGCGGCGTCCACCGAAAGCTTTTACGACGAAATTTTTGATATCAACACCAAGGGCGCGTACTTCACGATTCAGAAGGCGCTGCCGTTTCTAAACGATGGAGCATCCATCATCCTGAACACGTCCGTGGCCGGCGAATCAGGGATTGTCAACGGCACAGTCTATGCCGCAACGAAGGCCGCATTGCGGTCGTTCACAAGATCGATTGCCGCCGAACTAGTAGAGCGCGGAATTCGGGTAAACGCCGTGAGCCCGGGACCAATCAACACACCGGAAGGGTTTGCGCGAACCGGGCTGTCCAAAGAGGCGATGGACGAACTTAAGGACCGGATCGTGAGCCAAGTACCCATGAAACGCATCGGTCAGCCACATGAGATCGCGGGTACAGTGGCGTTTCTGGCGTCCTCGGATGCGTCCTTCATTACCGGTGCGGAGATTCCGGTGGATGGCGGGTTCGGCCAAATCTGATTGTTTGCGGGAGAGGGCCCGCGGGCCCTCTCTCGCTTCGCTTCCGGACGCGCCAGCCCTTCGAGGCCCGCCGCGGCAGCCGGCACAGGGTACAAAAAGTTCTGGTGCTATCGTTGGCCGTCGCGACCGTTTGAAGGGTCGGGAGTGGTGGCGGAGTTAAGATCGAGAAACCAGTCGTGCGCCGCATCGCCCGGTGCGTAACAATTTCCATCGCGATTATAGGTGGCTGCGCAATGCACGGTAAATTCCTTGCGGCGCGGCGACTGCGCGAACTGCCAGACCGCAGCGTAGGGGATGCCACTTGCGGACGGCGGCGGAGGATTGTGCGGGACGACGCAGCCGGGCGAGGGCGGACAGGCGTCGTTGTAGACGAAGTAGGCGAGGTCGTCCTTGCCCAGATTCTTGCGAATGTCGTCGGCGGTGGTGATGGTGACCCCTGGGCCGTCATTTACGGGCATGCCTGAACAATAGACTCCGGAGCGATAAGCGGCGCGCGCCAGGGCATCGACCCAGGCTCTGATGTATGCATGATATTTCGGCGCGAGGCGGCCGCCTTCCTCGATATCCAGAAAAACAATCGCGCCAGCCGGGAAACCGTCCTTCTTTGCCGCGCTCGCAGCCTTCGATGCGTCAGCGGCGCCCCTGCTGGAAGCCTGCGTTGACGATTTGAGTTCACTGCTCTGCGGACCGCTGAACAGAATCAGAAAACCAAATTTTTCCGACAGCATACGCTGGCGTTTGCCGACCCAGTTATTCTCCTTTGCCCCCGGCGGGACGCTGAGCCAATATCCAGCAAAAGAGAAGGTTTTTCGTAAAACGGGAAGCGCTGCATCGCCCGGATAGGTATTGAGATCAAAACCCAGATAGGTAGGTCCGGTGGCCTGCTCCGCGACGGAAGATGGAGACATTAACGATTCGCGAAAAGGAAGCCCCGAAACCGCGAAAGCGCTAAGGAGCACAAGCATTGCGATTCGGGTGCGCCACATCAGTTCAATTTATACCATTGGTGTTACTGACTCTACATGGCCTTACCGTATTTTAGCGCCTAGGGTACAGGGTGCTGTGGATAGGACGCGGAAAGGCGCGGTCTATCGTTATAGGTCAGGCAACATAGAGTCGAGCGATGAGTTGCTCTCCCTCGCTCGCTCCCGCGTTTCCCCGTATTCCCGCATAGGAGGTAAGACGATGAGAGTGGCTTCCGCTTTTTTCTGCGCCGTTGCGATCGCATGGTCCGCTCCCGCGGCTTGGAGCCAGTCGGATGATCGACCCCCGCAAGGCGTACAAGTCGATACTTCCGGGCCAAGTCCGGTATTTCGGGTCACCGTAGTCGATCGAAGCACCAAGGCAGTCAACTATCAGCACCGCAGCGGGCCAACCGAGATCGGATTTCAAGGCACATCCTTGATGCCGGAGGCGCGGGGCGAAGCCATCGTGAACAGCAAACAAGGCCGCATCGAGATAAAGGCACGCATGGAGAGGCTTACGCCGGCCGGTCAATTTGGTCCCGAATACTTGACTTACGTGTTGTGGGCAGTCACGCCAGGAGGGCGACCGAAAAATCTTGGCGAAGTCCTGTTGAATGGCAAGAACAGCCACTTAGAGGTGACGACCGACTTACAAACGTTTGGCTTGATCGTGACGGCGGAGCCTTACTACGCAGTGACACAGCCAAGCGACGTGGTGGTGATGGAGAATATCGTAACGGATCGCACTACAGGAACCATTCAGCCCATTGAAGCAAAGTACGAGCTTCTAAAGCGCGGGCAATATATCGCGAGCGCGCCTCAACAAGAAGCTCAGCCATTGCCGCTCGACCATAAAGCTCCTTTGGAACTGTATGAGGCTCGCAATGCCGTGCGAATTGCCCGTTGGATTGGCGCCGACCGCTACGCGCCTGATTCGTTGCACAATGCCGAGGAGAGCCTGCAAAACGCCGAGGATGAGCTTACCGGGAAGGTAGGAAAGAAAACGGTGGCGCAAAACTCGCGCGACGCCGCACAAAACGCCGAGGACGCCCGCTTGATCACGGTTCAAAAGATGGAGGACGAGCGAGTAGCCAAAGAGAAAGCCGCGGCAGAAGACCGCGAAAGGCAGGCGACCGCACAAGCTGCGCAAGCCGAATCGGCGCGCGTGGCTGCGGAGCAGGCCAGGGCGCAGGCCGAGTCGGAAGCGGAGCGCTCAAAAACGGAGTCGGAGAGCACGCGCATCGCCGCGGAACAGGCCAAGACCGAGGCGGAAGCAAACGCAGCGCGTGCCAGAGCAGAGTCGGAAACAGCTCGTCTAGCCGCGGAGCAGGCCAAGGCTCAGGCGGATGCGGATGCGGAACGAGCCGCCAGGGAAAAGGCCGACGCTGAAGCGGCGCGCGACGCGGCTCGAGCGCAACAACAGAATGCCGAAGCAGAAGCAGTCCAGGCACGCGACGCGGTCGAACGATCGGAACAAGAGAAAGCGCAACTTCGCGAGCAGCTTCGCCAGCAGTTGAACGCGATTCTGCAAACCAGGGAAACCGCTCGCGGCTTGATTGTCAATATGTCGGACGTGCTTTTCGATACCGGCAAGTACACCCTCAAGCCAGGCGGACGGGAGAAGCTGGCGAAAATCGCAGGAATCGTCCTCGCGCATCCGGGACTTAAGCTTGAGGCTGACGGCTTCACGGACAGTGTGGGCAGCGACCAGCGTAATCAGAGATTGTCCGAGCAAAGGGCGAACTCGGTGCGCGAATATTTTCTGATGCAGAATGTGCCCGCTGATGTCGTCACGGCAATTGGATTCGGGAAAGATCGTCCCGTGGCGTCAAACGACACGCCGACCGGCCGTCAGCTAAATCGAAGAGTGGAGCTGGTGGTATCCGGCGACCTAATCGGCACTTCCGCGCAGGCCAACCCCGGCCTTTGATCGGACCGGTAGGGCAAAGATACGATTCTCAACGTTAGGGACGGGCTTCAGCCTTCGCCGTACGCGCCGGCACAGGCTGAGGCCCGTGCTATTCACTTTGAATTGGAAAAGATGGTGCCCGGGGGGGGAGTCGAACCCCCATGAGGAAAAATCCCCGGAGGATTTTAAGTCCTCAGCGTCTGCCATTCCGCCACCCGGGCAACAGCAGTACAAAATTAACGAATCGAGAGACTTAGTGCAAGATGAAGGTCTGATCCGCTGAAGATTCATTCACCGGGTATCTTGCCTGACGTGGCGGCATGTGTCCGCGAGGAATCGACTGACTGCCTTAGGGCGGCGCAACACGTGGAGCACCGCATTCGGTGCGTGGTTGGCAATTGCTGCCCTGAGAATCGGACGGCTCGTGTAACCGTAGGACAAGAGCCATCGCCAGAAATCGGCACGTTCGCGTGATCGGCAGATTGCTCGCCAAGCGCAGCGAACAAGTGAGAAATCTAAAAAGATTATGGTGTCCGCGGCGCCAAGCCGGACCTCAATTGCGTCATAGGGTCCGAGATCACCATCCATGATCCAGCGATCCTCGGCAGCGAGCTTCCCTTGCATTGCGACCCACTGGTCGCGCGGCATTGGGATAAGCCCAGGTCGCCAGAAGATTTTGTCCAGTTCGATCACGAGCAGCCCCGTGATATCACCCAACCGCTTTGCGAGAGTCGATTTGCCTGAGGCACCACGACCGATGATGACCACGCGTTTCATAATCTCAGTTTACGCAGATTCGCGTTTGGTGGGACGGCCGCGGACTGCTATCGAATTCGCCCTGCGGTTTCGACGAATCGGGCAGAGGGTTTGGGCTGGCACAACCATTGAAAATGACCATCTGGGCCTTTATTGGGCGCTTTCGGGAAAAGTCCGTATCGTGTTCTTGATAAAAGAGATATTGCCGGAGGCGCGGCAAAGGAATATGCTCTTGGGACCATGAAAAAGCCATGCTCGAGGGCCTCCTCCGGGAACTATCACGCCTTACTGCGTTTTCTGCAAAGTGCCTGCGCGGCGATCCTTTTTTGCGCTGTTTTTTCGCCGACAAGCGTGGCGCAAGAGGCAGGCGCGAAGGGCGCGGGCTTGCAGCAAATCCGGAGCTATATAGCTGCCGGCTGGGACACGCTGACGCGTTCCCTGACCGACTGCAAGGTGATTGTCGATCCGAAATTGGCTGCGGCTTCGGTGCTGTACCTTCCCGCGGATTTCGATGCGCCGGCGGAAGTGCAGGAGATGCAAAAGCGCTGCAACGTGCAGGTGAAGCATCTGCCGCAAGTGGTTCACAAGCTAGGCGAAATAGACACCAGCAATCTCGAACCGCCGGGCTTGCTGTATCTGAACAATAAGTACGTCGTCCCAGGGGGAAGATTCAACGAGATGTACGGATGGGACAGTTACTTCATCGTTCGCGGATTGGTGGAAGACAAACGAATCGAGCTGGCCCGCGGGATGGTTGAGAATTTTTTCTTTGAGATCGAGCACTACGGCGCGGTGCTGAATGCTAATCGCACCTATTACCTGACGCGGTCGCAACCGCCCTTTCTCACCTCCATGATCTTATCGGTGTATGACGCACAAAAAGCGGCCGGGAAGGAAGATCGCGAGTGGCTGGAGCGCGCGTACGGTTATGCGAAGAGAGATTACAGCCTGTGGACGCGCGAGCCGCACCTGGCCGGGACGACCGGACTATCGCGCTACTTTGATTTTGGGGATGGGCCGGCACCTGAGAGCGTGAAGGATGAGACCGGACACTATCGGCAAGTAGCCGCGTTTTTTCTGGGACAGCCGGATGTGTGGCGAGATTACGTTGTTCCGCAGGGGCCAGATGAGAAGCATGTTGGGCCGCTATTTTCGCTACAGGTATGCGATTCCGCAAAGACGATGGCAAAGGAAGCCTGTGATTCCGCGGGGGCGGCAGCACTCAGCGCGGACTACTACAAGGGCGATCGCGCGATGCGGGAGTCGGGATACGACGTCTCGTTTCGATTCGGACCGCACGGCGCGAGAACCCACCACTTTGCGCCGGTCTGCTTGAACAGCCTGCTCTACAAATCGGAAAAAGATTTGCAACAAATGAGCGAGACGCTGGGGCGGAAGGCTGACGCGGAAGATTGGCGAAAGCGGGCGGAGGAGCGCAAAGATCGAATCCAGAAATATCTGTGGGACAGCGAGAGCGGCTTGTATTTTGATTATGACTTTGAGAATGGAAAGCGCTCGACTTACCAGTATGTCACGGCGTTTTTTCCGATGTGGGCTGGCATTGCGACAGCAGAACAAGCCCGGGCGGTGCTACAGCATCTGCCAACATTCGAAAAGCCGGGCGGCCTGGTGATGAGCCCGCACGAAACGGGCGGGCAATGGGATTTTCCTTACGCCTGGGCGCCGAACCAGTTGGTGGCGGACGAAGGAATTCGCCGGTACGGTTTCGGCAAAGAGGCGGACCGCGTCTCTTACGAATTCCTCTCCACGGTGGCGGAGAATTTCCGACGCGATGGAACGATTCGGGAGAAATACAATGCGGTGACACGGTCGTCGGAAACCCAGGTGACCGCCGGATATCACATGAACATAGTGGGATTCGGCTGGACGAACGGAGTATTTCTGACACTGCTGCGCGAACTACCGGAAACTTGGATCACGCGTTTGGCCAACGAGCAGACTGCCAAGCCAGGTACTGGGCGCTAGAACTCTTCCGCTCCGACCGCCGAGCGAACCTTTTCGAGATGGAATTCATCGCGCGGCGGAGTCGCGCCGATTTGGCTGGCCACCCAGGAGCCCATGCGGTTGGCGGCTTCGTTCAATGTAGAGACGGAAGCATGGCGCAAGTAGTGGTAAACAAGCGCGGCGGTGAAGGCGTCACCCGCTCCCACCGTATCGGCGACGTGGACGCGAAAACCAGGATGCTCGCTCACCTCATCGGCACTTACCACCAGGCTGCCCTTGGCCCCACGAGTGATGCACACCAGTTTCAGTCCGAGAATGTCGCGGAGCCAACGCGCGGCGCGCGCTTCGTCGTAGATAAAGGGAATTTGCAAAAGCTTGGCGACGATCGGCAGCTCGTCGTTGTTCACCTTCATGACGTCGGCCAGCTTGGCGGACTCCGATAAGGTTTCGGCGTTGTAGAAAGACTGGCGCAAATTGACGTCGAAGACGCGGGTGACGCCGGGGCGTAGCGCGCTGAGAAATTGACGGATGGTGGCACGAGATTGCGGACACCGTTGAGCGAGAGATCCGAAGCAGACCGCGTCGGCACGCTCGGCGAGGGAACGCCATTCTGGAGTCCATTCAAAGAAATCCCAGGCGACGGATTCGGCGATCTCGAAAGTGGGCTGGCCGGAGGGGTCCACGCTGACCTTAACGGTACCCGTGGGATAAGCGCGATCGAGTTGGAGATGAGACGCGCGCAGGCCGAGACGTTCGAGGCGGCGGCCCGCGGCGCGTCCGAGGGCATCGCTGCCAACGCGGCTGGCCACGATGCCATCGTCGCCGAGCAGGCTGGTCATGTACGCAAAATTGGCGGGCGCACCGCCGAGTTGCTTGCCCTCCGGGAACATGTCCCACAGAAGTTCGCCCAAGCCGACGACGAAAAAGTTCTTACTGGAAGTCACGCACAGATTCCTTTATTTCCAGATTGAGTGTAGCTTCCATATGCTTAGCAACTGAATTTGCGAATCGCCAGATTCGGAATATACCTCGACTGCATCGCTGCCGGGCGACGGGTAGATGCGATCGGTCAGAACTGCCTCACCATCGTTTGCGAAGACCTCGACACTGGACCGGTCCAGGAAGATATGAAGTTTCACGGGAGAAGTCCAGCGCAGATCCGCGCTGTGGCGGCCGGGAAAATCGGGAGAGAAAGAGACCAGCCCGGAGTGTGTCCGATCGATGAAGACATCGTGCGTTTTCGCGGACACGCCAACAAGGGTCTCTTCGTTTTGGCCTTTGCGAAGGCGAAATCCGGCGATGCTCACACCGCTAGGAGCGATTTCTGCTTCGATTTCGAGGGTGTCACCGGCGATGTGCGCGGCTTGAATTTTGTCGTTGGCCTGCTGGATGGAGAGCCGAGTTCCACGAAGCAGGAGTTTACTGCGGAGGCTTTCGGCCTCTTTGATTGGAGCCTGCATCAGGCGAACGCCATCCGGATAGGTTTTGAGATGCAAAACACGCGGAAGCGACTGCGCTCCGCGCCATAATCTTGTGGGCTCGGCATTCGCATATTGCCAGTTGCTGATCCATGCGAGCCAGATTCGGCGGCCGTCCGCCCGCGGAATATCCGAGAAACTATTGGTGGCGTAGAAATCCTTTCCATAGTCGGCCCAAAGTTCCTCTCCCTCAGGCGTCTCGTTGGTGAATTTCGCACCGTCAAAATAGCCCACAAAGTATTGAACGCCGGTGCCGCCCGCTGGGGCGCCGGGATTGCGGTTTACTACCAGGACCCATTTTGTTTTGCGGGAGTCAGTATCGAGCGGAAGCTCGAAAAGATCGGGGCACTCCCACTGACCTTTCGTCGCGCCGAGGGAACCGAAAGTGCTGCGCACCGTCCATTTTTTGAGATTCGGAGAATCGAGGATCTTGACTTGCTTCTCGTCGGCGAAGACCGCGACCATGACCCATTTTTTCTGGGGTTCGTACCAAAACACTTTCGGGTCGCGAAAATCCGGCTGATTCAAATCCACGACGGGGTTGCCGGAATAGTTCGACCAGGTGCGGCCGCGGTCGTTGCTGAAGGCGACGTGTTGCTTCTGGGAGTCGTGGTAAGCGCCGGTGTAGATGGCAATCAGGCAGGACGGATCTTTAGTATCAGTGCTAGTGCAAAAGCCACTGGAATTGTGCCAGTCAACCACGGCACTGCCGGAGTAGATCATGTATCGGCCCGTCTCTTCAGGAATGGCCAATGGTAGATGGCGCCAGTACAACATGTCATTGCTGACCGCATGGCCCCAGCTCATGTGTCCCCACTCCGCGCCTTGCGGATTGTGCTGGTAAAACAAGTGATATTCGCCCTTGTAGTAGACGAGACCATTGGGATCGTTCATGAAATTCGAGGCGGGAGTAAAGTGAAACTGCGGACGCCACGGCTGGTCGTACTCGCCCTCAGCCGCGTCAAAAATCGGAAATAGCGCGGAAGCCAACAGAAACAGAAAACCAAGACGGCGAAGCAATCGCGAGGCCGCGCGGACCGCGGTCACGGTTTGCCGCTCGGGCGTTCTTCGAGCTGCGCTGCCGCCTTTAACTCGCGCTCCGCCTCTTCGCTCTTGCCGAGGTCCCGGTAGGCTTGGCCGAGCAAATGATGAGGGACGGGGTTATTGGGATCCATTGCCAATGCGCGCTGCAGCGTGCGAACGGCCAGCTGCGTTTCCCCTTTGGTCCGCAGGACTTTGCCGAGCAGGATGTACGGGCCGCTGGCAGTAGAATCGAGCCAAATGGAGCGTTGCAGGAGTCGTTCTGCTTCATCGAATTTTTGCAGCCGTGAGTAAGCGTCGGCAAGTTTGTAGTAAACGACGGGGTTGCCGGGATTAATGGCGAGTTCCTGCTCGAATTGCGCCGCCGCTTCCTGAATCTTGGATTGATAGAGATAAAGTTCGCCCAGCAGCTGATGAGCCAGCGGAAGTTTGGGATCGACCTCGATAGCTTTCCTGCCGTATTCCTCAGCGATCGGACCAAAATCGAGGCGAAGCAGCAGGCGCGCGGTGAAGAGATAGGCGGCGGCGGAATCCGGCGGAACCTTGAACATTTTGGCGAAAGCGGCGCGAGCCTGCGCGTAGTCTTTTGTCCGAATGTAGGCGACACCCAGGATGTAGGAGGCGTCGACGTTGGCGCTGGGGTACCAGGATTGGACTTTCTCAAGATAGGGGATAGCTTCGCCTGGCTTTTCGGAGAGATACAACGACAGGCCGATGAGTTGAACCGCTTCGGTGTCACTCGGGTTTTCCGCAACGGCACGCTTTAGAGAGGTTATGGCGTTGAGATAGTCGCCCTTGCGATAGTAGGTGATCCCGAATTCGTGAGCGAGATTCTTCGCGGTGGGATTGGATGTGGAGATCTCATTGAGGGAGGAAAGCGCTTCGTCGAATTTGCCCTGCTCAATCAGGTGGTGGACTTCGTCGTAAGGAGGTGGCGTGCCGGGTACCGATTGCGCTGCTGGTGAAAGCTGGAAAACGAATAGAAGCGCGAAGACCAGAGTTGAGAACGAGTGGATCCGAGTTTGTGGAAGGTACATAAGATGCTTAGCGACAATCGTGCGCCGCGCCCGAAAACTGATTAGAGCATAAAAAACGGGGAGCCCGCGAGGAGCTCCCCGTTTAGTTTTGGGGTGTTGCGCGTTAGAAAGTGACTCGGACTCCGAACTGGAGTTGACGCATGCCCACCGGAGAACCGGGGGCCGCATCGGCCTCGATGTCCGTGATTTGGCCAGAGGTGCCGCCGCAATCCACGCAGCCATTGAAGTTGTTGCTAACGCCAAGAACCGGGTGGTTGAAGACGTTGTAGGCATCGAAACGGAACTGCGCCTTGATGCGCTCGGTGATCGTGAACGTCTTGGAGATGGCCATATCGTCATAGAAAGCATGCGGACCACGATAGGAATCGAATCCCACATTGCCAATCTGTCCGCAAGCGGGCATCACGAACGGACCTGCGGAAGGACGTGCCCCCGCGCAAGCATCACCCGTGCCGCTAATATTAGTGGGCGAGTTTGTGATTTCAGGAAGCGTGGCCTGATTGAGCGTTGGAATCGGTGTGAACCAGAACGTACCAGCACTCGTATGGGTAATCCCAGTGTGTAGTGTTCCGGTTCCCTTGTTGGGACGGCATGGTCCAGCATCCGAGATTTGCCCGCAATTCTGGAGACTTGGCGTCCAGGGAAGACCGGTCCCGTAGGTCGTAGTGTTGGTAACCTGCCAACCGCCGACAATTAGATCTTTGATTCGGCCAGCATCGCCCATGAACTGCTTCCCTCTGCCGATGGGCAACTCGTAAATTACGTTGGCGACAAACACCTGGTTGCGGTTGAACGGAGCCGGGCCCCAAGCAATCGCCTTGTCCACGTCAAAGTAATTGTTGTCGTATGCGTAAGCATGGGAGAAGGTGTAGTGCATGAGGAATTGGAGTCCGTAGCTGGTACGCTTCTCAGCCTTTACCTGTAAAGCGTTGTACTTGTTGTCGGCGTCGTTGCCGAAGTAACCGGTGTCGACGGCGCAGCAGCCAGGTGTGGGATGCACGACGCCCAGCGAGTCCGTGAACGTCGAACCGGGATAGGTGAAGGTTGGCACGCCATTCAAGAAATACTTGCGCCGATTCGCTTGCGGCACAGAAGGTACGAACGACTGCTTGCAATCAAACCCCGTTGCCGGCGGGGTATTGGCGACGCACTGGTACGCGTCGGTTCCCGTACCAATTGCCGGCTCATTGTTGTTGTAGGACGGACCTGTTCCCGCAAAGACGTGAGTTCCCTTGTTGCCCACATAGCTGACCGTTAGGTTCAGGGTCGGAGTAAGCTGCCTCTGAACGGTGGCGTTCCACTGGTCGATCGTTGGCAACCGCTGAATCGTTGGGCGAACTCTGGGCTGCACAGTACCGTCTGGCCCGTTCAGCGGCAACGTGCCCGCCGATGAGATGTCGCCAAGGATGTTGGCAAAAGAGAAGGGTTGCGGCCCTTGGGAGGTAGTAAAGACGGGGAAGCGGTTATTGGTTGTATTCGGACCACAGGTTGCCTGCTGCGAGGGGAAGCAGTTCGTATCCTGGAACGACTGTTGAGCAAGAACCGGCAGGTTCTGGGTCACGACGTGCCCGAAGTTGGAGCCGAACACACCGATGTCAAAGCCGCGGCCATAGCCCAGGCGCACAACGGTTTTCGGATCAAATTGGTACGCCACGCTGACACGCGGAGCGAAAGCCTTATACGTATTGTTAATGTTGCCATTCAGGCCGATCGGGCCTTGCCCCGCGACTCGGATCACGCCCTGATCGAGGTTCGCGAAGCCGCCGTTATCCTTGCCGTTGACGCTCTCCGGAAAATAAATTTCCCAGCGGAGGCCATAGGTCAAAGTAAATTTGGGGCTGACGCGCCAGGAATCCTGGCCATAGAAGAACCAGCGCTTCTGGCGTTCCGCAGCGTTCAAACTGGAACTGACGAAGCGTTGGAACGATGTGACATCGCCCAACAGGAACGTAGCCAGAGCCAAGCCCCCGGTACCCCCATTCGACGTGGCGCCAGAATCGAAATTCAAAAGTCCGGTGCGGCTTGCGTCGCTAGGAACTCGAAGGTTTTCAGCGTACCGAATGTCCGCCCCAAACTTGATCGTGTGATTGCCTTGGGACCGGGTCCAGTTATTTACGAACTGGAATTGCTGTTCGCTTTCGGTCAATGGGCAGTTGCAACGTCCGATGTTTAGTCCATCGCCGAAGGAGGAAAGCGTGCCGTTTCCGGAGCCAGTGGGTCCACCGTTCAGAGTGAATTGAAAGCCAGAGAGGCCACCGGTCGGTGTCGTTGGCGGACCGGCAATACCGTTGCCGGAGTTAAGGCCAGGGAACCCGAGAGTATTCATGGGGGTAGCGGTAGCGTCGGAGTATGCAGTTTGCGGATTGTACTTGAAATAACCGAAACGGAAGTCAGTCAGCCATTTGGCGCCGATGGGCTTGGTGAAACCCGTCGCCAAGCTGTAATCGTGATTGACCGAAGACCCGTTTAATCCGCCGGGGCCGAAACCCAAACCTCCAAGCGCACCGAGTCCGCCCTTGCCGGACAAAGTGAAGTAGTCCAGGCTGAAGCGCCCGAAGACCTGATAGTTGTGAGGGGCGGCGTAATCGATACGCGTGTCGAATGATTTCTGATCGAACGGCCCAGCGCCGGTCGACACGAAGTTGTTGTTGACGCCGCCGGTAGGTGCCGGGAACAACGCCAACACATTTTGGATGTTCGTTGGCACGCGACCGATAGGAATCCAGTTCGGCTGGGTCACGCATCCGAGGGGTCCGCAGAATTGCGTGCGGTTAGCACCTGTTTGCTGGTTGCCGGTCGTGGGGTCAAAAATCGCAGCTTCGGAGGCGTACTCACTTAAGTTGCAGAAGCCCGGCGAGCTACTCGCGGCATTTGTTGCTTGAACGCAGCTCTGTAGTACGGTGGAAGTCGGAATCGTATACAGGTTGGTGATGCCCTGTTGCTGTTGTGTGCCCTGATAATCGCCGAAGAAGAAGAGCTTATTCTTGATAATTGGTCCGCCGACGGAGCCCCCAAATTGCTTCCAGTTGGCGGAGGCGAGAGGCACACCCGGTTTATTGGTGAACGGATCGCGGGCTTCCTGGTCGCTGCTGCGATAGAAATAGAAGCCGCTTCCGTGAAATTCGTTCGATCCGGATTTCGTCTGCACCCTGACTACGCCAGAAGTGGCCTTGCCGGACTCGGCATCATAATCCTGAAGGGCGATTTTCGTTTCGGCGATGGCGTCGAGGTTTGGATTCACCACGATGATTCCCAAGATGGGATCTTGGTTATCGGTGCCGTCGAGCTCAAAGTTGGTACCCGAGAAGTGCTGCCCGTTGACCGAGATCTGGCCGCCGCCCTGAGGATTTTCCGTGGCGGCGTGACTGAAGCCGGGTAACTTCTGCGTGCCAGGCGAGAGCAATTCGAAATTGGTGAAATTGCGGTTGAGTATCGGTAGATCCTCAACGTACTTTTGGCTGAACTCGATGTCTACGTCAGCCCGATCCGTCTTCAGCTGGGGAATTTCGCCGGTAACTTCCACCGACTGGGTTACCGCACCGATTTGCATCGTCGCATCGACGTGCGCCGATGAGTCGGCAGACACCTGAACGCTCGGAATGTCCGTCGCCTTGAAGCCGGGCGCTTCAATCCGGATCTTGTAGGTGTCCGGAATCAAATGGGTTACTTCGTAGTTTCCGCTCTCATTGGTGGTGGTTTCCACTGCGGTGCTCTTGCCCACCGAGGTTACGGTCACCTTGGCGCCAGACACCGCGCCGCCCTGCGAATCTGTTACGGTGCCCAGAATGCTGCCGAAGACGGCCTGCGCCAAACTCGTCGACGCCTTAAAGCCACAAACCAGGCAAAGTACTACCAACGCTATCCAGATCGATCGCCTCACCATTACATCCTCCTTCGAGAAACGCAGCTAGTGCAGACCCTGCGGAGCATCAATGATTGGTTGTGAATGACCCGTTCCCGGTGACATTCGTGTACGCGCGTTGTTAGGAATTAGAGGCTCGAGAGCATTACCGGTGATGACCCAAACGAGAGTTCGCTAAACCGCCAGCAGTGGGCATCCCGTTACTCGAACCCCTCGACTGTGAGCACCCCAAAGCATGTCGTATGTGACGCTGAGCCTCGGAACGATCGGCAGCGGCTCGGCGGTACACCCCGACTGCGCACCACAAGCAAACGGAAAAAAATGATGCATACTATTAGTTTCTTTGGTGCCCGCTACAGAAGTCTCAGGTGGTCTGATACCGTTACCGCAAGTAAAGCTCGCTATTGTATAGAGATGCGCTCGTTGTTACACTCCTGTTAAACCGACGTAACCGGGGTTACTCAGTTGCTTGAACGCGAACAATATCTCTCGCAGGTAGAAAAGTTGGTGGGCAGCCAGGTTTTGCATGGCTCGGAATCGCTCTGCAAGCTCCTTCGCTACCTGGCAAAACATGCCCTGGATCACCCCGGTGCGCCGATCAAGGAATATCAAATTGCGACAGAAGTCTTCGGTCGCTCCGATGATTTCGATCCCCAGCTCGATTCCATGGTCCGCGTCCAAGCCGGCCGGTTACGTGGAAAACTCGCCGAATATTACAGCGTCAACGGCGTCGGCGACCCGGTCGTCGTCGATCTCCCCAGGGGCACCTACGTTCTCGCGTTCCATCACCGCGCGAATGTCACCAAAACACAGGTAAATACCGACGAGGCTAATCAACAGGAAGCCACCGCCAACCGTGGCCCTCGAAAATGGGTAGTTGCCACCTTTTCGCTGGGGGTCTTGCTGGGGCTGGCTGTGCTAACAATCTTCGGTTTGCTCTGGAGCCGCAGCTCCGCGCAAGCGGGAATAGCTCGAGACAGTGAAGTTGCGCCTGCCGCCTTCCGCGTTTTCTGGAATGGTTTCGTGTCTGGGCAAGAAGAGCCGTGGGTGATCTTCAGCAATGCGGCATTCGTGGGACGTCCCGAAACAGGCATGAGGTATTACGACACTACCAAGGATAAGGGCAGCTTTATTTTGGACCACTACACTGGTGTGGGCGAGGTTTTGGCCGTTCACGAGCTGGATCGCGTTTTTGGGTTGCTCCATCGACAGATTCGCGTCAAGCGCGGCAGCCTCTTTTCACTCGACGACGCGAAAAACAACAATCTCATTTTCATAGGTTCGCCTTTCGAGAACCTGACGTTGCTGGAGATTCCCGGCACTCAGGAGTTCTCTTTCCGCCGCATGGCGTCCGGACCTCGCAATGGCGAAGAAGCCATTGTGAACGTCCACCCCCAGCCAGGCGAGCCTAAGGAGTACTTCCCGAGTCCGCGCAACGCGACGCTGACGGAGGATTACGCCGTCGTGGGATTGGTGAAAGGGCTCAACCCAGCGCAGGCCGTGCTGATTCTGGCCGGCACCACAACCCTGGGGACGCAGGCGGCGGTGGAGTACGTTTGCCGTCAGAGTTCGGTCGAGGAGCTTCTTTTGCGGCTGCCGGTTTCGCAAACTGGGCAGCTCAAGCCGTTTGAAGCTGTAATTCGGGTCAAAGTGACGCGTGGTGTGCCGGTAGGAACCGAGTTGGTCGCGCTGCGCAGCGGAACACCGTAACCGCGATACCCCTGTGGTAACCAGCTTATTTCGCGAGATCACGTTAAGACGGTGGCGTAAGCCGCGGATCCAGCTCCCGGGCTTTCTGAAATTCGCGCGCTGATTCGGCCTTGTCGCCTTTTCTTTGCAACGCCAAGCCCAATTGAAAGTGTGCCGGGGCGTAGCCGGGCAGCGCTTGAATTGCCGATTTGAATTGCGAAATGGCGCCCTCCAGATCTCCGGCGTTTAGCAGCCGCTTACCCGAATTCGTCGCGAACAACGCCGCTTGTTGGCTGTTTCTTTCCTTGCTCAGTTCTGATCCCGCTTTGGATTCTGCTGCCGCGCCATCGACGTCGCCCAGTTGGCGCAACACCGCGGCCAAAGTGGTGTGCGCCCCGGCAAAATCAGGTTGCAAACGGATAGCGTTCCGCAAAGCATTGGCCGCCTCCGGCAACTTCCCCTGCTGCTTCCGAACCGTGCCTAGCGTGTAGAACGCCTCCGCGTAATCGGGCTTCGCGTCAATGGCTGCCTGGAGTTCGCTCGCCGCCGCATCGAAGTCACCCTCCTGCCACAGCGTGACTCCCAAGGTGTAGTGAACGTCGGCTTGCCCCGGTTCGAGCTGCTCCGCGATGCGGAACTCTGCAACCGCCTCGCCCAGTTTGTCCTGCAGCTTCAACGCAAGCCCCAAATCGTAGTGCAGCGTCGGGTTACCCGGCGAATTCTGCAGCCCCGCGTGAAATTCCGCTGACGCCGCGTCGAAATCAGTTTTCTGAAGATACGCGATACCAAGATTGGTTTGATAGCCGGTGTCTTGCGGGTGCAGATGCAGGGCCGCTTGGAATTCGCGAACCGCGGAATCCGCGTCTCCCAGCTGGAGCCGTGCCAGGCCGAGATTGTTGTGGGCATCAGCATTGTCGGGCTGCTGTTGCAAGGCCTGCTGGAAGGACGCGACGGCGTCGTCCACGTTGCCGGACCGTTGCAAAAGCACGCCCAGAGCGTTGTGTGCATCGGGGAAGTCCGGTTGCAACTGGATCGCGGCTCGGAATTCCCGCATCGCGCCGTCGAGAGCTCCCGTTTCGCGAAGCGCCCGGCCAAGATAATAATGTGCCTGCGCGCCGGCCGCATTCGCGCTGACTGCCATCGTCAGCTCGGCTACGGCCTGAGCAAAGGATTTTTCGTCGTAACGCAGCACGCCCAAGTGCAGGTGCGCGCTCCCTAGTCCCGGTTGTAATTCAAGCGCTTTCGAGAATTCGTCGGAAGCCGCCGTGCTCAAGCCTTGTTGGACCAGCAGCGAGCCCAGATCATCATGAAGCTCCGCGCGGTTTGGCTCTAGGGCGATGGCCCGGCGCATTTCCTCGATCGCGCTAGCCAAATTACCGGAAGCGTCGAACGCCCGCGCGAGGGTGCGATGCGCTTCGGAGTCCGACGGGGCCCATCGAACCGCCTCTCTGGCTTCGCGAAGCGCGCCGTCCTTGTTGCCACTGCGCAGAAATGCGTTAGCAAGGTTAATCCGCGCTTGCGGAAAGTCGGGCTTGAGCTTGACCGCGGCCTGCAATTCCCGAATCGCCGGATCGATTTTTCCTTCGGCCAGCAGCACCCAGCCCTGCGAATTATGGGCTTCCGCGCTGCTGGGAGCGAGGCGTAGCACCTTTTCAAACGCCGCGTGAGCTGCGGAGAGGTCGCCCCGCTGCAACGCCTGCATTCCCTCCGCGTAAATCGCTTCCGCCTGCGCAGGCGCTCCGGTCTTTTGGGCGGCACTCAGCTCATACCGGCCGCCCGCTGTCCATGAGACGAAGTAGAGAGCCACCAGCGACACGGAAGAGCGACCCAGGAAGCGCACTGGAAACCTAGAAATCTTCAACAAATTCATCATCGCACTCAAAATCGAAATAGTAGCACGCGGCCAGACCGCGTTACCTGGTCGCGGGCATGCACACCTTGACCGCCTCGCAGTCGCAACCTACTATGCCGATGGGACATGATTCTGCGAAATCTTCCGCATCCGTACCTGCTATCGATTCTGCGAAATCTTCTGCACTGCCGACCGTTTTCGTTTACCTTGCCGATTACTCTGGCCGTCCTGTTGCCCTTTTCGCTGCTCGTCGCCTTTGACGGCCCCGGGCCGCAAACTCCACCGCCACCCAAGTCCTTGGCGTATTTCACGGACATCGCGAAACAAGCCGGTCTCACCATGATGAATGTTTTTGGAGGCGAGAACACCAAAAAATACATCATTGAGACCACCGGCACCGGCGTCGCGATTTTTGACTATGACAACGATGGCTGGCCGGACATTTTCATCGTCAACGGCACCAAGTTAGAGGGATTTCCCTCCGGCAAGGCTCCCACCAATCATTTGTATCGCAACAATCACGATGGGACCTTCACGGACGTCACCGAAAAGGCCGGCCTGGCTCACACCGGGTGGGGGCAAGGCGTTTGCGTCGGTGATTACGACAACGACGGCTGGGAGGATCTATACGTCACCTACTACGGCAAGAACATTCTGTACCACAATAATGGAAACGGAACCTTTACCGACGTTAGCGATAAGGCCGGCGTGGGCGGCTCCGGAAAAGCTTGGGGAACCGGCTGCGCCTTCGTCGATTACGACCGCGACGGCCACCTGGATTTGATGGTCGCGAACTATGTCGATTTTGATCTGGCGGCGGCTCCTGTGCCGGGCGAGCGCTCTACCTGCGTCTGGAAGGGTGTGCCGGTGATGTGCGGGCCGCAAGGTTTGCCAGGCTCGAAAAATATTCTGTACCACAATCGCGGCGACGGCACGTTTGAAGATGTGACCAAGAAGGCCCGCATCGACCAGACCACCGGACACTATTCTTTTAGTGTCACTACGCTGGATTTTGACGACGATGGCTGGCCGGACATTTTCGTCGCCTGCGACAGCACTCCCAGCATTTTGTACCACAACAACCGCGATGGCACGTTCACCGACGTGGCCGTCACCGCCGGAGCGGCCTTCAATGAAGATGGCCATACGCAAGCTGGCATGGGTTCCACCGTCGCCGATTTTGATGGCGACGGTAAGCTGGACATTTTCAAGACTAATTTTTCGGACGATACCGCGACCCTATATCGCAACAATGGCGATGGGACGTTCGACGATGTCACCTATCGCGCCGGGCTCGGCCTGAACACACAATATCTGGGCTGGGGCACCATGTTTCTCGATTTCGACAATGACAGTTGGCCTGATCTTCTGCTGGTCAACGGCCACGTCTATCCCGAAGTGGACACCCAGCATCTGGGCAGCAATTTCCAGGAGCCGCGGATCCTCTACCACAACAACGGCGATGGAAAGTTCACCGATATCTCCGCTGCTTCCGGCCCCGGAATTACCTCGCCCATTTCATCGCGCGGGCTTGCCATCGGCGATCTCTGGAATGAGGGGCGCATGTCCGCGGTGGTCAGCAACATGAATGCTCCGCCGAGCTTGCTGGTGAACCAAGTACGCACTAAGGATCACTGGGTAGCATTCCGTATGATCGGCACCAAATCGAACCGCGATGGAATCGGCGCGCGGCTCCGCCTGAAAGCCGGAAGACGCACCCTGATCGACGAAGTGCGCAGCGGTTCCAGCTTCGACTCCAACAACGACATGCGCGTCCACTTCGGCCTGGGCTCCGCCGCAAAAATCGACTGGCTAGAGGTACGCTGGCCCAGCGGCCTGCTCGAGAAATTTGACAACGTCGACGTCGACGCGATCCGCACCATCAAAGAAGGAACCGGCGCCTCTCAAGCTAGACAGCGAAGTACGTCATAGTAGAATCACCAGCAGGTACGAGACCTTGAAGCGCGCCGCTAAGCCAGTTGCAAAGGCTAAGCCAATTCCGAAGGCATTCCGCGCCACTCTCGAGCGCATTCAATCACGGCTCGGCTGGACCATCATTCGTATTCCGTTCGATGTTGGCAAACTGTGGGGAACCCGCGGCCAGTTGCGCGTGAAGGGCGAAATTAACGGCTTCGCATTTCGCACCTCGCTGTTCCCTGCGCGCGGCGGCGGCCACATTCTCTTGGTCAACAAGGCCATGCAGAAGGGCGGCGACGTTCGCCAGGGCATGTCCGCGCGGTTTTGTCTGGAGCCCGATCTTGCCCAGCGCGTTGCCATTGTTCCCGCGGAGCTCAAGCGCTTCTTCAAAGAAGACGCAGCCCTCCGCAAATGGTACGAAGCCCTGAACTTTTCCACCCGCAGTGAAATCGGCAAATGGATCCTGCAGGTGAAGAGCCCGGAGGCCCGCCAGCGTCGCGCCGAGCAGATGGCCGAACGCTTGCTCCTCGTGATGGAAGCGGAAGAGGAACTTCCGCCTGTTTTGCAGTTAGCTTTTGCCCGCGAGCCGCACGCGCTGGAAGGCTGGAAACGGATGTCTCCTTCCCACCGCCGGAGTCACCTGTTCGGAATCTTTTATTATCGCGCCCCGAACTCCCGCGCCCGCCGCATCGAGAAAACCATGCAAGAGGCGGCCGCACTCGCCGAGCGGAAACTCGACAAGAGCGAGTGAAACGAACCAAGGCAACCCGCGCGAACCGCTCGGTTGGATGAACGACACCTATTCCCTGCATTTGCATACTCGATACAATTCATTTAAATCTTCGTTCGCGCCTCGCTTCTCGCAAACGTAGAATAGAGCCCCAGTCCGAAAGGAGAGACGAATGGCCAAGACGAGGGAAAGCTCCTCGCCCACAATGCCGCGAGTCGCCCAGCATCAACCGACACAGGAAGAAATTGCTCTGCGCGCCTATCAAATTTATCTGGAACGTGGTGGCGTCCCGGGAAATGAATTCGAGGATTGGATGGAAGCTCAGCGTCAGCTCGTCGCTGAGAACGGGAAAGCTACGGCGAACGACAAGGCCCCTGAAAATGGCAAGCCGCGACGCAAGCCCACAGTGAAAACCGCGGTAGCCTAGTTTTCGAAGACCACTTTTCGAAGAATGGACGCGGCTGATCGCGAGCCTCGCTATTTGTCACTGCACCGGTGCCTCGGCCACTCCCACGTACTTATCGGCTCCCCCGTAATAGAAGAGCCACTGCTGGCCTTGCCTTGCCATTCCTTCGACGAAGACTACGTTGGGCACCTGGCCGACTTTCTCCCATTCTTTTTCAGGGCCGAAAATGGGCTGGTCTGTGCGCGAAAGCAGCTTGCGCGGATCTCTAGAGTCGAAAATCGCAATCCCGGTGCGATAGACAAGTTTGTCGTCCGCGCCGTTGTAGGTCAGCACGATTCCGTTTTTCGTGAGCAGCGGCGGAGGCCCGGGCTCGACCACGCGCGAATCGAACTTTCCCGCTCGCCGCGGCAGCACGGGGGTTTCCGTCGCTTCCGCCCAATGGAGCAGGTCGATGGAATACGAGAGTCCCATCTGATCGGTCTTATCCGCGGCGGTCCCTAGCCAATACATCCAATACTTACCGTCAATTTTCTCCGGGACGATGGCGCCCGACTTCGTCCAGCCTCGGTTCCAATTTCCTTTATAGGCGGGAAGGAGCACACCTCTGCGTTCCCAATGCAGGAGATCGCGCGAAGTAGCCAGACAGAGCTGCGCGTCCTTTTTGTTGTATCCGGTGTATGTCAGGTAGTACGTGTCACCGAATTTTTGCAACCGGGGATCTTCCACTCCGCCATCTTTTTCGTACTCGGCTTCGGGCGACATCACCGGCTCGGGGCGCCGGGTGAAATGGACGCCGTCTGTGCTTTCCGCATATCCCAGCCGCGACGTGCCTGCCGCATCCTGCGCGCGATACAACATCACGAATTCTCCGTTGTATTCGACGACCGCCGGATTGAAGGTCCCCGCGGACTCCCAGCCCCCGCCCCGCGGTGAAACCACCGGACCCTCGGACGCACGCCGCCACGCCCCGAACGGCCATTTCTCTTCGCCCACGGCGGCGATCGTGAGCGCCGCACTGAACAACAACAGAAGACCACTCTTGGCCGTCATTAACTCACGTCCCTTCTCTCACGCCTTGCTTTTGCCTTTTTCTTTCTCCTTCTCGTTAAAACGTACGGACCGCACGATGCCTTCGCCTTCTTTGACGAAAACCAACTGATTCGCTTTCACATCCTTCAGTGTGTCGATTTGTCCGCTCGGCCAGCGAATCTCCAATATCTCGGCCTTCTCTGCTTTCCCCAAGCCGAAATGGACGCGCAGATCGTTTTGCGAAATGTAGCTGCCCCCGCTGCGTACTTCATCGATCTGCTGGTGAGGCTTCGCTTCATCCTGTGGATGGCTGACACAGCGCAAGCGCGCTCCAATGCCGCTGCGATTCGATTTCGTTCCGATGGTGCGCACCTTGATCCAATTGTGTCCGTGTGAAGAATCGCAGCGCAGCAATTGCGGATAGTCATTCACCGTGTTCACTACCACGTCGATGTCGCCATCATTGTCGAAATCGCCGAACGCGCATCCCCGCGAAGCGACCGGAACGGTAATGCCGGGTCCGGCTTGTTGCGAAACGTCATCGAATCGTCCGTTGCGCAGATTCTTATACAGCAGTTTCTGCTGGGCGTAGCCGGCTTCCGTTCGCAATTGCTCCACTTCCGGATATACGTGGCCGTTGCAGATTAGAATGTCAGGCCAGCCGTCATTATCCATATCAAAAAATCCGCAACCCCAACCGAGAAACTGCGTGTGCCGTCCCAATCCGGCCGCGAAGGTCGCATCCTCAAATGTCGCTCCGCCGGTGTTGTGATACAGCGAAGGCGTGTCGCCTGCGAAATTTGTTTTGACGATGTCCAGGTTTCCGTCCAGGTCGTAATCAGCCGCCGATATGCCCATTCCGGCCTGCGGCTTGCCATCCGCGCTCAACGCGCAACCCGCTTCCATCGCGATGTCGACGAATTTCCCATTCTTTTTGTTTTGATACAGCGCGCTGGCCGTCGAATCGTTAGCCACATAAATGTCCGGCCAGCCATCGTTGTCAAAATCAGCGGTAAGCACGCCGAGGCCATACGTGCCGTTCGCTCCCAAAATGCCTGCCTGCTCGGTTACGTCGGTAAACGTGCCGTTGCCATTGTTGCGATACAAAATGTTTCTGCCGCCGTTCAACCCCGGCGGCCCGCACGCCACCATCACGCCTTTATAAAGGCAGGGCCCCGATTCCGGCACCGGCGCGGTAGCCAGATCGAGGTCGATATAGTTGGCGACGAAAAGATCCAGGTGGCCGTCACGGTCGTAATCGACAAACGCGCAACCTGTGTTCCAACGCTTGCCACTGCCTCCCACCCCCGCCTTTTCCGTTACGTCCGTAAATGTGCCGTTGCCATTGTTGTGGTACAGAACATTTTTCCCGAAATAGGTCACGAACAAATCTTCGTAGCCATTATTGTCGTAATCCCCGACGCACACGCCCTGCCCCCAGCCCGAATGCAGCAGGCCAGCTTCCGCGGTTACATCCGTGAACGTCCCGTCGCGATTATTCTTGAACAAGTGAGAAGAAGGAGCCTGACCGGCGGCAAAACCTTCCAGGCGAGAGCCATTCACCAGAAAAATATCCAGCCAGCCGTCGTTGTCGTAATCATAGAACGCCACGCCGCAGCCGGTCGTTTCCAGCAAATACTTGTTCTTATGCTCGCCCCCGAAAATTGTTTTGACGTTGAGCCCGGACTCGCGCGCTACATCGACGAAATTGATGCCCAGACTGTTGGAGGAAGGTGGCGAAGCCTTTTGCGCAACGGCGGAGCTGCCAGGTCGTCCATCTACTGGAGAGCTGAACTTTCCCCAGACTGGCCGCACCAGGGAAAGAACATTTTCCAGCGACAGCACCAGCGCCGAACAGCTCAGCGACCCAAGGAATGTCCGCCGCGATGGGAACAAAACGTGATACCTTCCCGCATCAGGAGTGCTAAAATCCGCGCTTCAATCTTAACGTAAGCGCGTCGCGATACTGCAATTCCGCGCGTTGATGAAAAATTCTCGGTCTCGCGCTTCGCCAAAAACACATGCTCACCAAGCTGCTCTCTCCGCGCCGGTACCGCAGTTCGCTGTGTTTGCTCTTACTCTTTTCGATTCCTTCTCTCTTGCCGGCGCGTCCCGCCGAGGAACACAGCCGGGGCCTGGAGTTGTCGCGCCCGGTGCGTACCTGGGAGTTTCTCAGCGCCGTGGGCACCCGGGCCGGTCTGTTCGGCAACGAATCTGGCCGCATGGAAGCCTGGGTCTATCCGCTAAAGCTCTTGCGCGACTTTCGCCTGCAATTTCTCACCGAAGGGCGCGTCCTGCCTGCCGAGACTCTTGCACGCACGCTGATCACGCGTCCCGAATCCAGCACCATTGTCTACACCGGTGACACTTTTTCCGTTCGCGAAACCTTTTTTGTTCCCGTCAACGAGCCTGGCGCACTCATCTCGCTTGAAGTCGAAACCGAATTCCCGCTGGAAATTGAGGCCAGGTTTCTGCGCGATTTTCAGTTGGAATGGCCGGCAGGGCTGGGCGGCACGTATTCCTTTTGGGACAAGGACCAGCGCACGTTTGTCCTCGGCGAGGAAACAAAAAAGTTTGTCGGGCTGGTCGGTTCGCCCACCGCAACGGAAGAGCGGCGCGAGTATCAGACGAACTACTCCGAATACTCGGTGAATTCGTTTCGCCTGGGCGTCACCAACAAAGGCAAGGAAAGCAAGCTGATCGTGATGGCGGGGTCGTTAGATGGCCGCCCGCAAGCTGAGGCGACTTACAAAAAGTTAGCCGCTGGCTACACCGACTTGTTGCGAACATCTGCGGAATACTACCGCAAATATTTGAACGACACATTGAGCGTCGAATTGCCCGACGCGCAAATTCAGCAAGCCTACGATTGGTCGCGCGTCAGCATGCTGCAGGGAATCGTGAATAACCAGTTCCTCGGCACCGGGTTGGTGGCGGGCTATCGGACTTCCGGCGAAAGCCAGCGTCCTGGGTTCGCCTGGTTTTTCGGGCGCGATTCGCTGTGGACTTCGCTGGCGCTGAACGCGGAGGGCGATTTCGCCACAACGCGCACGGCGCTGCAATTCATCAGCAAATATCAGCGCGAAGACGGCAAGATGCCCCACGAAATCGCGCAAGGCGCCAGCTTCGTTCCCTGGTTCAAGGATTTTCCTTATGGCTACGCTTCCGCGGACGCCACGCCCCTGTATATCATCGCCGTGAACGACTACGTAGCCGAAAGCGGTGATGTGGCCTTCGGAAAAGAAAAATGGGACAGCGTCTGGAAGGCTTACCAATTCCTCTGCTCGACTTACGACCAGCGGGGCTTCCCCAAGAATTTCGGCATCGGCCACGGCTGGGTGGAAGGCGGACCGTTGCTGCCGGTGGAATCGGAGTTCTACCACAGCGGCCTGGGCGTGGAAGCGCAGCGCGCGCTCGCCAACCTCGCACGGTTGACCGGCCAGAAAGCGCGCGGCAACGAGCTTACCCAGGACTTCGACAAACAAATTAAAAAGCTGAATGACACATTTTGGCTCGCCGATAAACAGCGTTACGCTTTCGCGCTGGGCACCGACGGCAACCCTGTCGACGAAGCCAGCGTGCTCGCCACCGTTCCCATGTGGTTCGGTCTCACCAATCAGAAAAACGCAAGCGCCATGATCACGCAACTCGCCAGCGTCGAGCACCAGACCGACTGGGGCATGCGCATTATTTCGGAGCGTTCGCCGAAATTCAGCGGCGGCGGATATCACTACGGCTCGGTATGGCCCCTGTTCACCGGCTGGGCCAGCGTCGGCGAATATCGCTATCATCGTGGGCAACCTGCCTACGACAACCTGCGAGCCAACGCTTTGCTCGCGTTGGATGGCTCGCTGGGGCACGTTACCGAGGTGCTCTCCGGCGACTACTACCAGCCGCTCTCCACCAGTTCGCCACATCAGATCTGGTCTGCCGCCATGGTGGTCAGCCCGCTGCTCCGCGGCATGTTTGGCCTCGCGACGGATGCCAAAGCCGGAACCGTCACCTTCGCTCCGCATCTGCCCGCGGACTGGAATTCGCTGGCCATCGATAATCTGCGAATAGGCGAAAATAAATTGCACCTGAATTTCGCCAGGGCCGCGGAAGCGATTTCCTTGGAAGCGAGTCGCACCTCGGGCGCTGGCGAATGCACAATCGAATTCCGTCCGTCCATTAGCTTGCGCGCGACAGTGCAAAAGGCCGAGTTGAACGGCAAGCCGCTTCCCTTCCGAATTGAATCGAACGACGAAGACCAGCACGTGATCGTGCGATTTTCAGTTTCGGAAGGACAAACATTGGTGCGCATCGTGATCGCCGATGATTTCGCGATCACGGCGACGGCCGCGCTGCCCGCGTTGGGAAGCGTAAGCACTGGGCTGCGAGTGCTCTCGGAAACCTGGACAGCCTCGCACGACCAACTGACGCTGAATATTGCCGGCTCCGCCGGAGCCCAATATCGGCTCAGCATCTGGAATGCGGCGCAAATCGATCACATCGAGGGCGCTGAACTCAGGGAAAAACCCGACGTGTCGACCCTGACGCTGCAAATCCCCAGCCGCGGTTCGGAGTCGTACGCGGAAACAAAAATCGTCATTCATTTCTCGGGCGCCAAGGGCCGGTAAACGCCTCACAGGAGCGCAGCTCGCCTGCAACGGGCAGGTATCGCTGTGGCGCGATCGGCTCGGAAGCGATGAACAATGGAGGAACTGAACTTGCAACGCAAATCACACAATCCTTTTTCCGGGCTCGTCTTCGCATCCTTTCTTTTTCTTACTTCGGCTGCCGCCACAAGCGCGCAGCAAAAAATCGACGCCGAAGGTCACGAATGGTGGCAGCACGCTGTCTTCTACGAGGTTTACCCGCGCAGCTTTGCCGACAGCAACAACGACGGCATCGGCGACCTCACGGGCATCACGTCTAAGCTCGATTACCTAAAGGACCTTGGCATCGATGCCATTTGGATCACGCCGTGCTTTCCCTCGCCGCAAGTCGATTTTGGTTACGACGTTTCCGACTACGAAAATATTGATCCGATGTATGGCACGCTCGCCGATTTCGATCGACTGGTGACCGAGGGAAAAAAGCGCAACATAAAAATCATTCTCGATTTCGTGGTCAACCATAGTTCCGATCAGCACAAATGGTTTGTGGACTCGAAGTCTTCGCGCACTGCCGCGCATCGCGATTGGTACATCTGGCGCGACGGCAAAGGTCCGAACCAGCCGCCCAATAACTGGACATCCACATTCGGCGGTCCGGCGTGGCAGCTCGATCCGGCGACCAATCAGTATTACTACCACTACTTCTACATCCAGCAGCCGGACCTGAATTGGCGCAATCCCGCCGTGAAGGATGCGATGTTTGACCAGACGCGCTTCTGGTACAAGCGCGGCGTGGCCGGTTTCCGCCTCGATGCAGTCGACACTTTGTATGAGGATCCTAACCTCACAGACAATCCTGTTTTACCGGGCACCGACAAATTCGGAATGCCCAATACCGACGAGATTCATAACAAAAAACTTCCGGAAGTTCACGAAGCGCTTCGCGGCCTGCGCAAAGTGGCCGATGAATACGGCGCGGTCCTGATTGGCGAAACCTGGACCAAAGACGTGTCCGAGCTAAAGGACTACTACGGCGAACACAACAACGAATTGCAGATGCCCATGGACTTGATGATGACCGGCTTCAAAGAACTCTCCGCGTCGCGTTATCGAGAGCACATCAAAGCGGTGGAGAGCGCGGGCGGCTGGCCGGTCTTTGTGATCACCAATCACGACATAGTGCGTTCTTACACGCGGTACGCCGATGGCGCGCACAATGACGACATCGCCAAGATGATGGCCGGGATGTATCTCACGCTGCGTGGAACGCCGATCATGTACTACGGCGAAGAGATCGGCATGGAGAACAACGATCCCAAGCGCAAGGAAGACGTGAAAGATCCCATCGGGCGCTCCGGCTGGCCCAAGGAGATCGGACGCGATGGCGAGCGCACCCCGATGCAATGGAACGACAGCGCGAGTGCGGGGTTCAGCAAAGCCAAGCCTTGGCTGCCAGTTCCGCCCAGCTACAAGACGCACAACGTCTCCGCCGAGATGAAAGATGAAAATTCCGTCCTGAGTTTCTATCGCCAGTTGCTGGCGCTACGTCACAAAGAGCCGGCGTTGCTCGACGGCTACTACACCTCCATAAATGAAGATGATCCTAACGTTCTGGCCTATCTGCGCCGCTATAAGGACGAAGCCTTTCTGGTGCTCGTAAATATGTCGTCTGCCGAGCAGAAAATGCGCCTAGACCTATCGCCGCTGGGGTTCGCTTCGCCGAAGCTGAGCATCGCGCTCACCAGCTTTCACAAACCGCTGACCGGCGTTTCCGGTTCACTGCCGATGGAGCCGTACTCGGTGCTGGTCGCGAAAATCACGAAATGATTGGCCAGGCAGCGATGCGCACAACCGCATGAATTCCCCGGACCGCGATAAACTCGATCTCAGCGGCCGTCAACTAACTTCTCTTTCTCCGGCCATCTGGCGGAAAGACTCGTTGCGAATTCTGAATTTATTTCGCAATGAGCTGAAGCTGCTTCCCGCTGGCATCGGGCAACTCCGGGAATTGCGCGTGCTGATTGTGGCTAACAATCAGCTGCGAACTTTGCCCGAAGCGATTGGCCGCTTGGCGAATCTGCGGATGTTGGACGCGGGACATAACCTGATTTCGCGGTTGCCGCGGTCGTTCAACAAGCTCGCAAGTCTTGGCGATTATCTCTACCTGCATGACAACCGCCTGCGAGCCTTGAGCGATTCCGTATTCGAGAACTTCGTTCACTTGCGCTATCTCAATCTTGGCGACAATACGCTGCGCGGACTCCCCTCTTCGCTGGGTGCGCTCGCCAAATTAGAAGAGCTGCGCCTGGAAAATATCGGCTTGAAAACGCTGCCTGGCTTCCTTGCCAACCTCCACGCGCTTGACGAATTGACCTTGCGCAACAATCGGCTGGACGCGCTGCCCAACTCATTCGAGAAACTTCTGAAACTCCGCCACCTGGACCTGCGGGGCAATCGCTTCACGCAGGTCCCTGAGGTTCTGCGCGCTCTGAGCAGGCTTCATAAGCTCGATCTACGCTGGAACGATCTTCGGCACCCTCCTAGATGGGTGAAAGACCTGGAGGCCAGCGGCTGTCGCGTGTTGCTGTAGGGGATGCCTCGTGTGCCCCCCTCCCCCCTGGGTTTCCCATAAGTGTTCATTCTAAAGGTAGATAAAGTCATTTGTTTTGACACACTTTCACAAGTGTTCATTCTAAATGGGTTAGTGGCGCGCTGTTTCCGTTGCCTAACATGCATCGGATGAGCTTGAATCCTGCGCGGGAGTTCTCGGAGCGAGTGCGGGAGATAACCAACGGCATAGGCAATGCAGATGAATAGGCCTGATGCTGAAAGGTTAGAAGGAGCGGGCTTTGCGCACAGGTCCAGACGAAACGGCTGGGGCACAAATTTCATGAGTCACACTAGCACAAAACAGGTATGTTGTCAAGACAAATATATTGCTGCTGGGTTATTCGTTCGAACGGATTGGCAAGTTATTGTAGGAGCGAGAGTTACAGAGGATAAGTACGCTCCGAAGCAGAAAAGCCGAGCGGGACCGGATCCGAATCCTACAAACGCCGTTGTTGTTAATTCCTTGACATAACAAGTCTTGTGCCGGAATACTGCGAGGCGTGAGGAGAGTGTGTGATGCAGGGTACGCAAACGAGCGAAACGTGGATTGACGCACAGGTTGCTCGGTTCTGCGATAACGCCATTCCATGGGCCGAGCGCCTCAGAGGGCTTGATAAGGAAAAGCACAAACGGAGGTAGATATTGCGGGCTGGCGCTTCGACGCCACTGGACTCTCGTACGCACAACGGTATCTCCGAGCAATCAACGCCGCTCGACGTAAGTTGCTCGAGGACGTATCGCATCGCAGCAGCTAAGAGAGCGAGACGATGTGGTTTTGGAATCTGCTCGGGAACGCCATTGGTTATGGGATAGCCTTCCTCATAAGCGTAGCCTTGGGCGCGCTGTCCGCTGGAATTTTCTGGGTCATAATCGGGCATCCAAAGGATAGGCTTGCAATAATTCTCACCATAATTGTGTTCGTGCTAGGGACCTTCTTTATGGCAGGCGACCACATATTCCCTGCGGTCGGGCGCCTCCGCAAACGCTTCGGGCCCGATAAAGCGATAAAGCCGGGGACTTTCTAATCTTCTCGGTTTTTTGCCACGCAACTAAGCTGAATTGACAACGGCGGTAGGGCGCGATAGGTTGGAAACTCCTCTTGTTGCGAGGGCGCGAGTAGGAACTGAACCTCGAGAGTAGCCAGCCTTAGGTCGTGGGACTTCCTGTGGATGCGAGTAACTTCGATTTAACATAAAATGCTTACCGGTTTACACCGGGGAGCATCAAAGACCTGTCAAAAAGCGTGGCGAGCATCCTTCCATCGCTGGCCTACCGCTGAGGAGCTAACGTGAGTCAGCCAAAGACGCAAATGGACCTGGACCTTCTCAGCATCAATACCATACGCACGCTGGCGATTGATGCAGTGCAGCAAGCCAACTCCGGGCATCCTGGGGCGCCGATGGGGCTGGCGCCGGTGGCATACTCACTGTGGCAGCGATTTCTGCGCTACGACCCAGCCGATCCGCTGTGGCCGAATCGGGATCGCTTCGTGCTCTCCAACGGCCACGCCTCGATGCTGCTGTACGCGATGCTGCACCTCACCGGGGTTCGCGACGTGTCGCCTGACGGCAAAGTGCTGGACAAGCCTTCGCTGCCGATGGAGGAGATCAAGCGTTTCCGGCAGATCGACAGCAAGACGCCCGGGCATCCGGAATCGCATATTACGGCAGGGGTCGAGACAACCACCGGGCCACTGGGGCAAGGCTGCGGCAATAGCGTGGGCATGGCCATTGCGAGCAAATGGCTGGCGGCAAATTACAATCGGCCGGGATTCGAGATTTTTAATTTCAACGTATATGCCATGTGTGGCGATGGCGACATGATGGAAGGCGTGGCGTGTGAAGCGGCTTCTCTTGCCGGGCATCTGGGCCTGTCCAACCTGTGCTGGATTTACGACCACAACCACGTGACGCTGGACGGACCGGCGGATTGGTCGTTCGGCGAAGATGTGATGACGCGTTTTGTGGGGCTGGGCTGGAACGTTACGCGCGTTGCGGATGCTAACGACCTGGATATGCTGGGCCGCGCGTACAACACATTTTTGAAGACTACCGACCGTCCGACGTTAATTGTGGTGGACAGTCATATCGGGTACGGCTCACCAAATAAACAGGATTCGTCGGACTCGCATGGCGAACCGCTGGGTGAGGCGGAAGTAAAGCTGGTCAAGAAAAACTACGGATGGCCGGAGGACGCAAAGTTTCTGGTTCCGGAGGGCGTTTACGACCATTTCAAGAACGGGATTGGCAAGCGAGGAGCGGAGGCTCGCGCGGCATGGAACGCGAAGTTTGACGAGTACAAAAAGCAAAATGCGCAGCTCGCTGACCAACTGCAGCGAATTCAGAATTTCCAGTTGCCCGATGACTGGAACAGGGATTTGCCGAGCTTTCCCGCAGATGCGAAAGGAATGGCCACGCGCGAATCTTCCGGTAAAGTGCTGAATGCCTTGGCGAAGAATATTCCCTGGCTGCTGGGCGGCTCGGCCGATTTGGCGCATTCCAACAAGACGAATTTGACTTTCGAGGGCGCCGGAGACTTCTACGCGAACCAATATCGCGGGCGCAATTTGCACTATGGTGTACGCGAACACGCGATGGGAGCTGCGACCAACGGGCTGAGCGTTTCGCGGTTGCGGGCTTATAGCGCTACGTTCTTTAACTTCAGCGACTATATGCGGCCGAGTATGCGGCTGGCGGCTTTGATGGAAGCGCCGTCGATTTTTATTTTCACCCACGACTCCATCGGGCTTGGCGAGGACGGGCCGACCCACCAGCCCATCGAACAGCTTGCTGCTTTTCGCGCTATGCCCAACATGATTGTGCTGCGTCCGGCGGACGCCAACGAAGTCCTGGAAGCCTACAAAGTGATTCTGCAACTTCGCCACAGCCCAGCCACTCTGGTGCTGACCCGGCAAGCGCTCCCCACCTTCGACCGCAGCAAATTTGGCCCGGCTTCCGGTGTTGCCAAGGGAGCCTACGTCCTGGCCGACGCGGCAAACGGCAAGCCCGATGTGATTTTGATGGCGAGCGGCAGCGAAGTGCAGCTCTGCATGGCTGCGTACGAAAAGCTGAAGGGCGAGGGCCTCAACGCGCGGGTCGTGAGCATGCCTTCGTGGGAACTATTTGAGCAGCAGGATGCGGCCTATCGCGAAAGCGTGTTCCCGTCCAACATTACCGCGCGGGTCTCCGTCGAGATGGCGGCGACGACCGGATGGGAACGGTATGTCGGACCAAAGGGCAAGTCGATCGGCATGCACAGGTTTGGAGCTTCGGCACCGCTGAAGGATGTGCTGAAGAAATTTGGCTTCTTGCCGGAGAACGTCGTGGCAGCGGCAAAAGAGGTTTTGGGAAAGTAACGGTCGATGAAACTGGTGATTGGCTCGGATCATGCCGGGTTTCCGTTGAAGGTGAATATCGGCGATTTACTGCGCTCGCTGGGCCACGAGGTATTGGATGTTGGCGCATTCAACGAAAATCCATCGGACTATCCGGATTTTGCAGAGGCGGTTGGACGTGCGGTGGTGGACAAAAAAGCCGAGCGGGGCGTGCTGATCTGCGGGAGCGGGGTAGGGGCCAGCGTGGCAGCCAACAAGATCCCCGGAGTGCGCGCTGGGATGTGTCACGACACGTATTCGGCGCATCAGGGCGTGGAGCATGATGACATCAACGTGTTGGTGCTGGGTTCGCGGGTGGTGGGAGTGATGCTGGCGCAGGATTTGGTGAAGGCGTTCCTGGGCGCGAAATTCACCAACGAGGAGCGGCACGTGCGCCGGCTGGGCAAGGTAAAAGCGATCGAAGCCAGGTATTGCGGCGGAGGAAGAGTAGCAAAGGCCTGATCGCGTTCTCTGGAGAAGAGGTCGTGCCGCAGTCGCTCCGCAGCAAGGGCCAACCCAGCGGCGTACAATAGAAGTTTAGAGAGCCTGCAGCAAAGGAGAACGTCATGACAACTACGACAGCGCTTCCGAGTGTCGGAACCAAAGGAGTGAATCCCCTGAGGGCGTTGCTGGAATTTGGGCAATCCCCGTGGATGGACTACATTCGCAGAGACCTGCTGACCAGCGGCGGCTTGAAGAAAATGATTCAGGAAGACGGTCTGATGGGGATGACTTCGAATCCCACAATTTTCGAGAAGGCCATTACCGGCAGCAAGGATTACGCGGACATCCTCGAATCGCCGGAGGCCAAGAAGCTGGATGCCAAGGGCGTGTACGAAACCATCGCCATCCGCGACGTACAGGATGCGGCGGACATTTTTAAAGACGTGTATCAGCAAAGCAAGCGGCGGGACGGCTATGTCAGCCTGGAGGTTTCGCCGCTGCTGGCCAATGACACGAAGGGGACGATTGACGAAGCGCGGCGGCTCTGGAAAAGCGTCGGGCGCGAAAACGTAATGATCAAAGTGCCGGGCACCCCGGAAGGGCTGCCTGCCATTCGCACGCTGCTGGAAGAAGGCATCAACATCAATATCACGCTGCTGTTCGCGCAGTGGGTCTACGAGGATGTCGCCGAGGCTTTCCTTCAAGCGCTGGAAGCGCGCGCTAAGAAGGGCCAAGACATCAACCATGTCGCCAGCGTGGCCAGCTTCTTCGTCAGCCGCATCGACACGCTGATCGACAGCCAAATCGACGCGAAGCTGAAAACGGAAACGGATGCCAATCGCCGCACGCTACTGGCCGGCCTGCAGGGAAAAGTCGCAATTGCCAACGCCAAACTGACTTATCACAAGTATCAAGAGATTTATGGAGGCCCGCGGTGGAAGGCACTGGCCGCAAAGGGCGCGCAGACACAAAGGCTGCTGTGGGCCAGCACGAGCACGAAGAATCCCAAGTATCGCGATGTGATGTATGTCGAAGAGCTGATCGGCAAGGAGACAGTGGACACCATTCCTCCCGCGACGTTTGACGTTTTCCGCGACCACGGCAAGGTGCGCCCAAGCTTGACGGAGAAACTCGATGATGCCGCCAAGACCATGCTCGCGCTCGAAAAGGCCGGAATCTCCATGAAGGAAGTTACTGACAAGCTGGTGGTGGATGGTGTGAAACTTTTTGCCGATGCGTTCAAACAGTTGCTGGAGGCGACCGGCAAGACTGCTGGCGTGAGCGCGTGAGCCTGAACTCCCAGCTCTACATGCTTCCCGAGAAACTGGAAGCCCTGGTCAAGGCGTCGCTTGATGATTGGAAAAAGAACGACAAGGTTCGGCGGCTGTGGCAGAGGGACGCTTCGGTTTGGACCGGTACTGATGAAGGTCAGTGGCTGGGCTGGCTGGACATCGCCGAGAAGCAGCTTGCTCAGATGGATGTTTTCAAGAAAATTGCCGGGGATGAGAAAAAAGCCAAGTTCAAGCATGCGTTGCTTCTGGGTATGGGCGGTTCCAGCCTGTGCCCGGAAGTTCTGCGGCTGACGTTCGGGAAGATCAAAGGATTTCCGGAACTGCATGTGCTGGATTCCACTGACCCCGCGCAAATCAAGGCCATCGAAGCTCAGGTGGATCTGAAAAGCACGATTTGCATTGTCTCCAGCAAGTCCGGCAGCACGCTGGAACCAAACATCTACAAACAATATTTTTTCGAGCAGATCAAAAAGAAGGTTGGCGCGGCGGAAGTTGGCAAGCGCTTTATCGCTATCACCGATCCGGGCTCGAAAATGCAGCAGGTGGCTGAAGGCGACCAGTTCCGGCACGTTTTCTTTGGCGTGCCTAGCATCGGCGGGCGCTATTCGGCGCTTTCGAATTTCGGGATGATTCCCGCCGCGGTCATGGGACTGGACGTCGCAAAATTCCTGAAAAACGCGCAGGAGATGGTGAAGGCCTGCGGGGCAACGGTGGCGGCGGACAAAAATCCGGGCGTACTGCTCGGCGCTATCTTAGGCACGGCTGCCAGGGAAGGCCTCGATAAAATTACGTTCATTTCTTCTCCCGGAATTTCGGATCTTGGCGCCTGGCTGGAGCAACTGATCGCGGAATCCACTGGCAAACAAGGCAAGGGCATCATTCCGGTAGATCGGGAAAAGCTCGGCAAACCCGATGTCTACGGAAACGATCGCGTCTTCGCCTATCTCCGACTGGAAACCAAGCCGGACAACAAGCAAGACGCTGCCGTGAGTGCACTCGAGAAAGACGGTTTGCCCGTAGTGCGCATCTCGGTCAAGAACACGTACAATCTTGGCCAGGAATTTTACCGCTGGGAAATCGCCACCGCGGTCGCCGGCTCCATCATTGGCATCAATGCTTTCAATCAGCCGGACGTGGAAGCCAGCAAAATCGAGACGCGCAAGCTCACCAGCGAATACGAAAAGAGCGGCAGCCTTCCGCCTGAATCGCCTTTCCTGGAGACGGAAGGAATCAAGTTATACGCTGACGAAAAAAATACTGCTGCGTTGCAAAATTCAAAAACGCTTGCCGACGCGCTGAAATTTCATCTGGATCGCATCAACGCGAACGACTACTTCGGCGTTCTCGCCTACATTACGATGAACAAGCAGAACGAAGACGCGCTCCAGGTCATCCGCCACATGGTTCGCGACGATAAAAAAGCCGCCACCGTGCTTGGCTTTGGCCCGCGTTTCTTGCACTCCACGGGCCAAGCTTACAAGGGTGGACCAACCAGCGGAGTTTTCCTGCAGATTACTTGCGACGATAAGATCGACCTGGCCGTGCCGGGGCAAAAATATACATTTAGCGTGGTGAAGGCCGCGCAAGCCCGCGGCGATTTCGCGGTTCTGTCGGAGCGCGGACGTCGCGCGTTGCGCGTGCACATCGGAAAAAACGTAAAAGCGGACCTGGCAAAGCTTGCCAGGGCCACCAAGAAGGCTCTGGCAATGCAAAGCTTTTAATCATCGTCTATTGCAACCATAGGGAGCGAACGAAATGCAGCTTGGGATGATCGGCCTGGGCAGGATGGGCGCCAATATGGTGCGTCGCTTGCAGAAAAACGGGCACAATTGCGTTGTCTACGACCGCAGCGCGGATTCGGTGAAGCAACTCAGCGGCGAAGGCTCCATCGGCGCCTCCTCGCTCGACGAGTTTGTAAAGAAACTGTCGAAACCGCGGGCTATTTGGTTGATGGTTCCGGCCGGCGTAGTCGATGCCACCTTACACGACTTGGTACCGAAGCTGGAACCCGGTGACATTATCATTGATGGCGGTAACTCTTATTACATCGACGACATTCGCCGCGCCAAGGAACTTTCTCCTAAAGGCATTCACTATGTCGATGTCGGAACCAGTGGGGGAGTCTGGGGGCTGGAGCGCGGCTATTGCCAGATGATCGGCGGCGAAAACAACACCGTCCGGCACCTTGATCCCATTTTCAAGACCCTGGCTCCCGGTCGTGGAGATGCTCCGCGCACTCCGGGACGCGAGAAAGCATCCGGGACTTCCGAAGAAGGCTACTTGCACTGCGGGCCGTCGGGCGCGGGACACTTCGTAAAAATGGTGCACAACGGAATCGAATACGGGCTGATGGCGGCCTACGCCGAAGGGCTGAACATCCTGAAGCATGCCAATGTGGGCAAGCAGCACCATGAAACGGATGCGGAAACGACGCCACTGCGCAGCCCCGAACATTATCAATACGATTTCAATCTTGCCGACGTGACGGAAGTTTGGCGGCGCGGCAGCGTGGTGGCGTCGTGGCTGCTGGATCTCACCGCCATTTCCTTGCTCGAACAGCCTTCTCTCGAGCGTTACTCCGGCCACGTCTCGGATTCCGGGGAAGGCCGCTGGACGATTCTGGCCGGCATTGAATCTGGCGCACCGGCACCGGTGCTTACGGAAGCGCTGTACGAGCGATTCCTGTCGCGAGGTGAAGGCGATTTCGCTTCCAAGATTTTGTCGGCGATGCGCTTCCAGTTCGGCGGGCACGCGGAAAAGAAGTCTTGATCGACGAAATGCTGCAACTAGAACTTCCTAACCCAGGATAGGACAACCGCTCATGAACCATGTCCATGAAAATCCCGTCGCTGCGCCGTGTGTGATGGTCATCTTTGGGGCCACGGGCGATCTTACCAAGCGCAAACTGATTCCCGCGTTGTGCAATCTTGCGGCCGATAGTCTGCTTTCCAAACAATTCGCGATCATTGGTTTCGCAGGCAATGACTTCACGACCGAAAGCTTTCGTAAGACTCTGGCCGAAGAGATTCCCAAATACTCTTCGACCAAGATCGATCCGACGATTTGGGCCTGGTTTGCTGACCGCATTTACTACGTCAAGGGCGACTTTCAAGATCCCGAGGCGTACAAGCGGCTCTCGCAGCAAATCGCCGATGTTGATATACAGCACAACACGGGGGGAAATCGTTTTTTTTACCTGGCGGTTGCGCCTCGGTTTTTCTCTCCGATCGTGAAACAGCTTGGGCAGATCGGGCTGACCAGGCAAGATGGCGGCCACTGGGCGCGGGTGATCGTCGAAAAGCCGTTCGGGCATGACTTGCAGTCCGCGCGGCAATTGAACGAAGAGCTGAAGCAGGTGCTCACCGAGAATCAGATTTATCGCATCGACCACTACCTGGGTAAGGAGACGGTGCAGAACGTTTTGGTCTTTCGCTTTTCGAACAACATCATCGAGCCGCTTTGGAATCGAAATTACGTCGACCATGTGCAAATCACCGCCGCGGAAACGGTTGGAGTCGAACATCGCGGAAGCTTTTATGAAACGGCCGGGGCGCTGCGGGATATGGTGCCGAATCACCTCTTTCAGTTGTTGACCATGACCGCGATGGAGCCGCCCATCTCGTTCGATGCCGACGAAGTCCGCAATAAGCAAGCGGAAGTGTTGCACGCCATTCAGCCACTTAGCCCGGAAGAGGTGCTGACCTGCATGGTGCGGGGGCAATATGGTCCAGGCGCTGTTGCGGGAACTCCAGTAGTGGGATATCGCAGCGAGCCGGATGTGGCGGCCGAGTCCAATACGGAAACATTTGTAGCCATGAGGCTGCTGATCGATAACTGGCGTTGGGCAGGCGTGCCGTTCTACCTGCGGACGGGGAAGCGTTTGAAGCAGAGGGCCACGGAAATCGTGGTTCATTTCCGACGCACTCCGTTCGTTCTTTTTCGCAATACCACGGTGAAGAACCTGGAGACCAATCGGCTGGTGATTCACATCCAACCGAACGAAGGCATTTCACTCAGCTTTGGCGCAAAAGTTCCCGGCGCGATAATGAAGCTGGGCCTGGTCAACATGGACTTCGACTACTGCACGTACTTCGGCGCTGAGCACAGCACTGGTTACGAGCGGCTGCTGCGGGACTGCATGGCCGGCGACCCGACGCTATTTCAGCGCGCGGACATGGTGGAGGCGGGGTGGAGCGTAATCCAACCGGTGATCGACGTTTGGCACGCGTTACCCGCGCGAGGCTTCCCGAATTATTCGGCGGGATCCTGGGGCCCGGTCGAGGCCGAAGAGCTTCTCGAACGGGAGGGGCGCGCGTGGCGACCGATTGGAGAAGAGGAGATCGATCACGACCGGGGATGCAATGATGACGAAGGAAAGGTAGCTACGGCGCGCTAGGAGAAATTGTGCAACGCGACGTTCGCATACTCACGAGTCTGGAGGCCATCGCCAAACGCGCGGCTCAGGAATTCGTGCAGGCCGCGACCGCAGCCGTTTTGGAGAAGGGTTCCTTTAGCGTTGCGCTTTCCGGCGGCTCGACTCCCAAAGCACTCTATTCGCTCTTAGCTAACGACGCTGCGCTGCGGGCGCAGACTCCCTGGGATAAGATGTCCGTGTACTTTGGCGACGAGCGTAATGTTGGCCCGGACCATGCGGACAGTAATTTCCGCATGGCGAGCGAAATGATGCTCTCGAAAGCCCCGATAAAGGCGGAGCAGGTCTTTCGCATAAAGGGTGAGTACAAGGACACCGAACGCGCGGCGCTAGAATACGAACAGGTCTTGCGTGCATCTTCTGAAATCGGCGAGGGCCAGGTGCCGCGCTTCGACCTGGTGCTGCTGGGAATGGGCAACGAAGGTCACACCGCTTCGCTGTTCCCAGGGACAAAAGCGTTGCACGAAACCAAGCGTCTTGTGGTGCGCAATTGGGTGGGCAAGTTTTACACGGAACGCATCACGCTGACTGCCCCGGCCATTAACAATGCAGCGCGCGTATTGTTCATGATCACCGGCGCGGACAAAGCGCTCGCGCTGAAAGGTGTTCTGGAAGGGCCGTACGAGCCGGACCAATTGCCGGCGCAAATGATTCAGCCATCGAACGGCAAGCAGCTTTGGCTGGTGGACACCATCGCCGGCGGCATGCTCTCCATAGGAATTCGCGAATAACGTAAGGAGAAACACCATGGCAACAACCACTGTTACGGGCGGCAAAATCGAAACGTATCTTGGCGCACAAGCCGAATCGCTTCTGGGCTTCAAGTCTCCCAAGATTCCCAAGGAGCGCCTTCATGTCCCCGGGCCTGACTTCATTGATCGCATCTGGACAGTCTCCGACCGCAATGTTCGCGTGCTTGCAAATCTCCAGCGGCTCTTCCGCCACGGCCGCCTCAACGGCACCGGTTATTTGTCGATTCTTCCGGTCGATCAGGGCATTGAGCACTCGGGGGGCGCGAGCTTTGCGAAAAATCCGGAATATTTCGACGGCGAAAATATCGTCAAGCTGGCGGTCGAAGGCGGCTGCAACGCGGTTGCTTCTACTTTTGGCGTGCTTGGCTCCGTGGCCCGCAAGTATGCGCACAAGATTCCCTTCATCGTAAAAATGAATCACAACGAACTGCTCACTTTTCCGAACAAGTTTGATCAGATCTTTTTCGGCACGGTGAAAGAGGCGTGGGACATGGGCGCGGCGGCCGTGGGCGCGACGATTTATTTCGGATCCGACCAGGCCGACCGGCAGATCGTGGAAGTCAGCCGTGCGTTCGCGGAAG
>Ga0307478_10000506_pt1 | contig 39739 bp, 27 predicted proteins | sample atmos_gasesECM4C_2_FD_203713 | JGI IMG/M metagenome (GOLD analysis project Ga0307478, IMG submission 203713) | Hardwood forest soil microbial communities from Morgan-Monroe State Forest, Indiana, United States - atmos_gasesECM4C_05 | ecosystem: Environmental > Terrestrial > Soil > Temperate...
TCTTGGTGAGCAGAACTTGGACAGCAGACATGCCAACCTCAACCCGGAAATCGATCCTGACGCCGCAAGATGCCGCAATTTCCGCGGACTCTACGCTTCAACTCCGGCTAATTTGGACAGCACTGAGCCGACTTATTGTGGCTAAAACGCTTTGACAAGTATCTTCTACAACTGTAAGTAGTTGGTTTCGTATTGACAAGCAGGATGCTCGCAAACGGGTGGAGTTCATGAGTGAACTTGGGAGGGAACTAATGAGAGGCGTCGTAGCCGGAACACGCAAACGCCTCAACGAAGTTGGCCAGCGGCTTTTGACACTGCTAACCAGGTTCTTGACGTCACGCGACTTGCAAGAAAGCAAAGCCAAGCTTGAAGAAGCTCAACGCGTCGCCCACGTCGGCCACTGGGAATGGGATCTCCAGACGGACCGCGTTACCTGGTCGGACGAAACCTACCGCATCTATGGGCTGAAGCCGCAGAAGGGTCCGATAAACTTAACGACCATACGCGAAATGATCCATCCTGAAGATCGAGAGTCCGTCTTCCGGATAGCTGAGCAGGCCATTCTTGGTGGAGGCCGGCCCGACGCTGAACACCGGATCATTCGTCCCAGCGGAGAAGTGCGCACCCTCCACAGCCAAGGCGATTTGAAGAGAGACGCATCGGGACGGCCCTACCAAATGTTCGGCACGGTCCAGGACATCTCTGACCGGAAGCGGGCAGAGGAAGCACTGCAGCAAACGCAGATTTACCTTCGCGAAGGGCAGCGCCTCGCTCATATGGGGAGTTGGGCATTCAACGATTTAGGTCACTATTGGTCTGACGAGCTGTACCAAATTTATGGCCTGGATCCGGGGAACGGGGCCCCAACGGTTGAGGAGTATCTGGCCATCATTCATCCGCAAGATCGAGCCTCCATGGCTGAAACGATTAAGATCATGCATCAGCAACACTGTGGCTGCGACGTAACAAAGCGAATTGTTCGAGCGGACGGTCAGCTGCGCTATGTTCGCTGCGTGGCTATTCCCGTCGTTGAACAAGGAGTTTTCAAAGGGCTTCTCGGTACCGCCATGGACGTCACCGAGCAGGAGCTGCTGACACAGGAGTTGCGACGCCAGCAAACATACCTTGCGGAAGCGCAAAGCCTGACTCACACCGGCAGTTGGGCGTGCAATCTGGTCACACGGCAGATATTTCATTCATCGGACGAAAACGCTCGCCTATATGGTCTCGATCCCAGCCGAGGTGCGATTCCATTCGAACGCTTTTACAACTCCATTCACCCGGAAGACGAGCCTGCTCTCAGGGCGGAACTTGAGAGTGCAATCCTCGCGGGAGCGGATTACGACGTGGATTTCCGGATTCGTCGCCCTGACGGCACCATCAGATTCCTGCGCGGCATAGGACATCACAATCCATCTGGAGAACTAGGCGAGTACATTGGCATCACCATGGATATCACGGAACGAAAGCATTCGGAAGAAGAGCGCGAAAGGCTGCGCCAGTTAGAGGCTGATCTGTCGCACATCAACCGAATCAACATGATGGGAGAACTAGCCGCCGCGCTGGCGCACGAAATCAAGCAGCCCATTGCCGCCTCAATTACAAGCGCCAGCACTTGTTTGCGTTGGCTTGCACATGATCCCCCCAACCTGGAAAGGGCGCGCACGGCAGCAACACGAAGTGAGCAGGAGGGGAACCGTGCGTCCGATGTAATCAACCGTTTGCGGTCCTTCTACAAAAAAGGCAAGCCGCCTAAACGTGAAATGGTCGACGTCAGAGCTATTATTCGAGAAATGGCCGCTCTGCTCAGAACCGAAGCGATTCGGCATTCTGTAACGATCCATTCCGAAGTCGACGCAGATACGCCTAGAATCGTCGCTGACCGCGTGCAGCTTCAACAGGTTTTCATGAACCTGATGCTGAACGCGATCGAGGCCATGAAAGGCACCGGAGGCGAATTGACGATTAGCGCGCGTCCTAATTCCCAAGGTCACCTGATGGTCTCGCTCAGCGATACCGGTGTAGGATTGCCGGCGGAAAATGCCGAACGGATTTTTGATGCGTTCCATACGACGAAACCAGAGGGAACGGGCATGGGCTTGGCCATTACCCGTTCAATCGTGGAGTCTCACGGCGGGCGAGTGTGGGCCACGGCCAATGAGGGAGCAGGCGCCACCTTCCATTTCACTTTCCCTAGCGAACCCGAGGCGCGTGCATGAAATCCTCGGTCATTCCGACAGTCTTCATCATAGATGATGACCGCGGCATGCGTCAGTCGATCCAGGATCTCGTTGAGTCAGTTGGCCTGCGCGCTGAGTCCTTTGCGACTGGTGAGGAGTTTCTAAGGCGGAAACGCACCAATGATCCAAGTTGTTTAGTTCTGGACGTCAGGCTGCCGCAGATAAGTGGGCTCGATTTCCAGCGACAGTTGGCCGAGACCGGTGTGGAAATCCCTATCATCTTTGTTACGGCGCACGGAGACGTTCCCATGTCCGTCAGGGCATTGAAGTCGGGCGCCGTTGAATTTCTGACGAAGCCTTTTAGAGACCAGGATCTGCTGGACGCAATTCAGCAGGCCCTCCAGCGTGACCGCGCTGCTCGAGAACGACAGGCCGAGATCCACGACTTGCAAGAGCGCTATCAGACATTGACCGCGCGTGAGCGCGAGGTTATGACTCTTGTGGTCTCCGGAATGCTCAACAAGCAGATCGCGTCCGAAATCGGAGCCAGCGAGGCCACAGTAAAAATCCACCGAGGCCATGTCATGCAGAAGATGCAGGCCGGATCGGTAATTGATTTGCTCCGCATGGCCGACAAGCTCAAGCCCTCCCTTCCTCAATAGTTTGTTCCTGTTCCGTCAGTTATTTCGCCAAGTATCCACTCGAATCGAATAGCACCTTAGTAGTAGTTCGCGCGACCAAGGTCGGATTGTGCCCGATTTGTGAAGGCGCTACCCTTCGCCCAATGACTATCCGGCACAACTCAGGAGTCGTAGCAATCGTCGACGACGAATCGGTTCAGAGTGCGTTGCAAGATCTGATCGAATTGGACGGGCTGTCCACCTTCTGCTTCGGCTCCGCGGAGCAATTCCTGGATTCCGAAGCCCGACACAAGGCGGTGTGCCTGATCGCTGACATTCGCGTGCCGGGCATGTCCGGTCTTGAACTGCAAGCGAAGCTTAAGGCCGAAAGGTGCCGACTCCCTATTAGCTTCATCACTGCCCATGGCGACGACGAGATGGGGATTCATGTCATGCATGAGGGGCGCCGGAGTTCTCGACCAAACCTTTTAACGCTGCAGCCTTGCTAGAGATGGTTCATCCCACTCTCGAAAGACGAGTGACTGAGCAGACCCATAATCCAGCATGTGGAAACGATGAAAAGCGGTGCGCGACTCGCGACGATATTCTCAAGATTTTCAGCGAGGATCTGAATGGTCTTTAGCAACTTTCGTTTCTACTTACGGAAGATCACCAAAAGGGGGATTGACATGGGTATCGGTGATTTAATTGCTTCGCGACAGCAATTCAATGCCAGAAGTTCTCCACGCGACTCGATGAGAGTGGATTTGGAGGGCGGAATTTGTGCGTCCTTCGGCAATCCCGGCCCGGGTCGATCCACGTTTCCAAACCTCGATGACCGTGGCGAAGAGCGACGCGATGAACGCACTCGTATTGCGCGGGAACTCCATGACACGCTGCTGCAGGGATTCCTCGGAGCATCCATGCAGCTGTACGCGGCCGTGGATAACTTGCCTGCGGAATATGCTGAGAAGCAGCGATTTAGCGATGTTCTCCTGGTGATGAACCGCGTCCTCGAAGAGGGACGAAGCACCTTGCAGGGATTACGCTCGCCTGAGGAGGGCATTACTTCTCTCGGCGAGGCCTTTGCCGGTGTTCAGGCCGACTTGGGACTCGCTTCAGGAGTGGACTTTCGAGTGGTTGTACACGGCAAGGAGAAAACATTAAGAGCCGGCCCGAGCGATGAAGTTTACCGTATTGGCCGTGAAGCGATTGTAAATGCCTACCGCCATTCGCATGCAAGAGACATCGAGACGGAGGTCGAGTTTCGGCCAACCGAACTGCGCATCGCTGTGCGTGATAATGGGTGTGGGATTGATCCTCAAGAACTTCAGTGGGGGCGCAATGGTCACTGGGGGCTCCAGGGAATGCGTGAGCGTGCCGAACTTATCGGTGCCCGGCTTCGGCTTTTTAGCAGGGCTGGGCTGGGAACCGAGGTCGAACTGTGCGTGCCGGGCCGGGTTGCGTTCGAACAAACGCAGGGCCGTGCCTGTCGCGACAAGGGCCGGCTCCCGAGAACCTAAGTGGAAAGTATGTTCGATAAATGCTTATGGAGTAGACAAACATCAAAGGAGAGGAACAATGAGAAGCGTCACTTTCCCCAGTGGTCTGATCAAGATGGCTGGCAACCTCCACCTGGCGAAAGATTTCTCGAAAGTCCGGAGCTACGTGGCGATCGTCTGCGTTCATCCCGCGGGCGGCGTCAAGGAACAGACTGCTGGGCTCTATGCCGCCAAACTTGCCGACGAGGGCATGGTTGCGCTCGCGTATGACGCATCCTATCAAGGTGAGAGTGGCGGCGAGCCACGCCAGGAGGAAGACCCGTACGCTCGCGTCGAGGACGTGCGCGCTGCCGTCGACTATCTGACCACGCTTGGATTCGTCGACCAGCAGCGGATTTGTGTCCTTGAAGCGCGAAGAGGGGCAGGCACCCGATTACTTCGAGGCTTGGGAGTATTACCACACGCCGCGAGCGCGGCACCCAAATGCGCCGAGCATTGTTTCGGTGCACAGCCTGGCTCGGTTGGTCGCTTACGACGCCTTTCATCTGGCGGAACAGCTTCTGACCCAGCCCCTCCGGCTCATCGCCGGCAGCAGGGCCGGATCGCTCTGGTTCAGCCAGGACGCCTTCAGGCGCGCCGGGAGCCGCGACAAGAGCCTGCACATTGTCGAGGGCGCCACCCACATCGCCATGTACGACACACCCGAATTCGTCAACCAGGCCATGGCCCAGCTCGTGCCGCTTTACCAAAACGCAGGCAAGGCTTCATCGGCGAGCAAGTTCGTCGGGCCGCTGAGCGCGCACGCCGCGACGAACGTCGCGAAATCGGCAGCATCACCAGCCTAAGCAAATGCAGTTCTCGAAAAAGCAATGCGAAGGCGATCTCCACTGCATTTTTCGCCGAGCTGCTTAGAGATCGACAGCATGCTTGACGATCGGCGGGCACCCTTCAACGGGTTCAAGCACCCGGGTGCCGGCCGCGAATTCGGTAGGTATGTTGTCGAGCCGTTTCTAGAACCGAGGGCGATGCTCGAGTGACGACTTTTGGCGTGCCGGCACGAATTCAACAAGGAGCGCAGCTCATGAGCAAACACCTTACAATCTCCCCGGACGAAGCCGCGGATCGGCTCGCGATCCGAGAACTCGTCGAGGCCTATGCACACTGTGCCGATCGTCGCGATGCGAAAGGCCAGATGGCTCTCTTTACCGCAGATACCCACTTCGTGGTGTACATGGACGCCAAAGATCCGTCGCCTTCACAGGAGCTGCACTCGCGCGAGGCGCTCGCTCCTGTCTTCGCAGACTTGAACCAGTACGCGGCCACCACGCACTTCGTCGGACAGAGCACAATCTTCACTCTGACGGGCGATCGAGCCACTGGCGAAGCCTACTGCCTAGCGCATCACGTCACGATCGACGGTGGCAAACGACGCTTGATGCTCGCGTCGCTCCGCTACCTCGATACGTTCGTGAAGATGGACGGCGCGTGGCTGTTTGCGGAGCGCCTGCTTTACGTCGACTGGCTGGAGGAGCGCCCGCTGTCATGACAGCGACGAACCAAATGAGTCCCCAGAAGCGCATCGTAATCGCGGGCGCGACTGGAATGGTCGGAGGATACGCCCTTCGCTACGCGCTTGAGAACCCCGCCGTCGAGCGCGCGACCGCTATCGGGCGCGGGAATCTTGGCCTCTCGCACCCTAAGCTGAAAGAGGTCCTTCATCAAGACTTCGCGGACTGCTCCGCACTGGCCGAAGCGCTCTCGGGCCAGGACGCAGCAGTGTTTTGCCTGGGCGTGTATACCGGGGCAGTGACTGACGCGCAGCTCAGCAGGATAACGGTGGATTACACGATCGAGTTCGCGCGAGTTTTCCACAACAGCAGCCCCGCCGCGGCGTTTTCATTCTTGAGCGGCAGTGGCGCGGACCCGACCGGACGAAGTCGGATGCCCTTCGCACGCTACAAGGGAGAAGCTGAGAAGGCACTGCTCGCGGCGGGCTTTCCCCGTGTTTATATTTTCCGGCCTGCGTACATCTACCCCGTGGAGCCCAGGAAGGAGCCGAATTTTACCTACCGGCTGCTTCGAGGGATCTACCCCGCGTTTCGGTTGCTTCTCCCAAACCAGGTTATTCCGGCCGACGACTTGGCTCACGCCATGGTGGATGTTGCCGTCCATGGAACAGAGGAGCGCGGAGGCTCGGTTTTCGAGAACCGCGACATCCGAACGATGGTCAAGTCGCTTCATCGCCCGCCGGTGAGAGGTTAATCCGGCGATGAATCAACTCTCACAGGACGGACCGTACCGGAATGAAGGTTCGCTTTGCGCCGAACTAATAATTGGCGCGGAACGAGAATTGTCCGCGTTCTTCAGCGGCAAGCTCGCGAGCGACCGAGCGTGTTCACATTCGAAATCGCTCCATTCGGCAAATCGTGAATGAAGGCGGCCGTGTGCTTTTTGAATGGATTAATCGACAGGATATTTCATCAGGCAAAGAATCGCCGATGGCACAAACGTCTGGGATAGACAATTGGGGAGTTGATCTCAATCGCTCAGACGGAAAGCGGAACCTCAACTGTGCAAGGCTACCAAGAACTTCGCAGTCCGAGCAGAGCAGGTAAATCGCTTGGCCAGGCAGATGATTGCAACAGTTGTTCATTCGACAGGACGACAGGGCTTGCGTCCTTGAGCGCTGCACGATTGGCCGCCAGCGTTGTCTCAATTGTCGACAGCCCTCAACCTGAGCACGAAGTGACGGATCAGCCAAACTCGACCGATCGGCCGTTCTCCGTCGGACGCATCGGTTTTATAATTGGGAGGCTGCGTTTTCCAAGGCTCGGCCAACGTTGTTCGGCGGCAATGACACTGATGCATACCGCAACGCATTCTAGTCTGGTGACGGTGCTTCCAGCGGCGGGCCGCCTAGGGCAAATCTATGCAACGTTCATCAACCTTGAGGACTAAGGGCTTCGGCGATCGGGGAATCAGAAAATTCCCTATTCTCTGGAGTGCCGTGCTGCCAGGCATGGCTTCGCTCTTAGTAATGGTCGCGGTTTTGCAATACCGATGGACTAAGGAGTTGAGCGTCGCCGCCGAAGCACGCATCGGGAGCACTCTGCAGCCGCTGATGGTGGGGTGGCATCTTGATTTCTACGGCGAGTTGTCAGCGATTTGCGTCGCGATGCAGGTCGGTCCTGATTCCGGGGCACACGACGCGTGGAATGACTATCTACAGCGGTATGATGAATGGAATCGGAACGGGTTACGCAGCGAAATTGAGGGCGCCTACGCAAATCCAGAACTGGTTCAGGAGATTTACGACTGGCAGACCAGCGCTCCAGGCAACCCGGAACTGCTGCGCCTCAATCCGAAATCCAAGACCCTGGATGCGGTCAGCACGCCGCCGGGGCTGGGAGCTCTGTTAGCACGGCTGCAGGCAAATTCAGCCAGCCTTGGGATCGCGATGCGCGCGTGGGAGTTTCAAACTTCACCGGAAATAGAAAATCTGCCGGCCAGCAACCGGGCGCACACGTTAGGGCTGCGCAGCAATGCGCTTGCCGGCTGGCAGCTTGATGATAGCATCCCGGCACTGGTTCATCCCGTCGTCCACCACGCGAATCCGTTCAATTCTCTGACTCCCGTCGAGCGCGTTACGGTGGATTGGATGGTGGTCGTTCTTAATCTGGATTACATCCAGAAGAAAATCCTCCCCACGCTCGCGGCACGGTACTTCAGTGGACCCGAAGGACTCGAATACAAACTCGCGGTCGTAGATGAAGGGCGAGTACCGCCCCGGCTGATTTACTCTTCCGATCCTTCATTCCCGAGCAGCAATCACCAGACCGCCGACTCCAGAATGAATATTTTTGGCCCCCCGCCTGATAGCGCCGAGGGCCGTTTCGGACCTACGATTGCGAACGGCGAATCCTTAGAATGGCGTAATTTTTCAGCGCCGGTTTGGTTTCCGGTGATCCAACATGCGGCTAATGACGAGCCATGGATGCTGCTCCTCGAACATCGCACCGGGCCGCTGGATGCGGTTGCCAAGAGCATATGGCACAGGAACCTGTTGACGAGCGGCGTAGTACTCTTGTTGCTTACCTGTGGTATGTTTTTGATCGTCGTTGCCACCCGGCGAGCGCAAAAACTATCGCAATTACGTCTCGATTTTGTGGCGAACATTTCGCATGAATTGCTTACGCCGATAGCCGCCATTCATTCCGTAGCTCAGAATCAGATGGATGGTCTCTGCGATACCAAGGCTGATTCGATCTTGAACGGGTCGAACATCACCGGCCAGACCCGCCACCTGGCAGACATGGTGAAACAGATTCTGCTCTTTGCGTCCACGCAAAACGGTTCGGTTCGCTACACCTTACGCCCGCTCGATGTCTCAGATATAATTAACAACGTCCGCAAAAACGTTGCCGCGCTCCTGGAGAGTAATGGTTTCCAAGTGTACCCGCAGGTGCCGGAAGGGCTGCCGAAGGTTATGGGCGATTTGCCCGCTCTCTCGCAATGCTTGCAAAATTTGATTGTCAACGCGGTGAAGTATAGCGGCAAGAACCGCTGGATACGGATTTCAGCATCGGTCCACGATATTGATACCAATCAGAGAGAAGTCCAAATCAGCGTCCAGGATCATGGTCGTGGCATCAGCAGTTCGGACATAGACCAAATATTCGAGCCGTTTTATCGGAGTCCACAGGTTGTCAATGCTCAGATTCACGGAACCGGCTTGGGACTTGCCGTGGCAAAACGAATCGCCCAAGCAATGGGAGGACGGCTTTCTGTCGTCAGTGAATTGGATGTGGGAAGTACTTTTACGTTGCACTTGCCGGCCCCGTTGAGGCCCGATGCTGAAACGGCTGTGTTCGTTGCGGATTCTGCTTGGGTGACTAAACATGAATGAGAACGTAAACGTATTGGTAGTGGAAGACGAACAGGTACTTCGGAATGCACTTGAGGTGCGCCTTCGCGCCGAAGGTTACGTCGTTGATACAGCCGCGGATGGCGATGAAGGGCTACTGAAGGCAACTGAATTACCGTTCGACTTAATTATCTTAGATATTATGCTGCCGTACCGCAGCGGACTTGATGTGTGTCGCGGCGTTCGCCAGAAGGGGCTCGCGACTCCTATTCTAATGCTCACTGTTCGCGATCAGACTTTGGACAAAGTCGTTGGACTTAATCTCGGTGCCGACGATTATATGACTAAACCGTTCGAGGCGCCGGAATTGATTGCTCGCGTCCAAACCCTATTGCGACGCGTACCGATCCGCAGTGGGCAAGGGGTTCATCAATTCGGTACGATCCAAGTTGATGTCCAGCGAGAAAAAGTGGTGCGAAATGGAAAGCCAGTCCAGCTTACGAATCGCGAGTTCCATCTTCTTTGCTATTTGATGGAACGCACTGGGAGTACGGTTCCTCGATCCGAACTCTTGCGTTCGGTTTGGGGCCATGAGGACGGTACATCCACTCGCACCGTCGATTCGCACGTGGCGAGCCTCCGCCGAAAGTTGGAGTACAATCCCAAGCGGCCCGAGTTGATTCTTACTACTCCGGGAGTTGGGTACAAGTTCGTTGGACCAAGTCAGAAGCAACCGGACGAAGGCCCGTCCCGATAGCAGTTTCTCGATGTGGGCAGGGCCGCTTTCATAGTCGATTTCTCCTTTTCTCCTTTGGTCCACCCCCTTCTGGAAAGACGCCGCTGTTCGGCCGAACGCGTACTGGCCGCCCAGCACACTTAGTCCCCACTCCCCAGGGTCCACCACGTGTAAATGATCCCGTTGCTTTTCTCCACAACGCGAGCTGTTTGTAAAATCTTGTAAACTTGTAAAGTATTGTAAATACTAGACTTAGATTGCTCCTAGTCAACCACAGTTTGTGTTCCTCGCTCTATTCTTTCGCCCATCAGGCAACGGATTGAGTAACCGATCGACTTAAGAACGGCGCGAAGTTGTGCCGCCGGTTCGAGGATGCGTGAGTGCGCGATTCCAACGAAATATGCGGATCGGTAGGGAATTCCGAGCTGTTCGTAAGCATTCCAAGCTGCGAAATGGCAGAAATGGTTTGCCGCGCTCGTACTCTCGAGTTCGCGTCCGGTGACGTGATTCATTCAGCGGATGACCCAATAAAGCAAGTGCTGCTCCTGATGGATGGCCGCATCAAGCAGTCGCAATTCAGTGAAAGCGGCCAGGAAGTCGTTCTTCGGTTGGGCGTTCCAGGCGAAATGATTTCCGAGCCCACGCTGCTGTCCAAGCGTAAGCACTCTTCAGCTGTAGTGACACTCCAGCACTGCAAAGTGCTCGCTTGGGAGACTGCGAATTTCAACGCGATGATCGAACGCTCTCCCCGGCTTCTAAAGAACGTAGAGCTGATTCTTAGATCCCGGCTGGAGGAAGTAACGCAGCGCTATTGGGAGGTCTCGACTAAAACGGCTTCGCCAAGGCTCGCCGTTGCCTTGACGTATCTGGCGGATCGTATCGGCAAAAGAGTTGGTGACCACATTGAGCTCGGGCTTTCACAGGAAACTCTCGGACAGATGAGCGGCATGACGTTGAATTCGGTGTGGCGTCTGCTTTCGATTTGGAAGGCACAGGGTGTCGTCAAGCTCCGGAGAGGAACTATTGAAATTCACAATCTTCCTCATCTGTTGAACTGTGCTGAGCTGGCTGACCCTTCGGCGCCCAACGCCGACGTGGGCGATGAAGCTATCGCTTCCGGAACCGTCATTGTTGGCGTCGATGCCGCTGCGTCGCAGCCGACAGGAGATTGAAAAAGCGTAGCAAAGGGATTTGAAGACGACAGTTCAATTTTTTTTGTCTTCTTTGCGCCATTGTGAAGAAGGTCGAACCATAGAAAGCGTACTTTGCACGAAGTCAAAATTGTGCGACCCACGCGTTTCGATCCGGCTTGGCGTGCTCGTCAAGCCGAATGACGAAAAACGCTAGCGTCCGCAGGCCGGAAGGAGACCGTCGAATCATGCAAAAAATTTACAAACTCGTGTTGCCATTGTTTTTCTGTCTCGCGCCGCTAACCGTGAGCGCTCAGTCGTTCAGGGTGCAATGTCCGACCAGCACGGTCACGCACCCGGTGGCGGCCAACAACAATTCGGAGCCTCAGTACACGGGTCCCACCGCCTTTACAACAGCTGCGGGTGGGTATTTGACACCGAGTTCGAACGTGAATGGCGCGATCAAGTGCCAGCAGATCTCGGGCGGCGACGGCTACTCGACGATGGGCGACGGCACACAGACGTACATGTTCTCCTTCGGGCCGTTGTCCGGCCTCGCGGACATCGCGAATGGCCAGCCCGGCACGGAGTCTCCCCAGACCTTCAATACCGTGTACCCGGACATTTTTCAACCTGGAGATCCCGCCACGACCGGTTTGGCCGGATTTACATACAACGGCGCAGTCGGGCTCGTTCCGGATTTGGACTGTATCGCCGCCAACAACGCCGCGACCGCCGCCGGCACGGCTCCCCCGTGTCCCGGCCTTCCAGCCAGTGGCCTCGATGGACACGTCGATCCCCGTCAAATGATGGACGTCGGAGTGATGAACGGCAACATTCCCGCGCCGCTCATGGCGATTGATGAGGATGATGAATTTTTCCTCACTCTGAGCAACGTGGGCATGATCATGCGGCCGGACCTGTTCGAGCAGCACACCGTCCACTTCCACGGCTATCCGAACGCATCGAGCTTCTATGACGGTGTCCCTGACGCGTCAGTCGCCATCAACATCGGCGCAAGCTTCACCTATTACTACCTTGCGCCGGAAGCCGGCACTTATTTCTGGCACTGCCACATCACTCCTCCCGAGCACTTGCAGATGGGCATGGTTGGTCAGCTCTACGTCCGGCCGCGGCAGAATCGCGTTCCGGTCGGGAACGGACTCTATGCGGCTCTTCATACACAGCAGACCGATCCTCGCACGGCTTGCAACTCCGCCACCGATATCCTCTGCAGCAGCCCAGTCCCAGCAGCTACCAACTCGATCAATCGGGCGGCAACCGGCAACTATGCGTACAACGATGGCGACGCTTCGACCTACTACGACGTCGAGTATCCGCTCCAAATCCACGGCTTCGATCCGAACTTCCACTTTGTCGGCATGACCTTCAATCCGGAAGGCTTCGCGGATATGAAAGACAAGTACTTCTTGCTCAACGGGCGAAGCTACCCCGACACGGTAACTGCAGGTCCCATGCAGACGGTGTCTGCGGATGGCCGCAGTCATGTCTCGCAGCCGCTGTCCGCAATTATCAACATTAAGCCGGGGCAGAGGGCTCTGTTGCGCATCTCGGATCTGGACGTCAGCGAGTACCAGACCCTGGCTTCGCTCGGGGTTCCGATGACGGTGATCGGCCTCAACGCGAGACTGCTCCGCGATCAGGCTGGGAACAACCTGGCTTACAACACGAATTCCATCACGCTGGGCGGTGGCGAATCGCTCGACGTGATCCTCGATACCTGCTTGGTTCGTTCGATTGCCGGTGATCCCAGCAGCACTTGCAGCACTGCTATGGCCACGGGAACGTACTACCTCTACACCCCGAATCTCGACCACCTGTCGAACGACGCCGAAAATTTCGGCGGGCTGATGACTGAGGTCCGCGTTAACTAGGAGATCTGCGATGAGGGCCACAAAAATGAACAAGACAATCTCAATAGCACGATGGCTGTTGGCGCCGATGATGGCGTTGTTGCTTGCGGTTGCGGCTCACGCTGCGACTCCTGGAATCACGGGCGGCACGGGCGGCACCGCGACGTTCAATTTGACGGCGCAAGCGGCCTATATCAGCCAGCCGGACGGCCAGGCGGTTTATTCCTGGGGATACGGCTGCGATCCAGTGAACCAGCCGGCGGGCTTCGCGCCTGCGGCGATAGCCGGCCCCTTCTGCAACACGATGCAGGTTCCCGGCCCCACGCTGATCGTGACGGAGGGACAGAGCGTCAGCGTGACATTGACGAACGGCTTGCCACCGTCGGCCGGCAACACTTCGATCTTGTTTCCGGGCTTTACCCTCACGTCGACCAGCAACGGAGTTGCCGGGCTGCTAACACAAGAGGCAGCGCCTGGTGGCGGCACCGTGACCTACACGTTCACGGCCTCTACGCCGGGAACGCACGCTTATTACAGCGGCACTCAAGGCGACCTGCAAGTGGAGATGGGGCTTTACGGCGCCATCGTTGTGCTACCAGCCAGCGTGCCAGGTAATTGCACTGCGAACACAACGACACCAGTTGGGGGATTGCCCTTCGCTGGAGCGAACGGAGTTGCGGAAGCTCATTGGCGCGAATCGGACTTCCGCCTTGCGCCGGCTGCCTACGACCACCCCGACACCTGCTACGATCGCGAATACCTCTTCCAGTTTTCCGAGATGGACCCCGGCATCCACCGGAAGGCCGATGAGCAGGTCACGGCGGCTGGAGCCTGCACGGCAGGGGCCGTGGGATGCAGTCTCAATGTTCCGACTGAGCCGTACCACCCTTCGTACTTCATGATTAACGGCCGGTCCATGCCCGACGACATGGACCCGAACTACGCATTCCAGTATCCCCACCAGCCTTATAACGGCGACCCCCACATGCACCCGGGCGAACAGGTGCTTATCCGGGTCATCGGTCAGGGCCGATGGCAACATCCGTTCCACGAGCACGGCAACCACGTGCGCATTCTCGGGCGTGACGGCAACCTAATTCTTAGTCCCACGAATGTTACATATGGCACGGTCGCGGCACCAGGCCTCGCCGGACCTCTGATGTTCACGACCACGACGACTCCGGGGCTGGCGTTCGATGGGATTTTCTACTGGACAGGCAAGGGCCTGAACTGGGATGCGTACGGTCATAATCCCGGTTCCTCGGATCCAAACGCCAAGCTTGCATGCGTTCCAGATCCCAATGGCTACAACACTATCGCTCCGACGGCGATCAACTATTACGAATGGTGCCAGGATCACAACAAGCCACTGGAAGTTGCTCCGTTCGGGGATGTGGCGAGTGGCGGTCCTGCGACGCTTCCCGATCCGAACCTATTCACCAACGGTCCCTGGTTCAGCGGCAGCCCGTACCTCGGCCCGAATGCGACGACTCGCGCCACGGCCGGAACCTGCTCCAGCGGTTACCCGGGCACTGCTGGTTCGTCCTGCAGCACTACAGGCACCACTCCACCCTCCGGAACCATAGCGAACAACCCCTCTTCTGAGGCCGGCTTTGCCTTCATGTGGCACTCGCACAACGAGCGCGAGATTACCACCAACAATATTTTCCCCGGCGGCATGCTGATGATGATGCTGGTTGATTCCCGGGAATTTGTGATTGACGAAACCAACTAACGGCGAGGAAACCGATGCGAACTCATAATATCAAAGCGATTCTGAACTCCGCGGCCCGAGTGATCGGCCTGCTTCTCTTCGGTGCGGTTGTGGCCTTCGGTCAGCAGACAGTCAATCTGACTGCCGGGCCAACGACCCTGACCCTGCCGGATGGTTCTGTCGTCCCGATGTGGGGCTACAGCTGCAACGCCGTGCAAGTCGCTGGCTCCACGGCAACATGCGGCGCTTCAAACCCAGCGGCGCTGCTGACGATGCCGGCGAGTTGGTCTCCCGTCGTGATTACGGTCCCGACGGGGCAAGACCTCACGATTAACCTCACGAATAGTCTCCCGACCCCCCCAGGGGCGGCCGCTGGCATTCCGACGTCGCTCGTCATCGTGGGTCAGCTGGGTGGCGGTCTCGGTACCCCAGGCGGGTTCACTGCGGCTCCGGACCACACCAACGCCCAGGGAACCGCGACGTGGCCGATCGCGGGAGCTCCGGGCGTGGCAGCGCCGGCCCAGGGACCTCGCGTGCAGTCGTTCGGCACTGAAGTGCCAGCTGGAACGACAGCGGCCCTATGCTGGGGCGTTACCTGCACCCCTTCAACTCCAGCTCTGAAGCCCGGCACATACCTAATCGAATCGGGCACGCACCCGTCGATCCAGGGCCCGATGGGTCTGTATGGAATTCTCGTCGTCACCACTGCTCCAGCTTCGGCAGGCGCGGCAGGAACTGCGTATCCCATCAGTGGCACCAGCACTACTGGTGCGCCGGTGCCTGTGACCTACAATTCGGAATTGCCGCTGGTTTTCAGTGAAATCGACCCGGTCCAGAACGCGGCGGTTGCCAAGGCTGTCACCTTGTCAGGCTTCAGCGAAACAACTGTATGGTCCGGCCTGCCGGGCGGCTGCGGCAATCAAGCCACTGCAAACTCTGGGAACTGCTATCCCCCAGCAGTAAACTACACGCCACTGTACTACATGATTAACGGTGTGGCGTTTGATAAAACCCATGCCTCAACATCGCTGTTCCAGGCCCTACCGGCCAGTGCGACCGGCACAGTGCTCGTTCGCATGGTCAACGCTGGCTTGCGCATGCACGTGCCTTCGATCGTTGGATCGCAAACGACCGGCCAAACGGGAGCCGCGACTCCGACGGTTACTGGATTCCAGCTCATCGCCGAAGATGGCAACGTGCTGCCCGGCGTTCCCCGTGTGCAGAGCGAAGTATTCATGCCCGCCGGCAAGACGAACGACGTAATGTTCAATGCGCCGGCGGCTGGAGCTTCGGCTCTTCCTGTGTTTGACCGTGAGTTGAGCCTGTCTGGAAATGCCACCGCCCGCGATGCAGGAATGCTGGCTTACATCGGCGTCAACGGGGCCGGACTCCCGGCGTTGTCCACCGCCACAGGCGGCATCTTCGCGCCTGCGACGGTCCAGGGCATTACCTACAACTCCGTGCTCTCCTGCACGACGGCTCCGTGCACCCCGCTCGTCGTGTCGGATCCGTCCAAAGGCGTAATCTCGGTCGATACGAATGTCTACGGCGTTCACCTCTACGGAGCGACACCCGGAGTTACAACCGGCGGTGGCTCGATCAGCCTCAATGCAAACGGCACGTTTACGTATACGCCCTATGCCGGGTTTAGCTCAGCGAGCTCAGACACGTTTACTTACTGCGCAAACGGCAGTAATACTGCGACCAACACGTGCTCCTCCAACTTAACTGCGACAGTGACATTGGGTTCGGCGTCGATGGAGTCGGCCGGCGGCATCACGATGGCCAACATTGCGTACTCGTCGAACGTGACGACGCTCGCCGTCAAGCCCCCCGGAATCTTGTCCGTTGACTCGGACGGCCGGGGCTATCCGCTGACGGTTGTCACGTCGGGGCCGAACGCACCCGGTGCAATAACATCCGGCCTGACACTTACAATGGATTCGAATGGCGACGGCGGGTTCACTGCATCGATCCCGTCATGTAGTCCGGTGGCGCCTGCTACGACTTGCCCGTACACGTTCAACTACCACGCGCAGAACTCGCAGGGCACGGTCAGCGCTTCGACGGCGACCGTGACGATCAACTTCGCGGTGCCGAGCAATCTTGTCGTGAGCGTTCTGGACGGGCAGGACAAGACAACGCAAATCACCGACTACCGTTGGGTTATCGAGGAAGACCGCACCTTCCACGTTGACCCCGCTAACACAGCGACGACCGGCACAGCGACCACCGGTACAACTAAGGATTGCACAACCAATCCCGCGGCATGTACCGTTCCCCTGACCTTTGGGACTAACTTCCATACCAGCTATATGCCCCTTATAGCTGCCGGCTGCACGAGTACGTTTTCCTGCGAAGGCGGCCAGACCCTTTTGGGAGTGCCCGCTGTGTGCGACGTTGGCAATGGCGTTTGCAGGACCACGGCAACTCAGGAGGCTGTTGTAAATCCGAGCCAGGTCCATCTGGACCCGACCAAGCGCTACTACATTTCAGTTCTGCCGGGCGACGCAGCGAACTCGTTCGTGAACGGCGGGGGCGCGCCAATTACCGATGACAACGGCAACCCCGTCAGGGCGTTCGACATGAAGAAGGACTGCGACTATACGATTGGAACTGGCACGTGCGGCCACGGCATGGGCGGCGCTCCAGTTATCCCCACGTGCACCACTACCGGAACAACGACCACATGCGCGTTTAACCCTGTCACAGTGCTGGTCCAACCGAATCCCTTCCCGCCGTCGAAACTCTCTGTGTTTGTGTTCGAGGACGACTTCCCGTTGAACGGCGAGCATGACGCCGGCGGCGGAACGGGTGCGGTCAACACCAACAACGAGGCCGGTCTAGGGCAATTCAACGTCATCCTGTTCGACGACGCCGGAGGCACAGGCGACGCGACAGGTCAAATGACCTACGACATGTTCAACCAGCCGTTGGTCAACAGCTTGGCGGGGACGATCGACCCGACCACCGGGAAGGACGCTTGCCCCATCTCTACCGGTTCCCGGACTGGCCAGGTTGTCTCGGCTCCCAATTCAACGACTTTCATCAACGACGCGACGCAAACGGGAATTACCGGCACGATCGTGACCTGCCCGCAATTTGAGTTAGATGGTACGACTCCGTCTCCGCTGGCAGGCCAAGCCGTCGTCGCGAACCTGATGCCAGGGCGATACGGCGTCGTGGCCACCCCAGGCGCCGACCGGATCGCCAGGGGCGAAGAGTGGCTCCAAACCAACACGCTCGACGGCCAGAAGGCGCATGATTCTTTCCTCCGAATCGGCGAACCGAGCTTCTTCCAGGAGTACGGCCCTGCGGGATACCACGTCTCCATCGGATTTGCCAATCCGGCGATCATTAATTCTCGCCATGCTGGTATCTGCGCTGGCACCGACCCGAACTTCCCAGCCGGCGCCATCCCCTGCAACAACACGGTCACTGGCAAGGTCACCACCACGCGCATGAGCCGCACGCCGGACCAAAGGCTATACGGCAGCGGAGACAATAGCAGCTTTGCGTTCACACAGTGCTATGTGAGCTTCGGTGATGCCGACGGCGAGGACTTTGCCTTCACAAAGTGCAACCCCGCTGACGGAACCTTCAGCATCTCTGGTCTTCCGGACGGAGACTGGAGAGTAACGGTGTTCGACCAGTGGAACGATATGCTCGTCGACGGCCTTTCCACACCCGTGAGATTGAGTGCTGGAACGACCGCTAAAACCACACCTCTTGGAGATATCGCTACCAACCAATGGCAGACGAACATCTACACCACCACGTTCTTCGACCAGAACGGCAATGGAGTCCCGGATCAAGGAGAGCCCGGACTCACGCTGGTGTCTACGAATATCCGGTTCCGCGACGGCAGCTACTCCAACTTCAACAATACCGACCTCGCGGGTAACGCAGGCTTTAACGAAATATTCCCGCTGTTTAGCTGGTATGTAATAGAAACGGACTCGACCCGTTACAAGAGCACGGGGACCCACGTGGTCTATGACGCGGGCGGACCCGCCGATGGCAATTGCGGCGCCGGAACGGTGCCGTGCGGGACATCCAGCACTTACGTGAACATGGCGAACACCGCCGAACAGGTCCCGTTGCCCACAAACCTACGCGTACCAGGCGCAAGGTACTGCGCTTCGGCGGACTGCCCCACCAATGATACTGCGGGCGGTTCTACCGGCCGCGTCGATCCGCCTTGGGTTGTCAGCGAAGGTTGGCAGGGCTTCTCTGGCGAGAACGAGTTTGTCGACTTCGGCAAGGCGCCCTTCGCTCCAGGAGAGAACGGCGGCATCCATGGCGAGGTGATTTATGCCTCGACCCGGCCGTTCGATGATCCCTCGCTGCTCATCCACACCAGCTGGACGCCGGACGTGCCAGGTGTAACGATCAACCTCTACCAGGAGAGCACCGACTCGGGCCCAGGCACCGGCAACACGGGTGCCACGACTCTCAAGTTGGTTGACACGACTACGACCAGCAGCTGGGACGATTGGGCACAGGGCTTCCGCTCTGATGGTATCCCCAACATGAACTGCCCGGGTCAGATGAGGAACCCAACTACGACCGCTGGCGGCGCAGCAGGCGACCTGTTCTTCTTCACGCTGTACAACCAGCCGAATTACCTAGACGTTTATAATTCGCTCCACGGAGGCCCTGCGGTCACGCCGCTGCCGAACAACTCCCAGTTCAAGTGCTATGACGGCATGCATAATTGGAACCAGGTCCAGCCGGCGCCTTACGACGGCTATTACACGTTCCCCAGCGTGACGGGCCGCGATCCGCATACCGGCAACACGACTGGAACCAACTGCACGATCTGCGTCAAGAATAACGATCCGGCCGACGCGTTCCGCTTCGGTAAGGAGGACATGCTTCCTGCGGGCAAGTACGTAGTGGAGATGGTTGTCCCTCCGGGTTACGAGCTAGTGAAGGAAGAAGATAAGAACATCCTGATCGGCGACAACTACATTGCGCCGGTAACGCAGGAGTTCGGCGGCCTCGGCAATATTTTCATCCTTCCTGACCAGGCCGCTGTGGGCGCCACCTTCAACGCAAACAATGCACAGAACCCGACGCAGGATCTGGGCAGACCGCGCCTGCCGCAAGGGGAAGGCGACACAGGATCGGTCGAGCAGTTCTGGCCTTGCGTCGGCGCGATGCGCATCGTTCCCGATTACATCAGCCTGTTCCCGCAGTCCAAAGAAGTCTCGCCGTTCGCAGGAGCTAACCGGCCCCTTTGTGATCGCAAGGAAGTCACGCTTACGGACGCGGAGTCCTCACTGGCGAAGTTCTGGGTCTTCACCTCGGCTCACGTCGCCGCGCACTTCACGGGCGTGATCACAGACGACTACACGTCGGAATTCGACCCGTTCTCGCCGCAATTCGGCGAGAAGTTCTCGCCGGCCAACCTGCCAATATCCATCAAGGATTGGTCGGGGACGGAAATCGCCCGCACGTATGCCGATCAGTGGGGAAGCTACGACGGCATAACTTACTCGACTTGGGAAGTGAATCCGCCCAACCCGACGGGTTATGCGCCCACGATGATGGTTACTTGCATGAACGATCCCGGAACTGGACCGACGCCGGATCCGTTGTTCAATCCGGAATACAGCCAGTTCTGCTATGAGATCCCCTTCATGCCGGGGCAAACGCAGTACATGGACACTCCGGTCGTGCCCACGACCGCCTTCGCAGGGGCTGGGTATAACAACGTCGACTGCTCCTATCCGGACGCCACGCCGGCGATTGCCGAGGTGGACAGTCAAGACGGCCTCGGACCATGGGTTAGCGCGGCCGGCCATACCCTCACGATCACAGCCTTGGGCGATCAGATGGTGCCCAACTACGCGTATTCCGGGCCTTCTGCCACGACGGCCCCCTTCAATCAGAAAACCGTGAAGCGCCACTATGGCTTCGGCACCACTCGGACACCAGGAGCTGGTCTCGCAGCGGGCGGCGTGACCATCGGCGGAGTGCCAGTTACCAGCTACGGCACCTGGAACGACACCACCATCACGGTCACCGTGCCAAGCGGTGTGCCGCCTTGCCCCGTCCAGCAACAGCCTCAGTACGGCGGCCCCAGCTCGACAGGTTCGCCAGCGCTGTGCGGTGAGTTGGTGATCACGACCGCCGCCGCGAACGTGGGAGGCCACGTCACAGGTGTGAGCGTTACGCCGCCTCCAGCAACCAACCGAGGCGGCACCTACACCGGCAACCCGCCGGTGGCGCCAACAGTGACCTTCTCGGGCGGAGGCGGAACCGGCGCCGCTGCAACTGCCAACCTAGGGCCCGCGACCGGAAGCATAGCCTCAGTGAGTGTCACCAACGGCGGATCTGGTTACAACGCCAACTTCACAGTGACGTTCAGTGGAGGCGGCGGAACCGGCGCACACGGAACAGCAGTAGTGCGGCGGCGCGTAACCGCGGTGACAGTTAGCAACCCGACGACCAACTGCTATCCGGGCACGGGGACAATTGGCGTGACCTTCACTGGGGCCGGTGGTGGCGGAACAACGGCAGCAGGAACAGCCATCACCGCTGCCAGCGGCACCTGTGCACGTCGGGTGACAGGTGTCAACATCACCAATCCAGGCAGCTATGCGCTGACAGGCACAATTACCGTGACCTTCAGTGTACCTTCTGGCACGGGTGCATCAAGGGCCACGGGAAGCACTACCACGACTGGCTTCGTGTCTTCAGTCACGATGACAGGTGGCGGCAATTCCGGCGGTTCTGGTTACAGCACCACTCCGACCCCGCCGACCCCGGTGTTTACTGCGGGCAGCGGAACTGGCGCAACTGGCACGGCCACGCTGTCGACCACGAAGACAGCGACGGTTGTATCGGTCACGGTCACCAATCCAGGATCTGGATACACTAGCGCGCCCACGGTAACGTTCAGTGGACCCGCTTCAACCCGGGCCATCGGAACGGCTACAATCGACGGGCCAGCCACAGTGGTCAGCGGCAAGCAGTCGATCGATACCGTAACCGTCACGATCGGCGGCAAGCCGCCGCACCACGTCACGGCCACACAATCGATCCAGGCTGAGATTGACGCTGCGGCTCCAGGTGATTTGATCATCGTGGATCCAGCGTTTACGCCAGCCTCAACGGCTCCAGCCGGAACCTCATGCGCCAGCGCCGCTGCACCGACTGCAACTTGTGTCGAGAGCGTCGCTGCTCATAGTGAATTGTTGATCATGTGGAAGCCCGTCCGGTTGCAAGGTGTCGGAGCTGCCACCAGCATCATCAACGCGAATACCCATCCCGCTGGCGAACTCAAGCTGGATGCTTGGCGCCGGCAAATCGATTGCCTGTTTGGCTTGGGAATGAACGGTGCGCCGATCTCTTCGGCGAAAACAGCGGCCAACGCCGGTGCTAATGCATTTGACCCAACTGGCACCTTCACCTGCGGCAGCACGAACGGCGTAGCCTGGAATTACTTCAATGGTTACGACGAAAGTGCGGCAGGCGCTGGCGCTTTCAACCCACAGGTGGACCGGTTGCCTCTGGAGGCCACTTTGGGCTGGGACGCCAACCTCAACGGTAACCTGGCCGAGCTGTTGCAAGAGCCATCCTTAATGGGCGCTCTGGAAGGGGCCGGCATCACCGTCCTGTCCAAGGGCGTGGCCTTCCCGTCGGATCCTTACGACGCCAGCTTGCTGGCCGGGTTCCCGACTGGGACCACGCTTTTGCAAGACACCCTAGCGGCGCCTACCGGAGGCCATTGCGCGGATAATCCGAACCCTTATCCGAGCAACTTCTGGTGCAATCCGTCGAGCATCGACGGCCTGGGCATCACGGACAGCTCCCAGGGCGGCGGCGGCGTGTTCGTTCATGGTTGGGGGCATAACCTGCAAATCGCCAACAACCGGATCTACAACAACGCCGGAACACTTTCGGGCGGCATAAACCTCGGGCAAGGCGAATTTGGTCCCTCGTACATCCAGGGGAGCATCACGAACGCGGCACCTGGCTCTTGCGAAGAGAGTCCTGTACCGAATGCCGTGCTGCCCTACTGCGAGAACGTGAATGTAAACATTCACAACAACTCCGTTACGTTGAACTCCTCTACCGGCGACGAATTGTTCTCCGCGACGCCGGCAGGAGCGGGCGGTGTGAGCATCTGCACCGGCTCCGACTACTACAAGTTCAACTACAACTGGATCTGCGGCAACCTGACCAACGGTGATGGCGGCGGTGTCGGCCACCTCGGGTTCAGTTACAACGGTGACATCGAGCACAACACGATCATCTTCAACCAGAGCAGCAACCCGACGATTCCAGCCAACGGCGGCGGCCTGATCGTCATGGGCACTCCCGATGCAGACCTCGTCTGCAACCTCCCCAACAACCCTAACGGCATAGACCAGGACTGCGTGCCTTTCGGCGCGCCTGGCGGCAATTCGGGCAACACCCCGCTTTCGGGCGTTGGTCCGAGCGACGGCGTTGGGCCAGGGTTGGTGATCAATGGCAATCTCATCCTCGGGAATACTGCCGAGAGCGGGTATGGCGGTGGAGTTGCCTTCCAGGCCGTCAACGGCTCGGATATGGTTGCCTTCCCCACCGATCCTGGGCAGTGGAACACGGTAACGTTTACCAACAATATCGTTGCGAACAACGTCGCCGGCTGGGATGGTGGCGGAATCTCGCTGGAAGACGCTCCCAACGTGAACGTCATTAACAACACCATCGTCTTCAACAACAGCACAGCGTCAGCGGGACCGCTCTTCAACACGAGCGGTGCCCAGTTGGCCAGCACGCCGCCACCCGGGCCACCAGGGCCGGGCGTTCCCTGCACTACAAACTGCGGCGTAAACTCGCAACCCCGGGTCGCCGGGTTGGTCGCCATCCAGCACAGCGCGATCTTGCAGGCGAATCTCGCGAGCTTGACCCTCGTGTGCCCTCCGGGCCACTTCCAGACCGGGGCCGGGGCGACGGCCACGAATGGCAGCTGCAAGAGGGTCTCGTACCCGAAGCTGGAGAACAACATAGTGTGGAAGAACTCCTCTTACTACATCCACGTAGGCAGCCTCGGTGCGGGTACTCTGAACCAGCAAAACGTGGTCGCACTGTTTAGCGCGTTCACAGGTACTCAGGCAGCCAGCCAGACGACAACCGGCGCTTGCGTAAATCCCACCAGCAACACCAGTATTTGGGATATCGGGGTGCGCGGCGACACAGGTCCGGGCAACCACAGCTCGACCGTTACGCTCACCGCTTCGGATTCGATCTTGACGGTAGCTGGGCAAGTGACGGGCTCGGGTAACAGCACGGGCGACCCGGGCTTGGTCGCCTCGTACTGCAACGGTTCGCGCGTCCCACCTGAATTCGGGTCGGCGGGTTGGCAGGTGCCTCCGGGCATCGCCGATGCGACCGTGCCGAACCCGATCTTTAACCTCACACCGGCCGCTACAGTCGACGAGGGTAACAACTGGGTCAACCTGAGCTATGGCCCGCTGTCCCTCACGAATCCAACAGTGGTCGGCGGAGCCAACGCGAATTACGGCGGTGGTCTGCCGCTCGGCAACTACAGCATCTCGTCTTCGTCGACGGCACGGAATATGATTAACGGCGGCACGAACGGCGCAGACGTTCCTTACTACGACTTCTTCGGGACGGTAAGGAGGAACGACGCGGACCCCAGCGGTCCTTTTGACGCTGGCGCAGTCGAGTTCGTTCCGTCCGGCCCTGCCGGCGGGAACGCAATGTTCACTCCCTCACCCGCGCTCCTGGACTTTGGCCTTGTGCCGGTTCACAGTCCGACGACGCTGGATCAGGACGTTGTGATCACCAACTCAGGCGGCGTCTCGTTGACGTTGAACAACGGCTCGATCTCGTGCGCAGGCGTGACGAACTGCAGTCCAGGAAGCTTCACCATCCAAGGCGCCCTCCCCGGCGGGACGGGTAGCACCTGCGGCGGCACGATACTTGCTCCGGGAGAAAGTTGCATCATCAACGTGGTCTTCAACCCGACCAGCACGTCGCAGGCGGCGAGGAATGCTAATCTGCTCGTGACTGTGGGCGGCGTCAGCCAGACCGTCGCGCTCACAGGCCACGACACGATTGCGACGATAACCGTTTCACCGCTCACCCCGGCGCTGACCACAACCCCGGCCAATGCAACGGCGAAGACCGGCACCATCACGATCAGAAACACTGCCAACCTCTGCTTGGCGACGCCGTGCCCAGGAGGGTCGAGTGTCGATGCGGGCCCGTGGATTCCAACAGCAATCACGCTCACACAGAACTCCGGTACCGGGACGTTCGCGCTCGGCGGGACATGTGCGGTAGGCACGCCGGTGAATCCGGGGGTTGCCGCGACACCTGGGAACCCAGCTACCCCAGGCGGCAGTTGCACGATCACGATCACGTACACGCCACCGGTGGGAGCAACGGGGGCGGCGTTGAACGGGAGCGTACACCTCACGGTGACGGGAATTGGCGTCGCGTCAACGGCACCTGTGATCAATGCTAACTACAACGGGAACTAAGCCAAATCATCTAACCGGCAGGGCGGGCATCGTTCGATGCCCGCCCTGTTCGCCTAAAGAGAGCCCTGCCGGGGCGAGGAAAAAGCCAAACATGATTGACCGCAAGACAATGTGGAAAACAACTTCGATGCTGCTGACAGGAGTTATTGCCAGCAGCATTCTTGCCTTTCAGGTGAGAGCCCAATCTAACGCGCCCGCTGGCACACAGGCTCCATCATCGCCATCTGTCCCAACGGTCACGTCTCCGGGAGCGAGCGCCCAGACACCTCGGCGACGTTTTCAGGCCGATCGTTTCGCGGGGCGCGCGCGCACGCACTACTCGCTGATTTGGGGAGTTGACTCGCTCAGCCTGAAGTGGGCTGAGCAGGGTGAAATCATTCGCTTTGCCTATCGCATCCTCGATCCCAGCAAAGCCAAGATCCTAAACGACAAGACGCTCGAGCCCGCTTTGATCGATCCGCAAGCCGGAGTTAAGCTCGTCGTTCCAGCGCTCGAGCAGGTCGGAATCTTGCGCCAGACCGGCACTCCAGAGGCAGGCAAAGTTTACTGGATGGCTTTCTCAAACAAGGGCAGGAAGGTAAAGCGCGGCGACCACGTCATCGTCCAGATTGGGCAGTTTCGCGCAGATGGTCTTGTAGTGGACTAGCGTTACAGAGTTCGTCACTTTCCACTCGTTCGTGGCACAGCCAGGTCAAATTCTACGCGCTTGTTTTGGTTTCGCTTACAAGCTTGGAACCGACTCTTGAGCCGCGCAACGTCGAACATGGAATCCACAATGTGAACGAAGACGGCGAACGTCACAAAGGGACCTGACCTCCTAGCATTGCACTAAGAGGTCGATCAAATCCGCCTTCCTGCTGACCGCTTCTCTTCCGTACAATGGTCTAGAAAACCGTCGCACCGAATACATAGCGGATAAGTTCCGGCGTGCCCATGACTCGGGACCAATCGGATTCTTGCGATCTGGGAAGGAACTTCGCACCGCCAGATTCTGGATGGCCTGGGAAGTGATGGAACAAAAGCAGGCTCACAAAATACTTTTCAAATACCTCGTGGACGTCGCATAGGCCAAAGAACTTCAGGAAATGGAATTAGAAGTCCAACGCCACTTGAGGTTGTCGGTTCACGAGAAAGAAGCCCAGGATGAAGCGCCCTTTGGGCAGCTTGCAGTTTTTACCGCGGATAAGCTCTCACTAAAATATTCGCGATAGAACAGGCGCGAGGAAAACGGCGAGTGCTGGAAAAAAGTCCGGACTTGCTCACGTGATAGCCAACTTGACGTTGGCTTCTATCATGTTAGAGTAACTCTTGTTTTTTCTGGCGCGCATCCTCTGTGCGCCTTCTGTTTTTGTCGAGGAGGATGTCGGAATATGAGCCGCGCAAAAGCCGCTCGAAGGGAGCCGCCTCCTAGAGTCAGGCCCGCTACGCGAAGGCGAAGAATTATCGCGATGCAGGTACGCCCATCTCGGACGGCCAGCAGCCCGGAACCTGTCGGACTCCGTGAACGCAAGAAGGCGAGGCTGCGGCAGCAAATCATTGATACTTCGATTCGTTTGTTCCGCAAGCGGGGATATGAAAACACGAGAATCGAAGACATCGTCCAGATACTGGAAATCAGCCAGCCCACGTTTTTCCGCTACTTCCCGAGTAAGGATGCGGTCCTGCGGGAAGTCGGCCGCCGCGGCTTCAGTTGTATCAAGGAGCATCTGGAGACTGAACTCTCGAGTGACGTCACGACTGCGGAACGATTGCGGCGCATGTATGGAGGCATGGCCCGCGAGGTGGAATCCGACCGGCCACTGTGGAGAGCCGTAGTGCTTTCGGGCGCGATGGATCCCGTGCGCTCACCCGAGATGCGGCGGCCCGAAGAAATCGCCGTTAGCTTGTTGAGGGAAATCCTGGCGGAAGGCCAGAGGCGCGGCGAAGTCACAAAGGTCTTTCCCGTGGCCCACCTTGCGGAGTTCATGGAAGGACTCTACACCACGGTTGTTCGCCGGTGGGCCGTTAATCTTTCCGGGCCGCACAATTTGAGCGAACGGGTGCGCAGCGCACTTGAGTTTTTTCTCAAAGCCGTGCAAGCATGAGCCATTGAGCGGGAAGGGTTTTGCTTCCTTCCCTCTCCCACTTCACCTTTCTCCTGGGCAGAATCGTGCGGGACCGCTGCGCTTTTGATGGCCTGCTCTCGGCATTGAGGCAGAGCGTATGAAGGCTGCCATCCTGCACGGATTTAAAAAAGTCCTTGAAATCGAGGATGTTCCTCGCCCGGTCCCCGAAGCCAACGAACTGCTCATCCGCGTGGAGGCTTGCGGCGTTTGTCATTCGGACCTGCATGTTGCCGACGGAGACTGGTCTCAGTTCACTGCCATTACAAAAATGCCGCTGATCCTCGGGCATGAAATCGCCGGTCACGTGGTCGAAAAAGGCAGCAACGTTCGAGAATTTCAAATTGGTGATCGAGCAGGTCTGCCGTGGATTTACTGGACCTGCGGCGAATGCGAATTCTGTCTGGAAGGAAACGAAAATCTTTGCACGGGGCAAAAGATTACGGGAGTGACCGTGGACGGAGGTTTCGCCGAGTTTGTGAAAGCCCCTGCGAGCCACGTTGTGAAGATCCCCGATGGACTGTCAGCAGTCGAGGCAGCGCCTCTGTTCTGTGCCGGCGTAACCGTTTATCGAGCGTTGAAGCAGGCCAGAATTTCTCCCGGCCAGCAGCTGGCGATCTTTGGAATCGGCGGGCTGGGTCACGTTGCCGTGCAGATCGGGAGAGAGTTGGGAGCGGAAGTCACAGCGATTGATGTATCCGAGGAGAAGCTGCACCTTGCAGAAACACTGGGCGCGGCGAATGGCTTGAACGCTGCATCAGCGAACGTTGCGAAAGCATTGCGTGCCAAGGGTGGTGTCCACCTGGCGATGGTCACCTCCGCGGCAAAAGCAGCTTACGACACGGCGTTTGCGTCCCTCCGTCCAACGGGAACACTTCTTGCCGTTGGTCTGCCGCCGGAGAACATATGCTTTCCACCCATTCTGATGGCCGCCAAGGAAGCGCGCATCCAGGCTAGTGCCGTCGGAACACGCCGCGACTTGCGCGAAGTGCTGGCGATGGCCGGCAACGGGAAAATCCGATGTCACGTCACCACACGCCCCCTCTCTGATGTGAACATGGTTATCGATCAACTCCGCTTGGGGCAAGTCTCTGGACGGATTGCACTCTCCTTTCCTTAAGTCCTCTTCCAGGACCCTCGACAAATAGCCGTAGTCCCTTGAAGACCAGCCAGGCCCTGATTCCAAACGACCCGCAACCGTCTTCAGGGCTCAGGGTGCCCGCAAATTTCGTATTGACGTTATTTCCTAAAATGTGATACCGACTATCACAATCTTTGTGCCTCTATCAGGAGCATAGGCTCAAAACCGATGCGGAATCTGCGATCCCATGCTCGTTGCTGAGTATCCCTAGCATAGTCGAGGACGACCCCGGCGGCTATTGAGGCTGCCGCCGACGGAAAGTCATTGAATGCGGATTCGGGCATGCTTGGGATTCAACCGGGTTCTCGATGCCTCTGATGAACCAGGAGGAGCTATGAAAACGACCATGTTGGCGGTTGGCGTCCTTTTATTAGCGGCGTGTTTGTTTCCTGCTAGTTATACGACCGCTGCGCAAGGGGTGGGAGCTTCTGCGGACTTGACTGGGACGGTCACCGACCCGACCGGCGCGGGAGTACCGAGCGCGAAGGTAACGGTGACGGACCCAGAAAGGGGCGTGCAGCGCACTGTAATGACCGACGAGCGCGGTTTCTATCGTGTGTCCGGGCTAGCACCGTCCAGCTATAAGGTCAGTGTCGAGGACTCAGGTTTTCAGACAGAAGTAGCTCCAGCCCTCACCTTGACCGTCGGGCAGACGCTGGTTTTTGACTTTCGCCTCAAATTGACGGGCTTGTCGTCCCAGGTGGAAGTGACCTCCGCACCTCCTCTCGTGGAAACAGAGAGGGCAAGCCAAGCGAACACGCTCACGCAAGACTATATCGCCGATCTCCCGATTGATCGGCGCGATTACCTCACTTTTACTTTGCTCGCTCCGGGTGTCTCGAATTCCACAAGGCTTGCCTCGGACCAAGATTTTCGGGTTAAGCAGACCCCGCAGAGCGGCCTCTCTTTTTATGGGAGCAACGGCCGAGGCAACAGCGTCACCGTGGACGGTGGAGAAGCTAATGATGACTCGGGCGGAGTTCGGCTGACCCTTAGCCAGGACGCGGTTCAGGAGTTCCAAGTGAACCGCAGCAACTATACCGCCGACTTAGGTGGGGCCAGCGGCGCCGCCATCAATATCGTTTCCAAGTCGGGTGGCAACGAGTTGCATGGCAGTCTTTATTCGTATTTCCGGAACGATGGGCTCGACGCCGCCGATCCGTTCGCAGTTAAGCAGGCCCTGGCACCGGGCGGAGTTTTCAACCCCGCTCAGCCGGATAGCGTTGGCTCCAACGTAAAGAACTCCCTGACGCGATATCAATATGGCGGTAGTGCCGGTTTCCCCATTAAGAAGGACAAATCCTTTCTGTTTGCTGCCTTCGAAGGTCTACAGCAAGACACGCAAAGTGCTGTTCCCATTCTAACCGATACCAACATTTTTCGGCCGACGGCTTCCCAGCAAGCGATCATCAACGGATTGGCCGCGCAAAGTAGCAGCACGATGGTGCAGTGCTTCAATCCGCCTCAGCCTATGATGTCGGCCCCTGCTTGCGCGGGCGCGCTCCAGTTCGGCTTGACGGTCAGCCAACTTACAGGCTTGAACGCCGGCCAAAACGCGCTGAACACTTTTCTCATAAATCAGCTGGAATCCAATGGAGGCTTGTTCAATTACGCTACGCGCGAATACTTAGCTTCCGGCCGCTTTGACCATCATTTGAGCGACTCGAACCAGTTCACTCTGACCTACCGGTATGGACACGATAGGGAAGAAAATCCCGATGTTCACTCGCTGACGGGGTTCACCGCGGGGAGTTCCACTCGTGACTACGAGAACAATGCGATGGCTGCCTGGTATCATCAGTTCAGCGCTACGGCACAAAATGGGCTTCGGCTCCAGTTCAGCTACACATCATTCGATGTGATTCCCAACGTGCCGGGAGAAGTCGGCCTCCAGATTCCCGGTTTCGTGAACAACCTTGGCACCAGCATTTTCATTCCGAACTATACGATTGAGCGCCGATACGAAATCGGCGACAACTTCACCCTGATTCGCGGCAGCCACACCATGAAATTCGGCGTCGACGAACTCCTTCGCGGTGACCATACCGAGTCCCACACTTTTTTCCCTGGCCGGTTTATTTTTGGGCCGCTGCCAGGATCCCTCATCAGTCCCTGTATGCTCCCTTCAGCTTCTTCGACTACGCAAAACCCTTGTAACCTGATCACCGCGGGCGCCCCGCTTACTTCTCTTCAGACCGCTTCCTTTGGCTTGCCGGTCGCCTATCAGCAAGGCTTTGGGAACCCCGTGTATCCGTACTACACCAGGCCCTGGACCGCATTGTACTGGCAGGATTCCTGGCGCATTGTTCCCAACTTTACCTTGAATTATGGCCTTCGCTACGAGCTCGACACGCAGTACGCTCCCCTCGATACGTATAAAAAGAATTTCGGACCCCGCGTTTCCTTCGCATGGGATCCGTTCAAGGACCACAAGACAGTAATTCGCGCCGGATACGGAATCTTCTATTCACCCATCTATCAGCAGATTCCGGGCGTCGATCTCTCGCTCGGCGTGTTGAACGCGAACAAAAGCTCAGTCGAAAATTCTACGAGCGCCGGGCAGGTGAACAACCTGGACACCATCTGCGGAATGACGGGAGCCCTTGGCCTTTTCCCTGGGAACGGCAGCAGCACTTGCAACCGCGAGGTTTCCATTTACGTTATTCCCCTCCCCGGCGTTCCCGGCGGAAACCCAAATCTGAATTCTGCAGCCGTTTTCCAGGGCCTGTTCGGCGCCGGACCCAATGGCGGGCTAATTGGGTGCACAACGCCTGCCGCGGGTTCTTACGCATGCGTCACTCCAGCCAGCTTGGCTCCGTTCGGATTGAATGTAACCAACAGCGGCCCTCTCGCGGAGCTTCAGGCAGTCTTTGTTGATCAGCGTAACTTCCGCAACCCTTATTCTCAGCAGGCCGAGTTCGGAATCGACCGTCAGTTGGCTCCTGGATTATCCGTTTCCGCGAGCTACATCTATTCGCATACGATTGGGCTCCCTGTTGCCATTGACACAAATCTGCTGCCGGCGCCAACGAGCACGGTCACCCTGGCTAGCGGAAAGACCTTCAGCTACCGCAACTGGAACACCAGTCCCGGCGCCGACCCGCTGTTCGGCACGGAAGGGCTGCCTTGCGCGGCCACGATGGCCAACCCTGCCGCTCCTTTCGCGTGCTTTGTGAATCCGTTTATCGTGCAAAACAATCAGTACACGTCGGCGTCCAGTGCTGTTTACCAGGCGGGGATTTTGGAAATCAAGAAAAACTTCGGCAACCACTTCACATTCCTTGGGAACTATACCTTCAGCAAGGGCTTCGACACAGGCACCGATTTCAACACCGACTACGGTCCGCAAGATCCAACGAACCTGGGCCTGGACCGCGGCCTTTCTGAGTTCGACCAGCGCCATAAAGTTGTCATTGCCGGCGTAGTTGAAAGCCCCTGGAAGACTCCAATCCTTTCTGGTTTCCAACTGGCTCCCATCTTTACCTACAACAGCGGACATCCTTTCAATTTGCTGGCCGGGACGGAGGTTAACGGAAACTTTCACACCACCAACGAGCGTCCCATCGGCACGGATCGCGACACCGGTTTAGGGCCGAGTTACACCGACTTCGACATGCGCCTCACTTGGCAGCACAAGCTGCGCGAAAAGGCCTCTCTGCAATTTACGGCAGAGGGCTTCAACATCGCCAACCATACCAACTACGCCAGCGTGAATAACGAGGTGAGCCCGCTGTTTGGCATCGGGGCGCCATGCCCCACCGCAGGGCTGTGCGCCACGGGCAATACTACGTTTGCCGTGCATGGCATAAAGCCGGGAACCCTGATGGCGGATGGAACACTCGCGACCCCAAGCACGCCGCTGGCTTTTACCTCGGTGTTCCCGAAGCGCGAAATCCAGTTGGGTGTGCGACTCACTTTCTAAGTGTGGACCGAGTTTGCAGGCGAAGTCCCCGCCGGCAACTGACACGTCTCTGCTGTCCGAAAACAGCACGTGATGTGCAAAGACCGATGAATTCTCGCGGAGAAGAACCGCGTGAAATTTAAGGCATCCTCGTGAATGCCACGGCGCTCTTCGATGTGTCCGGCCGCGTGGCCATCATTACCCGAGGCTCCATCGGTCTCGGCCGCCAGATGGCAGAGGGCTTGGCGAAAATGGGCGCGAACCTGGTCCTCTACGCGCGCAGGATGGAGGGCAGACTGCCTGACCCGAGGTGCAGTAAGCGATGAACGTTCCGCTGACGCCGATTCGTTTCCTTCGCTACGCTGAGCAACAATATCCCAAGCGGACCGCCGTGGTCTGTGGAAGAGAACGTCTCAACTATGCTCAGTTTGCCGAGCGCGTGGGCAGGCTTGCGGGCGCTTTGCGAAAAACAGGAGTCCGGGCCGGCGACCGTGTGGCGTTTCTAAGCACGAACTGTCACCGCTTGCTGGAAGCCTACTACGGCGTCATCGAAGCGGGCGCTGTGTTGTTGCCGCTCAACATCCGCCTAGCTCCGCAAGAGCTTGCGTACATCCTCAATGACGCCGGCGCGCGTGTGCTGTTCCTGCAGAGCCACTTCCTCGAATTAGTCGAATCTTTTCGCCCCAAGCTCAATACCATCAAGACCTTCTACCCTCTCGATGCCGCTCTAGAAATGGACTGGCTCGCCGGGCAAGACTACGAAACGCTCCTCTCTGCGGCGTCTCCTCATCGCTCCGACATCATGCAGGTGGACGAAAACTCCTTCGCCGAACTTTTTTATACCAGCGGCACCAGCGCTGAACCCAAAGGCGTGATGCTGACGCATCGCAACATCTACTTGCACGCGCTTAACGCCGGCTTGGCCCTGCACACCGACAACGAAGCAGTGGAACTCCACACCATTCCCTTATTCCATGCCAACGGTTGGGGCGTCGCCCATTTCCTGACGCTGCTTGGCGGCAAACACGTAATGCTTCAGAAATTCGACCCTCCGGACGTCTTCCGACTCATCGAAGCCGAGCGCGTCAACTATTGCAGCCTCGTGCCCGCCATGGCCACCGCGCTTGTGAATTGTCCGGAGCGTCAGAATCATGACCTGAGTAGTCTGAAGCGTATTACCCTCGGCGGCGCCGCGTCGTCCCCTACCTTGGTGCGTGAAGTCGAGGAAAAACTGGGCTGCAACTGTTTTTCCGGATATGGCCTAACGGAAACCGCGCCTGTGTTATCCATCTCTCCGATGAAGCCGGGAGTTAGCTGGGAAGGAGATCAACGCTTCGTCGTGCAATCGATGACTGGGTACGCCATTCCCGGTGTAGAACTCCGCGTCGTTGACGCAAACGACCAGGACGTGCCACGCGATGGGCAATCCATGGGAGAAATTATCGCCCGGACTGACGGCGTCCTCGAAGGTTATTGGCAGCAGCCCGAAGCCACCGCAGAGGCATTGCGCGGTGGGTGGTTTCATACCGGCGACATGGCCACCTGGAACGAGGATGGGTACCTCCTTATCGTCGACCGCAAGAAGGACATCATCGTGAGCGGTGGCGAGAACGTTTCTTCCCTCGAAGTGGAAAAGACTCTTCTTTCCCATCCTGCGGTTTTGGAGGTGGCCGTCTTGCCTGTGCCGGATCAGACCTGGGGAGAAGTGCCAAAAGCGCTCGTCGTCTTAAAGCCGAAAGCGCAAGCCGGTGAAATCGAACTGATCGAGCATTGCCGTTCCCACCTGGCCCATTACAAGTGCCCGCGTTCGGTCGAATTTCTGGAGAGCCTGCCCAAGACAGGTACGGGAAAAGTCCTGAAAAGAGATCTCCGCAAGAAATACTGGCACGGCCGGGACACCATTCGCCCCGAATTCACTGTGCGCCAAACAGGTGACATGTCGCCGGAACCGAAAAGTAGTTCCGGCAGCGAAGCGGTGAAGCGGGTAAGGCAAAACGACTGATCTGCCAGCCGTTGTGACCAAGGAGCAAACGGAGAAATGGACCTGAATCTTACGCCTGAGGAACTGGCCTTTCGCGACGAGTTCCGAGCATGGTTGCAAATTAACGTTCCCAAAGACTGGGCAGACTGGCGCGAGAAGCCGCTGGAAGAATCCTTTCCCTACTTAAGAGCTTGGCAGCGAAAGCTCCATGACGGGGGTTGGGCTGCCGTTTCGTGGCCAAAGGAATACGGTGGCCGCGGTGCCACTTTGATGCAGCAGGCGATTTTCTGGGAAGAAATGGCGCGTCTCGAAGCCCCACCCATGGCCAATGCCCTCGGTTTGGGCCTGATTGGGCCGACGATCATTGCCTACGGCACAGACGCCCAAAAGAAGAAGTTCATTCCAAAGATTCTCAGTGCAGAAGAAATTTGGTGCCAGGGCTTTTCCGAGCCGAACGCGGGATCCGACCTAGCCGCCTTGCAAACCGAAGCGCGGCCCGGAGACGGACATTACGTCGTAAACGGTCAGAAAGTGTGGACCAGTTACGGCTGGGTAGGAGACTGGTGCGAACTCGTCGTGCGGACAGACCCTGCGGTTCCCAAGCACAAGGGCCTCACAGTTCTGCTTGTCGACATGAAGTCGCCAGGCGTCGAGGTTCGCCCCTTGCGCCAGATGACCGGCGAGAGCGAATTCAACGAGATTTTTTTTCGCGATGTCCGCGTTCCGGCAGAGAACATCCTTGGCAAGGTGAATGATGGTTGGAACGTAGCTGTCAGCACCCTGATGCACGAGCGCGGGGCCTATGGCGCGCGCTTGATTCTCATCTTCAAGCGCAATATCAACCGATTGATTGAGCTCTCTCGAACGATTCAGCGCAATGGCAAGCCGGCAGCCCAGGACCCCGTATTGCGTCAAAAGCTCGCTCAATGCTTTGCCGAAGTCGAAATTATGCGGTTGAACCAGTTGCGCGCTTTCAGCCGCATCACTGCCACGGGCGCTCCTGGTCCCGAGGGCTCCATTCAGAAACTGTTCTGGAGCGAACTCAACCAGCGCCTGCAACAACTCGCGCAAGAACTGCTCGGCCCATATGGCCAACTTCTTGCGAGCGATGGCCACGCCGTTGACAAAGGCATTTGGTCCTACGGTTACCTGCGTTCGCGCGGAAACACTATCGAGGCGGGCACCTCCGAAATCCAGCGCAACATTATCGGGCACTTCGTGCTCGGACTGCCCCGAAGCTACTGAGGACAATGCCATGCAATTTGGATTGAACGAAAGCCAGGAATTCCTCCGAGACAGTGCCCGCAAATTCTTTGCCGGGGAGTGCCCGATTGCGGAAGTCCGCCGTCTAATGGAGACCGATACCGCCTTTGACGCAAATCTGTGGGCTAAACTTGCTGACCAGGGTTACACCGGTATCATTTTCCCGGAGGAATTTGGCGGCGTCGGGCTTGGCATGGTCGAACTCATTTTGCTGATGGAAGAAGCGGGACGGGCGCTGCTTCCAGGCCCCTTCCTCTCGACGGTTGTACTGGCTGGAAGCGTTTTGGACACCATGGCCACCAGAGAGCAAGGAAAGAAATATCTTGCACCGATCTGCCGGGGAAAAGCGAGGGCCACTGTTGCATTGCTCGAGGAGGAAGGAACCTGGGACCCGAGGGACGTGTGCCTGACCGCGGTCAACGGAAAGCTGCAAGGTGAAAAGTTGTTTGTGCCCGACGCTGCGGTGGCCGACTGGATTATCGTTGTCGCGCGAAACGGAGTCTTCCTTGTGGATTCGCAGGATCCGGGTATCCGCGTTGAGCCTATGCTGGGCATGGATCTTACGCGCAAACTCTATTCCGTGCAGTTTTACGATGCACCCGCTGAAAAGCTTGGCGAAGCAGACGGATTGTCCAGAGCTCTCGATATTGCTACAACCGCTCTCGCAGCCGAGGCCGTCGGCGGAATGCAACGTACACTCGATATCACTGTCGAATATGCGAAAACTCGCAAACAATTTGGCAAACCCATTGGCACGTTTCAGGCCGTGCAGCACCAGTGCGCTGACATGTATCTTGAAACGGAGAGTGCTCGTTCTGCAGTTTATTACGCGGCTTGGGCTCTCCAACAACGCGCTCCTGATGCCACTGCTGCTGTTTCTATCGCGAAACTTTACGCCAGCGATGCGAGCCGCACAGTGGGCAATCGCGGAATTCAAGTTCATGGCGGCATGGGCTTCACCTGGGAAAATGATCTTCATCTGTATTACAGGCGCGCGAAAGCTTCCGAGACCGCTTTGGGTGATGCGACCTGTCATCGCGAGCGGCTCGCCCGCCTTACGATCGACGCGGAAGTCGTTTCCGCGCAAAGGGCTTAATCGAATCAAGCCCATTCAAGAGGCACCGTCATGGGCGATCTCGTTCAGTTCACGAAGTCAAAGAACATCGGCGTCATCACCATAAACAATCCGCCGGTAAACGCGGTGAGCCCCGGCGTGCCGGAAGGTATTTCCGACGCCATCGATCAATTGCAGGAAGATGACGCATTGCATGCTGCGGTACTGATGGGAGGCGGCAACACTTTTGTTGCAGGCGCTGACATCAAGGAGCTTAGCAAAATAGCTTCGGGAAAACCGCGCGGAGGCGGTCTCCTGCCCTTGCTTTTGAAAATCGAGGATTGCAGCAAACCAATTGTCATGGCCATTCATGGAACTGCCTTTGGCGGCGGCCTGGAAATTGCCATGGCCGGCCACTATCGGGTTGCGATTCGCAGCGCGAAGGTTGGCCAACCTGAGGTAAAACTCGGCATCATCCCCGGCGCTGCTGGGACGCAGCGGCTGCCGCGGCTCGCGGGTGTCGCTAACGCCGTCGCCATGTGCTCCGAGGGCGGCCCAATCACTGCCGAGGAGGCCTTCCAATTCGGCATCATCGACAAGCTCATGGACGGCGATTTGCTGACCGGCGCAATTGCCTTCGCTCAGGAGATCGCGCGTAAGCCTGCCCTCAAAACGCGGGAGCGAAACAACAAGCTTGGCACGCCGGAACAGAATGCCCCGATCTTCGCTGCGGCCCGCGAAACCGTTCGCAAGAAACAGCGCGGCCTGATGGCGCCGTTGGCGGCCATTGAAGCGCTGGAAGCCGCAACAACTCTGCCATTCGAGGAAGGCTGTCGCGTGGAGCAGAAGCTGTTCACCGAATGCCTCCTCTCATCGCAAGCCAAGGCGCTCATTCATGTTTTCTTCAGTGAACGCGAAGTCGCGAAAATCCCCGACATACCAAAAGACACGCCATTGATTCCCATCAAGACGGCTGCCGTCGTCGGCGCCGGTACCATGGGCGGGGGAATTGCAATGGTGCTCGCCAACGCTGGAATTCCTGTTCTCGTCAAGGAAGCGGACAGGACCGCATTGGACCGGGGCATGGCCAACATTGAGAAAAACTATGCCAATTCTGTCAAACGTGGCCGCTTCACGCAGCAATTTGTCGACGAGCGCCTCAAGCTGATTCAGCCCACCCTGAGCCTTGAAGGCTTTGCCGACGTGGATTTAGTCATCGAAGCGGTCTTCGAGGGCATGGCGCTCAAAAAAGAAGTCTTCGGTCAACTCGACAAAATCTGCAAGAGCGGCGCCATCCTCGCCAGCAACACGTCCACTCTCAGCATCGATGAGATTTCCTCCGCTACATCTCGCCCCCAATTCGTCATCGGAACGCATTTCTTCAGCCCTGCCAACGTAATGCGCTTGCTGGAAATCGTCCGCGGCAAAGCTACGAGCAAAGAAGTCGTTGCTACCTGCATGCAGCTCTCGAAAAAACTTGGCAAAGTTGGTGTGCTGGTCGGCAATTGCCGCGGCTTCGTCGGCAACCGCATGTTCCATCCATACGTGCGCGAGTCCGTGTTCCTATTGGAAGAAGGCGCGACGGTTGAGGAAGTCGACAGTGCGCTCTACGATTTCGGCATGGCCATGGGTCCAATGGCCGTGGGAGATCTCGCGGGTCTCGACGTCGGCTGGCGCATTCGCAAGGAATATCGCCATCTGGAGAAACCGGGCATTCGGCAGCCCTTCGCGGGCGACCGTCTGTGTGAAATCGGGCGCTTCGGTCAGAAGACCGGGGCGGGTTGGTACAAATATGACAAAAACCGGCGCGCGATCCCCGATCCGGAAGTTACCAATCTTGTCAGGAAATGGGCCGCGGATGCCGGAATCCCGCAGCGGCAGATTTCTCGAGAGGAAATTGTAGACCGCTGTCTATATTCCCTGGTGAACGAAGGGGCGCGGATCCTGGAAGAAGGCTACGCTCTTCGCCCCGTGGACATCGACATCATCTATATCAACGGCTACGGATTCCCTGCCCATCGTGGTGGACCGATGTGGTACGCGGATTCTCTCGGCTTGAAAAACGTCTACAACCGCATCCACGAATTTCATCGCGAGCATGGCAAGCTCTGGGAGCCCGCTCCCTTGTTGAAGCAACTGGCCGATCAAGGGAAGTCCTTTGCTGATTACAACAAAGACCAGCGTGCGACCGCCTGACGATTCGGCGCACTGAAATCTTGCAATCCGCCACTCTGCGGGATCGCAACAATGTCTTTTGCACCCAACACATTTCTCCAACGGGTGAGGGATGGGTCGCCTATTTCTGGTTCGTCATGCGCAGGCTTCATTGTTATCTCAAAACTACGACCAGCTTTCCCCGCTGGGCGGAACGCAAGCTCGTCTGCTTGGGCAATATTGGGCTCAGCACCATGTCATTTTTGACCGTGTCGGCACGGGCCCCGGCCCTGCGCCATCGCCAGACCGCGCAACTTGTCGGCGAAGCCTATCGCAAAGCAACGTTTGGCGGGCTTGGGGGCCTCTCGGGGCTCGCTTTATCCATCGGGAGATAGTGCGCTCGGCTAGGTTGAAGGCGAGCGTCCAAGAATGCAAAGCACGGGAAATTGCTATCGCGCGTGGGTTGTGGAAGACAACTCTTATGCTGTTGATTTCAAAGATGGATGGAGTTTTGGCGAGACGCAGGAACTGACGGGATTTTTCGAGGTGCCAGAATGACAATTTCGGGAGCACCGTCGATCGAAACCGCGCGGTGTCCATCCGGAGAACTTTCGCCACTCCAACGAGCGGTGCCGAAAGCCGTCGATCCAGGTGACTACCAATCGATTGCTCAAAAAATCTGTGCGAAGCTGTGGACACGGGTTGAGAACAATCGGGTCGACAGTCGAGCCACTACATAGGGATTCGCTGAAATGGGCACAGCACACAGGTCACGATTACTTCAAAATCGAATCACGCACCACCGTCTGATCGGCGATCGGTACCCACAACACCAAACGGTCCTCAGGTCCGAGGTTGCGGTTCCGGTGGCCTTTGGTCGGGGCGAGGTCTTCAATGAGCTCGATGTCACCGGGATTTAGAGTGATTCTCTCGCCTCCCGAAAATTCCACCTCCTCATGGCCAGCAAGATCGAAAATATATTGCCGACGCGGCCCTGGATGGAACGCTCCGAAATCCG